>Ga0187815_10000071_pt1 | contig 47327 bp, 39 predicted proteins | sample NC_S_5_FD_132962 | JGI IMG/M metagenome (GOLD analysis project Ga0187815, IMG submission 132962) | Wetland sediment microbial communities from Neuse River Estuary, North Carolina, USA - ASW-S_5 | ecosystem: Environmental > Aquatic > Freshwater > Wetlands > Sediment | place: USA: North Carolina... | reverse complement strand
TGCTGCGGTTGATCAAGTCCGCCGACGTTCTGGTCTACAATGTGCGGCCGCAGGCGATGGCGCGGCTCAACCTCGGCTACGACGTTGTTGCCGAAGTCAACCCGCGTTTGATCTATGCCGGCGTGTTCGGCTTCGGCCAGGACGGGCCGTATGCGGCAAAGCCCGCCTATGACGATTTGATCCAGGGCGCCACCGCATTGCCGGCACTGATGGCGCAGACCTCCGAGGACGGCGTGCCGCGCTACGTCCCGAACGCGCTCGTCGATCGCATCGTCGGCCTCACGGCCGTGGGCGCGATCTGCGCCAGCCTCGTGCATCGCGACCGCACCGGAGAGGGGCAGCGGCTCGACATCCCCATGTTCGAGACCATGGCGAGCTTCGTCATGGGCGACCACATGGGCGGGCTCACCTACGACCCGCCGCTCGACAAGGGTGGCTACGCCCGCCATCTCTCGCGCGACCGCCGGCCCTACAAGACCTCCGACGGCTACATCTGCGTCATCGTCTACAATGACAAGCAGTGGGAGAATTTCTTTGCCGCCACCGGCCGCGACGACCTGCGCAACGATCCGAAGTTCGCAACCTTCGCCGGCCGCGCCAGAAACATCGACCACGTCTATGCGGAACTCGCGCGCATCATCGAGACCAAATCCACCGCGCAGTGGATGGACATCCTGACCCATGCCGACGTGCCGGTCATGCCCATGCACGATCTCGAAAGCCTGCTCAGCGATCCGCATATGGTGGCAACCGACCGTTTCCCGGTTGTCGAACATCCGACCGAGGGAAAAATCCGCAGCATGAAGGTGTCGGCGAACTGGTCACAGACGCCGGTCGAGACCGGACGGCTGGCGCCGCGGCTCGGCCAGCACAGCGCCGAAGTGCTGCGGGAAGCCGGCTACAGCGACGATGAGATCGCAGCGATGGTGCGCGACGGCGTCACCAAAACTGCAGCGAACAAGTAGGACCAACGAGATGGATTTCGCGCTCTCCGCCAACCAGGAATCGATCAAGGACGCCGTCGGCAGGATTTGCGAGCGCTTCGACGACGCCTACTGGCTCAAGAAGGACAAGGAGGGCGGCTATCCCGCCGACTTCCACAAGGCGCTGGCCGATGCCGGCTGGCTCGGCATCTGCATCCCCGAGGAGTATGGCGGCTCCGGACTGGGCATCACCGACGCGGCGATCATGATGCGGACGATTTCGGAATCCGGCGCCGGCATGTCCGGCGCCTCGGCCGTGCACATGAACGTGTTCGGGCTCAATCCCGTGGTCGTGTTCGGCACCAAGGAGCAGTGCCACCGCATGCTGCCGCCGATCGTCGACGGCCGCGACCGCTCCTGCTTCGCCGTCACCGAGCCGAACACCGGCCTCAACACCACGCAGCTGAAAACCCGCGCGGTCCGCAAGGGCGACAAGTACATCGTCAACGGCCAGAAGGTCTGGATTTCCACTGCGCAGGTCGCCAACAAGATCCTGCTGCTGGCGCGCACCACGCCGCTGGAGGAGGTGAAGACGCCGACCCAGGGGCTGAGCCTGTTCTATACCGACTTCGACAAGAAGCGTGTCACCGTGCACGAGATCGAGAAGATGGGCCGCAAGCCCGTCGACTCCAACGAGCTGTTCTTCGAGAACTTCGAGATCCCGGTCGAGGACCGCCTCGGCGAGGAAGGCCGCGGTTTCGAATACATCCTGCACGGCATGAATCCGGAGCGCATCCTGATCGCGGCGGAAGCGGTCGGCCTCGGCATGGTCGCGCTGTCGCGCGCCTCCGGCTATGCCAAGAGCCGGATCGTGTTCAACCGTCCGATCGGCATGAACCAGGCGATCCAGCATCCGCTTGCCAAGAACTGGATGGAACTGGAAGCTGCCTGGCTGATGGTGCTGCGCGCGGGCTGGCAATACGACCAGAACATGCCCTGCGGCCCCGCCGCCAATTCGGCAAAATACCTGGCGGCCGAAGCCGGTTTCCGCGCCTGCGAGCAGGCGGTCATGACCCATGGCGGCTTCGGCTACGCCAAGGAATATCACGTCGAGCGTTACCTGCGGGAATCCCTGATCCCGCGCATCGCCCCGATCTCGCCGCAGCTCATTCTCAGCTTCATCGCCGAGAAGGTGCTGGGCCTGCCGAAGTCGTATTGAGAAGTGTTTCTGAGATGAGAGTACAACACTTTCCGCGTCATTCCGGGGCGCGTCGAAGACGCGAACCCGGAATCTCGAGGTTCCGGGTTCGGTCCTTCGGACCGCCCCGGAACGACGGAGCAACCTTCTCATGAGCTACATCACCGGCGTCGGCCTCACGCCCTACGGCAAGCACGAAGGCTCGTCCTCGCTCGACCTCATGAGCATGGCGGCGGCGCAAGCGGTCGTGGACGCGGAACTGACGCGCTCGGAGATTGACGGCGTGCTGTGCGGCTATAGCACGGTGTCCCCGCACATCATGCTCGCGACCGTGTTCGCCGAGCACTTTGGCATCCGCCCGAGCTACGCCCATGCCGTGCAAGTCGGCGGCGCCACGGGCCTTGCCATGACCATGCTGGCGCATCACCTGGTTGACGCCGGCGTGGCGAAACACGTGCTGGTCGTCTCCGGCGAGAACCGGCTCACCGGTCAGAGCCGCGACGCCTCGATCCAGGCCTTGGCGCAGGTCGGCCACCCCGACTATGAGGTTTCGCTCGGGCCGACCATCCCCGCCTATTACGGCCTCGTCGCCTCGCGCTACATGCACGAATACGGGCTCACGCAAGAAGACCTCGCCGAATTCGCGGTGTTGATGCGCGCGCACGCCTGCACCCATCCCGGCGCCCAGTTTCACGAGCCGATCACCGTCGCCGACGTGATGGCCTCGAAGCCGGTGGCGATGCCGCTGAAGCTGCTCGACTGTTGCCCGGTGTCCGATGGCGGCGCGGCCTTCATTGTCAGCCGTGAGCCGACTGGAGCTGCCGCCATTCGCGTGCGCGGCTGCGCCCAGGCGCACACCCATCAGCATCTCACGGCGGCGCCTGCCTTGAGCGAGCTCGGGGCCGAGATCTCTATCGCCAAGGCCAAGGCGGCTTCGGGCCTTGCGATCCCGGATGTGCGTTACGCCGCGGTCTACGACAGCTTCACCATCACGCTCGCCATGCTGCTCGAAGATCTCGGCCTTGCAAAGCGCGGCGAGGCGGCGGCGCGGGTACGCTCCGGTTATTTCAGTCGCGACGGCGAGGTTCCGCTCAATACCCATGGCGGCCTTCTGAGTTACGGCCATTGCGGCGTCGGCGGCGCGATGGCTCATCTGGTCGAGACCCATCTGCAGATGACCGGCCGCGCGGGCAATCGCCAGGTGCGCGACGCCTCGATCTCGCTTCTGCATGGCGACGGCGGCGTGCTGTCCTCGCATGTCAGCATGTTCCTGGAGCGCGTGCGATGAGCGAGAAACTTGCCGACTGGACTTCCGGCGCGGAAGCCATCGTCTACCAGCACTGCGCCGCCTGCGGCGTCCGGCAATACTTCCGCCGCAGTTTTTGCGCCGCTTGCGGCGCGCCGGACGTGGAAGACAAGCGCGCGAGCGGCGCGGGGACGGTCTATGCGACCTCGCTGGTTTGCCGTGCGGCGACGCCCGAGACCAGGGCGCATGTGCCCTACAACATCCTGCTGGTCGATGCGGCCGAGGGCTTTCGCATGATGGCGCACGGCGACAATGATCTTGCCATCGGCGACAAGGTGACTGCGCGATTCAAGCAATTTGCGGGGAGGTTGGTGCCGTATTTCGAGAAGGTGAAATAGCGAGCGATGTTAGGGGTGTTTGTCATTCCGGGGCGATGCGAAGCATCGAACCCCAATGCGCAATTGCGCATTGGGGAATCTCGAGTTCCCCGGTGCGCAATTGCGCACCTGAGGTCTGGTGCTTGCGCACCATCCCGGAACGACGGAGGAGAGAGATTCACCGCACATAAAACACGACGCTGGCGATGATGAGCATCGCCGTCACCGCCAGCATCTGCGCAAGCGCTTCCGAGGCCGCCCTTTTGGTGGCTTCCTTCATGTCTAACTCCCTAGACTTGGGCATGATTCATCGTGGCGTGCCAAGGCGCGCAACGACGACCGGTTCGGCTACTCGGAACACCCCGCGACGATGATCCACCCTTTGATGAGTCCCCACTCGGGCGAATATCGACAGTCTCACGGTCGAACAGTATTGCGGCGGCAATTTGGCTCGCGCGTGTTGCCCCCGAGTCGGCCGCCGGATAGTGTTTTGGCCAAAGAAAAACTGAATAATGACCAGAAAACCCAAGAAAATATCGAGACAAACCAATGGCCCGCATCGAGTACAGCGATCCCGCCAAGCACAATGATCGCACCCGCGAACTGCTCGGCAAGAATCGCAATGCCAATATCTTTCGTATGATGGCGCATTCGCCGAGCTATCTGTCGCAGTATTGCCGGCTCGGCGGTGCGATCCGCAACAGGGGCGAGCTCGATCCGATCGTGCGGGAGCTTGCGATCACGCGTACCGGCATTTTGTGCCAGGCGCCCTATGAGATCGTCGCGCACAAGCGGATCGGCAAGAACGTCGGCGTCACCGACGAGCAGAACGAGGCGCTGGAGAACTGGCAGGCGGCCACCTGCTTCGACGAGACCCAGCGCGCCGCGCTCGCCTTTACCGACGAGATCGTCAAGCTGAACAAGCCGACCGACGCCACGTTCAACGCGATCCGAGCCAAATTGACGCCGGCCGCCCTGGTCGAGCTGCAGCTCTCGGTCGGGTTCTACATCATGACGTCAAAATTCCTGGAGACGTTTGCGATCGACATGCAGCCGGTGACGGAAGTGGTCGGCTAGGTCCTGTCAGAAGACTTGATGATCTGGCGGCATCGAAAATCAATTGCAAGCTCGAGCCGCGATCAACCGCCTTTCATTCGGCGACCAAATTCATTTCGAGGCAACTTGTCATGGACAATGGTTGGGAGAGCTCGGCGAAGGCCTGGATCGACTCAATGGGCGAGCGTGGAGAGCGCGGCGATTGGGGGCGCCAGCACGTCCTCGATCCCGTTATGATGGCACGCGTGGCGCAGGGACGGTTCGGCGAGGCGCTTGACGTCGGCTGCGGAGAGGGACGGTTCTGCCGGATGCTCAAGGCGGCCGGGGTGCGCGCCACGGGCATCGACCCGACAAGTCAGCTGATCGAGCTCGCACGCGAGCGAGATCCGTCCGGAGACTATCGACTCGGCCGCGCCGAACAGCTCGAATTTCCCGCCGCAAGCTTTGATCTTGCGGTCAGTTACGTCACGCTGATCGACATTGCCGATTTCTGCGCGGCGATTGCGGAGATGACGCGGGTGCTACGGCCGGGTGGCTCGTTGCTGATGGCAAATCTTACCGGGTTCACCTCCGCGTGTGCCGCCCGCGGATGGGTGAAGGATGACAAGGGCGAATATCTTCATTTTCCGGTCGACAACTACCTCAGCGAGTTTCCGTTCTGGCTCGAGTGGAGCGGCATTCGAATTGAGAACTGGCATCGACCGCTTGCGGCCTACATGTCGGCATTCCTCGAAGCCGGTCTCGTTTTAAAGTTTTTTGCCGAGCCGGAACCTCAATCGGGCGAGGCGATTCACAGGGAACGCGCGCGGCGCGTGCCCTGGTTCGTGGTGATGGAGTGGCAGCGGCCGGCTGGTCCCGATCCACAGATTAAAATCTTTGACCGGCCGGGTTGATCGGTCGCGCGGCAATGGTCCATAAGCGGCGTCCCCGCGGGGTTAATGGAGTCGCCCACGGTCAGTTGAAAGGATTTGCGTGGCAAACATTTTCGGCAGGATTGCGCAGGAACTCGGCGTTCGGGATCAGCAGGTCGAAGCGACCGTCACGCTGCTCGACGGCGGAGCGACCGTTCCCTTTATCGCCAGATACCGCAAGGAGATAACCGGCGGTCTCGACGACGCGCAGCTGCGCACGCTGGAAGAACGCTTGACCTACTTGCGGGAGCTCGAAGTCCGCCGCACTGCCATCCTCGATTCGATCCGCGAGCAGGGCAAGCTGGACGCGGCGCTGGAGGCTTCGATCCTCGCTGCCGACAGCAAGGGGCGTCTGGAAGACATCTATCTTCCGTTCAAGCCGAAGCGCCGCACCAAGGCCGAGATCGCCAAGGAAGCCGGCCTGGAGCCGCTCGCCGAACTGCTGTTGACCAAGCCCGAGAACGATCCGCAGGCTGTCGCCGCAGGCTTCGTCAATCCGGACAAGGAAGTGACCGATGGCGCCGCCGCGCTGGAAGGCGCGCGCGCCATTCTGGTCGAGCGGTTTGCGGAAGACGCCGACCTGATCGGCCAGCTTCGCGAGGAGATGTGGTCGAACGGGCGGATGGTGTCCACCGTTCGCAAAGGCAAGAAGACCGAAGGCGAAAAGTTCAAGGACTATTTCGATTTCAGCGAGCCGCTGACCAAGCTGCCGTCGCACCGCATCCTCGCGATCTTCCGCGGCGAAAAGGAAGAGGTGCTCGAGCTGCAGTTGCAGCCGGATGCAGAACCGGTGCCGGCGGGCACGGCCAGCGCCTATGAGCGCAAGATCATGCAGCGCTTTGCCATTTCCGATCAGGGCCGCGCCGGCGACAAGTGGCTCGCGGAAACGGTCCGCTGGGCGTGGCGCACGAAGATTCAGGTACATCTCAACATCGACCTGCGCATGCGGCTGTGGACCGCGGCGGAAACCGAGGGCGTGCGCGTATTCGCGTCGAACCTGCGTGACCTGTTGCTGGCAGCGCCCGCGGGCGCGCGCGTCACGATCGGGCTCGATCCCGGCTACCGTTCGGGCGTCAAGGTTGCGGTGGTCGATGCGACCGGCAAGGTGGTGGATACGACGACGGTCTACCCGCATGAACCGCAACGGCAATGGGATGAGGCTCTGGCCACCCTCGGCAAGCTCGCGGTCAAGCACCGCGTCGACCTCATCGCGATCGGCAACGGCACCGCCTCGCGCGAAACGGACAGGCTGGCAGGCGATCTGCTGAAGCTGCTGCCGGATCTGAAGATGTCGAAGATCGTCGTCTCGGAAGCCGGCGCTTCCGTTTATTCGGCATCGGCCTTCGCATCGGAGGAATTGCCCGAGCTCGACGTCACCTTGCGCGGCGCGGTATCGATCGCGCGGCGCTTGCAGGATCCGCTGGCCGAACTCGTGAAGATCGATCCGAAGGCGATCGGCGTCGGCCAGTACCAGCATGACCTCAGCGAATCCAGGCTTGCGCGCTCGCTCGATGCAGTGGTCGAGGATTGCGTCAATGCCGTCGGCGTTGATGCCAACACCGCGTCCGCGCCGCTGTTGGCGCGGGTATCAGGCATCGGCGCGGGCCTGGCGCAAAGCATCGTGCAGCACCGCGACGCCAATGGTCCCTTCAAGTCGCGCAAGGCGCTGAAGGATGTGCCGCGGCTCGGCCCGAAGGCGTTCGAGCAGTGCGCCGGATTCCTCCGCATCAATGGCGGCACCGATCCGCTCGACGCCTCCGGCGTGCATCCGGAATCCTATCCGGTGGTCCGGCGGATTCTTGAGACGACCAAGAGCGACATCAAGGCGCTGATCGGCAATGCCGAGATCCTGCGCCAGTTGAAGCCGCAGGCTTTCGCAGACGAGACGTTCGGCCTGCCCACGGTGACCGACATTCTGCGCGAGCTGGAAAAACCCGGCCGCGATCCCCGTCCGGCCTTCAAGATGGCGACGTTGAAAGAGGGCGTCGAGACCATCAAGGATCTGAAGCGCGGCATGATCCTGGAGGGCACGGTGACCAACGTTGCCGCATTCGGCGCCTTCGTCGACATCGGCGTGCATCAGGACGGTTTGGTGCACATTTCGGCGATGTCCAAGAACTTCATCAAGGATCCGCGCGAGGTCGTGAAGCCCGGCGACATCGTCAAGGTGAAGGTGGTGGATCTCGAGGGCGCCCGCAACCGTATTGCCTTGACGCTGCGGCTCGACGACGAAGTCGCGAAGGCGGGCACGAAGACGCAGGGCGCGACGCGCGAGCCGCGTTCTTCGGGCGCATCGCAAGCATCGCGCAAGCCGGCGCCTGCCGCCGGCGGCGGGGCGCTCGCCGAGGCACTGCGCCGCGCAAGCGAGAAATCGGGGCGCGGCAAGCCGGGCACGTAGGAAGGGAGCATCAGCTCGACGTCAGCACGTCAATCTTGGTGTTGGCGACGATCAGGCGATCGGCGAGCAATTGCGCGAGATTGCGCATGATACGCTCGCCCGCACGAGGGTGCTGCTTGCCGAAGTGTTCGAAATCCCGCAGCGGGATTTCCCAGGCGGTGGCGGCCATGTCCGCCGTCACGTCGGCCGAGCGCGTGGGCTCGATCAGCGCCATTTCGCCGAAGGCGGTGCCGGCGGTGAGGGTGGCGAGGCGCACGCCGTCGGGTAGCGTAACGTGGACCGCGCCGCTGCGCAGGAAGAAGACGGAGGTCGCCGGCGAGCCGGCGGAGAGGATCTTCTCGCCGGCCTTGTAGGGCCTGATGGCTCCGATCGAGGCGAGGTCGGCCAACTCTTCCGGCGAAAGGCCCGCGAGCAGGGGCTGTTCGGACAGCTCGGTGGTCTCGTGGAAATCGATGGCGCCGCCGTAGCGGTAGACGATCTGGTCCTCCGCCCATTCGATGGCGGTGTCGAGGAGATAGAAGTCGCGGACGTTCTTCAGGCTGCCGGTCCATTCCCGGATGATGTCCCATTCCCGCGAGCCGCGCTTGACGCCGGAAAGGACCACGGTGACATGGTGCGCGGCGAGCTCGCGGAATTCCTCCGCAACGAGGCGCGCTCCGGCACGCGTCAGCGAGGTGACGCGGTGCAGATCGAAGATGACGAATTGCGGACGCGGCTTCGAGGCCAGCTGGCGGGAGACGTAGTCGACATTGGAGAACGACAGCGTGCCGACGAGTTCGATGACGCGGACTTGGTCATGATGGGTGGCGAGGATGTCGCGCTCGTGCGGCCGGCGGCTGCGCCGCGACGGGTTCTGGCCGATGGTGTAATCGGCGATGATGCTGGTGCGGGCATCGTCGCTGCGGTTGAGCATGTGCAGGTCGTAATGCGACGACAGGGCCTCGCATACCTTGATGCCGCGCACGCTGTTGCCGTGGCTGTCGAGCTTCGGCGAATAGCTGCCGAGTCCCAGCCTTGCCGGCAGCGCCGCCAGAATGCCGCCGCCGACGCCGCTCTTGGCGGGGATACCGACGCGGTAGATCCATTCGCCGGCATAGTCGTACATGCCGGACGAAGTCATCACCGACAGCGTGCGCGAGATCGCATAGGGCGTCATCACCTGCTGGCCGGTCACAGGATTAAGGCCGCGGTTGGCCAGCGTCGCCGCCATGACGGCGATATCGCGCGCGGTCACGAGGATCGCGCATTGCCGGAAATAGACATCAAGCACGGAATCGACGCGATCCTTGAGTACGGCATTGGTGCGCAACAGATAGGCAATGGCGCGGTTGCGGTCGCCGGTGGCGCTTTCGGAGGCGTAGACGGCGTCGTCGACGCCGAGGGGCCGGCCGGCAAAGCGGCCGAGTGCCTCGCGGATATATTCAAAGGCGCCATCGCCCTTGGCCTCGTGGATCAGGCCGGAACAGGCGATCGCGCCGGCATTGACCATGGGATTGAAGGGATGGTTCTCGGCATTGAGGCGGATCGAGTTGAAGGGATCGCCGGAAGGCTCGACGCCGATCGCGCTTTCCACCCTTGCTGCGCCCAGCGTGTCCAGCGCCAGCGCAAACACGAAGGGTTTTGAAATGGATTGGATGGTGAAAGGGACCTTGCTGTCGCCGACCTCGTAGACGTGGCCGTCGAGCGTGGCGAGGCTGATGCCGAATTGGGCAGGGTCGGCCTTGCTGAGCTCGGGGATGTAGTCGGCGACGCTGCCTTCGTCGTCGTCGGCGAATTTCTGATGGCATTCGTAGAGAAACCGCAGCAGCGGCGGTTTCGAACTGGCCCAGTCACCATTGGCGGAAGAAGCTTTCATTACCTCCGTTGTGCACTGCAATCACGGCGCGCGCAACTGGCTCGCGACCGGGGCTTGGCGGCGGATCAGGAAAGCCGCGATCAAGGCTGTGGGCGCTAGGATCGCCAGCCCGAGCGACGTGATTTGCATCTGCGACAGCGGCATGATGCCGCCACCCGGAGTAGCCACCACGAAGCCTCCAATCACCAGCAGGATGCGCAATGGCCATTCCAGCGGTCCGGCATGACGGAGATCGCCGACAAAGACCTGGTAGCCCTGAATGCCGCCGCAGATGAAGAGCGTGCCGAAGGCGGCGAGCCCCATCAGGCCGATGCCGGCGAGGTAGGGACTTGCGCCCTGCAGGACCAAGGCCGGGTTCAGAACGAAGAAGAACGGGATGAAGTAGATGATGCTGCCGACCCACATCGATTCCCAGCCGGTCTTCATGGCCGGCGAGCCGGCGATGCCGGCGGCGGCAAAGGAGGCGATCGCCACCGGCGGGGTGATCGATGACAGCATTCCCCAATAGAAGATGAACATGTGGATCGCCATCTTGTTCAGCCCGAGCCTCTCCAGCGCGGGCGCAACCAGGATGGCGAGGAAGATGTAGCAGGCCGTCGTCGTCAGCCCGAGGCCGAGGACGAGGCTGGTGAAGGCGCACATCACGAGTAGCAGGAAGGCGTTGTCGCCGGCGAGCCGCAGCAGGTCATTGGCGAGACTCGAGACCACGCCTGTCATTGAGAAGGCGCCGATCAGGAGACCACAGCCGGCGAGAATGCCGACCAACTCGACGAAGGTGCGGCCGTTGACCTCGAGGAACTTGTTGATAGTGGCAGGCGTCCAGCGCGTGTCTTTGGAGAAGACCTGGTTCAGCACGAGGAGGAGGGCAGTTGCATAGAATGGCGCGTGGCTCTCGCGCTTGAAGTGCAGGAGCATCACGATCAAAAGCGCGATGACGAAGATGTAGTACCAGCCTTCCTTGATCGTATCCCACACCTTCGGCAGCTCCGCGCGCGGAATGCCTTTCAGCCCGTGACGGGCGGCGTAGGAATCCACCTGCATGAACAGGCCGATGTAATAAAGGGTAGCCGGAATGATCGCGGCGACTGCGACCTCGGCGTAGCTGACGTTGAGGAACTGCGCGATCACAAACGCCGTCGCACCCATCACCGGCGGCGCCAGCACAGCGCCGGTCGAGGCGCAGGCCTCGATGGCGCCGGCATAGGAGGCGCGAAAGCCGCTTTTCTTCATGACGGGGATGGTCATGGTGCCGGCGGTCAGCACGTTGGAGATGATCGAGCCGGACATCATGCCGAGCAGGCCGGAGGCGAAGATGCATACTTTCGCGGCGCCGCCGCGGAACGTGCCGCACAAAGCGAAGGCGATATTGATGAAGAATTTTCCGGCGCCGGTCATCATCAGCGCGGTGCCGAACACCAGGAAGCCGATCACGGTGTCGGCAAAGGCCTGGATCGGAATACCGAGCAGACTTTCACCGGACAGCACGTGATACGAGGTTGCCTGTTCGAGCGTCGATTGGGTGCCGCGGAACGGGCCGAGCCATCCGGCCTCCGCGAACAGCGGATAGACGGTGAATGGAAACACGCTGAGCAGCAGGCTCCAGCCGCCGGTGCGGCGCAGCGCTTCCATCAGCACGAACCACATGATGAGACCCGCCACGATGACGGAGGTCGGCGCGCCACCAAATTCCCAGCCGGCTTCCGCGGCCTTGCGGACGGTCCGCATCAGCACGATGGAGGAGCCGAATGTCAGGACAAAGAACAGCAGGTCATACCAGGGAATGCGGTCGAGTGGCGCCCTTTCCGTTCCCGGGAAAATCAGGAACGTGAATGGCAGCATCAGCGCGATCAGCAGGTAGAAATATTCGGTGTTGAGCTGAGTGTAGCCGATGAAGAATCGCAGCGAGAATTGCTGGTTGATGCAGAGCAGGATGGTGGCGGCGGTCGCCACCACCAGCGCCCAGCGCCAGACCCCGCGCAGCGAGCGCACGCGCGTGACCTCGGCCTCCTGCATATTGGCGTGGGGATCCTCGAATTCGATCTTCTTCGAGGCCGCTGCCGCGACACTATCGGATACAGACATATCGATCCCCCGCCGCGTCGCGTCAGCGCTTTCGTTGGCTTTAGATCATTCAAACCCGTTTGGCATGTTGGCCTTGGCGAGCGCTGCAGCGCGCGCCTTCATCCAGCCGTCGGCGAAGGCCGTTTCGTCCGAAGGCGGAGTGCCCTTGTTGTAGTCCGCCCAGGCCGCGGCCAGCACTTCCTGGCGCTTGAACAGGGCGTTGTTGTGGGCTTCCTGATCGGCGCTCCAGTGGCCGGCTTCCTTCAGCGCCTTCACCGCGCCGGGATGCACTGGCACCACCCAGTTTTTGGTCTGACGGGCAGCAGCAAGCCCGCCGGCACCGGGAGCGGAGTCCTTGTAGGCATCGTAGCCGTCGATCATCGCCTTCGTGACCGAATAGATCAGCTCCGCCGGCTGCGAGGCATAGGCGACAAAGATCGGGTAGGGGTAGTTGCCGAGCTCGATCGGCTTCTCCTTCGAGATGCCGGCACCGCAGGTCGTCAGATGCGGGAAGAAGAACGAGCCGACCTTCTTCATCCGCTCCCAGCCCGCGGCATCGTTCTTCGGCAGCGGCGGCCAAATGATGCCGCGTGGCGAGGTCTCGGCCTCCTTGGCCGGGCCCGTGATGGTGGTGGCAAACGCCGCGTCGGTGTCGTTGTTGACCAGCCCCTTCCACATCGCGCCATAGCTGGCGAACTCGACGGCTTTGACGTCGTTCTTCGTAAGCCCCGCGAAGGCGAGCACCGCGAGCGAGTTCTGGTTCAGCGCGGGCGAGCCGACGACGAAGCCGACGCGCTTGCCCTTGAGGTCCTTGAGCTCCTTGACGCCGGTATCGGCGGCGACGCCGAGCGAAGCGCCATTGCAATCCACCGTCGACAGGATGAGCTGCAGCGGCTGCGGTCCCCATTCCTTGGCGCCGAATTCGAACACGCCTTCCTGCGCGAAGTAGGTGCCCGATCCCATCGCGGAGGCGACCGCGCGCTTGGCGCGCAGTGGCGCGAGACGGGCGACGTCGTTGCCGGCCGGCAGCACGCGGATGTCGCTGCCATACTTGTCCTTCATCATCTTGCCGACGCCGACGGCCATGTTGAAGCCGGCGGTGCCGGTGTCGTAGGCGGTCATCGCCATGGCGGGCGGCAGCTTGACGTCGTCGGCCAGCGCGGGCGCGGCTGCGATCAGAGAGAGCGAAATGAAAACGGCAGGCGAAAGCGCCAGCATCCGGCGGATCATGTTTCCTCCATGATGTTTCGCTGTGCGAAACTTGTTTTTGTTGTCTGGAAGCCCCGCATCGCTACGTCGCGATGACGACATCCGAGCGATTAAACGCTCAATTGAGCGCGCGGAACAGACAGATTGTCGCAAACAAAAGTCTAACGTCTGCGAAGCGCTTCAGACTTCGACGATCGCAATCGCCTGTCCCTCGGCGACGACGTCATCAAGCCTGACAAGTATCGATTTCAGTTTTCCCGCGGCGGTCGACGCGACCGGAATTTCCATCTTCATCGCTTCGACGAATGCGATGTCGTCACCGTCGCCGACATTGCCGCCCACTTCCACCGGAAGTGCGCACACGCGTCCTGCGACCTCAGTGACGATCTTGATCTCTGGCATCCCACGCTCCCCGGCCGAATGACGATTGGCGCGCGCGCCACGCAACGGCTTTTTGTTGTGGCCGCAGATTGCCTGAGGTAGCTTGTTCTGCAAGTGGAATTTTATTCCGCATGACGGAATGGGAGCCGTGGCATGGGAAGACGCTCGGAACGGCTTAGCAGGCAGGGAATGCTCGCCAGCGATCTCTCTGGCGAGGGCGACGTCATCCAGGTGGTGTCGCGCGCGTTCGACGTGTTGCGTTGCTTCGAAGGACATGAAGCGCGGCTCGGCAATCTCGAAATCGCCAATCGATGCGGACTTCCGCGCTCGACGGTGTCGCGTCTCACGCACACGCTGACGCGGATGGGGCAGCTTGTTTACCTGCCGCGTGACCAGAAGTATCGCATCGGTCCGAGCGCGGTGGCGATGAGCACCTCGATGATGAAGGGCCTGCAGTTACGCAACCTGATCCGGCTGCGCCTGCAGGACGTTGCTGAACATCTGCCGGGCACCGTCGGCTTCGTCATCCCCGACCGCTTCCATCTCGTCTATCTCGAGTATGCGCGCGCGGCGAATGCGCTCGGCCTGCATGAGAGCACGGGCAGCCGCATCAGCATGGCGAGCACGGCGGCGGGCAGTGCCTATCTCGCCGCGCTCGATCCCGAGATCGGCGACGCTCTGATCAATGAAATGGAGCGCGAGACGCCGGATGCGGCGAAGCTGGTGCGGTCTCGCATCGAGGCCAACCGGCGCAGCCTACGCGAAAACCGATACGTCACGGCGTTTGGTACCTGGAGCCCGCATATCAATGGCTGCGCCGTGCCGCTGTGGTCGCCGCAGTACCAGACCTATGTGGTCGTGACGATCGGCCTCTTGTCGGCGATGTATGACGAGAAGCGGGTGCACAAGGAAGTGGCGCCGCGGATGCTCGATCTTGCAGCCGCCGTCGGCGCGCTGCTCGAGGGAGAGGGCGACATCTTTGCCAGCCAGCTGGAGCGAAAGTCGATCGCGGTGCCGGCGCACAACAATAATAAGATGATGACGGAGGAACTGAATGGTCTGGAAGCCGGAGCTCGACGACCTCGCCCGGCGCGAAGCGTTCGCGCGCGAGATGGGAGGCGTTGACAAGGTCAAGCGGCAGCGCGACCAGGGCCGGCTCACCGTTCGTGAGCGCATCGAAAAGCTCACCGACAAGAACAGCTTTCACGAGATCGGCGCGATCTCGGGCATCGGCGAATACGACGACAATGGCGAACTCAAGCATCTGACGCCGGCGAACTGCGTGTTCGGCCGCGCCAAGGTCGACGGCCGCACGGTCGTCGTGGTGGGCGATGATTTTACGGTGCGTGGCGGTTCGGCGGACGCCTCCATTTCCGCAAAGCCCCTGATGGCGGAGGAGATGGCGCACGATTTCCGCCTGCCGATCATCCGCATCATCGAGGGTTCGGGCGGCGGCGGCTCGGTGAAGACGATCGAGACGAAAGGCGCGGCAAACCTGCCGGGCGGCGTCGGCGGCACCCGCTGGTACTGGTACACGACGGCCAACATGGCGCGGGTGCCGGTGGTGGCGCTCGGCCTCGGCTCGGTCGCCGGTCTCGGCGCGGCGCGCCTCGCTGCGAGCCATTATTCCGTGATGACCAGGAACTCCGCGATGTTCGTCGCGGGCCCGCCGGTGGTGAAGCGGCTCGGCCAGGATCTGACCAAGCAGGAGCTTGGCGGCGCCGACATCCAGACCCGCGCCGGCGGCGTCGACCATGCCGTCGAGAGCGAGGAAGAGGCGTTCGAGTGCGCCAGGCGTTTCCTCTCCTACCTGCCGCCATCGGTCTATGAATTGCCTCCGACCACGCCGTGCGGCGACGATCCCGAGCGCGCCGAGGAATCGCTGATGAAGGCGGTGCCGCGCAGCCGCCGCCAGGTTTACAAGATGCGGCCCATCATCGACGCCGTCGTCGACAAGGGCTCGTTCTTCGAGGTCAATTCCAGTTTCGGCAAGCCGATCATCGTGGGACTGGCGCGCCTCGAAGGCCGCGCGGTGCTGTTGCTTGCCAGCGACCCCTTGCATTACGGCGGCTCGTGGACCGCGGAAGCCTGCCAGAAGGTGGTGCGCTGGGTCGATTTCGCCGAAACCTTCCATTTGCCGATCGTCTATCTCATGGATTGCCCGGGCTTCATGATCGGGCTCGATGCGGAGAAGGCGGCGACCATCCGTCATGGCGTGCGGGCGATGGCGGCGGTCAATCAGACCACGGTGCCGTGGTGCACGATCATCGTGCGCAACGCCTTTGGCGTCGCCGGCGTGGTGCATCAGCCCGCCAACCGCTTTTCGATGCGCTATGCCTGGCCGTCGGCCTATTGGGGCTCGCTGCCGCTCGAAGGCGGCATCGAGGCGGCCTATCGCGCGGAGATCGATGCGGCGGCCGATCCCGTGGCAAAATTGAAGGAAATCGAGGACCGGCTGAACAAGCTGCGCTCGCCGTTCCGCTCGGCCGAGAAGTTCTGGGTGGAGGAGGTGATCGATCCGCGCAAGACGCGCTCGCTCCTGTGCGAATTCGCGCGCCTTGCCGAGCCGCTGCGCACGCCCGGGCCGCCCGGCAACATGTCGACGCGGCCGTAGGCTGTTACACCTCACGGCGAGGAGGGCGTCTTCGCGCGTCTCCGGACGATGCTTTGCATCGCCAGGCGAACCATGAGGCTCCGATCTCGCCCGCGGCCATCCTTCGAGACGCGGCTTCGCCGCTCCTCAAGATAAGGACTGTGGGCGTGGCCCTCGCCGACGAGCACTCCGCTGCTGTAGGATGCGTAGAGCGCAGCGAAACCCATCACCTTTGCATATTGGGGGGCGATGATGGGTTTTCGCTGCGCTCTACTCATCCTACGGGAGTCAGGCCGGCGCCGTTGCCACCTTCGCCGGCCGTGTGATGGCGAGTACGATCAGGGCGGCGACGATGCAGAGCGCGCCGGCGACGAAGAAGGCCGGCAGGTAGGTGGCGTACACCGTGCGCGACAGGCCGGCGCCAAAGGCGGCGGTGCCGGCGCCGAGCTGGTGGCCGGCGAAGATCCAGCCGAATACGAGGTTGGCACGCTCGGCGCCGAAGCGTTGCGCGGTGAGGCGCACGGTCGGCGGCACGGTCGCGATCCAGTCGAGGCCATAGAAGACGGCGAACAGCGACAGGCCGTAGAAGGTGAAGTCGGAGAAGGGCAGGAACAGCAGCGAGAGCCCGCGCAGGCCGTAGTACCAGAACAGGAGCCAGCGGTTGTCGTAGCGGTCGGACAGCCAGCCGGAGATGATGGTGCCGAAGAGATCGAAGATGCCCATTGCCGCCAGCAGGCTCGCCGCCTGCACCTGCGGGATGCCGAAATCGAGGCACATCGGGATCAGGTGCACCTGGACGAGGCCGTTGGTGCTGGCGCCGCAGATGAAGAAGGTGGCGAACAGGATCCAGAACACCGGCGACTTCGAGCAATCGCGCAAGGTGCCGAGCGCCGCCGCCATGATCGGCGTATTGTTCGGCGGCGGAGCGGCAACGGGCTCGGTGCCCTCGTCGCCGAACGGACGGAGGCCCACGTCGCTCGGGCGGTCGCGCATCACCATCAGCACGGCGAAGGCGGCGACGCCCAGCATCGCGCAGACCAGCGCCAGCGCGGTGCGCCAGCCGACCTGCTCGGTGATGGCGGCAAGGGCGGGGAGGAACAGCAGCTGCCCGGTCGCGACGCTCGCGGTGAGGATGCCGACCACGAGCCCGCGGCGCGCCACGAACCAGCGGGTCGCGATGGTGGCGCCCAGCACCAGCGCGGTCATGCCGGTGCCGATGCCGATCACGACGCCCCAGAGCAGCCAGAGCTGCCAGACATTTGTCATGAACAGCGAGCCGAGGAGGCCGGCGACCACGACGAGCTGGGCGGCCAGCGTGACATTGCGCAGGCCGTAGCGGTTGAGCAGCGCGGCGGCGAAGGGCGCCATCAGCCCGAACAGGATGAAGCGGATCGACAGGGCCGAGGAGATCTCGGCATTGCTCCAGCCGAACTCCTTCTGCAGCGGCACGATGAAGACGCCGGGCGCGCCGACGGTGCCGGCGGAGATCAGCGCGGCGAGGAAGGTGACGGCGACCATCACCCAGCCGTAGTGGATGTTGCGGCGGGCGAGGGCGGCCGACAGCCAGTTCGAGATCATGGAGCCTCAGCGGAATCGATTTGGTCGGGAACAATCTGGCACGGAGGCAGCATGGCTTGAATGCCATACTTCCCTCAATTTGGGACGCGTGCGCTAGTGCGCGATGCGCTCGACGGCAATCGCGGTGGCTTCGCCGCCGCCGATGCAAAGCGAAGCTATGCCGCGCTTCAGGTTGTTGGCTTCCATCGCATGCAGCAGCGTCACGATCAGCCGCGCGCCGGTGGCGCCGATGGGGTGGCCGAGCGCGCAGGCGCCGCCATTGATGTTGAGTTTTTCACGGGGAATGCCGAGATCGCGCTGCGCGGCCATGGCGACCACCGCGAAGGCCTCGTTGATCTCGAACAGGTCGACGTCGCCGACGCTCCAGCCGATCTTGTCGAGGAGCTTGCGGATCGCCGGGATCGGCGCTGTCGTGAACCACTGCGGTTCCTGGCTGTGGGTGGCGTGGCCCTTGATCTCGGCCAGCACGGGGAGTCCATCGCGATCGGCGAGCGAACGCTTTGTCAGGATCAGCGCGGCGGCGCCATCGGCATTGGCCGAGGAGGCGGCCGGCGTGATGGTGCCGCCAGCACGGAAAGCCGGCTTCAGTCCGGGGATTTTTGCCGGATCGACCTTCAGCGGATGCTCGTCATTGGCAATGATGCGCGGGCCGGCCTTTTCGGCGAGCGTGACCGGCGCAATCTCGGCCTTGAAGGCGCCGCCTTCCACCGCCTTGCGGGCGCGGGTCAGCGTCTCCATCGCATATTTATCCTGGTCGGCGCGGGTGAATTGATAGGCTTCCGCGGTCGCCTCGCCAAAATCGCCCATCGAGCGGCCGGTCTCATAGGCGTCCTCGAGCCCGTCCATCATCATGTGATCGATGATGCGGTCATGGCCGGCGCGATAGCCTGAGCGCGCCTTCGCCAGCAGATAGGGCGCGTTGCTCATACTCTCCATGCCGCCGGACAGCACGATCTCGGCGGAGCCGGCATTGATGATGTCGTGCGCCAGCATGGTCGCCTTCATGCCGGAGCCGCAGACCTTGTTGATCGTGGTGGCGCCGGTGGCGTCCGGCAGCTTTGCGCCGCGCGCGGCCTGCCGCGCCGGGGCCTGGCCCTGGCCGGCAGGCAGCACATTGCCCATGAAGACCTCGTCGATCCGTTCCGGCGCGAGCCTGGCGCGCTCCAGCGCCGCGCCAATGACATGCGAGCCGAGCTTGTGGGCGGCCAGCGGCGACAGATCGCCCATGAAGCGGCCGAGCGGCGTGCGGGCGGCGGAAAGGATGACGACGGGATCATGGGCCATGGCTTGTCTCCCTGGGAGAACGGAATCCGTTACATTATGATCATCATATGATGCGGCGCAAAAAATGCAACGGCGCGGGACATGATAAATTGTCGTGATCGCATGAGGCCTGCGTAGCTGGTGCAGCCCTGGGACGTGTAGCCAGTAAGGCGATGCCGGCTTCCGATGGCCAAACGGAAATCTTCCGTTCTCCAAGAGCAATACCGCTCGTGACCCATAGCAGCGGAAAGCGCGCTACGTCACGTTCTTCCGCGATACAGCGGTGAAGCTCCCTGTCAAGCGGATCATTGGTGGGCCGGCCGACGGCGCGGACGAACGTAGCCGCGCATTGAGCCGTCGCTTGCAATAACGCGATGACACGGGATCGATGGGTCGTAATTCGTGCGCATTATGGCACCAACCGCACGTGCAGCTTTCAGATTGCCGGCTTTAGCAGCGACAGCTTTGTACGTCATGGTCTTCCCCTTTGGGATCTTGCGTACGATGTCGCGGACCTTATCTGAAAACGTTTTCATAGGCCAAGTGTAGCACGTTTCTCAGAAGGTTTTCGCCTCCTCTACTTTCGATTGGAACGAGCGCGTCGCGTTGGCACGGAAGATTCGACCGGACGTGCCGGTGTTAGTTTCGAAGTGCGCGCCGCCGTCTTAACGTTGTGGGCAGCTATTGGCCCTTTTGCGACGTCCGGCGGCGTCCGTAGTTGCGCCGCTATCGGCAAACAAGCCGACATCAGACACGTCTGACCCAAGCACCCTAAGGAAGCTCCTCCAGCGCCGTCTGCACCGCCCGCTTGAACACACCGATGTCGCCGAGTTCGTGCGCCAGCACCAGCGCCAGTCGCGTCAGGAACAGCGCCTCGCGCTTCTCGCCGGCGGCATCGATGGCGAGGGCCAGCGCCTCGTAGGCGGCCTCGAGATCGTCGAAGGGCATCTGGCTCATGGCGTCGGAACCCCCAGGCAAAGGCGCGCGGTGTGCAGGATTTCGTCGGCCGCGATGGTTTTCCAGCGGCCGGCGATGTGCAGGTCCGGGCGCAGCAGATAGAGCGTGCCGGGCGCGGCGCCGTACAGGCGGGCGATTTTGCCGCTGGCATCCTGGATCGCGCCCGCGACGTTACCGGTGCGCTGCACGAGGAGCGGGACAAGGCGCTTGTCCGATCGGCCCAGCTGGTCGAGCAGGGCGGATTGCTCCGCATCCGGCGTGCCGTCACAGAACAGGATGGCCGTCATCCCGTAGCCGGCGCGATCGAGCAGGAAACTGCCGTCGGCCAGTCTGGCGTTCGGTGCAAAGCTGCCGCAGACGGGGCCCGATGCAAACTCCGCATCGCGGCCCGTGTGCGGGGTCAGCGGGCTCTGCGAATACGCATAGGGCTGCATCTGCCGGGGATTGGCGAGACCGCGCGGGAATTCGTGTTTGAGGCTGAGCGACAGCGCGGCCTCGCGGGCGAGCCGCCAGCCGCGGGTCGGCGGCGTCATGAAGCGGGTGCTCTTGGTCGCATTGGCGAACACGTCCAGCGTCGCGCCGCGCCGTTCCGGCGAATAGCTGTCGAGCAGGCGCTCGCTGGCCTCGCCATGCAGCACGCGGGCAAGCTTCCAGGCGATGTTGTCGGCATCGGCAAGGCCGTTATTGAGCCCGCGCACGCCGAAGATCGGCACGATATGGGCGGAGTCGCCGATGAAGAAGATGCGGCCGTGGCGGTAGTCGTCGAGGCACAGCGTGTTGGCGGAATAGATGCTCCACCACTCCAGCTCCCACGGCTTTGTGTGGCCGATGTCGGCGAGGATCGCACCGACGCGGGCGCGGATATTTTCCTCGCGCAGCGCGTCTTCTTCGCTCTCGCCCTCGCGCAGCTGATAATCCACCCGCCAGATGTCGTCCGGCTGCTTGTGGATCAGCACGGTGCCGCCGGGATTGCCGCTGGGATCGAAGAAGGCACGCCGCTCGGTCGGGAAGTCGTGATCCATGCGGATGTCGGCGATGACGTAGCGGCCTTCGTAGTTCTCGCCCTTCAGGCGTAGCCCGAGCATCGAGCGGATCGGCGAGCGGGCGCCGTCGGCGGCAAGCACGTAATCGGCATCAAGCCGGTAGTTGCCTTCGGGTGTGGCGATGTCGAGTGCGACGCCGTCGGCACGATTTTCGATGCCGGCGAGTTCGCTTCTCCAGCGCATGTCGATGAGGTCGCAGGCAGCGACCGCGTCATGCAGGAATTTTTCGATGTACTGCTGCTGCAGATTGTACATCGGCAGGTATTTTTCGCTCTCCGGATGCGGCATCTCGAGGCGGAAGATCTGCGTGCCACGATAGTAGCTGCGGCCGAAACGCCAGCCGAGCGCCTTGGCGAGGAAGGGTGCGGCCGCGCCGATGCGCTCCAGGATGTGCATGCTCGGCCGCGCGATGCAGATGGCGCGGCTGCCGTCGTTGAAGGTGTCCTTGCGGTCGAGCAGCACCGAGCGTACGCCATGGCGTGCCAGCGCGAGCGCGGCCGTCATGCCGATCGGGCCGGCGCCGACGATGACGACGGGATGCCGCGTACGCTTGCCGTCGCGTTCGGGTGCATGGCCGGCCGGAAAAACCGGGTAATGGAAGTAGAGTGAATCGAGGGGACCTTTGCCGGCCGGCCGCATGCCTTGTCCCTAGCGCTTGCGGTTGAGGAAGCCGCCCATCATGCGCTGCGGCTCGCCCGTGAGGAAGGACTTGCCGAATTCACCAATGCTGAGATTGACGGACTCGGTCAGCGGCAGTTCTTCCCAGTGGCGGCACAGCTCTTTTTGAATGCGCAGCGCCTCCGGGCCGCATTCCAGCAGCGCGTTCACGGTGTGCTCGACGGCGTCATCGAGGCCGCCAGGCGCTGCGAGCTTGTCGACCAGGCCCCAGGCGAGCGCGGTCGGCGCATCGATGTTTTCCGCCGTCATCACCAGCCAGCGCGCTCGGCCGAAACCGATCAGCCGCGGCAGCAGCGCGGCGTGAATGACGGAGGGAATACCGACCTTCACCTCGGGCATGCCGAACTTGGCATCATGCGCGGCGATGCGGATATCGCAGGCGGCCGCAACCTCCAGCCCGGCGCCGAGGCACCAGCCGGGCAGGCGCGCGATCACGGGGGCAGGGAAGTGGCGGATCGCCTCACAGAGATCGCGCAGGCGGGTGATAAAGGCTTCGGCCGATTTCTGGTCGAGCCTGGCCATCTCTTTGATGTCGGCGCCGCCGATCATGCTCTTCTCGCTCTGGCCGGTCAGGATGACGGCGCGGATGCTCCTGTCGCCGGCGAGCTTCTCAAAACCCTCGCGCACGCCCTCGGTCACGGCGGACGAGACGATGTTGAGCGAACCGGCATTGCAGACGGCCAGGCGCACCACGCTGCGGCTGTCGCGGGTCAGGCCGCAATGGGGATTGAGCATTTCCATGATGATTTTCTCGTTCTTGATGGGCGCTGCCGGCGCCCACTTCCCGGGCAAGGCGGGGAGTTGTCAAGGGCCGCGCCGGCCAGGGCGGTTGCGGAAAGGCCTGTGCTGCCTTAATATGATGATCATAATGTAAATTGGAGATCGCCTCATGACCGCCGTCGCCAGCGCTCCACGACCCCTGGAACGTCCTGACCTGTTTGCGCCGCAGCTGCGGCGGCAGCGGGTGGTGGACTGGCAGGCGCCCGGGCCGGCGGCGAAGGCGGCGATGACGATGTCCGGGATGGAAGCGATGTGCGCGATCCGCGACGGTATCTTGCCGCCGCCGCCGATGGCGAAAGTGATCGGCTTCCGCATGGCCACGGTCGAGCCGGGCCGGATCGTGATGGAACTGGATCCGGAGGAGAGCCTGGAGAACACCATTGGCCTTCTGCATGGTGCGACCGCCGCAGCTTTGCTGGATACCGCCATGGGCTGCGCCATCTCGACCATGCTGCCGGCCGGCCAGACTTCCGTTACGCTAGATCTGAAACTGACATACCTGCGGCCGCTATCGGTGAAATCAGGCACGATTCGGGCCGAGGGCAAGCTGATCAAGCTCGGCCGCCAGGCCAGCTACACCGAGGGTTTTGTGCGCGACGGTGCGGGCAATCTCGCAGTGCACGCAACTTCCACCTTTTCCATGATCGGGGCAGCGCAAAAGGCGAAATAGCAGCAGCTTTTTCCGCGCGCTCGTGCTATTATATGACTATAGACATGTAATGGACCGGCCATGCGCTATTCGAAAGAACACAAGCAGGAGACCCACGAGCGCATCGTGCGCAAGGCCGCGGTGCGGCTGCGTGAGAAGGGCGCGCACGGCATCGGCGTTGCCGACCTGATGAAGGAGGCGGGGCTGACCCATGGCGGCTTCTATGCCCATTTCGATTCCCGCGAGGCGCTGGTCATCGAGGCGTTCAACTACGCGATGGACCGTTCCACCGACCGCTGGCGCAAGATGGCCGAGCAGACCCCGCCGGAGAAGCGCTTGGCGGCGATCGTCGAGTCCTACCTGACGGCATTGCATCGCGACGACCCTGGCCATGGTTGCGCGATCACCGCGCTGGGGCCGGACATCGCCCGCGAGAGCGCCAAGACGCGAAAGGCCTTTGCCTCCAAGCTCGACCAGATGATCGAGATGATGGCCGACCAGGTCCCGGAACTGCCGCGCAAGGCCGCGCGCCAGCAGGCGATTGCGGCGCTGTCGACCATGGCCGGGGCCCTGGTGCTGTCGCGCGTGGCCGGCACGGGCGAGTTCTCGGACGAGATTCTGGGCGCGGGCCGCGAAGCGGTGCTTGGCCGCGCGGCAAAGGCGCCGGCAAGGAAGCCGCGGGCCAAAGCGAACTAGGCGCCCCCGCGCGACCAACGCTGAAAGAAAACCGGCGCGCCAAATCGACGACATCGCCGAGGCCGCCTATCCATCCGGTGCGGACGGGCACGCGGTTCCATGCCAGGGGCATTTCGCAGCGGGTTGTCGCTGCACTCCCGTGTGATAATCACGAGCCGATCATCGGACGAGGTCGTCCGCGAAGATGGGCTGCCCCTTATGAAGAAGATCGGTTTTCTCTCTTTCGGCCATTGGACGCCTTCGCCGCAATCGCAGACACGATCGGCCGCCGATACGCTCCTGCAATCCATCGACCTGGCCGTTGCCGCCGAGCAGTTGGGCGCGGACGGGGCATATTTTCGTGTCCATCATTTCGCGCGCCAGCTTGCTTCACCGTTTCCCTTGCTGGCCGCTGTCGGCGCGAAGACCAGCCGCATCGAGATCGGCACGGCCGTGATCGACATGCGTTATGAGAATCCGCTTTACATGGCCGAAGACGCCGGCGCAGCCGATCTCATTGCAGGCCAGCGCCTGCAGCTCGGCATCAGCAGGGGATCGCCCGAGCAGGTGATCGACGGTTGGAGATATTTTGGCTTTCAGCCCGCGGAGGGTGAGAGCGATGCCGACATGGGACGGCGCCACGCCGAAGTGTTTCTGGACCTTTTGCGCGGTCAGGGGTTCGCGCAACCGAATCCGCGGCCCATGTTTCCGAATCCGCCCGGGCTGCTCCGCCTCGAACCGCATTCCGAAGGCCTTCGCGACCGCATCTGGTGGGGCGCCGGCTCGAATGCCACGGCAATATGGGCGGCAAAGCTGGGCATGAACCTGCAGAGCTCGACGCTCAAGGACGACGAGACGGGTGAGGCCTTCCACGTGCAACAAGCCGCGCAAATCCGCGCATACCGCGCCGCGTGGAAAGAGGCGGGCCATGCGCGCGTGCCGCGGGTCTCGGTCAGCCGCAGCATCTTCGCGCTCATGAACGATCGCGATCGCGCATATTTCGGTCGCGATGGCGAAGCTGCAGATCAGATCGGATTTATCGATGAAAGGACGCGGGCGATTTTCGGCCGCAGCTACGCCGCAGAGCCGGACAAGCTCGTCGAGCAGCTAAGAGGGGATGAAGCAATCGCCGAAGCCGACACCCTCTTGCTCACTGTGCCCAACCAGCTCGGCGTCGCCTACAACGCGCATGTGATCGAATCAATTCTGACTCACATCGCGCCCGCACTCGGGTGGCGCTAGGCCGGAAGAACGGTTGAACAGCTGCACAAGGCGGCCAAAGCGCAACGTGCCCACCTTCACGCGCGGCTGTTGAACAACGCCCGCTCGCGCTCCACCGTCTCGAGGATGTAATCGGCGACCGCGCGGATGCGGGCGAGATCCTTGCTGTCGGCGTGCATCAGCATCCAGAAGGTGCGGGAGATCGAGACCTCGTCGGGCAGCACCGGCGTGAGTTCTGGATGGGCCAAGGCCATGAAGTGTGGCAGCACGGCGATGCCGAAGCCGGAGATCGTGGCGTTGAGCTGCGCGATGAGATTGGCGCTGCGGAACTTTGCGGAGATCTTCGGCGAGACCTGCGGCAGGTAGTCGAGTTCCGGCGTGAACAGCAGCTCCTCGATGTAGCCGACGAAGCGATGCGCGGCGAGATCGGCGCGGTCCCTGATGTCTGGCGCGCGCGAAAGATATGACGGCGCGGCATAGAGGCCGAGGCTGTAGTCGAGCAGCTTTCGGCCGACGATGCGGCCTTCCTTCGGCATGGTCAGGCTGATGGCGATATCGGCCTCGCGCTTGGACAGGCTGAACAGCCGGGCGGTGGCGACGAGCTGCAGATCGAGATCAGGATACCGCTCGCCGAAGGCGACCAGCCGCGAGGCGAGAAAGTGGCTGCCGAACCCGTCGGGCGCGCCGATCCGCACCGTGCCCGTCAAGTGCGCGCGCGAGCCGCCGACGGCCTCCTGACTGGCGACGATGGTCGATTCCATCGCCTCTGCGCTGTCGGCGACACGCTGGCCGGCCTCGGTGAGCAGATATCCGCTCTTGCGGCGGTCGAACAGCTTTGCCGAAAGCGTATGTTCCAGCCGGTCGACACGCCGGATAACCGTGGCATGATCGACGCCGAGCTGCCGGGCGGCAGCCGATACCGATCCGCCGCGCACGATGGCGAGCACGAAGCGAAAATCATCCCAGTCGATCGCGCCGCCTTGATCCAGCATTTCCGCACATCTAAGGTGCAATATCTCAGACTTGAATCCTATAAAATGCAGGTCAAAAGAGTTTGTAAAGTGACCCAGCAGCGGATCGACCGATCCGGACGGGATTAGGAGGTTTCTTATGCGCTCTATCGGACATTTCATCGGCGGCAAGGAAGTAAAGGGTACGTCCGGGCGGACGGCCGACGTATTCGAGCCGATGACGGGCGACGTGCAGGCCAAGGTGGCGCTGGCGTCGAAAGCGGAAGTCCGCGCCGCGGTCGAGAATGCGCGCGCCGCCCAGCCGGAATGGGCCGCGACCAACCCGCAGCGCCGCGCCCGCGTGATGATGAAGTTCCTCGAACTCGCCCAGCGCGACTACGACAAGCTCGCCGAGCTTTTGGCGCGCGAGCACGGCAAGACCATTCCCGACGCCAAGGGCGACATCCAGCGCGGCCTTGAAGTGGTCGAGTTCGCCTGCGGCATTCCGCACCTGATGAAGGGCGAATACACGGAAGGAGCGGGTCCCGGCATCGACATCTATTCGATGCGGCAGCCGCTCGGGGTGGTCGCCGGCATCACGCCGTTCAATTTCCCCGCGATGATTCCGATGTGGAAGTTCGCCCCCGCGATCGCCTGCGGCAACGCCTTCATCCTGAAACCCTCGGAGCGCGATCCGGGCGTGCCGATGAAGCTTGCGGAATTGATGATCGAGGCCGGCCTGCCGCCGGGCATCCTCAATGTCGTCAACGGCGACAAGGAAGCGGTCGATGCCATCCTCGATGACCCCGACATCAAGGCGGTCGGCTTCGTCGGCTCCTCGCCGATCGCGCAGTACATCTACGAGCGGTCGGCTGCGACCGGCAAGCGCTGCCAGTGCTTTGGCGGCGCCAAGAACCACGCCATCGTCATGCCGGACGCCGACATGGACCAGGCGGTCGATGCGCTGATCGGCGCGGGCTACGGCTCGGCCGGCGAGCGCTGCATGGCGGTCTCGGTGGCGGTGCCCGTCGGCAAGACCACCGCCGACCGGCTGATGGAAAAGCTGATCCCGCGCGTCGAGGCGCTCAAGATCGGCACCTCGATCGATCCGTCGGCCGACTACGGCCCGCTGGTGACCCGCGAGGCGCTCGAGCGCGTCAAGAACTATGTCGAGATCGGCATCAAGGAAGGCGCGACGCTCGCCGTCGACGGCCGCGGCTTCAAGATGCAGGGCTACGAGAAGGGCTTCTACATGGGTGGCTGTCTGTTCGACAACGTCACCAAGGACATGCGCATCTACAAGGAAGAGATCTTCGGCCCCGTGCTGTCGGTGGTGCGCGCCCACGACTACAAGGAAGCGCTGGCGCTGCCGTCCGACCACGACTACGGCAACGGCGTTGCGATCTTCACCCGCGACGGCGATGCCGCGCGCGATTTCGCCGCGAAGGTCAATGTCGGCATGGTCGGCATCAACGTGCCGATCCCGGTGCCGATCGCCTACTACACCTTCGGCGGCTGGAAGAAGTCGGGCTTCGGCGACCTCAACCAGCACGGCCCGGACTCCATCCGCTTCTACACCAAGACCAAGACCATCACCTCGCGCTGGCCGTCTGGCGTCAAGGAGGGCGCGGAGTTCGCGATCCCGACGATGAATTGATGGTGTAGTGCCGTCATTACGAGCCATCCGGTCGGCGCGCAGCGCCGCCGGATGATAAACTCCACGAAGCAATCCAGCTGGCTTTGCCTAAAGGTGGGTTGCTTCGTCGCTTCGCTCCTCGCAATGACGGTTGGGGTAGGCTTCCAGGACAAGCACGCAAGGATGCAGTTCGCTCTCAACGAGGACCAGATTGCGGTTCGCGACATGGCGCGGGAATTCGCCGCGGAGAAGATCGCGCCTCATGCGATTCGCTGGGACCAAGAGAAGCATTTTCCGGTCGACGTGATGCGCGAGGCGGCAAGCCTCGGCATCGGCGGCGTCTATATCAAGGACGACGTCGGCGGCTCTGCGATGACGCGGTTCGACGCCGCGCTGATCTTCGAGGCACTGGCGCAGGGCTGTCCGACCGTGTCGGCCTTCATCTCCATCCACAACATGGCGTCGTGGATGATCGACGCCTTCGGCAATGAGGCGCAGCGGCAGAAATGGCTGCCGAAGCTCTGCACGATGGAGCTGCTCGCCAGCTACTGCCTGACCGAGCCGGGCTCCGGCTCGGATGCGGCGGCGCTGCGTACCCGCGCGGTGCGCGATGGCGATCACTACGTGCTCAATGGCCAGAAGCAGTTCATCTCCGGTGCCGGCGGCGGCGATCTCTATGTCGTGATGGTGCGCACCGGCGGCGAGGGGCCCGGCGGCATCTCGACGCTGGTGATCGAGGCCGACACGCCCGGGCTCTCGCTCGGCGCCAACGAGCGCAAGATGGGCTGGAATGCGCAGCCGACGCGCGCGGTGATGTTCGAGAATGCCCGCGTGCCGGTCGCCAACCGTCTTGGCGACGAAGGCATCGGCTTCAAGATCGCGATGGCCGGCCTCGACGGTGGGCGGATCAACATCGCCGCCTGCTCGCTCGGCGGTGCGCAGAGCGCGCTCGACAAGGCGCTGGCCTACATGAAGGAGCGCAAGGCGTTCGGAAAGCGGCTCGACGAATTCCAGGCGCTGCAGTTTCGCCTCGCCGACATGGCGACCGACCTGGAAGCGGCGCGGACGTTCGTGTGGCGTGCGGCGGCGGCGCTCGATCGCAAGGACCCCGATGCCACGATGCTGTGCGCCATGGCAAAGCGTTTTGGCACCGATGTCGGCTTTGAGGTCGCCAACCAGGCGCTTCAGCTGCATGGCGGCTACGGCTATCTCAGCGAATACGGCCTCGAAAAGATCGTGCGGGACTTGCGCGTGCACCAGATTCTGGAAGGGACCAACGAAATCATGCGCCTGATCGTGTCGCGCAAGATGATCGAGGGTGCGCGATGAGCACGGCCGCAGCGGTTGCAGGCGTCGAGCCCGACCTGATTGCGCGGCGCGAAGGTTCGGCCGGCATCATCCGGCTCAATCGCCCGAAGGCGATCAATGCGGTGACGCTGGAGATGTTCCGCGACATCGACAAGGCGCTCGATGCCTTCGAAGCCGACCCGCAAGTCGCCGTGATCCTTCTGGAAGGCGCCGGCGAGCGCGGGCTCTGTGCGGGAGGCGATATCCGCGCGCTCTGGGAGAGCTCGAAGGTCAAGGGCGATCTGGGAAAAATCCTGTGGCGCGAGGAATACATCCTCAACGCCCGCATCAAGAAATTTCCCAAGCCCTACGTCGCCTTCATGGACGGCATCGTGATGGGCGGCGGCGTCGGACTGTCGGCGCACAGCAGCCACCGCGTGGCGACGGAGAAGACCAAGCTTGCGATGCCCGAGGTCGGGCTCGGCTTTTTCCCCGATGTCGGCGGCACCTGGCTGCTATCGCATTCGCCGGGCCAGATCGGCACCTATTTCGGCCTCACCGGTCAGACCATGAACGGGCCCGATGCGATCCATGCCGGTTTTGCCGATGCGGTGGTGCCGACGGCCAAGTTGCCGGCATTGCGCGAGGCGCTGACGAAGGTGCGCACTGGGGCGAGTTCGGCCGAGATCCAGGCGCTGATTGCGGGTTTTGCGACCGGCGAGACGGCCGGTCCCGTTGCCGCCAAGCAGGCAACGATCGACAAATGGTTCGCCCATGACCGCATGCAGGACATTGTCGCGGCGCTACAGCGCGACGGTTCCGAGCTGGCGCAGGCGACACTGAAGACGCTTTCCGAAAAATCGCCGCGCGGCATGGTGGTGACGCTAAAGCTGCTGCGGCTGGCGCGGAAGGCGAAGTCGCTGGAAGAATGCCTGGTGCGGGAATATCGCGCGGCGTTGCAAGTGTTCGCCAGCGACGATTTCCGCGAGGGCGTGCGCGCTGCCGTGATCGACAAGGATCGCCAGCCGAAATGGTCGCCGCCGCGCATCGAGGACGTCACGCCCGAGATGGTCGCGCCGTACTTTGCGGAGATCGGCGCGGACGAGCTGAAATTCTCTTAAACTCAAAGAAAAGCGACAGCCGGAGGAAACAGGACATGGCAAACATCGCATTCATCGGCCTCGGCAATATGGGCGGGCCGATGGCGGCCAATCTGGTCAAGGCCGGCCACAAGGTGACCGCGTTCGACCTCGTTGCCGCCTCGCGCGATCAGGCCAAGGCCGATGGCGCGGCGATCGGCGAAAGCGCGGCGGCGACCGTGAAGGGCGCCGACATCGTCATCACCATGCTGCCGGCCGGCAAACATGTGCTTGGCGTGTGGAACGAGGTCGTGCCCGCGATGAAGAAGGGGGCGCTGATCATCGATTGCTCCACGATCGACGTCGAGAGCGCCAAGCAGGCGCATGCGCTGGCAGCGAAGCACGGCATGGGCTCGGTGGATGCGCCGGTTTCCGGCGGCACCGTCGGCGCCAAGGGTGCGACGCTGACCTTCATGTGCGGCGGCGACGACAAGTCGTTTGCGGCGGCCAAGCCCGTGCTGGAGAAGATGGGCAAGAAGATCGTGCATTGCGGTGGCGCGGGTGCGGGGCAGGGCGTGAAGATCTGCAACAACATGGTGCTGGCCGTTTCCATGATTGCGGTCGGCGAAGCCTTCGCGCTGGCCGAGAAGCTCGGGCTGTCGCACCAGGCGGTGTTCGATGTCGTCTCGACCTCGTCGGGACAGTGCTGGGCGCTGACGACCTATTGCCCGGTGCCGGGGCCGGTGCCGACCTCACCCGCCAACAACGACTACAAGCCGGGCTTTGCGACCGCGCTGATGGTGAAGGACCTCACTTTGGCGCAGGAGGCCGCAAACGCGTCAGGGGCGGCGACGCCGCTCGGCAAGCACGCGCAGGAACTCTACAAGGCCTTTGACGCCGCCGGTCACGGCGGGGTCGACTTTTCCGGAATTATCCAGCACGTTAGGAGTCTTGCCGGGAAGTAACGGTCGTCATCCCACAGGTGACGTTACGGAAGCAATGGCGGACGACCGGACATGACGACCTTCAACGAAGCGCGCGCCTTTCTGCTGCAGCATCGCACCGACTATGATGCCGCGGTGAAGGGATTCCGTTGGCCTGATCCCGTGCCCTTCAACTGGGCGTTGGACTGGTTCGATGCGGAACTGGCGCGCAATCCTGACAGCCGCGACCGCGCGGCGCTGTGGATCGTCGATACCGGCAGCGACCGCGAAACAAAGCTCTCGTTTGCCGAACTGTCGCAGCGCTCGAACCGCGTAGCCAATTTCCTGCGCGCGCAGGGGCTGAAGCGCGGCGACCATCTGCTACTGCTGCTCGGCAATGTCGTGCCGCTGTGGGAGACCATGCTGGCGGCGATGAAGCTCGGCGTGGTCGTGATCCCCGCCACCACGCTGCTGACGGCGGATGAATTGCGTGACCGGCTCGACCGCGGCCGGGCGAGGGCGGTGGTGGCCACCCAGGATCAGGTCGCGAAGTTTGCCGGCCTCGGCGACGACAGACTGGTCCGCATCGTCATCGGCGGTACGGGCAAGGATGGCTGGTTGCCGTTCGAGGAGGCGGCGAAGGCTTCGGATACGTTCACGCCCGATGGCCCGACCAATGCCGACGACCCGATGCTGCTCTATTTCACCTCGGGCACCACGGCAAAGCCAAAACTGGTGCGGCACAGCCAGCGCAGCTATCCGGTCGGGCATCTCTCCACCATGTACTGGCTGGGGCTGCAGCCCGGCGACGTCCATCTCAATATCTCTTCGCCGGGCTGGGCCAAACATGCCTGGAGCTGTTTCTTCGCGCCCTGGAACGCGGGCGCGACGATCTTCATCGTCAACCAGCCGCGCTTCGAGGCGAAAGGCTTGCTCGCGATCATCGGCCGCTGCGGCGTCACCACGCTGTGCGCGCCGCCGACGGTGTGGCGCCTGTTCATCCAGGAGAAGCTATCGGATTTCAAGGTGAGCCTGCGCGAAGTCTGCGGCGCGGGCGAGCCGCTCAACCCCGAGGTGATCGACCAGGTGCGAGCGGCCTGGGGCCTCACCATCCGCGACGGCTACGGCCAGACCGAGACGACGGCGCTGGCCGGCAACTCGCCGGGTCAGAAGGTGAAGGTCGGCTCCATGGGCCGCCCGCTGCCGGGCTATCGCGTGCGCATCACCGATCCTGACGGGCAGGAGACCAAAGAGGGTGAGGTGACGCTGGTGCTCGGCGGCGATCGGCCCGCCGGCCTGATGCAGGGCTATCAGGGCGACGACGGCAAGCTCGCCGGCGCTGACGGCGATCTCTATCGCAGCGGCGACGTCGTGTTCGTCGACGAGGAAGGCTATCTCACCTTCGTCGGCCGCTCCGACGACGTGTTCAAGTCCAGCGACTACCGCATCAGCCCGTTCGAGCTGGAAAGCGTGCTGTTGGAGCACGAGCAGGTGGCCGAAGCCGCCGTGGTGCCGAGCCCCGATCCAATTCGCCTCGCGATTCCCAAGGCCTATGTGCTGCTGACCGCAGGTGTCGAGCGCTCGCCGGAGACGGCGCTGTCGATCTTCCGGCACCTGCATACGCGCCTCGCGCCGTTCAAGCGCATCCGCAAGCTCGAGCTGGTGACCGAACTGCCCAAGACCATTTCGGGAAAAATCCGGCGCGTGCAATTGCGCCGCCTCGAACACGACAATAATCGTGACGATGCGTTACGCGGGCTGGAGTTCCGCGAAGAGGATTTTCCCGAGCTGCGCAATGTGCGGACGGCCGGGCTGGAGACGAACCAGTAATGAACGAAGTCTGGAAGAAGCCGCCGGTCACGCTCGAGACCTATCAGGCCATGGTGGGCAAGGAGGTCGGCGTGTCGTCCTGGCACCTGATCGACCAGAGCCGGATCAATGTCTATGCCGACGTGATCGAGGATCACCAGTTCATCCATGTCGACCCCGAGCGGGCGAAGAAGGAGACGGCGTTCGGCAACACCGTGGCGCACGGGTTCCTCACGATGTCGCTGATGTCGATCATGTCCTATGAGGTGATGCCGGTGATCCAGGGCACCACCATGGGCGTCAACTACGGCTTCGACAGACTGCGCTTCCTCTCGCCGGTGCGCGCCGGCTCGCGCGTGCGCGGCCGCTTCGTGCTGACGGAAGCGAGGCTGCGCAAGCCGACGGAGCTGCAGAGCCGCACCAACGTCACCGTCGAGATCGAAGGCGAGGACAAGCCGGCGATCGTCGCCGACTGGCTCGGGTTGATCTATTTCGCGTAGGCCGAGCCAAAGACCGGCACCAGGCGACAGGTCGACCTGGTCAAGCTGGTGGCGGGGTTTGCGCCGCCCTGATACGTCGGAGTGCGGCGAGTTGTCGCGGTTTCTCCCGGGTGTTGCGCAAAGACATCACAAACGGACAGTCGGACAGACATCATCCGTTTGGTAGACGCGGCGCATCCTGCACCTGTGCATGAAATGGGTTCCGATGCCGTGACGCTCGGCAGCGATCCGATTCGGCATCACAGGGGCGGGGTGGAATGTTCTTTCGATCTATCACCGGGATTGGGGCTGCATGCGCTCTCCTGCTGACCGCGTCCGCAGGACAAGCAGCGGACATGGCAGTGAAGGCGCCGCCCCCGGTCATCGCGCCGAATTGGACCGGCTTTTATGTGGGCGTCCACGCGGGCTGGGGATTCGCCGATGCCGACGCGACATCCCGCACCAACGCCGGCGCATTGCCGTTCTTTGCGCCGGCCCGGTTCGATCTGTCAGGCAACGGTCCAATGTTCGGTGGCCAACTCGGCTATAATTGGCAGGCCAACAATTGGGTGCTGGGTGTCGAAGCCGACATTTCGGGTTCGGGCATCAGCGGCTTCGAAAGCCGGGTGCCGTTCCGCGTGACCGGGGCGGCCACCATGATGTTCGGCGCGGACAGTCACATGCGCCAGAGCGTCAATTGGCTCGCCAGCGCGCGGGGCCGTCTCGGCTATGCCTGGGGACCGGGGCTCATCTATGCGACCGGTGGTGCGGCATGGGCGAATATCGACTATCAGGCCAACACCTCGGAGGGCTTGGATCCGTGCGGCGGCTACGGTTGCTCGCTGCCGGCCAATTTCAATGGCACGCGCTCCGGATGGGCGGCCGGCGGCGGCTACGAATGGGCCGCCGCGTCCAATTGGTCGTTGCGTGGCGAGTATCTCTACTACAACTTTGGTGGCGCGAACGCAGCGGCACGAACGGTGTCGGGCGGTGTCGGCGCGACGTGCCCAGCTTGCTTGACAACATACCAGTGGGGCGACTTCGCCATTCACGCTGTGCGGCTTGGCCTGAACTACCGATGGGGCGGCGTCGCCTCGGCGCAGGCGTCGATGTCGATGCCGGCACCCGCGCCGGCTGCGAAGGACTGGACCGGCTTCTACGCCGGCGTGCATGGCGGCTGGGCTTTCGGGCGCGGCAATGGCTCGGCCATCACCACGATCGACACGCCACCTAGAGTCTACCTCGGTCCGAATTCGTACAACCTGGACGCCGACGGTCCGCTGTTCGGCGGGCAGGCCGGATACAATCGGCAGATCGCGAATTGGATGGCCGGAATCGAGGCGGATGTCTCCGGCACTGGCGTCCGCGGATTCCACGCCCAGCCCCCGTATTGCCCTCAACCTTTTAGTTGCGTGCCTGCAGGTCCTCTGTTCGCCGCCGGCAGCTTCCTGAAGCAGGATGTCGCCTGGCTCGCCAGCCTGCGTGGCCGCCTTGGCCATACCTGGGGAACGGGGATGGTCTATGTCACCGGCGGTGCCGCCCTCGCCGGTGTCGACTACCAGGCCAATCTGACCAATGGCATCGGACCCGGATCCGCTTTCCCGGTCAAGGTTAGCAAGACGCGATCCGGATGGGTCGCCGGTGGCGGCTATGAATGGCCGGTTTGGTCGAACTGGACCGTGCGCGGCGAATATCTTTACTACCGCTTCGACGATTTCAGCGCCACGGCGGCGTCGATTTCGAGCCTCCCCGGCTGCCGCGGCAACGCCGCTGCTCGCTGTTCGACCACCTACCGATGGGACGACCTCGACATTCACGCCTTACGGTTCGGCCTGAACTACAAGTTGTAGCCGCGCGAGCTCGATCCGCTTATCCGTCAATAGAGCATTCTCCTGGCAGAGGGATTGCCGGGTCAAGCCAGGCTTGACCCGGCAATCCATCACTGCTCAAAAAGCCGCGAATTACCCTCTCCCCTTGCTTGTGGGAGAGGGTGGCTTCGCGAAGCGAAGCCGGGTGAGGGGTTCTCTCCGCGGATGCAGACCCCCCATCCGGAGCACTTCGTGCGCCACCTTCTCCCACAAGGGGAGAAGGAACGAAGGAACCGGGAATCTTCGCATGACAATCAGGTTTGACGGACGCGTCGCCATCGTCACCGGCGCGGGCAATGGTCTTGGACGGGCCCATGCGCTGGGGCTTGCCAGCCGCGGCGCCAAGGTGGTGGTCAACGATTTCGGCGGCGCGCGCGACGGCACCGGCTCCTCGCTGTCGCCGGCCGAAGCCGTGGTCGAGGAGATCCGCAAGGCGGGCGGCACCGCGATGGCCGATGGCGCCGACGTCTCGAACTTCTCGCAAGTGAAGGCGATGGTGGATCGCGCCACCAACGAGTGGGGCAGCGTCGATCTCCTCGTCGCCAATGCCGGCATCCTGCGCGACAAGTCGTTCGGCAAGATGGAGGTCCAGGACTTCGCCAAGGTGCTGGACGTGCATCTCGTCGGCACCTTCTATTGCTGCAAGGCGGTGTGGGAAGGCATGCGTGAGCGCAACTATGGCCGCATCGTGCTGACCACCTCGTCGTCTGGCTTGTTCGGCAATTTCGGCCAGGCCAATTACGGCGCGGCGAAAGCCGGCATCGTCGGCCTGATGAACGTGCTCGCGCAAGAGGGCCGCAAGAACAACATCCGCATCAACACCATTTCGCCGACGGCGGCGACGCGCATGACAGAAGAGCTGCTGCCGCCGCAGGCGCTGGAGCTGATGCGCCCCGAGGCGATCACGCCCGCTGTGGAATACCTGCTCAGCGAGGACGCGCCGACCCGCACCATCATGGGCGCCGGCGCCGGCTCCTTCGCCGTGATCAAGATCGTCGAGACCGAAGGCCTCAACCTGCCGCCGTCCGAATGGACACCGGACGCGATTGCCGCACACTTCAACGAGATCGCCGACATGTCGACGGCGAGGGCGCTGGAGGGCGCGTTCGAGCAGACGCAGAAATATGTCGGCCAAGCCGCCAAGCGCGCCGGGGGGTGAAGCTCTGAGCGACGTCGCCGTCATAGGCGCCGGTCCTGCCGGCCTGATGGCGGCCGAGGTGCTGGCGCGGGGTGGCGGCCGCGTCACCGTGTACGACGCCATGCCGTCTGCCGGCCGCAAATTCCTGATGGCCGGCCGGGGCGGATTGAATCTCACACACAGCGAACCTTTGCCGGCATTTCTGTCCCGCTACCGCGAGGCGACGCCACGGCTGGTGGCGGCCATCGAGGCGTTTCCGGCTGATGCGCTTCGGGCGTGGAGCGAAGCGATGGGGCAGCCGACTTTCGTCGGCACGAGCGGACGCGTGTTTCCCAAAGCGTTCAAGGCCTCGCCCTTGCTGCGGGCGTGGCTGCGGCGGCTCGATTCCGACGGCGTCAAGTTCGCCTTTCGCCATCGCTGGGCCGGATGGGACGAACAAGGGCGCCTGCAATTCCAGACGTCGGATGGACCGCGCGAGGTCGAGGCGGCCGCCACGGTGCTCGCGCTTGGCGGCGCAAGCTGGCCGCGGCTGGGTTCCAATGGTGATTGGGTCGCAATTCTTGCGGCGAGGGATGTCGACATTTCACCGCTGAAGCCCGCCAATTCCGGATTCACCGTCGATTGGTCGGATATCTTTCGCGACCGGTTTGAGGGTCAGCCGCTCAAGGGCGTGCAGCTGACGATCGGACCGCAGGTTGCGCGCGGCGAGGCCATCGTCACCCGCAGCGGCATTGAGGGCGGCGCGGTCTATGCGCTGTCGGCTGACTTACGCGATGCAATTCTCCGTGACGGGCAAGCGACGCTGACGATCGCGCTAAGGCCCGATCTCGGTGCCGACGAACTGGTCCGAAGACTTTCTGCGCCGAGGGGCAAGCAGTCGCTGTCGAACTTCCTGCGCAAGGCAGCAAACCTGTCGCATGTAGCCATCGGGTTGCTGCAGGAAGCCGCAAAGACGTCCGGCACGCCGCTCGCTTCGATGTCACCCGCTGATCTCGCGCGGCTCGTCAACTCCGTTCCGGTTAAGCTCACCGGGGTTGCGCCGATCGCGCGTGCGATTTCGTCCGCGGGCGGTGTTGCATTCGACGAGCTGGATTCGGACTACATGATCCATCGGCTGCCGGGCGTGTTCGCGGCCGGCGAAATGCTCGACTGGGAGGCGCCGACTGGCGGCTATCTGTTGCAGGCGTCGTTCGCAACCGGCGTCGCGGCGGGGAAGGGTGCGCTAAATTGGCTTCGTAGCAACCATTAAGTGGCGGCAGCGTTTGCGGCCGTTCGGATCGCCGCCGCCGGCGATGATGACGCCGGGCTCGCGTCGGTCAAGGCGTGGCCTGGCGGCAGATCGCGTGAGGTTCGGGCGAGCGACGGCCATCCTTGACGGACGCTGCGCGCGACGTCATGAGGGGCTGTAGGTCGGGACGAAGAAACGCGTCCCGGTCGAACTAAGAAACAGAGAACGATGGTGCCGGCGGTTCGCCACACCAGGGTGTGCCGCGCGCCACCACGGCGTTGGCGAAGATGAGCATCTTCCTGGCGCAGGCCACGAGCGCGCGCTTGTGTTCCTTTCCGGCGGCGGTCAGCCGTTGGTAGAGCTGGATCAGCTGCGGGTTCCATCGAAACGATGCGGCCAGTGAAGCCGTATAAAGGGCGCGACGCAGCCGCCGTCGTCCGCCCTCGATATGCCGAACACCGAGCTGGCCGCCGCTGTCGTCGTCATAGGGCGCAAGCCCGGCGAGAGCGACCGCTTGCTCCCGCGTAATCCGGCCGATCTCCGGCAGACGCACCAGGATGGCCACGGCGGTCGGCAGCCCGATGCCGTCGACGCTGTTGATCAGCGCAAGCCTCTTGGCAAGGTCGGGATGCTGGCGGATCGAGGCGACCAGCGCCTTGAGAGCGACCTTCTCACGTTGCTCCAGGCGAGCAATATCCTCGAGCCAGAGCTTGTTAATTCCCCCATTGCGGCAGCTCTCGATCCTGTTCTTGAGGCGCGCGATATCCTCACCGATCTGATCAATCATGGTCAGTTGCTCGGCAAATGGCTGCCACCGGCGATCGGGAGCGGCATGGATCTTCCGCACCGCCGCGGTGCAGGCCGCGATAAGAGCGGCATCGATCTTGTCGTTCTTGGCCCGCTGCAACTGGAATTTGGCATAGGCCCGGACCTGCGCCGGCTAAAACACCACAACCACAAACCGCTTGCGCCGCAGTTCGGCGACGACAGGCTGCTCGTAACCGCCGCTCGCCTCGATGCCGATGCGTTTGACGCGATGCTGTCGCAGCCACGCCAACAAAGCCTCGTGACCTTCCGACGTATTCTTCACCTGCAGATGCTCGCGGCAGCCCTCGATCGCCACATCCAGCTTCCGTTTGCCGGTATCGATCCCGGCACAGATCGTGGTATGCTTGCTCATCTTCGTCGATCCCTCCCTTGTGATGCGAACCTCAAAGTTCGTTCAACCATTCGGGTCCCGATGAAGTGCCGGTCGCGATCTCGCTACGTCAGACAGCCCTCAAGGCTTCGGCGGGTACCGATCCGATCGAACGGCGGCCCAGCTCGGGCGGCCACCCGGGCTGGGCCATTCCTCACGGAACGGCTCACTATAAACGATCGGGCTAATACAAGGATGGGTAGAGCGCACGCGAAACCCATCAATCACTTGCGCGAGGCCTGATGCGTTTGGCTTCGCTCTACCCATCCTACGAAACCGGCCGTCATTGCGAGGAGCCAACGCTTCGCGACGACCGGGTGGCTCGCAATGACGAAGGCGGTTAGCGCAACTTCCCCCGTGCAGCCACCGGCAGCGTGCCGACGATCTCCCCGCCGCGCACCATCACGACCTCGTCCATCATGTTGACGACGACGCAGACGTGGTTGGGCACGATGCGCACGACGTCGCCAACATTGGGCCGCGTGTTGCTGCGGGCAAGATCAAGGAAGCCGTGCTCCTCGGCGAAGCGCGCGATCCTGGCCTCGGGATGTTCGAGGATCAGGCCGTGGCCATCGAGGCCGCCGCCGGTATCGGAGGTCAGCGTCTTGGAGCCGGCATCGAGGATGCCGCGATCGGGCGCGGCGCGGCTGACAACGGTCGAATAGATGTTGAGCGCGCAGTCATCCCAGGAGGCGACGCCGGCGGCGACCTGCATGCGGTCGTTGTAGATATAGGTGCCCGGGCGATGCTCGGTGGCGCCCTTGAGCTTGCCGAGGTTCTTCATGTTCGGCGTGCCGCCGGTCGAGACCATGCTGGCGTCGAGCCCGTGCGCGCGGACGCCCGCAAGCGCCTCGTCGAAAAACTTTTGTGCGTCCGCCCAACCGGTCTCGGTCGGGTAGAGCATGAAGCCTGCAAACTTCAATCCCTTCGAAGCCGCGATCTCGCGCGCCAGCGCAATCGCCTCGGCCGGCGTCTCGACACCGGCGCGCTTGCGTCCCGTGTCGCATTCCACCACGACATTGAGCGTGCGCCCCGATGCGGCGGCGGCCTTCGGCAGATTGGCGATGACGACCGGGTTATCGGCGGCAACAGTCATGTTGGCCTTGGCCTGCAAGGCGGCGAGGCGCGCCATCTTCTCCTCGCCAAGCAGGTTGTAGCTGATCAGGATGTCGTCGATCCCGCTATCGGCCATCACCTCGGCCTCGCCGATCTTCTGGCAGGTGATGCCCTTCGCGCCGGCGGCGATCTGCATCTGCGCCAGCATCGGGCTCTTGTGGGTCTTGATGTGCGGGCGGTTGGCGAGGCCGGCCGCATCGCACGCCGCCTGGATGCGCGCGATATTGCGTTCGACCCGGTCCATATCGATGACGGCGCAGGGCGTGCCGTATTCGCGGGCGATTTTTGCGGCGAGGGGAGTGGTCATTTGATCTCTCTGCCTTGGTAGAAATTGTAAGATGGGTAGAGCGAAGCGAAACCCATCAACCTGTATCGACGCACCGTCATGGGTTTCGCTGCGCTCCACCCATCCTACGGCCTATGCCTGCTCGATCTCTTCTCGCAACACTTCCAGCTCCAGCCAGCGATCCTCGGCCGCCGCAAGCTCCTTCTGTGCGGTAGCGATGGCTGCGGAAGCCTCGTCGAATTTCCTGCGATCTTTCCGGTAGAGATCGGGATCGTCAAGCAGGCGCTGCTGCTTTGCGATTTCCGCCTGCAGCTTTTCGATGGTCCTGGGCAGCGTTTCCAGCGCGTGTTTCTCGTTGAAGCTCAGCCGGCGCTTCGGCGCGGGCGAAGGGGCCATTGCCGGGGCTTCCTTCTTTTCCGCAGGCGAGGGTGCGCCCTTGGCGTGTTCCCGCTTCAGATCGGCGCCGCGCTGCAGCAGCATGTCGGAATAGCCGCCGGCATATTCGATCCAGCGGCCATTGCCTTCGGGCACGACCACCGAGGTCACCACGCGGTCGAGGAAATCGCGGTCGTGGCTGATCAGGATCACCGTGCCCTCGTAGTCGCCGAGCATCTCCTCGAGTACGTCGAGCGTTTCCAGGTCGAGATCGTTGGTCGGCTCGTCCAGCACCAGCAGATTCGACGGCTTGGCCAGCGCACGGGCCAGCATCAGCCGGCCGCGTTCGCCGCCGGAGAGCGCTTCCAGCGGCGTGCCGCGCTGCTCCTGCGCGAACAGAAAGTCCTTCATGTAGCCGATGACGTGCTTGGGCTTGTCGCCGACCATGACATGGTCGCCACGTCCGCCGGTCAGCGCCTCCGCTAGCGTCGACTTGGGATCGAGGCTTTCGCGATGCTGATCGAGCGTCGCCATCTCGATATTGGCGCCGAGGCGGATGCTGCCGCTGTCGGGCGCAATCGCGCCAGTGAGCAGGTTGACCAGCGTGGTCTTGCCGGCCCCGTTCGGCCCGACAATGCCGACGCGGTCGCCGCGCTGCACGCGGATGGAAAAGGCCTCGACGATCTGTCTGTCGCCATACGTCTTGCCGATGTTCTTGGCCTCGATCACCAGCCGGCCGGATTTCTCCGCTTCGGCCGCGACGAGATTGGCACCGCCCGCCGTGCCCTTGTACGTCCGCCGCTGATCGCGCAGCGCATGCAAATTGCCCAGCCGCTTGACGTTGCGCTTGCGCCGGCCGGAGACGCCGTAGCGCAGCCAGTGCTCCTCGTTGACGATCTTGCGGTCGAGCTTGTGCTGGTCGCGCTCTTCCTCCGCCAGCACCTCGTCGCGCCAAGCCTCGAAGGCGGCGAAGCCGCGATCGATCTGCCGGATCTGGCCGCGGTCGAGCCAGGCGGTGGCCTGCGTCAGGTCGGTGAGGAAGCGGCGGTCATGGCTGATCAGCACCAGCGCTGAGCGACGGCCTTCGAGCTCGGCTTCCAGCCATTCGATGGTGGGGAGGTCGAGATGGTTGGTCGGCTCGTCCAGCAAGAGGATGTCGGGCGAGGGCGCCAGTACCCGCGCCAGTGCCGCCCGGCGCGCTTCACCGCCGGAAACGTGCGCCGGGTCTTCCTCGCCGGTGAGGCCAAGCTGTTCGAGCAGATAGCGCGCCTGATAGTGGTCGTCGCCGGGCCCAAGGCCAGCCTCGACATAGGCGAGCGTCGTCTTGTGCTCGCCGAAATCAGGCTCCTGCGGCAGATAGCGAATGGTGGCGCCGGGCTGCACGAAGCGGCTGCCCGCGTCAGGCTCGACCAGCCCGGCTGCGATCTTCAGCAGCGTCGACTTGCCGGAGCCGTTGCGCCCGATCAGGCAGACGCGTTCGTTGGCGGAGACGGTGAGCTCGACGCCCGTCAAGAGTGGCGTGCCGCCGAAGGTCAGCCTGATGTCCTTGAGCTGGATAAGCGGCGGCGCCATCAGCGTTGACCCGCAGCAGTCTGCTCGGCCGCGCGGCGCTGGAGGCGGCGGATGGTCTGGTCGAGCGCGGCGAGGAAATTCGAGCGGTCGCGCGGGCCCGGCGGCTTGGGACCACCGGTGATCTCGCCCGAGGAGCGCAAATCGGTCATCAGGTTGCGTACCGCGAGCGCCATGCCGATGGATGCTTCCGAAAACGCCTTGCCATTCGGAGCGATCACCTCGGCGCCCGCCTTCACGCAGCGGCTGGCCAGCGGGATATCGGCGGTGACGACGATATCGCCGGGGCCGGCGCGCTCCGCGATCCAGTTGTCGGCGGCATCCATGCCATCGCCGGCCGCGATGCGCTCGATCAGCGGGTCCTGCGGGACGCGGATGAATTTCCCTGCGACGATGCTGACGGGAACGCCGAGCCGGATCGCGACGCGATAGATCTCGTCTTTCACGGGGCAGGCGTCGGCATCGACATAGATGCGGGAGGTGGTCTGGGTCATTGCTGGCGCGTGGTAGCCCATCGCGGGTGCAAATGCGAGCAAAACCGGTATGCCGGAACGCGCTTGCGCCGGCGGTTTCCGAGGCTACGATTGCGGTCACAAAAACAGGGAACATCAGGAAACGCCAGGGAAAGCATCATGTCCAGCCGGATCGAAACTTACCGCGTCTCGGCCTACAACACCGCCAAGCAATCCGAGAACAAGATGCACGACGACACCGTGGCAAAACGCTTCGGTTTCAGCGGCGGGCTCGTGCCGGGCGTCGACGTCATGGCGTACATGATGCACATGCCGGTGGCGCGATGGGGCCGCGCCTTCCTCGAGCGCGGACTGATCGACGCGCGCTTCGTCAAGCCGGTCTATGACGGCGAAATGACCGACGTGACGGCGGACGAAAGCAACGGCGTGCTGGCTATCGAGGTGCGCAGCCGCGGCGACCTCTGCGCCAGCGGCAGCGCGTCATTGCCTGCCGCAGCGCCTTCGTTCTCGATATCGGATTATCGCGAGGTGCCCGCCGCCTCCGAACGCAGGCCCGTGAACGCGGCGTCCTATGAAATGGGCAAGTGGCTCGGCACCGCGCCGCGCCGCTGGGCAGGCGAGGCGGCCAGCGAATACCTCGCCGATATCAGGGAATCCGATCCGATCTTCGCCCGCGAGGGCCTTGGCCATCCCGGCCTGATCCAGCGGGTGATGAACCGCGTGCTGGTGGACAATGCCATCCTCGGGCCGTGGATTCATGTCGGCAGCAAGATGCAGCTGCTGTCGGCCGCGAAAACCGGCGACGAGATCACCGCGCGCGCCAAGGTGACGGGCAACTACGACAAGAAGGGGCACCGCTTCGTCGAGATCGACGCGCTGGTCGTCGCCAACGGCACGACGCCGCTGGCGCATTGCTGGCACATCGCGATCTACCAGCCGCGCGAGCAGGCGGCGGCATAACGAAAGCTTTCGAACATGTCCGTCACCATCGACTACTACCTGTCGCTCAATTCGCCCTGGACTTACATGGGCAGCGGCCTGTTCGCTGAAATTGCCAAGCGCAATGGAGCGACCGTCAACGTCAAGCCCGCCAAGTTTCATTCGATCTTCGAGAAGACCGGCGGCTTGCCGCTGCCGAAGCGCTCGCCGGAGCGGCGCGCGTACCGGCTGATGGAGCTGAAGCGCTGGCGCGAGGTACGCGACATTCCGCTGATCCTGCAGCCCAAGAACTCGCCCAGCGACGACCTTGCGGCGACGCGTCTGGTCATCGCCGCGAAGCTGCAGGGCAAGGATGCGCACAGGCTGGCGACGGAACTGGGACGGTCGCTGTGGGAGCTGGACCAGCCGATGGGCGACCCCGCAGTGATCGCGGCCGCGGCGAAGCGGGCCGGCATTGACGCAACCGCCGTGCGCGCAGGCGGGCCGCCCGATGCCGAACTCGACCGGCTCTACGAGCAGTACACGCAGGAGGCGCTGGCGGCCGGCGTGTTTGGCGCGCCAAGTTACGTCCTGCCTTCGGGTGAATTCTTCTGGGGTCAGGACCGGCTGGAGCTGCTGGAACGCGCGCTGAAGATGCTGCGCCAGCCGCAAACGGCATCGGCGTAAGCCGGATCGCATTTGCCCGATGCTGCTGGCGGAAGGATGCATTCTTGCCCCGAAGCAAGAATCTTGAAAACAACCCCATGCAAAGTAGCGCCGCCCGGCAAGAAGGTCCCGGGACACTTGACACGTCGGGCAAATCACGGGCACCCGGTCAAGGTCGCGCAATCTGCCGCGCTGCTCCGGCTTATGCTTGAATCGATCGTCCACGACTCGGTTCACCTCTCCCAAGGGAGAGCAGGGCTATCGAATATGACCCTGGTGCGCCTTCGCGCAGACGTTTCCACATCGTCATGGCCGGGCTCGTCCCGGCCATCCACGACCTTTCCCGTGGCACAAAGAACGTGGATGCCCGGGACATCTAGCGCGAAGACGGGCTTCGCGCTTTTGCCCGGGCATGACGAGTGTGTGTTGGCCATCTGATGAAAATAAACCACAGCTCTAGATCGTGAAGATGCGCCCGGGATTGAGGATGTGGTGTGGGTCCAGCGCGCGCTTGAGTGTGCGCATGGTCTCGATCTCCTCCTCGGTGCGGCTGAGCTTCAGATACGGCCGCTTCAGGATGCCGATGCCGTGCTCGGCCGAGATCGAGCCGGCGAAATCGCCGGTGATGCCGTAGACGAGTTTGGTGATCTCCTCGGTGCGGTCGACCGCCGGCGGATATTTGACGTTGACGTGCAGATTGCCGTCGCCGGCGTGGCCGAACACGATGGCATAGGCGTCCTTGTCGATCCGCTTGGCCTCTTCCTTGATCCGGTCGGCGAATGCCTCCATCCTGTCGATGGCAAGGCTGATGTCGAAGCCGACGCCATTGGGGCCGATGGCGCGCCCGAGTTCGACGGAGGAGTCGCGAATCTTCCAGATCGCCGCGGCCGCAGCCCCCGAGCTTGCGATGGTCGCATCGAGGATGATGTCGTCCTCCAGGGCGGTTTCGAGCATCTCCTCGAGATCATTGCGGATGCGCTCGGCATCGCTGCCCGATGATTCCAGGAGAACATAGAAGGGATGATGGGTCGCCAGCGGCGCCGTCACGCCTTTCACCAGCTCGGTGGTGAGGCGGTAATACTCGTTCCACATCACTTCGAAAGCGGTGAGGTCGCCGCCCAGCCGCGTCCGCGACAACGCCAGAAACGCGCGGACCTTGTCGAAGCTGGACAGCGCGCACAGCGCGACCTGCTGCTCCGCCGGTGCGGGGAAAATCCGTAGCGCCGCGCGCGTGACCACGCCGAGCGTGCCTTCGGTGCCGACGAACAGCTGCTTCAAGTCAATGCCGGTGTTGTTCTTGATGTATTTGCGCACGCCCCTCAGGATGGTGCCGTCGGCCAGCACCGCCTCGAGGCCAAGCACGAGATCGCGCGTCATGCCGTAGCGGATGACGCGGTTGCCGCCGGCATTGGTCGAGATGTTGCCACCGATGGTGCAGCTGCCGCGGGCGCCAAGGTCGAGCGGGAACATGAAGCCGTCCTGGCCGACGCGCTCCTGCAGGCGCTGCAAGGGCACGCCGGTCTGGGTGATGACCACCCCGCCGCCGGTATCGACTTCCTCGATCGCATTCATGCGCTCCATCGACAGCACGATCTCGCCTGCCAGCGGCATGGTAGCGCGAACGAGCCCGGTCATGCCGCCCTGTGTCGTGACCGGCACACGCGCCAGATGACACAGCCGCAGGAATTTCGAGACGTCTTCGGTGCTGCGCGGGCGCATCACCGCGAGCGGCGGGGCGACGGGAACGCCGGCCATGTCGGTGTGATAGCGTGCATCGATGTCGGTGCCGGTCAGGACCGTCGTGGCGTCGAAGACCGAGCGGAGCTCGTCGATGATGGCGGCGGACACTGATCGGCTCCGTTCTTTCTCGAAGGGTGAAACCAGGACGAAGGCGTTATGCCGCCTTCGCCTTCTGGGCATCCTGGATCGCGCGCCAGACCTTTTCCGGCGTCAGCGGCATATTGATCTCGGTGATGCCGTATTCGGAAAGTGCGTCGAGCACTGCATTGACGATCACGCACAGGCTTCCGGCGCAACCGGCCTCGCCGCAACCCTTGGTGCCCAGCGGGTTGGTCCTGGCGGGTGAGGGATGATCGCCGATTCCCATCACGGGAATATCCTCGGCGCGCGGCAGGGCATAGTCCATGAACGAGCCGGTGATCGGCTGGCCGCTGGTGTCGTAATTCACTTCCTCCATCAGCGCCTGGCCGATGCCCTGCGCGACGCCGCCGTGCAACTGGCCGGCGACGATCATCGGATTGACCACGGTGCCGAAGTCATTGACGGCGTTGTAACGGACGACCTGCACCACGCCGGTGTCCGGATCGATCTCGACCTCGGCGACGTGGCAGCCGTTCGGGAAGGTCGAGACGATTTCCTTGGTGGCGTGATCGACGTCGAGCGAGGAGGGCGCGCCCTCCGGCACCTTGCCCTCGCGCAGCCGCTGCGCCAGCTCCATAATGCCGATCGAGCGGTCGGTGCCGGCGATGGTGAAACGGCCGCCGGCAAACTCGATGTCGCCTTCGGACGCTTCGAGCGCTTGGGCGGCAGCCCTCTTGCCCTTCTCGACCACCAGCGCGGAGGCCTCGACGATTGCCTGGCCCGATGCGGTGATCGAGCGTGAGCCGCCGGTGCCGTTGCCGAAGCGCACGAGGTCGCTGTCGTTCTGCTCCAGCGTGATCTTTTCGAAGGGAATACCGAGCTGCGCCGAAAGCACTTGCGCAAACGGCGTGGCATGGCCCTGGCCGTAGTCGAGCGTGCCGGTCGTCAGCTTCACCGTGCCGTCGGGCTGGAAGGTGATCTTGCCGAGTTCGCCGCTCGGCGGCGCGGTCACTTCCAGATAGGAGCCGACCGCGATGCCGCGCAGCCTGCCGCGCTTCTTGCTCTCCTTCTTGCGCCTGGCGAAATTGGCGTGATCGGAAATCTCCAGCGCCTTGTTGAACACGCCCTGGAAATCGCCGCTGTCATAGGTCACGCCCGAAGCCGCAGGAAACGGCAGCTGCGCCGGCTTGATGAAATTGCGCTTGCGTAAAGTGAGGCGGTTGATGCCCATCTCGTCGGCGGCACGGTCGATCAACCGCTCCATATAGTAGTTGGCCTCGGGCCGCCCGGCGCCGCGATAGGCGCCCATCAGGGTGGTGTTGGTCAGCACCGTCTTGATGTCGACGCCGAGCAGCGGCGTGCGGTAGACGCTCGCAAGGTTCTTGCCGGTGTTGAGCGAGAGCGGGCCGGGCGCGACGCCCGTGATGTAGGCGCCGAGGTTGCCGTAGCCGGAGAG
>Ga0187815_10000070_pt1 | contig 47551 bp, 40 predicted proteins | sample NC_S_5_FD_132962 | JGI IMG/M metagenome (GOLD analysis project Ga0187815, IMG submission 132962) | Wetland sediment microbial communities from Neuse River Estuary, North Carolina, USA - ASW-S_5 | ecosystem: Environmental > Aquatic > Freshwater > Wetlands > Sediment | place: USA: North Carolina... | reverse complement strand
GACGTCGCCCATCGAGTCGACCAGCATCTTGTCGAGACCCCGCGGCCCGAGCGTCGAGCGGACCGAGTCCGCGATCGCCTTCGCGGCCGCGATGTTGTTCGAGAGGGCCCCGCGGCCCTTCTCCCGTCGAGTTCCTTCTTTCAGCACCAAGATCGGCGTCTGTCCTGTCAGCATCGTTTTTGCCTCCGAGATTCCTCTGGGCTACCGCGTTTGGTAGAAAAGCGGTTCTATTTAAACATGCCTCAAGCCTCGGCTCTGTGAAGATAAGCCCCTAACGTGAAAGAATTGGCCAAACTGTGAAAGTATCCACCTTGTCAGACGGCTAAACTCAGAGCGCCCGGTCCGGGAGAGGGACTTAATAGTTTGGATGAGGGTGACGTCAGTCGATGCCCTCAATGACTTTTCAAGTCCGGCAACTGGACTCCGGATCCCTCGCCCGCTCCGGTACCCTGACCGTCGGAAGCCGCTCAATGCCCACTCCCTTCAGGTGGACTGGAGGTCCTTGGGGACCGGAAGACCGTGCGATTGCCTTCGCTGCCCCAACTCAATCCAACCCCTTCAGATCAGCTCGGATGCTGACTCGCCAGGTCATCCACGCGACCATGAAGAACATTCAGGATTCTAACGGGAAGAGTCAGCAGCTCCGGTCCCAAGTTGAATCCAGCCTGGGCTCGCGCGGTGAGGAAACCGTCGTGCGTGCTGTGCATCTTCGTTGGAACCGGTCGAGCGTTTGGAGGGATGTACGATACAATCATCGAACCGTTTCTTCGGACGCCGCGAAGTCGTTCTTCGAGTTCTGTTTGCCACTGGGCGTCGATTTCCAGATCCCGGCGGTGCCTCCAGGCATTGATCGTTTCGAAGTGTTCACCGGAATGATCGATGCTTATGTTGCCTCACTCGAAACGTGGAACCAGGACATCCCGTTGATGGGCTACATCCCTAACATGGAATCGCTCAGCCTTGCACGAAGGATGGTAGAGTACTACGACAAGAAGGGGTGCAGTTTCTATGGTATCGACTTGGCGGGGGGCCATCCGAGCCAGTTGATCACTGCGGTGGTCCGGTACCTGCGCGAGAATCGCACGCACGACTACTTCCTCCACGCCTTCAACGTCCGCCAAACCCGCCCGAGTATGGACGCTGTCGTCCCCGTGGAAGACTACCTCCACTTCCTGTACGGCTTTGATTCCTTCAGCCCTGTTACGTTCGGAGGAGGGGCGAATGACCCCGATAACCCGCCCAGTGTCGAGGACATTAAGGACCGGAGCCGCTTCGTAGATTTCTCCTCTTACGGTGCTTACAGACGGTCCGCCCTCAGAGCGGCAAAGATGCAGCCCGGTTGTAACTGCTCGGTCTGCCGAGTTGCTGGAAGCCCGCTCGATCTTTATCGCGGGAGCGCCGGCGCTGCTCAAGCACGAGTTCGCGCCCACGCGATACTAGCAGGCGGTAAGGAGGTCGAACGGCTCCGTAAGACCCTCGAGTCAGCGGGGCTCCACGGGGACCTAGCCAAGCGGCCTGGCGCGGAGCCGAAGCTGAGACAGATCGACAGTGACGTGGCCCGTATTCGCGCGCCATCGCTTGGATGATGACTGAGTAATGAAGACTCCCGAGGAGAATGCCGTCCTTCTCCTGCTTTATGCACCAGGAGTCACCGGCCTGAACCGCGAGCCCATAGAGGGTCGCGTACGTTTGATGAAGGAAATCTTTCTGCTAGATCGGGAAGCGAGGAGCGATGAGCCCGCCCTCCATATAGGCCCCTTCGTTCCGTACAAGTACGGCCCATTCAATGTCCGCGTCCAGGCGGCCCTCGATGACCTCGTCACATCGGAGCTGATCCGCTTCGCGGGCCCCGAACCCGGTCGAATCTACTCGTTGACTAACAGCGGAGCCGACGAGACTCGCGTCCAGTGGCAGCAACTGCCTCCGACCGCCCGGAAGGACCTGTTCGCGACGAAGTCACGGTACAATGGGGTTCCCCTCCTAAAGCTGCTCGAGTACGTTTACTCGCGTTATCCCGAGTACGCCGTCCACTCTGAGATTCTGGAACAGGTTTCCGCCGGTGCTTGACTCAACCGCCGTCCTGACCGTAGTTGCTCTGGTTGCGCTACCTCTGATTGCCATTGGGTTCCAGCTCCGAAGGGAGGCCGAAGAATTCTACAAGGATGGGAAGGAAGACACGAAGGAAATGCGCGCCATCCTACAAGCTCAGTTTCATCAGCAATTCACGTCTGAGGTCTGTTCTACCATCGATGAGGCGGCCGGTGGAAGACCACTCTCCCTGACCGACCTAAAGAAGGCCATCGGAGACGAAGCTCTGAAGCCGACACACGCGACGAAAGTCGAGGAACTGGGGGACCTTCTCGAACGGCGAGAGCATGTACTCGTGACCTTCAAGCAGGCAGTGTCCGGTCGCTCGAATGCAGGAAACGGCCTAATCGGGGTCGGCCTCGTGGTCCTCTCGAACGCGCTGCTGACACTAATCCCTGATGCGTTCCTCGATCAGGGGCTCTTTCTTGCCTTTCTTCTCGAGATTCCTGTCCTCGCCGTAATCGTTCCCTACACTGTACAGAACTTCAGTCAATATGCGGTGAGCGCAAAGGAATTCCGGGACGAGGCCGAATCCCAGTTCAAGGAACTCTGAGTTCGGGACCCAAAACCAGCCCAATCCCGAAGCGATTCGCCGTCGAACGGGACCTCGAACTATGCTCAAACTAGGTCGAAGGGAGAAATAGTCCGAACCCCCTCACTCTTGGTGATGGCGCACCGTTACGAGTGGAAAAGGCGCGACCTAGAGTCAATCCCGGATCGGGCAGGGCTCTACACGATCTACGGTATTCTTCCAGGTGATGTGATGTATCATGGTCAGGCAACCAACCTTCGAGAGAGGCTGCTCCAACACTACCGAACCGGGGATGTAGGCTACCTTCCGGGTTCCGTTGTGATTACTCTCGAAAGCCATCCAGATCGCAGGGATAAGCGCGAGAAAGATCGCATTCACCGAGACCGCCCAAGGTACAACCAGCGGCTCAATCCTGACGCCTAGTTCACGACGGATTTGTTCTACTCTTCCCCGATCCCGACATGCGGAACCGGCGAGACTACGAGTGCGCGGATCAGAAGCGTTGGTTGCTACGAACCATCGGTGGGTCTTGAGTCACCGGTCTCTATTCCACCCGACGTCTGGCGGTCCGGCGTTTGACACGCCTCTTCGGAAGGGTGGTTTCACGGGAGGCTCTCTCTGGTCCTCGGGATCTCTCCGTCTTGGTGCGTAGTGGATCGGCTGCTTCAGGGTAGATCGGTTGGTCCGAGTCGCGGTATAGGTGCGTAGGAACTAACCCTTTCCCAGCGAGCGCCAAGACCTCTCGCTCTGTGGCAGGGGGCAGTACTAGCCGCCCCTCCTTAGTTCGCTTCGCGTCTGCTTTCCTTGGAGGAGTTCGATCACTAGCGACGTACTCTTCCAACGCGAGGGTGAACACTTCCCCCACGGACCGCTCACTCAGCGCGGCGACCACATTGATGTCGTAAACGACTCGTCGCGGCAACTTCACAGAGAATGCCCGGGTGGTCCCTTTAGGAGGGTTTGAGGCGATCGCTTCTGAACGCAGCGTCATGAGTTCTTCGACTCTCGATAACGGGAATCCGGCACGGAAGTACAGCTCAACTGCCTCTTCCACTAGGAGCTGTACAGTGCTGCCCACGGCTCGGCGTCGGATCGCCATGTAGAGGTCCTCAGAGATTCTGCTGCTGAATTGTCGAAGAGAATTGTCTCCCTCTGGCCATGCCTCGGGGATGACGATTCCTTGAGACTTGTCTCGCGCCAACCAACCCACCTTTCTGATCGGTGCTTCCTGAAGCCATCCCTATAGAAGGAAAGTTTGCCTGAAAGTTGGGGCGTCAGAAAGAAATGTTTCTTTCTTTTCTGCTTCGCAGAACTCTTCAATGCCTCCTTTCACCCCGCGCGGTTGTCTGACTTCCTGGTTCGCTGATACCTCAGAAAACGGTTGGGTCAAATACAGATGCGAATGATTCTGGGGCAATCGAAGAGGGGGAAAGGAGTTGGTGGCGCGTCAGCTCGACTTGGGACCTTTCTTATCCTTCGAGCCCCCGCCGCCGACTACCACGGAGACCCTCCCGGATCCGGGCTCAACTTCCCAGATCAAAGTATCACCAAATTCCAGACCGAGCACGGCAGCAATGGGTTCGGGGACTGTCGTGCGAATCGAAGCGGAGCGTTTGAGCGAGCGCACGGCCTTGGATTCGAACCGTCTTGCCATCGATCCGTCGATCACGTTACAGTCCGGTCGTCTTAAAGACTATGGCCTCGATGTAGGACTGCCTGTAGCCAACGTCAAATACCCCGGCGGTGTAGGACGACACAGAGGTCATCATATGCCGAAGGGACATCTCCCTCCTGACCCTCGTGCGCGGGGTCGAATCATCTCCAACCGAGCGGGATGGGTCTTGCCGACCCCCGACGGGACCGCGTTCCTAGTCAAGGACATCAGGACTGGGAAGAAACGGGTTGTCTCCGAGACACCGAAGGGAAGAGTCTGCTCCTGCTCCGCTGACGCGTCGTTGACTGAAGCCTGCGATCACGTTTGGGCGGTCAGATTTCATTTGGAGGGGAAGCCGACACTTCCGGCGACCATAGTCTTGGTCGCGACGCCGAGTAACAGGTCAGACTCGTGGCACGCCTACACTGAGGCGCAGAAGGCGGAAGGGCGACTGTTTGACCGGTTTCTCAACTGCCTACTTTCGACTGTCGAAGACCCCGTTCGCGCTGAAGGGAGGCCTGGGAGGCCACGCTTGTCACTTCGGGACGGCCTCTTCTGCACGATCAAAAAAGCGTGCTCCGCCTCTTCGTGCCGTAGGTCCTTCAGCGATATGGAGGAGGACGCGGCGGCGGGATTGATTTCCGCGCTCCCAAACTGGACTGTCTCCTCCAGGGTCTTGAGCAGACCCGAACTCACGCCCCTCCTTCTGGAGCTTCTCACTTTCTCGGCAACCCCACTTATCGAATTAGAGCGAGGAGGGATCATCGCGATCGACAGTACCGGTTTCGCCGCCCATTGGTTTGGGGGGTACTTTCTAGAGGCTCACGGGGTGAACCGGGACCACGATTGGGTAAAGGGTCATCTCGCGATAGGAACTCGCACTCACATCGTCACCGCCGCAGCCGTAAACGAGCGCGGCGGAGATTCTCCTGAGTTTCCTCACCTCCTTCGTACGACCGTAGCCGCCGGTTTTGAACCCCGGCTGGTGGTCGCAGATCGAGGCTACCTGTCGCACAACAACTGCGCTGTCGCGTCCGAGCTGGGAATTGAGCCGCGAATTCCGATGAAGGCGAACTCGCGCCCGAATCCGCGTGGCGTTCGAGCGTGGAAGGACATGTACTATCTGTTTCACCTTCATCGCGACCAGTTCGACGACGACTACCACCAGCGAAGTCAGGTAGAATCGGCCAATTCGGCCCTCAAGCGAAAGATGGGAGAGCCGCTGCTATCGAAGGGGCTGATCGCTCGTAGAAATGAGGTCTTGGCAAAACTGATCGGATACAATCTGACCGTCTTGATCCGGGAGCTCTTCCGTTCGGGAGTCGATCCCACGGTGGTCCTGCGAAAAGGCAGAGGGATGAACGCCGCACCAAACGCCCCCCGGGATTCCCCGGAGGCCCTCGTAGATGGTTGTGATAGTATCGTCGCTACCGTGAAAGAATCCCCCGCTCTCGGAGGGTAGATTCACAAGGCCTCAAGCCTCGGCTGTGGGAATTTATTCAATGCTTCGCTGAAACCGGGGGCATTTTCTTCACACACGGATCAATAGATTCACGGTACGCAGCCGCCGCCCCCACATCGTCGGGTGGTGGGACCGAGCGAGAGGTTCGAATTGCCTCTCCAGCGTCAAAGCCCATCTCGTAGCTAATGCGGATGATCGTCCAGACGTTGTGCACCCATAGGCGAGTCAAAGTTTCGTTGTACCGTGCGCGTGCGGTGTGCGAGAGCAGATTTTCGCCAAGGGTTCGTTTTACTGACGAGAAGGTGGATTCGATTTGGCTCCTGACGTGATAATGCCGGAGAAACTCGTCAGGTCGAGAGTGGAATTGATGATACTTTGCCGTCCATATAGGACAGCCGGAGGCCGTCCCCAAGCTGTTCACTTTGAACGGCATGTAGGGTTCAAGGCCCAATTTCCAAGCGGCCGTGAAGTTCGCCCTACTGAGGTACGCTTTATCACCCGTTACCTCGGCGGGTCGAAAACCGCGTTTCCATACTCGCTCCACGAGGGGAATGAACTGGGGGCAGTCTGCCCCATTCTCATCCGTTAGATTGGCTCCGAGGACGATTTGCGTCCTGGCGCCGCAGACGACGTGTGCCTTCACAAAGGGATGCTTCCGCTTTTGGTTATGTTTTTCCACGTTATACCACCCCAGGCAACTTGTGCAAAATCCGGTGCTATCGATAGCTATCGTCCCTCCGTTCTCGAGCTCCCGGAGGGGCCACGCCGACTCTTCGATCAGTCGTCTTAGGATCTCCGTCGTCCCGTCGTGATTGAACAGTCGAGATGCCGTGGAGTAGTTCGGTACCCTGGGAAAGAGACCCGACCCCGCTTCAAGCTCCTTTACGAGTTGTCCCCTCGCTCCACGGCTATCCGCGGTCGAATCGACGTACCTAGCCGCAAACAGCAGCTGAGTACGAAGCGGAAGCGCACGTCGTCCACGACGGCCTGGCGGGTCGAGTGGTTCCGGAACTATCTGTAGGAGATCCCATGCGTGGCGGTCAAACAAAATCGGCTTAGCCTGCTTTGCAGCGTCGTATGCGGGCCAGTTCCTTTTCCCTCGGGGAGGCGGCGGAACGGGGAGGTGGACCGCCGGACCTTGGAAGGGATTGAGCCGCCGTAAGACTTGGAGCACATGATAGCATGGAAGGTGTCGATCATGCCAGTCCGGACATTGGCACTCCCAAGCACCATTTTGCATCTTTACACGGTAGTCACGGTCTCGTGTAGATGATTGAACAAGGAATTCCAGATCCTTGATGTGCCGGACACCTTCTGGATTCGCCGAGAGGGCGTCGACTGCTCTCTGATCACGCCGGTCAGTCGCGTTGTCTCTCGTCAGCATCATAGGCCTATTGTTAGACCTAATGTGTCGGTGGTATTTGAAACCTAGCCCTATAGGTGGTGCTACGGGTAGGACAGTCTTATCTTGGTCAAAGCTCTCAATCCGGCTTGGACGGGTTATGCCGGACCAATTCAAGTCTAAGACTTTCCGGGCAGTAGCAGGATCGGATTCGCTGAAGACGACGGTGCCGCAGTCGGTGGCCACTGTCCTCGGACTCTCGGCGGGTGACTCAGTCTTGTGGACCGTAGACGTCGAGTCCCGATCAGCTATGGTTACTAAGGTCCCGTCGACTGGACGATCCGGCCGTTCAGGTGCGCAAGGTCGAGCCCCGCGGCCGTAATCGTCCGGTCGGACCTTACGACGGCGGCTCCCTTGCGTGGGCCTATGCGCGCACCCCCGGTAGGGGCGGCAGAGGGAGACTGGATTCGAGTTCGATTAGAGCGGATTCGGGGGTGAAGATCAGAGAGGGCTGCTTCACGAGACGACCTCCAAGACCTCTAGGATGTTCGAAACGGCGGTCCTGTCGTCTGCCTCGAGAGCGCGCCTCAACTGGTCACTTAGCGTCCTCCCCAGTCGTTGGATTATCTTGCCCGCGTGGGCGAGGTTCGGGACAAAGATGGTGGCTAATCCGCCCTTATCGAGCAGGTCCAGGATTTCGGACTTGAACGGCAAAGGCTGAGACTCGTTACGCGAAGCCAGGCCCAGCGCCAGTAGCAGGACTAGCCTGCGCTCGAGCTCAGCTCGGCCAGTTTCGCGGCTACGTCCGGGTGGTCGCGAGGGGGCGTCCCAGTCGCTCAGGGCTACATGGGTGACTCGAGCGGTCTTCGACCCATTGATCGGCTCGACGAATCCCGCTCCGAGGAGAAACCCCATAGTTACGCTCGCCATGTTGAAGGCGGACTTCGGGGCCGCGCGAAAATCGTGCATCAGGACCTCTTTCAGAGTAGAGGTGCGTACGTGACCGTGGCGTCCTTTGACCCGTGCCCAAAGGTCGACGAACTCTGGCAGACTCTCTAATGCGGAACGAAGACCGTCCGCCTCGCTCGGAGTGTCCAGTGCCGACGCGAGGTAGGCTCCTCGGTCGGTGAGTTGGATATCACCACGCTTCCCACGGTTCGCGAGTCCCAGATTCTGTAGAGTTGTGCTCACCCGCTCTCCGGTCTGAACGGTAACGTTGAGACTAGGGCCTATCTGCCGTGCATCGATCCGCCCAGTTCGGGCCAGCAGCCTGAGGCCCTTCCGCACCAGGGGGTAGGATGAATGGAGAGGAATGAGTCTCCGGACCCTTGTGGTGTGAGCTGATTGCTCGCCTCCAACTCCTGGAGACTCTGCAAGACTAGGAGTGTTAGGCATCAGGGCGCCCTCCAGGAAATCAAGCTGGCATTTGCGGGTCTTTTCAGCGTGTGCTTAAGACCATGTTTACGCATTTCGGATGTGGAGCCGCCCAACCGAAGGTGCGGGCTAATGACCCGCCTGGCGGGAGGAGGACACAGAAGGAAAAGGGGCCTGGGGGGGGAATTGGACTCCCATCTACCGATCCAGGGTCGGTTATCCTTCCACTGGACTACCCAGGCCATGCTTCCTCTGCGAGCCTTCACCGCCGGCTGTAACCCCGACGGTTGGGCGGCTGCCATACCCTAACACTCCCTGGTATTTAACGCCAGGCCGGTACCAGGACTTGCACCAGGGCCAGGAGGGTCGCCAGGTCCCGGGGAGGGTCTAACCGCGCAATTCTGGCGTGCCGATTCTTCCGATGTGTGCGGCGAACTGTGCTGCCATGGACTCACAAAACGGGCTGGCTATTCGCGCTACGAGCGCCATTCCCCGGAGCTCGCGCAGTGGAATCAGGAGCGGCTTGCGGAACTCTATCCAGAGCTCGGGCACCGTCAGGAAAGGAGGCAGATAGTACTGGTGGAGAGAGCGGGAAGTGCGGGAACCAGTCCTGACGGTGCGGAGACAGAGGACTTCCTCAACGTATGCTTCTGAATTCCCGGACTGGACGACCATATCACAAGTTGGCTGAATCACGACAATCAGCTCCACCGCGCCGCCTCCCGCTTGCCGCACCCTGATCTCTCCAAGGCGGGGGGTCGCGCCCTCCGCCGGCAGGACATAGTACGACGAAGCGTGAACAGTGTCAGTAGGGAACTCCGGCAGGGTGGCTCCGTAAGTCTCCGCCATCACCTTCTCGACCGCCTCACCGGCGAACGCCTCCCCTAGACGATGCACGACGAGTCTCGCAAAGTCGTGCTGGGTCAGTAAGGGCTTGAAGACCTCCCAGTTCTCTTGGACTGTACCCCAGAGGTAACCCTTGAGCGTGTCATCGAATGCGGAGCGGACGGAGCGATTCAGTTGGGGGATTCTCCAATCCAGAAACTGAGTGATTTCCCGGACGAGGCCGTCGAACCCCGTGGTTCCCTTCTCTACTATTCGCACAAACGGGTTCCTTGCGCCAGTTATCAGGTCGGGAGCTGCGCTGTAGAGAATGACCGGGACGAATGTCGTGGCCTTCACTCGGTCTAGGATCTCGAGCCCAGGAGTGTCATTTCCGGGAGCCGGGGGGCCATCAAAGATGTCTAGGATTAGGAAATCCGGGCGTGAGCCGGGAACCGTCCGTAAGGCCTCATCGAACAGCCCGAACGCACTGCAGTAGAACCCATTCCCACCTGCAAGGGTCAGCGCGCTGATGCGTCGCTTCGTAGTCTCTCGGAGGTCTTGGTCGTCTTCCACGAGGATGACGTGCCAAGGGCTTGATGCAGATGGCGCGGCCATTTCGACTGTGGGGGGTCATTCCCTCCCTGATGAAGTGCCCTCTGGAGTCCTGAATATCACTTGGAATGTAGCTCCGGCAAGTGGTCCGTCGGCCGCGAGAGAGAGCTCCGCGTCGTGCTCAGCGGCGGCTTCTCCCGCGATTGTCAGGCCGAGCCCAATCCCATCGGGCTTGTCGCTAATCCAAGGGTCGAATATCACGTCGCGGATCTCGGCGCGAACTCCGGGGCCGCTGTCCGAGAAGAGGACCTGAACCCGGTCCTCGATTCGACTAACCTCGACGACGATAGATCGTCGGTCCTCGGGCACCTTTAGTATCCAGTATAGCGCGTTATCCAGCAGGTTGACGAACAGCAGTTCCAGATCGATGGGATCCATGCGAATCTTCGTGGAGCCATGAGGTAGCGTCACCTTGACGTTCTGCTTCCGGATTCGTGCCCCGTAGACGGCGAACGCCCTTTGGATGACCTCCTCGAGGTCTGCCAATTCGAAACGGGCGCGTGGCCTTCCACTAAACGGAGCGAGACGTTCCATGAGTTGGTTCAGGATTTCGGCTTGGTGTGCAATCATGTCTAAGGATTCCCGGACCTCCTTGGTACGTTCTCGGGACGGGGCGTCCGTCAGGCTCGTCTTGGCTAGCTCCACTGAGTCAGAGATTGCTGTAATGGGGGTTCTTCCGTCGTGCAGAAGGACATCCACTAGCTGGCCGAGCGTGGCGAGTCGGCGGTATCGGGAGACGACCTCCCGGATCCGCCCGAGCCCCGTCTTGATGCCCTTGTCTGTGGAGTCGATGATCTCCGCAAGCTTCCGGTCAGTTCGGAGGTCGGACTTGCTGACATACTCTCGTAGCTCGGTGAGATTGAACTTCTCGATCAGGCTCTTTGGCGGCCCGGGCCGGTCAGGGCTCTGGCGTTTCGCTCGGCGAAAGTGCTCCAGTCGGTTGAGGAGGAACTTGATAGTCGCCTCGAAATCATCGAGTTCGGGACTGTCGACTAGCGCTTGACGATTTGATTGATCGACTAGGCCAGAGTTCCTGTCGGAATCGATGAGGACATGGCCGACTATCTGGTTGGTACTCACCCTGAGCGTGGGATTCTGGACCCGGCGCAGGTCCTGCCCAAGCCAATCGGGATCTTGCATCACTACGCGGATCCGGTCCCTGTAAACCTGAACTCCTGACAGGGCGTCAAGGTCCTTGCGAACATCTTGGATTGTGGACCTGAATTCCGTCGCAAGCTCCTCGATATCATCCGGTTCACGATCCCAGACCCGGAAATCGAACTCAAAGGGCCCGCACCTTGGAGCGTGCTCCTCCTCAGGGGGGTTCGTGATCATGACTTGGACTGGCTTGTTGCCGGCCTCGACCAGGGGTTGATCCTTGCCCTTGTACGATATCGTGCCAGCGACCTCCCCGTTCGCCTCTACGGTCCCACGCAAGCGGTACCTAGGGTGTTCGAGGAACTCAGGTCTGGCGATCCGACCGGAGAGTCGGACGGAAGGATCATCCGTAACAATGAGATCAATTTGAAAATCGTCAGCAGGGCCCGTAGGAGGGAGCAATCGTGATAGGGTCACTCTAAGACCCCGAACGTCCTGCTCACTCCAATCCTCTCTAAGATCCTGAAGTTTGAGCGTGGTGCCGTGCGCCTTGCCTCGGGGCGGCCTTCCTTGCTGCCACCGACACCTGACCTGATCGAGGAATCTCTCCTCGATTTCGAAGTCGCTCCAGTTGAACCAGGCTCGTACTCGCTTGTGATCCTCAGATGCGACGGAGTCGAGTTCAAGTCGGTGCGCCACTCGGGCCGAGGCAAATCGGCCGATTCCCTTCTCACCTGTTACTCGGCGGCCCTCGGGAGTGTGGGTCTGCCTTCTCTTGAAGATGGTCGCCGGTTCCATCCAAGCGGTCCTGACGGTATCTAGTGTCATCCCCTGACCGTCGTCCTCTACCACGAGGGAACCCTCGCCGGCCTTGAGCGGGCCTCGGAGCCTCAAGGTGACATGGTGGGCGTCGGCGTCGTACGCATTCTTCACAAGTTCCTGAACCGCGACCAATCGATTCTGGATCAGATCGCGGCCCAGAGTCCGTATGATTCGCGCTCTAGGGCGGAATATCTGAGTACCACGAGTGGCTGGTCGCCGTTTCGTGAGGGTCACGCCAGCCCTCCGGTGCTGCGACCACCATATCTCTCGGGCCCTACGCCGGCGGGATTCGTTGGAACGCGCTGAGTTGCTTGGCCTCTAGCGCCATCTGGTGATGGTTTCGACAGCGCGCTGCGAATTGCTCGCGCGACTGTCTGAGCGAGCAATGGAGGAACGGCGTTCCCGACCATCGTGAACTGGCGACAGATTCCGCCTAGGAAGACAAATGCATCAGGGAAGGATTGCGCCCTGGCCGCCTCCCGGACGGTGAGCGCCCTGGCTTGCTGCGGGTGAATGTACATGTTTGCATCCTTGCACATGTGGGCCATGATCGTTGGACAGGGACGGTCTGGGCGGAGTTTACGGAACTTGTCTCGGAAACCATCAATCACTGGCAAACCCTCGCCGGTGAGGATTGGCTTTCCGTTCGAATCCCGCTTCACGTACGGCATCAGATCGGTTGCACCGTGGATGTGGATTGCGTCCCAGGCAGTCTCTCCTGGAGCTAGGAGGCTGAATAGCTTTACATCCCGATCCATGTGATTCCTAGATACGTGGTTAAAGACGCCCTGACTTCGCCGGTGTCCGGTAGACCCGCTCGGGAGAGAGCTTGCGACCGAATAGAACGCCCCGTCCCCTCGGCCGAGAGCGGGAAGGTCCGCGATTGCCGATGCCAGATTCCTGGGCGTGGCCTCTTTCGATCGTGCGATTCCATGTGAGAAATTCGACAACCTAGCGCTCGCATCCGGGCCAGTCCCTCGAAACCCGACAACCACTATACGGCGACGCCTCTGAGGGACCCCGAAATCCTCCGCGTGGAGCTGGAATGCGGCTGAAGTATAGCCTGCCGAACCGAAATCCGCGAGAATATGCTTGACGAACTGACCCTTGCGGTGGGCAGCCATGGTAGGAACATTTTCCATAACAAAGAATGCCGGCCGCAAATCACGCACCACGCGGACGAATGTGGCATAGAGCCGGTTCCGTCCTGCCGGCCTCCGGGACTTCAGTCCCCGACGGCCCTCCCGCCCTACCAGGCTGAACCCTTGGCAGGGAGGTCCGCCCACTACTCCATCTACGGGTCCCCCGGCCACCTCAAGAATCCTGGACGATGAAACCCGGCGGATGTCCCCCTCAATGAGCTGGGGGAATCTCATACTGACGTGGTTGAGGTAGTAAGTGTCTACGGCTACACTCGAATTCTCGACCGCCGCAACCGGGCGCATCCCAGCCATCTCAAAGCCGGAACTCATACCGCCGGCCCCCGAGAATAGGTCGATGATGCGCGGATCTTCACCCGCGGGCGCCCGGCTCTCGACCGATACTTTCGAGCGGTAGAACCAACAGAATCGCTGCAACGGGCACTCGCCGCATTTTGGCCGGCCCGAAAGGCACACTCGCCTACCATGCGCGACGAGTGTCACATGCAGGCTGTAGCGCAACCCGGACGGAAACCGGCGGGCGAGAAAGGCCTGGCCAGCCTTGTGGTCGAGGCCTGGCGGGAGAAATCCAAGGCGTCGTAGGACGCGCAGGACATGGGTGTCGGCAGGGAAGGCAGTCCGCCCAAGGGAGTACATCATCACGCAGAGGGCAGTCTTGGGTCCGACCTCCTCGAGGGAGGTCAGGAATCTGAAGAGCCGGCGATCGGACCATTTGGCGAAGTCCGCCCTCTCCACGGTCCCGAACGCATCGCGGATGCACTGGAGGTTCCTGATTATTGCGAGTCCGCGCCGGTTTCCCAACCCCGCGGAACGCACGAGGCGGAGGATGTCGTCCTCCGGTGCTGCAAGCGCCGCGTCCCAGCTCGCATAGGTCTTCCTCAATCTATCAAATGCGACCGAGTACGCCTGTTCTCGCGTCCTTCTCGAGAGCATGATGAAAATGAGCTCGTCGACGGGGTCGCGCTTGTTCCCGTGAGTAGGACGACCGTACTGACCCCGGAGAATTGCTTCTATCTCTCGGACGTGACGGCCGAGGAATCCGAAGTGCTGGCCTTCGTCTGACCCCTCGGGAAACGGGCCGGGTACTCTTGCGTAAACAGACGGGTTTCCAACGAAAACAGAAGGTTCAGTCAACCGAAAGGGTGTCATTCGTTATTGTCGGGTGGCCCCCCTGCTAGGCCAATGGAGGGTTCCTGGTTAAGCTTCCCGGTCCGGCGAACGGTGTCGCGGATTGGAACAACATCACAATCCCGCTCAACGGATTACAGGGCGAGTCGAAGTTCATTAGAATCGCAAAGCCTTTGCACGCAGGGTTCTCGTCGGGGTGTTAAGTAACCCCCGAACATCGGTGTGTGGAAGCTTAAGATCCATGACTAGGTTATCGAAAGCGATCTTGGCTTCGCTTCGTTCTAAGGCCAAGGTAGCAGCGTCTGGTGCGTACGCACCGTACAGTCACTTCCCCGTTGGCGCTGCTGTGCTCACCAAAAGTGGGCAGGTCTTTTCCGGCTGCAATGTGGAGAATTCGTCATTCGGTCTTACGATTTGTGCTGAACGGAACGCGGTATTCCAAGCCGTCCAGGGTGAGGGTGGAGGTATCGAGGCAGTCGTCATCTACGCCGGAGACGACGGGCCTACTCCTCCCTGCGGTGCCTGTCGTCAGGTGATTAGCGAATTCGGACCTGACGCGGTGGTCTACAGCTTCTCCCATACCGGGCGAGCCAAGCGGTGGACTCTCCGGAAGTTGCTCCCTGGACCTTTCGGTCCCTCCGGCTTGACCACTAAGGTTCGTGGGAAGGGGCACGATCGGGTTGGCGTCGGGAGGCCCGGCGCTCCCCCACAGGGCCGCCGCCGCCAGTCGGTCTGAGTCCTCAATGTAGAGGTGACCGAGAAAGCACCAAATGGGTGTAGAAGGTCTGCGTGAATGTGAGCTTCGGATCGAAGGCGCTTGCCGGACTTGACCGGATCTTTGGCCCCTTAGCTCGAGGCGCGGCCAAGAATCCGTTCGTCGCAGGGATTGCGCTGATCACTCTTGTCAGTGGACTCTATCTCACGATATATGGTTCAACTTCGGAACTTGCAGTTTGGGGGTACGTGTTTATAGTCATTACTGCGATCATCGGCATCACACTGATGGCATTGGGACGGAAGAAGGGCGAGCCGACGCCTCCGTCTCCCCCCAAGGAGCCGGTGCGATCCGAAGGATCCAATGCCAACGCCACAGCGATCGCCAGCCTAGGAGGAGTCGCTTCGGCAGGGACGAACACCGGAGCGGGACCCCAGGTGATCAACACAATTGTTCTACAGCCCCCCGCGATGCCCTCTCATGACGAGCCTGCAGAGGTCAATCGCCGGCAAATCAACGATAGGTTAGCGACTCCCCTACCAATTGACCTCACGTATACCTACGATCTGCCCGACAAGTTGGGCTACACCGCGGACGACAGGGCCATTGTCCGCAAATTTCTAGCCTGCGCCGCTGCTACAACCGCACGAGATTTGAAGGTAGATCCAACTCTCGTTCGAGCGAATGTGTTTGGACTTTGTACTGACAATCAGCTGCGGATCATTCCAGACTTCATGTTTAACATGAACCGCCAAGAGGAATGGAGCATCGCGTTACTGCCTGGCGAGGGCGGGACGGGGAGGTGCTTTCAGCAACGGTCGGCGGGGGATTCGGCCCCGACTGTTACAAGTGGACCTCAAGTAAAGGACATCAATGCTGTTCGAGAATCTGAACTCAGAAAGGCTCATCCGGATCTCTCTTGGATTCTGTCCATACCAGTCTACGCTCCTGGCTGGTCGGGGAAGTGCGTTTGGGTCCTAAATGTCGATGGACTCAGTTCCACTCCTGCGGCTGAAAACTTGGAGCGCGCGGGAGGTCAGCTCTTTAATCCGTACAGCGTATTCCTTACGTATTCCATGAAGATGCATTTTCCACCTCAAGGGGGTACATGAAGGAGTTCTTGTCCTCTTGGCGAAAGAGACACGATCTCCCTGCGGTTCCCCGAGGGTTGATTGTATACCAGAACGTCGATCTTGCTACTCCGGAACCTTTGGAAACCCCGAAGGAATTCATTGAATTCGTAAAGGCCCACCCTCGGTTCTCGGCGCTGACACCAGAAACGATCGGGGCATTCCAAGAGGCGGCCCAGCGGCTCGCTCACCAAGGGCGTGCTGTCGGTACGGTTCAGGTGTTCGATTCGCGGGAGGCCCCGCGGTAGCCGAGTTAACAGCCGTTCCCGTAATGCCGCGGATTCGGCCTCCGCGTCCGATCGAACCTTTGAGATTACCAGTCTCACAATAGCTTAACGAATTGAGGGAGCACGAGCCCCTCACAAGTCTCGTAGCATCCCGGTCATTGTCTCTGCCCAGGGAATAAATTCACAGCCCCTCGATTCAAATCACAGAAGCGCCCCGGGGTGGATATAATCCCAAAGCCTCAAGCCTCGATTTGGGGAATCAAGTCGCAGGTCGACCCCTATCGGGAAGGAAGGCGGGAGCTTTGGAACGTAACCAGACAGATGAGTCTGAAGCGTCGCGTTGCGCGAGTCAAAGTGGCGGGCCGTGTCCAGAAGCGGACTCGTACTGTAGCCAGAAGGGCTCGAATCCACCGGGCGTGACGGTTCCTGTACCGTGCATCACCCCATGCTCCACGTGCTTACTGGCAGATCAACCCGTACGCTGGGGCGCTTCCTAGGATTGGCCCGCGATTCGAACACCAGTGCCGGGTTCCGTCAAACGAACCCCCCTTTGTCGGGAAGCTTAACTAGAGGAGTCTCGCATCCCCGTACACTTGCTTCACGCATGCGCAGCTACGTAGATCTCTATTTCACGCCGGATTCTACTCCGCCCGAGGAGATTGCGAAGCGTCTCTTCGAGATCGCGGGCCTTTCGTTAATCGCCGGACCCCACGACCTCGTCTTCGAGTGGGAATCGGAGGAGGAGTTCTACGATCGACTTTCCAAGGTTCGTGCTGCGCTAAAGGGGACGGGGGTGTTCTACCGGGTCGAAACGGTTCGCGAGACCTGGGCCTTCAGCGACCCTATCCCTTGGCCCCCTCCACTTCGTCGCACCGAGCCGGTCCATCCGACGGAGTAAGGTACTTCCATCTCAACAACCGGCCCCGCGCGTTCGGAACCGGGGGAGCTCGACTCCATTCCATCGCGCGATACACGACAGTACCGTCGAAGCCGAAGCTTGGGGAGGTGATTCGTGAGGGGCCGCTCCTCAAACGGGCAGGCCTCGCAAGGGGACCTAAGAATCCCGGGGTGAGGATACCCAACCAACCCTCCTCGCAACGACGACTTGTCGAAGGAGATCGGACCGGACGAATGAGCCCCCCAAACCCGCAACATCCCTTTCGATCGAGCATTAGTCCGGTCGGGAACGCTCCTCCGACCCGCTGCCGTCCACCGATCCGGTTTGCCTAGGCAGGAGCCGACCCGGGCGGGGGCATGAGACGAGACCAACACTGCCTACCCGCTTCCCGGTGACTCGATTCTTGAACGGGGTCTTGAATCTCCTCGTAGAGCCTGGCGAGGTCGTCATGCGCCCGGGCGAGTTCGAACGGCCAATCCAGCTTCGTCCAGGTGGCGGCAGAACGCTCGAGCGCCGCGGCCGCTTCGGGAAGACGGCCTCCGGCCCATAGGTTCAGGCCGCGAGCCCGGTCCAGATGAGCTACCGAGGTCTCGGTTCCGAGCTTCCCGGCCAACGTCTCGAGCTCCGAGAGCCAGACGCCCACGTCACGCGAGGGGGGCTTCACGTCCAGTCCGAGGGCCACGAGATCTGCCATCACGGAACAGTAGACGCGGCTGAAGATCGCGGAGTCGACCGCCTTGGACGCCGCTCGCCGGCACTCGCGAAGCCGTTCGAGAGCAGCCTCCCGATCGCCTTCGAGGAGATCGACCAACGCGAGCGTCTGCAAGCAGAGCATCCTCACGGACCAGTCCGGTGCCTTCTCCAGGATGGAGAGCGCCTGGACCAGGTGGCCTCTGGCAACGGAGGGCTGTGCCCGGACCATCGCTATCCAACCAAGAACGTAGAGGGGAAGCGGCTCGGGAGTTTCGGAGAACTTCGCCATGTAATCGAGCATCTCCTGGGCCAGAGCTTGCGCACGATCGAGCTGGCCCGCGAACAGGAGGACCCGGGGAAGGAACCGGGTCCTCAGGGTCATCTCCGCCGAGAGCGATTTGATCGACCGGGCGAACTTCACTCCGTCGATCAGTAGCCTCTCGGCGGTGCGCCAGTCTCCTCGGAGATCGACGTGAGCTACGCTGAGGTTCTGGATCGCTCCCACCCGGACGTCGGGGATCCCGTGCTCAATCCCTACGCGAAGCATCTTTTCGAGGTACTGGAACGCCCGCTCCTTCTCTTCCGGTCGCACCATGGAAGCGAGCAACAGATACACCCACCCTTCCACATCGTGGGCCCCGGTCCGCGTGGCGATGGCGAGCGCCTTCTCGCAGGTCGCCTTCGCCTCCTCGATCCGGCCGTCGTACCACTGGAGGTCCGCGAGGTCACCGTACGTCTGGGCGAGCTCCGTCCCCTCCGGCTCACGTTCTAGGATTCCTCGAGCGAGCTCGAGCTCGCTCAGCGCGCGTTCGTTCTGAAGGAAGTACTGCCGGTGCAGGTAGCCCAGCCGCCGATGGAGGTCCGCCTTATCTCGGGTGTTCCCGAGCTTGTCGAGGACGTTGAGGGCTTCTTCCCAGGCCTTAGCCGCGGCGTCCGGCTTCAGGAGCACGATCTGTTCCTCGCCCAGCGACCGCAACGCGGTAACGCGGAGCTCGTCCTTCGGCGCGCGGTCGAGGATCTCGAGAGTGTTGGTCCAGGACCGGATCGCCTCTTCGTGGGAATGAACCTCCTGTGCCCGGCGCGCAGCCCGGGCCGAGAAATCCCTTGCGTGTTCGAAATCACCCGCGAGGAGGTAGTGTCGTGAAATCTCGTGGGCCATCTCCTCAACCCGGATCTGGTCCGTTCTCTCCATCGCCTGGGCCGCTTTGAGGTGCAGTCGCTGGCGTCGTATGAGAGAAAGATCCTGGTAGAGGATCTCCCGAATCTGCTCGTCCCCGAAGTCGTAGACCGAGCGACCCGGTACGACCTCCCGCTCCCGCAAGAGGCGTGACCGGAGCATCTGCTCGAGCTGCGGGAGGAGTCGATCTTCGGCGGTCCCGCTCACCGCCTGGAGGAGGTCGAACGTAAACTCGGAGCCGAGCACCGAGCCGATCCGTAGGGTCTCCTGGGCCCCGGGGTCCAAGCGTCGCACCCGACGGCGCAGAACGTCTCCGACCGTGGGAGGGATGACGACCTGCGAGCCGGCCCGTAGCCGCCAGCCCCCTGGGTCCCGCTCAAGATGGCTCTCTTCGAGCAGCGACCTAAGCACCTCCTCCACGAAGAACGGGTTCCCTCCCGTCCGCTCGAGGACCCTGGAGATTAGGTCGGGGTTCGCGGCTTCCGCGGCGAGGACCGCTCGGACAAGCTGCCCCGCTCCGTCTGCGTCCATGCGCTGTAGGCGGACGGGGACGAGCGTTCGCTGCCGGTTGAGCTCCGACAGCACCTCATGGACCGTTCCCTCGGCTTCGGCCTCGGTGTCCCGATAGGTGATCAGGAGTAGGATCCTCCGACCCTCGAGGCGACGGGAAAGGAACTCGAGGAGACGCAGGGACCCCGAATCGGCCCACTGGAGGTCGTCCAGGAACACCACGAGGGGGCTTTCCTTGGCGACATTTCGCAGGAACTCTCCGACCCCTTCGAAGAACCGCAGCCGGCTGGTCTCGGGCGGCTCGTCGGTTGGGGGTGGGCGGGGGCCGAGCCGGTCGGCCAGCTCTGGGACCAGGGTGACGAGCTCGGGGGTGCACCCGGTGGCGACCTTGTACAGGAGCGGTGGCGGCGCGTCTCGACAGAACTCCCGGACGACCTCGGTCCAGAGCCCGTAGGGGGCGCCCAACCCCTCTTGGAAAGCCCGGCCTCGCAGGATGGTCGCCCCGCCACGGCGGGCGCGTCGTATCAGTTCCTCGGCGAGCCGGGTCTTTCCGACGCCCGGCTCTCCCGAGATCCCCACCACGCGGCCATCGCCCCGGAGCGTTCCCATGATGATCGGATCGAGCTGGCCAAGCTCGACCGTTCGATCCACCCACGGGGTTACGCGAGCTGCGGGCAGCGAGTTCCAGGGCAGTTCGAGGACGTACAAGCTCAGGGGAGTATCGATGTTCTTGAGAAGTCGATGCTCGAGCAGGGTGCACCGGTACGGGATCTTGTTGCCGACCTGCTCGAACACAGGGCCGGTGATGCAGATCCCCGAAGCGTCCGCGAGCGGCTCAATCCGAGAGGCGATGTTCACTGCGTCGCCCAGAACGTCACCGTTCTCGTGCACGACGTCCCCCGAATGGACCCCGATGCGCACGTGGATGGGAGCCGCACCGGGGTGCTCGTTGCGCTCGAACAGTCGCTGCTGGATGGCGATGGCGCTGTTCGTGGCATCGAGCGCGCTGCCGAACTCGACGAGGAAGCCATCGCCGATCGATTTGATCTCAGTCCCGTGGAACCGTTCGAATTCGGGACGGAGGATCCGCCGATGTTCGTCCAGGAGACTCAGCGCCTCCGCTTCGTTGGCTTGCGCAAGCGCAGAGAACCCGACCATGTCGGTGAACATGATGGCGGCGAGACGACGATTCGAGGCCATGCCTCGGGGACCGGTTCCGCAAGATTAAGTTCCCTATCTTGAGTGAGCCCCACTTACGGAGGCTCGTTGTGGGTCGGCTCTCTGCTCACCCGACGGCCCATGTCGGACCAAGCGCCCGAGTGCGATCCTTCTCCATGAGCGGGCAGTCGACCGCCCCGACGTGACCGCGGGGTCCCGGAGTGCGCCGTGAGGCGCTGGCCACCGCAGCGCGATTCGCCTTCCTCCGCGTGGCTGTGATGGAACCGGCGCCGGGCGACGGGTCTCGTACCAACGCTCCGGGAGGGTCCCTGAGGGCGGCCCTGAACAGCGGTGAGACAAACCGGACTGTCGAGAAGCGATCCAGGACAATCTCCAAAGGCCGGACGGCGGTAGCGGGAATCTATTCCTCGCGAGATGGGCTCGATTCCAGAATGTTAGCAACGCCCCGAGCGATCGGCTCGAGATTTGGGGTCCGGAATCGGCCGGTCGATGGGCTCAAATCCGAGCTCCACCACATTCCCCCGTGAGTCCAAGAGCCGGGCGAAAGCCGAAGAAGCCCACCCTCTTTCGTAATCTCGGCGACCTCGAAACCGACGCGTCGCGGGTGGTCGACGACGCAGTCTGGGGGTACATCCAGGGTGGCGCGGGCGCAGAGGAGACGCTCCGGGCGAATCGAGAAGCGTTCCGCCGATGGAGCCTTCGTCCGAGCGTGCTGGGCAACGTGAGCTCGCTCGACCTCACCACCTCCGTCCTTGGCCAGCCGGTCCGCGCCCCGTTCTTCCTCGCCCCGACGGCGTACCACGGCGCGATCCACCCCGACGGCGAGCGCGGGACAGCTCGAGCAGCAGCGGGCGCAGGGGTGCTCGCCGTGTTCAGCACGCTCTCCACCGACCCTCTCGAGGCAATCGGAAGGTCCGCACCGGCCGGAGTGCGGTGGTTTCAGCTCTACCTCCAGAGCGAGTTCGCCGCTTCGGAGCGGCTCGTCCACCGGGCCGAGAAGGCGGGCTTCGCAGCGCTCGTCGTCACGGTCGACACGCCGGTACTCGGGTCTCGGGACCGCCAGCTACGTTCCGGGTTCGCCATCTCGTCTCCCGTTCCGGTCGGGAACGGGGCCGACGCCCGTTCTCCGGCTCGGGCCCCGGTGCGAAAGGGGAACCGGTACCGACTTCCCGCCCCGGCGGACGCGACCTGGGAGATCATCGACCGGTTGAGGACCGTCGCGCGCCTCCCGATCGTGGTCAAGGGAATCCTGACGGCCGAGGACGCACGTCGTGCCGTGGAACACGGAGTCCGCGGAATCGTCGTGTCGAACCACGGAGGGCGCCAGCTCGACCGCGCCACGGCCGCGCTGGATGCGTTGGCCGAGGTCGTCGACGCCGTGGACGGTCGGGCCGAGGTTTACTTCGACGGAGGGGTCCGGCGCGGGAGCGACGCCCTCGTCGCGCTCTCCTTGGGCGCGCGTGCGGTCGGTCTGGGAAGACCGGTCCTGTGGGCTCTCGCGTTGGGCGGCGAGGCAGGGGTGTCCCGGCTCTGCTCCCTCTTCGCCACCGACCTCGCGACGTCCCTCGCGCTCCTGGGCCGGCGCTCGGTCCGTGAGCTCGACCGGTCGGTCCTCGGGCCCGGAACGCCCGGTAGATGAGCTCAAGCGCCGGGTCCGAGACCGTTCGCTCGTACCGACGCTTGTTGCGGAGCCGGAACTACCGCCGAGTCTTCGCGGCTGGGCTGGGTTCGGTCGCCGGCTCGGCCCTGACCTCGGTGTGCCTGGTCTGGGTCGTCTTCGTGGACACCGGTTCGGCGCTCGACGTCGGCCTTCTCGCCACGTCCTGGATCGCGGCGGCGATTCTGTTCAGCGTCTTCGGGGGGGTCCTGGTAGACCGCTACGACCGACGGAAGCTGATGATCGGCTCGGACCTCGCGCGCGCGGCAGCGATGGCCTGGGTCGTGGTCGACCTTCAGGTGCGAGGGTTCGACCTCACGGGCATCTTGGCGGCCTACTTCGTGGTGGGGGCGTTCAGCACGGTCTTCAACCCGGCGGAACAGGCGATCATCCCCGCGCTGGTCGGTGCGGAGGACGTGGCCGAGGCGAACGGGCTCGTCCGCTCGAGCCGTTCCGCGCTCCAGTTCGTGGGGGCCTCCGTGGCGGGCGTACTGATCGTGACGCTGGGCGCTCCGGTCGGTATCGCCGTCAACGTCGCCACGTTCGCCGTCTCGGCCGCCCTTCTCTCGGGCGTGACGATCGCGCCCCACGCGGCCGTCCTTCCTGGGTCGACAAGCGGAGGCGTGCGGGGATACTTCTCTTCCCTCGCGGAGGGATTCCGGTGGCTCCGCAGCGCCCGGGGGTTCCTCGAGCTCACGTTCTCGGCGACCTTCTTCAACTTCTGCTCCGCGCTCGTTGGGACGTTCCTGGTCGTCTTCTCGACCCTTCTCCTCCACGGTTCCGCCCTCGTCTACGCCTTCCTCCTGGGGGCGGAGGTGGCGGGGACGGCGGTAGGCTCGCTCCTCGTCGGCCGGGTCCACGCGGTACGCTGGGCCGGGCGGGCGTGGACGATTCCCTACGGGGTCGGGGCGGGTGGGGTCGTCCTCGTTCTCGCGCTGTTCCCCAGCCCCGCGGTGTCAATCGCCGCCCTGTTCGCGATCGGTCTCCTTTCGGGGTTCGCAGGAACGGCGTGGCTCACCGCCGCCCAGCTCCTCGTTCCGACCGACATGCAGGGCCGCTACTTCGGGATCGACGGGCTCGGGAGCATCGCGATCCTGCCCGCGGCCCAGATCGGAGGGGCGTTCCTGATCGCGGCGTCCGGAGTCCAGCGGGCGTACCTCCTCACGGGGCTCGTCTGGGTGGCCGCGGGGATCGCGTTCCTGTTCCCGAGAGCCCTTCGCGACCTCGGGGTCCGACCGGGGGCGCCGCCCGTCACTCTCCGTAACGACGGCGACGTTGCTGGAACGAGCGGATGGCGCGAAGGAACTCGAGACGCGTGAGCCCCGGCCACATCACGTCCGAGAAGTAGAGCTCGCTGTACGCCGACTGCCAGAGGAGGAAGTTCGAGATCCGCTCCTCCCCGCTCGTGCGGAACACGAGGTCCGGGTCGGGCATTTCCGCGGTGTAGAGGTGCCGCGAAACGGCGTCCGAGTCGATCGAATCCGGCTCAATCGTTCCCGCCCGGACCTCCCGTGCGAGGGCCCGGATCGCTTCGACGATCTCGTCCCGTCCTCCGTAGCCGAGCGCCACGTTGTACAGGTAGTCCGAGTACCCCTCGGTCGCCCGCTCGGCGATATCGATCGCCTCGCGGACGTTCGGGGGCAGGAGGGCCCGGTTGCCGATCACCCGGACGCGGATCCGGTGTCGGTGGACCCGTTCGTCCTCCGCGATCTGCCGGAGGCTGCGGTCGAAGAGGGCCATCAGTCCCTCGAGCTCCTCCGGGGACCGTTGAAGGTTCTCCGTGGAAAGCCCGTAGACCGTGAGCACCCTAATCCCGATCTCGAGGCACCAGTCGAGGAGCTCCTCGAGCGTGTCCCGGCCCCGCTCGTGCCCGTCGTTGATCCCGATCCCGCGCCGTTCGGCGAACCGCCGGTTCCCGTCCATGATGATCGCGAGGTGCCGAGGGACCGGCTCGGACTTCACGAGCTCGAGGAGCCGCTTCTCGGTCAGGTCGCGAAGCGCCTTTCCGATGATCTGGGAAACGTAGGGAAAGTCCCGGCCCTTCTCGGGCCGGTCGGCCCCGCTCATGCCTCGCCCATGGGCCCGCAGGGGATAAGCGGTAGCGCTACGCCATTTCCTGGGAGGCGCCCTGGTCGGGATTTTCGGGACGGGGCGAACCCCCGTCTCCTTCGAACCCGAGTCCCAGGCTCGACAGACCTAGATCCTAGACCACTAGACTACCAGGGCAACCCTCCCGCCCTACACGCTCCCCGCTATGAGCCTTGCCCGACCCCCGACGCGCGCGGGCGCGCGCGTTCGTGGGTCCGAGCCGGGCGAACCTCGGGACCCCGGCTTCGAGTCGAGCCGAGCGTTTTTGTACCGGAAACCCCGGAATCGACCGTCGCACGCGAGGGTCCGGACGATGACAGCAGCAATGGCGTGGTTCGTATCGGTCGTGGCCGTTCTCGGCCTCGTGCTCGCGCTCCACCAGCTCGGGTTGGACGTCACCGCCAACCTGGGGACGGCGGTGCGCGGTGCGGAACACTTTCTCGGCCAGCCCCTCTTTCCCTCCTAGGGAACGAGGGGACTGACCCCCGCCGCCGCCCGCTCCGCCTCGAGGCGCGAGAGGGCTCGGGGAAGCTCGGAGGGTCGAACGACTCCGCCCGGAGTGACGAACCCGGAAACGAACTTCGCCGGAGTGACGTCGAACGCGGGGTTCCTCGCCCGGCTCCGTGCCGGAGCGATCCGGTGGCCCGCGATCTCGAGGACCTCCGCCTCGGAACGCTCTTCGACCGGGATCGAGCGACCGTTCGGACGTCGAGCGTCGAACGTGCTCCACGGTGCCGCCACGTAGAACGGGACGCCGTTCTCTCGGGCGACCACCGCCTTCTCGTACGTCCCGATCTTGTTCGCGAAGTCTCCGTTCCGCGCGATCCGGTCGGCCCCGACGATCACGGCATCGACCGCGCCGGTCGCTAGGTAGTAGCCGGCCGCGTTGTCCGCGATGACCGCATAGGGTATCCTTTCGCGCTCGAGTTCCCACGCCGTGAGGCGAGATCCCTGGAGCACGGGCCGCGTCTCGTCGACCCAAACGAACAGCCGCGCCCCGAGGTCTCGGGCGACCCGGATCGGCGCGAGCGCCGTCCCCCACTCGACGGTCGCGAGCGCGCCCGCGTTGCAGTGCGTGAGCACCTTGCGGGCCCGCTTCAGGAGAGGGGCTCCGGCGATGCCGATCCTGTGGCACTCCTCCACGATCCGCTCGCGATATTCCTCGGCCGCGGCCAGGGGGTCGTCGCCGACCGCCCAGGCGCGACGCACCGTCTCGATGCCGACGAAGAGGTCGACGGCGGTGGGCCGGGTCGCCCGAAGAATGCGGGCGGCCCGGTCGGGCCCGACGTGGCCCTCCCCGGACGCGAGCGCCATGCCGTACGCGGCCGCGACCCCGATGGCGGGCGCGCCGCGCACCACCATCGTGCGTATCGCCTGAGCGACCTCCCGGACCGTTCGGAGCCGCCGGACGACGGTCCGGGCGGGAAGCTCGCGTTGGTCGATGAGATGGAGAGCTCCGCCACGGAACCAGAGGGCTCGGACCGGCATCGTTCCCCTACGGTTCGAACGTGTGGAGGAGGTCGAGCCACTCGGCGGAAACCATCCTCGGGGGTCCCACCGCCTCGTCGAGAGGGATCCCCATGATCGCGTTCCCGCGGAGGACGGCCACCTCGCCAAAACGGCCGGCGAGCGCGAGGTCGACCGCGCCGGCGCCGAGCCGTGTGGCGAGGATCCGGTCGAACAGCTCGGGGGCGCCGCCGCGCTGGATGTGCCCGATCTGGGCGCTGCGCGTCTCCACGCTCGTCGCCTCCTCGATCCGGCGGGCGATCGCCTCGCCGACCCCCCGCTCCCGGAGGAGCTCGTGAGCGAACCCGTCGGACGCCGCCTTCGTTCCCATCGGAACGCCGAGCTCGATCCCTTCGGAGACCACGACCAGAGCGTACCCCCGAGCCCGGACCGCCGCGCGGACCCGGGCCATGAGCTTCGGTTCGTCGTACGTCTCTTCCGGCACGAGCGTCGCATCGGCTCCCCCGGCGAGGCCGGTCGCGAGGGCGACCCAGCCGGCGTGCCGTCCCATGACCTCGAGGACGATCGCACGGTGGTGGCTCTCGGCCGTGTCCCGGAGCCGCTCGAGGGCATCGACCGCGACCCCGGTCGCCGAGTGGAAGCCGAACGTCCAGTCCGTGCCGCGAACGTCGTTGTCCATCGTCTTCGGTACGCCAACGACCTTCGAGCCGCGCCGGTGGAGCTCGCGGGCCGCGGAGAGCGTGTCGTCCCCACCGATGGCCACGAGCACGTCGATCGCGTGGGAGGCGAGCTGGGCGAGGACCTTGGCCGTGTCGTCCTCCTTCGCGAACGGGTTCGTCCGCGAGCTGCCGAGGACCGTTCCGCCCCGACGGAGGATCCCGTCGACGTCCGCCGCGCCCAGCGGGCGGGACGCCCCGTCCCGGACGCCCTTCCATCCGTCGAGGAACCCGACCGTCTCGTGCCCCGCCCGGCCCGCCCGGCGGACGACCGCGCGGATCGCGGCGTTGAGCCCCGGGCAGTCCCCGCCGCCCGTCAGGACGCCGAACCTCACGCAGCGACCTCGATGTACTGTCGCGGCGCCGTCGTCAGGAACTCGTAGCCGTTGTGGGAGACGACGATGTCGTCCTCGATCCGCACGCCGCCCTTTCCGGGAAGGTAGATCCCGGGCTCGACCGTGAACACCATCCCTTCCTCGAGGGGGTCGTCGACCTTGGGGCCGTAATGCCAGCCGTCGTGGACGGCCAGCCCGATCGAGTGCCCGACCCCGTGGATGAGCCGTCCCTTCCAGCGCGATGCGTCGATCACGCGCTCCGCCGCGAGATGGACCTCCTTCGCCGAGACCCCGGGCCGTATCGTCTCGAGTGCGGCCCGCTGAGCCGCCTCGACCGTCTCGTGGACCGCCTTCATCTCGGCGTCCCGCTTGCCGAAGCGGAACGACCGGGTGATGTCGCTCGCGTACCTCCGATAGTACGCTCCGAAGTCGCAGACGATCGAGGCGCCGGTCCCGAGTCGGGTCGCCCCGGGCTGATAGTGGGGCTCCGCGCCGTGCGGCCCGAACGCGACGATCGTGGAGAACGACGGGCCGCTCGCTCCCGCACGGTTCATTCGGTACTCGATCTCGGCCGCCAGCTCGGTTTCCATGAGGCCCGAGCGAAGAAGGCCGGGGATCTCGCCCCCCACCTTCGACCCGATCTCGGCCGCCTTGCGCAGACGCTCGATCTCGCCGGCGTCCTTGGTCGCCCGGGCCCGCCGGATCGCCTTCGACGCGTCGACCCAGTTCGTCCCCGGGCACATCTTGTCGAGCTGAACGTAGCCGGCGTGGGTGAGCTCGGCGAAGTTGAGCCCGACGGTGGGCGCGCTGCCGAGGAGCTTTCGGATCACCGGTTCCGCCTCGTCGCGGGCGACCGTGTGGACCCGGACGTGGGGGTCCGACTTCGCCGCGACCTGCGCGCTCTCGGTCTCGAGGGGGGACGTGACGACGTCCAGCTCCCCGTCGGGGTGCGCGATCGCGACCGACCCCTCGAACAGTCCGCTCGGGATGTCGAACAGATAGAAGAAGCTCCGATCCAGGTGCGGGTCGGTCGCGTTCGCGAGGACCAGGGCGTCGACCGGATTATCGAGGTACCCCAGCACCTTGCGGACGCGGGCTTTCATCGCGCGAGGGCAGCCCGGTCGGGGTTTCAACGTTTACGGCGGCGTTCCTCAGGTCCTTCCACGAGAGGCGGGGTTCCCGGGCCGCGAGCACCTCGTCGATCCGGCTCACCGCAAGGTTCCGGGGCGCCGCGTGGAGGTTCTCCGCCGTGTCGGTGACCGCCCGCTCGAACGCCTCCGCGAACCGGTCGAGCTCGCGCTTGCTTTCCGTCTCGGGAGGTTCGACCATCAACGCCTCCTCGACCAACGTCGGGAAGTAGACCGTGGGCGCGTGGACGCCTTCGTCCAGGAGCCGCTTCGCAAGGTCGAGGGTCCGCACCCCGCGCTCCTTCAGGGGAGCGCCGGAGAGGACGAACTCGTGCTTCACGAGCGTGCGGAACGGCCGGGGAAGGAACCGCCCCAGTCGGGCCCCCAGGTAGTTCGAGTTGAGGACCGCCCGACGGGCGACCTGCTTCAGGCCCTCCTCCCCGTGGGAGATCGCGAAAGCGTACGCCCGCAGGTCCAGACCGAAGTTGCCGTACGCCGTCTTGATCTTGCCGATTGATTTCGGCCGGTCGTAGTCGAGCCGGAACCGGCGGCCGGACTTGACGACCCTCGGCACGGGCAGGTACGGTCCCAGGGTCTCTCCCGCCGCCAGGACGCCCGCCCCCGGGCCTCCGCCGCCGTGCGGGGTGGCGAACGTCTTGTGGAGGTTGAGATGGGCGACGTCGAACCCCATCCGGGCCGGGTTGGTGACGCCGAGGATCGCGTTCAGGTTCGCCCCGTCGTAGTACAGGAGACCGCCCACCGAATGGACGGTCTCGGCGATCTCGAGGATCTCGCTCTCGAAGAGGCCCGCCGTGTTCGGGTTCGTGAGCATGAAGCACGCGGTCCGGTCGGAGACGGCCGCTCGGAGCGCGGCGAGGTCGACGCATCCGTCCTTCGAAGGGATCTCTCGCGTGGAGAACCCGGCCTCGTTCGCGGACGCCGGGTTGGTCCCATGCGCGGTGTCCGGCAGCAGAACCTCCGTTCGCCGTTCGATCTCGCCCCGGTCCCGGAAGTACGCCCGGACCATCAGGAGCGCGGAGTACTCGCCGTGCGCCCCCGCGGCCGGTTGTAGCGAGACGTCGGGGAACCCCGTGACCTTCGCGAGGATCTTCTCGAGGCGATACATGAGTTCGAGCGCCCCTTGCGCCGTGGCTTCCGGCTGGTAGGGGTGGAGCTGCGCGCCCCCGGGTCGGCGGGCGAGCAGCTCGGAGACCTTCGGGTTGTACTTCATCGTGCACGACCCGAGCGGGTAGAACGAGGTGTCGATGCCGAAGTTCATCTGCGAGAGTCGCGTGTAGTGCCGGACGACCTCGGGTTCGGCGAGCTCGGGCCATCGCACCGATTGCTTCCGACGGAACCGCTCCGGGACCGAGGCGATCGCCGGAGGAGGGGCGGTCGGCGGCGGCGACGTAAGGTCCCAGAGGGACGGTTCGTCGTACCGTGCCTGTCGGAACGTCACGCGCGCCCTCCCGCGGCGGACCACGCTCGCGCGGCGGTCGCGTAGCGCTGGATCTCCTTCTCCCCGATCGAGTCCGTCGCGGCGACCAGGATCCGCTCGGGACCCTTGGGGGCCCGGGGACGGGGGTCGGCGAGCGGATGGCCCCCCAAGACCCGCCGACGCCGAAGGCGGTCCAGGAACGACGAGCTCGACCCGCGCGAGAGTTCGAGCGTGAACTCGCCCAAGTACGGGGCGTCGAACCGGGGAGCGAGGATCCCGTCGATGTTGCCGAGGGCCGTCGCGAGGGTACGCGCCTTCTCGGCGAGGGACGTTTGCAGCGCGGCGAGGCCCCTCGGTCCGACCACGCTGGCGTAGACCACGAACGCGAGCGCCATCAACGACTGGTTTGTGCAGATGTTGGACGTCGCGCGTGAGCGGCGGATGTGCTGCTCGCGGGTCTGGAGCGTGAGCGTGAACGCGGGTCGCCCCTCGGAGTCGGTGGTCGCGCCCACGATCCTTCCGGGCGCCTGGCGCATCAGCTCCCTCCGGCATGCGAACAGCCCGAGCAGGGGGCCGCCGAACGACGGCGCGATGCCGAATCCCTGCCCCTCGCCGACGACGATGTCCGCGCCGTACTCGGCGGGAGGCTCGAGGACCGAGAGCGAGAGGGGGTCTGCGACCACGACGAGGGGAACGTCGCCGATCGACGACTTGAGGTCGAGGATCCCCTCGTCCAGATGTCCGAACCCGTTGGGTACGTCCGCGAGCACCCCGAAGACGTCTCTCGACGCCACGGAACGTCGGACGTAGTCGAGGTCGAGCCGTCCGGTTCGCTCGTCGAAAGGGATCTCGTCGATCCGGAGGCCGGGCCCGCTCGCGTAGTTCGTGAGGACGCTCTTCTCCTCCCACGGGAGGCTCGCCGGGACCAGGAATCGCTTCCCCTCGTGGACCCGGCGGCACAGGAGGAGCGATTCTCCGGCGGCCGTCGCGCCGTCGTAAAGGGAAGCGTTGGCGACGTCGAGGCCCGTCAGCTCGACCCAGAGGCTCTGGAACTCGAAGAGCACCCGGAGCATTCCCTGGCTCGCCTCGGCCTGGTAGGGCGTGTACGACGTGTAGAACTCGCTCCGGGAAACGATCGCGTCGACCGCCGCCGGAGCGTACCGGCATGCCACCCGCCCTCCCAGGAACGTCGCGAAGCGGGAGAGCGGACGGTTGCGCTCGAGGAGACGATCGACTTCCCGGACGACCTCCGGCTCGTCTCGGCCGGCGCCGATCCCCAGCCGTCCGATACGCGCCTTCTTCGGGACGTCGGAGAAGAGCGCATCGACCGACGATATTCCGAGGGAATCGAGGAGCGCCGCCTCCTCCCCCGGCTCGTCCGAAATCCAACGGGGCATGAGCGTCCCACCCGGGGACGTCGGACCTTCGTGTCCATAAAGCCGTTGGGAGGTAGCGACCCCGGATTCTCCCGATTCCTGAGAAGGAGCGGTGCGCCGCCGCTGCTTCAATCGATCGAGGGTCGACCGGCGCTCCGAACGCGCGAAAGCGTCCCGTGGCGGCAAGCCTCTTCGTTAAGGGCGAGCTTCGCACCCCCGCCCGCACGATGACTCAATCTCCCCGGGTCCGTCGCACGAGGCCCGCAAAGGCGCCCGCTCGGCCCGCGCCGTCGGCCCAGATCCTTGACATCGCGTTCCGGCGCGGCTCCCTCGTGACTCCGCACGGCAAGACCAAGCCCGAGCGCGATCGTCTCCGTGCGGAACTGAAGGTCGTTCGCAGCTCGGCGACCGTCCTTCGCCATCTTCGCCTGGAGGCGCGGCCGGTCCGAGACGCGATGGCCCTCGATTTCGAACGAGCCCTGATCGCAAAGGCGTTCGGGGAGGGCGCTGGGGAGAGGGCCCTCACCCGAATGGAACGCGCCGAGCAGCGGATCCGAGGGGTGACGCGGGATTCGGTCCGCGAGACCTACCGGGCACCGGACCACGACGCCCTGGCCACGGCTGTCCGCGGCTTCTACGGCCGCCTTTCGAGCTTCGTCCGCGAGGTCGACCCCGACATCGAGCGGTTGCGGGAGATCGCCCGGTACTTGGACGCGCGCCCCCAGCTCGTTCCCGGAACGCTCACGCTCGTCGTCGCCGGCTTCCCCAACGTCGGGAAGTCGTCGTTGGTCGCGCGCCTCTCGAGCGCGCGTCCGAAGGTCGCCGACTATCCGTTCACCACGCTCTCGATCGCGCTCGGCCACGCCGACCTCGGGTTCGACCGGCTTCAGGTGGTCGACACGCCGGGGGTGCTCGGCCGGGAAGACCGTGCCAACCCCGCGGAAGCGGAGGCCGAGACCGCGGTGGAGAAGGCGGCGACGGTGGTCCTGTTCGTCCTCGACCCGACCGGTTCGTCCGGCTACTCCCTCGAGGAGCAGGAGGGGCTTCTCGAACGATGGCGCGCGACGTATCCTTCGCTCCCGATCGTCGCCGTGGAAACGAAGTCCGACCTCCTCAAGAGGCCGGTCGACCGCCTCCGAGTCTCCGCGGTCACGGGAGAAGGGGTCGAGTCTCTCTGGAAGGAGATCCGGTCGCGCCTGCCGACCCGGGTCGACGCTGCCGAACCGTCGGAGCCCCCGGAGCGGGCCGAAGAACGGGTCCCGTTCGCCGAGGCGCCGGATTCGGAGGACGAACGGACGCTCGAACCGCCTTCCGGCCGCAAGGTCGGGGCCCGCCCCCGGCGAGCCCGGCCTAGAGGGTGAACGCCTTCCCGTTCGCGGGGAGGACGACCTCGCAGGTCGGCTCGAGGGCTTCCCGCAGGGCGTCGCGGTGGTCGCCGTGCATCAGGACGACGGTCTTCGCGCGCGATTCCTGCGCGAGCCGAACGAGGTCGGAGTGACCCGCGTGGGCGGAGAAGTCGAACTTGGCGACCTCGCACGACGGGCGAACGGTCGTTCCGTCGATCGTGAGGGTTCCCTCGTCCAACAGCTGGCGCCCGTTCGAGCCCTCGACCTGGAAGCCGGTGAGCAGGATCGAGGCGTTCGCATCGCGATAGAGCTCGCCGACGTAGAACAGCACCGGGCCTCCGTCGAGCATCCCTCCCGTCGTGACGACCACGTCCGCCTCCCGGAGGGCCTTTCGCCGATCGCCCGGGTGCTCGACCACGTGCACCCCGTCGAGGGCGTGGCGGAACCGGACGGCGTCGGCGAGGTACTCCGGGGCCGCCTGGTAGATCGTGTCGACCGCCCGCGCCATCCCGTCGAGATACGTCTCGAAGCCGGCGTGCGCGAGGGTCATCAGGACCTCCTGGGCCCGTCCGACGGCGAACGCGGGGACGATCGCCTTGCCTCCCCGCTCGACCGTCTCGGCGATCTTGTCGCGGAACCTTCGCTCGGTCTCGCGTCGATCGGGGTGCTCGCGGCCGGCGTACGTCGACTCCATCACGAGGATGTCGCACTCGACCGGTTCGGCCGCACCGACGAGGTGCGTCGGGATCATCTGGAGGTCGCCGGTGAACAGCACCTCCTTCTCCCCGCGGTAGAGGAACATCGTCGCCCCTGGGATGTGGCCGGCCGGGGTCAGTTCGACCTCGATCCCGCGGTGCCGGAACGTCTCGTGCCGGCCCACCGCCGTGAAGCGCGCGCGCAGCGCGTGGATGTCGGCGGAGGTGTACGGGGCGAGGTAGCCTTCGAGGCGGGCGATCTTGAGCGAATCCTTCGTGAGGAGGTCGGCCACCGCGATCGTCACCGGGGTCGCGACCAGCCGCGCCTTGGGCAGTCGGCTCAGGATCGGCATCATCCCCGAGTGGTCGAGGTGGGAGTGCGAGAGGAACGCCACGTCGATGTTCGTGGGTGCCGGCCGCGGGTAGGTCGGCGGGTCGGTCGGAGTGAGCCCGTAGTCGAACAACAGCGTGCGACCCTGGTCGTGGACGATCAGGCCGAGCGAACCGACCTCGCTCGCGCCACCGAGGAAGCGGAGTTCCATCGCGCAGCGGAGGGGGCTCCTTAGATAACGATGCCTTTCGCGGCCGCACCTCAGCGATGGTCAAAGCCGTGATTACCTCGGGTCGGGTGGACGCGATCGTGAGCGGCCCCGACCCTCCCGAGCTCGGGACCCTGTACCGGATCGGCCTCGCGGTACAGCAGGTGATGCGGGGGTCGAAAGGGTCCCCCCACCGCGCGGACGTCGTGGCGATGGGGGCGGCCGGGAGCCCGACCGAGGAGCTCGACCGTCTCGCCGAAGCGGAGATCCTGCGGATGCTGGCCGCAGAAGGGGCCGACTGGAACCTCCTCTCCGAGGAGATCGGGTATGTCGATCGCGGAGGTTCGAGGACGCTCGTGGCCGACCCGATCGACGGGACGTCGAACGCCATCCGCCACCTTCCGTTCTCGACCGTCTCTCTCGCCCTCGGGAGCCGCGACCTCTCGGGCGTCGATATCGGGCTCGTCCGAGATCTGTCGCGGGGCCGGACGTACTGGGGCGTTCGGGGTCGCGGGGCCTTCCTCGACGGCCGACGAATCCGCTCGCGACGCTGGAAGCCGAAATCAGAGGTCGTCTTCCTCAACCTGGGAAGGGGGGCGACCGAGAGGGTCGTTCGGCTCGCCGGGACCGCGCGAAGGGTGCGTTCCCTTGGGTGCGCCTCCCTCGAGCTCGCCCTGGTCGCCACCGGGGGTGCGGACGGCTACGTGTTCGAGAACGTGGCCGACGGACGAAACCTCCGGGCGACCGACATCGCGGCCTCGTACCGGATCCTGCTCGAAGCCGGGGGCGGGATGACGGACATCGCGGGAGGGTCGCTCGAATCGTTCCCCCTCGGCGTGGCGAAGCGAACGAGCGTGGCAGCCTGGGGCGACCCGGAGTTTGGGCGGGCCCTCGGGCGTGAGGGCGCACTGTGAGGGTTGCTCTCACCGCCAACCCGAAGAAGCCGGTGGCGATTGCGATGGCCCATCGCGCCGTGGACGCGATCGCCGGCCGGGCCGAGGTCGTCCTCAGCGACCAAGCGAGCGCGGTCGCCCCGGCGCTGCCCCACGCACCGCTCGAAGAGCTCGAGGCGGACGTCCTGGTCGCGATCGGCGGGGACGGAACGTTCCTGTATGCCCTTCGTCGCTCGTCGATCCCTCTCCTCCCGGTCAACGCGGGAACGGTCGGAGTGCTCGCCGAGGTCGAGGGGAAGGTCCCGAACGGTATCGAGCGGGCCCTCGCCCGCATGCTCGACGGCGCGTACTACCTCGAGGACCGGATGAAGCTCGCCGCCGACATCGGACCCCTCTCGCTCCCCGACGCCACGAACGAGTATCTCATCCATTCGGGGCGCGTCGGAAAGATGGGCTTCTTCGAGATCGTGCTCGACGGACACCCCGTGGGGCGGATCCGGGCGGACGGCCTGATCGTCGCGACTCCGACCGGCTCGACGGCGTACGCGCTCAGCTCGCTCGGACCCGTGGTCGACCCGTCCGTCGAGGGGATTGTCCTGACGGCGATCGCACCGTTCCGAGTGGAGGCCCGCGCGCTCGTCATCGACCCCTTGCGGCGGATCGGGATCCGGCCGCTCGGGGCCAGCGAGTCGTCCGTCGTCCTGCCGGACGGCCAGGAGGAGCTCCCCGTGGGGTCGGGACGGACGGTCACGATCTACCGCTCCCCTCGCCAGGCGACGTTCGTGCGGTTCGGGGCACCGTTCTTCGAGAGCCTGCGGGGAAAGCGGATCCTCCCCTGGACCGAGGTTCGGGGGGAGGAGGGAGGCACCGATGCCGATCTTCCGCCCGACCCGTAAGCCGCTCCCGGGCGCCCTCAAGCTGGGCGCGACCCCCCGGGCGATCACGCGCTCGGCGCTCGACAGCGCGCTCGCGAGCGCCGCGTCCTCCTACCCTAACGAGTTCGGCGGGGTGCTGCGAGCCGACCCGCCCGGGGTCATCAGCGAACTGCTCCTCCTGCCGGGGACCACGGCGGGCCGGCGCCACGCGAACTTCCAGCTCTACATGCTCCACGCGGACCTTTCGATCGCCGGAACGGTCCATTCGCACCCGTCGGGGGCGCTCCACCCGTCGGACGCGGACCTTCGCCTCTTCCGCAGCTGGGGACGTCGCCATCTGATCCTCGGCGCCCCGTTCGAGCAGGGTTCCTGGCGGGCCTACGACGGGAACGGTCGGGAGACGAGGCTTGCGGTGGTGGAGGGGCGGGGCTCACCGTTGGCGGAGGTCCCGGCCGCCGCCTATCGAGCGCGGCCCGTTCGACGGCCCCCGGATCTGCCGGACGAACCGTGAGACGTCGGGTCTACTCCCGCATCGGGATCGTCGGGATCGGCAGCCGGTCGGGCGTCCGGTTCGGGTCGACGATCGCTCGCGGGGGGCGCTTTGACGGGCTCTCGAGTCCGTGGACCTTGACCAGAAGTTCGAGGAACGCGAGGAACCCGCGGAACGAAGCCCGGTAGAGGCGGGTGTGGTTTCCCTCCCAATCGAAGAACTCGGCGAGGAGATGTTTCGACTGGCGAAGGCCGTGCGTGAGCGCCCGCTTGAGGAGCTCCTGCTGGAGGGGGGACAACCGGTCCCGGCTGAACCAATCCCTCGACTTGAGGTGGCCGAGAGGGACGAAGAACATCGGGACGAGGAGCGCCTTGAAGTCCCAGAGGTCGTCGATCAGCTCGATCGTCCGAAGGACGTCGTCCTCCGTCTCCTGGGGCAGGCCGACGATGAACGTGCACGCGGGGTAGACGTGGTTGTCGTTCATCAGCCCGGCGGCCTGGACGACGAGCTCGGGCCACTGGGAGGCCTTGAACGGAGCGACCTTCCCCGGCATCGCCGTCGTGATGATGCGGGGGGAACCGGTCTCGACGCCGACCTCGACCCCCCACCAGCTCTGGCGGTCGTCGAGCAGGACCTCGGCGCACTTCGCGAGGAGCTTCGGCTTGGTCATGAGCGAGGCGATCGCCACATGGCTCCATCCGACCTGCTGGTAGTAGCGCTTCGCGAGCTTGAGGAGCGGGATCAGCTTCTCCTCGTGGGGCATCACGTTCGGGCTTCCGTAGAAGTAGACGTCGTCCGAATGGAGCAGCCCCTTGCGGACGTCGACGGTCGCGTTGACCTTGAGCTCCTCCTCGATCTTGGAGAGGGGATACCAGCGCGTCGGCCGGGTCGTCACCGAGCAGAACGAGCAACCGCGGCAGCATCCGCGGCCGATCTCGATCAGGCCGTTCACGCTCGGGAAGCGGATGGAGGAGATCTGCTCGAGCTTCGGAGCCTCCTTGGCCGCGAGGACGACGTGCGGGGGGAGGAACTCGTCCCGGAGCGCCTTGCCGACGATCTCGCGGACGTAGACGTCGGCCTCTCCCTCGACGACGGAATCGATGCCGCCGATCGAGTCGACGAACTCCTGGATCCACGGGAGCTTCGCCCGCGTCGGCGGGGCGAGCTGCCACGCGCACGGTCCGCCCGCGATGATCTTGAGACCGCGACGGCGGGCCTCGACCACGGCGGGTTGGCTGAGCATCCGCTTGAAGTTGACCGAGTTGAGCGTCTCCTTGTGCATGATCCCGCCGAACGTCGAGCTGGGCGGGTTCAGGCCGAAGTAGTCGTGACCGGAGATCAGCAGGACCTTCGCCTCTCCGGGCATGTAGCGCGCGAGGTGCCCCGGGTGCACGATCCGGGCGTCGAACCCCGCGTCCATCAGGGAGGCTTCGATCTTCCGCATCCCGTACGGGGCCTGGACCGGGAAGCCATTCTCATCGACCTCCATCGGGGGAAAGAAGAGGCGGCGGTAGACCGACTCCGGCAGTACGTAGGCCGGGGTCGTCGTTCCGAACCCGAGGAACTCCTTCCCGTGATGGTTGCTCATCATCGTCCAGTCGCAGGTGAGCACCACTTCGGGCATCGAGCGAATCCTCCGCGGGTTCAGTACGAACCGCGTTAGGGACGAAGATGGGCTTCTTATGGGTTGCTCTCGGCCGGCGGCGGCCCCGCTCCGCCTCGGCCCGAGCGCCCCGGTTCCGGAACGGCCGACTCCCTCGTCAATCGAACTCCGAATCCTCGTCGTCCCGCGGGACGATCCCGTCCAAGGAGTCGCCGGAGTCCTCGCTGACCTCGTCGGAATCCGCCGTCTCCCGGAACGCGGGGTCCCGCTGCAGGAGGTGGATCCGCACGCAATCCCGGTGCGCGGGGTTTCCGTTCCAGGAGCTGGTCTCGGCCGGGTTGCCGAGCGGTTCCTTGCAGAGCGTGCAGACCTCCGGCGGAGGGCTGATCCACGATATCCGTCGGGGGGGCGCCGCCATCGGGCTCTGGGACGACATCACGGCGGGGAGGCGCTTTACCCTTCGCCTCGGGCACGCGACGCGGGAAGGCGTCCCGAACCCGAGGGTTCCCCGCCCTGCCGCGCCAGTAAGCAGGCCAGCGGAAGCCCCCTAAGTAGAAGCGACGGCCGGCTCCCGTGGACACCCTCACCGCACTGAGACGACGCCGGCTCGCGCTCGGGATCCCCCTTCGTGATCTCGCTCGGGCGGTCGGTCTCAGCGACGCGACCCTCTCCCGGGTCGAGCGGGGCCAGATACGACCTTCCTACGAGCTCGTGGAAAGGATCGATGCGTTCCTGCAGCAGCGCGAGGGACTCGTGACCTCACGGCTCACGGTGGCGGACGTGATGAACCGTTCCCCGGCCACCGTTGCGTCGTCCGCCCCACTCGCCACCGCGGCGCATTCCGTGGAAGTCGGCGGGTTCTCCCAGCTCCCCGTCGTGGACGAGGGCCCCAGGTTGTCGGAGGCCTCTCGGAGGCGGCCGTGCTGCGGGCGCTCGCGCAGCCGTCGGGACGCCGCGCGCGGGTGCGGGACGCGCTCGAGACGGCCTACCCCGTCGTCGACCAGGAGTTTCCGGCGGACCTGTTGCCCCCGGTGCTGGGCCGCTATCCCGCGGTCCTCGTCATGCACCGTGGGGACCTTTGCGGGATCGTGACGAAGGCCTACCTGATCCGCGGGCTGAGGGGGATCCCGTTCCGCCGGCCGCCGTCCGGTTAGCTCGCCGGTTCGCCTGGCGTACCGCGGAGAGCACGGCCTCCACCGCGCTGTCGGCGGCGAGAAGACCGATGCGGTCCGCGAGGTCGCCCGGCCACGCTTCGGAGAAGCGACGGCGGACCGCGCCGGTCGCGACCGCGAAGACGGCGTCCCCGTCGGAAGAGGTCTGGTACGGGACGATCGCCCTCGCGAGTCCGGCGTGAACGATGCTCGCCACCCGTGCGAGAATGGGTCGGTCGAGCGGGAGGTCGGTCGCCACGAGCGTGAGCGTCGTCCCCCGGGCCCGAGGGTCGGTACCGGATGCGCCCCCGGGGGGAACGATGCGCCCCTCTCGACCTCGCGCTCCCGCAACCCAACCCGCCCGCGCCGGGTCACGAATGGCTCCGACCGAGTTGACGGCAACGATCGCTCCCACGGTGCCGCCGCCGGGGACGCGGCGGGCGGCGCTCCCGATGCCCCCGCGCATCGCGTACCGGCGGCCGAGGTACTTTCCCACCATCGCCCCGGCGCCGGCGCCGACCCGGCCCTGGGCGACCGGGCCGCGGCCGGCCCTCCGAGCGGCCTCGTAGCCGAGCGACGAGTACTCGGGGAGGGTTCCGATCGTGCTCGGCAGGTCGAACAGCGCCGCTCCGGAGATGGGGGCGATCCGGTTCGGGTTTCGGAACGCCGAATGACCGCCGCGGGTCTCGAGGATGCGGGTCCGGACCCCGCGCGCGGCGTCGAGGCCGAAGAGACTTCCCCCCGAGAAGAAGATCGCCCAGCGTCGCCCGAAGGTCGCGTCGAGCGCGAGCGAGGCGGTGTCGTAGGTCGCCGAGGCGCCACCGCGGACGTCGACGACGGTCGGTGCGGCCGAGTCGAACCGGACGACCGTCACGCCGGAGCGGCCGTCGGGGTGCTCGGCCTGCCCGACCGAGACGCCGTGGACCGAAGCGAGGTCCCTCGGGGCGCGCGCCATGCGTTTCGTAGGTTCCGCGCTCGAAAACTCCTACGGTCGCTCCGGCGCGCCCGCCCGCTTTATCTTGGGACGCGCATCGGGCTCGCGGAATGCCGAGGTCCGGGACGCCGGCGGCGCGGAAGGCACCCGCGAAGTCGGACCTCCCTCGTGCGCCGGAGGGGTTCCGGGTCGAGCGGGAGCTTTCGGTCGGGCGCCACGCCCTTCTCGAGGTCTTCCCCGGACTCGACCGTCTTTCCCCCGCCGCCCGCCTCGAAGGCGATCCTGCGCGGCGGGGGAAGCTGTTCACCGAGACGTCGGTCGAGATCGTCGATCAGGACATGTGGATGTACGTCGCGCCACGCGAAGAGCCGAAGATCCCTGCGACGGTGCGGCGTCGCTGGCGGCCGGTCCTCGCGCCGGGGCAGGATTGCATCGTCGTCGGGGCCGGCCACCTTCGCGAGAGCTCCGGGATCGTCCTCTTCCTCGACATCTACCACGAGCTCTGCCATATCGTCCAGCGGCGGGACGGGGCGAACCTCTGGGAGCCCGGGGTCGGGTACACGAAGCGATGGACCGAGATCGAGGCGTACCGGTTCGTGGTCGCCGAGGGCCGATCGCTCGGCGTGCCCGAGGCGTTCCTGCGGGAGTACCTTCGGGTCGAGTGGATCTCGGACGAGGAGCACGGGGAGCTTCTCGCCGAGCTCGGGGTCGCGCCGAGCTCGTAACGGACCCGGGGACGGCGTCTCGGTCGTTGCGGTACGGTCCGTCGCCTGCGAGAAGAAACGATTCTTTATCCGCCGTTTCCCGACTCTCGACCTTCTAAGCGGGAGGCCGGGTCCGTGTCGATCGACATCAAGGCTCCGGTCGTCCTTCGCGCGTCGTCCAGCGACCTCTGGTTCCTCTCCTACCTTCCGCTCGCGATCTCGGACGGGATCGCGACTCCGTTGATTCCCCTGCTGGCGCTCCAGCACTTCGGGGCGGGGGCGTTCGCCGTCACGATCATCATCGCCGCGAGCGGCATGAGCCAGGTGCCGTTCACGATCCTCTGGGGCAATCTCTCCGACCGCGTGGCCCACCGGAAGTACTTCCTCGTCGGATCGTTCCTCGCGACCGGCGTGAGCATCATCCTCATCGCGCTCGCCCACGATCTGTTCACGTACTTCTGGCTGAACGTCGTCGAGGGTCTCGCTTCCGCCGCGAGCGCGCCGATCGGGACGATGCTGCTCCTCGAGACGCGGCACAAGCGCTGGTGGCCCCAGGACATCGGGCTGTTCGGGCTGATCTCGGCGCTGGGCACGACCGTGGGCCTCGGGCTCGGTTTCGTTTGGCTCTTCGCGATCGGGTTCCACGCCGACGCGATCCGGGTCATGACCGGACTTCTGATCCTGTCGGGAGCCCTCGCGCTCCTCTCCGCGGCGATCGCGTGGGCGTGGATCGAGGAACCGACGACGAGGCTCGGACGCTACACGGTCGCCGAGCTCTTGCACCTCCATCGCGGGGTCGTGGAACGAGCCCGGGTCCTGAAAGCGCGGGTCGCCGGGGTCCTCGACCTCACCCGAGGACCGACGGAGAAGCTGCCCTCCCGAGAGTACCTGTTCCTCGCCGCCCTGGGGGTGATGAGCGTCGGCTTCGAGATCTTCTACGGCCCGTTCCCGGTCTTCCTCTGGCAGGGGGCCCACTTCACGGACGCCGGGGTCTTCATCGTGTATCTCGCCTCCGCCGGGGCGTCCACCGCGCTCTTCTTCCACTCCGGAAAAGCGGTCGAACGGCATTCTCCGAAGTCGTTGTTCCTCGGGTCGCTCGCCGGGCGCGTCGGGTTGATGCTCTTGTTCCTGTGGGGACCGGTCTACGTCCTCCTCGGACTGGGGTCGCCGGCGCTCCTCGCGTGGCTCGCGCTGCTCAACGCGTTGCTGGGGGTCACGTGGGCGTTCATCAGCACGGCGAGCACGTTGTTCCTCGTCCGCCTGGTCGGCCGGTCCGCCCGGGGTAGGGCGCTCGGCCTCTACAACGCGGTCGCGGGCGCGGGCGGACTCTTCGGAACGCTCGCGGGCGGGTGGCTCTACGCGCAGTTCGGGGTCCACATCGCCTACTCGATCGCCTCGCTGACCGTGATCGGCGGCGCTGCGCTCCTCCTGCCGATTCCCTACCACATCTTCCTCGCGCCGCAGCGCGCCTCGCGTCGGGCCCCGCTCGGTCGCAGTACCCGGGGATCGTTCCCGCCGCCCCCGGCGAGCCCTCGCGGGCCGCCGGGTTAGCCGAACATCTCCCAGGTCAGCGTCCGGATCACGTAGCCGAGGGCGAGGTACCCGAGGAACGTCTCGAGGGCGGCCGGGTAATCCCGGATTACGCACGACCGAAACCCGAGCTGGCCGGTGGCCATGACGGCGCCTCCGTCCAGGATCGCGAACCGGCCGGTCAGACGCTCGTGGATCGTGTAGGTGGCGCCGCCGTACTCGATCGTCAGCGGGCCGAACACCGTCGACTTCGTCTTCCACGACTCGTCCCCGACTTGGACCCGCATCTCATCGCTCTTCGGCCGGTACGATACCGTTGCGGCGACCGAACCGGGCAGCTCGGGGCGATAGACGTGGTACTCGGTAGAGAAGAGCGCCCGGATCCGCGAGCCCATGCCTTGCTGCTCGGCCTCGACCGGTCGGCCCAGCCACGCGGCGTCGCCGACCTGGACCTCGATCTGGTTCTTCAGGACCCGAGCGGTCGCCTGGATCATACGTCGACGCACCGGAACCCGGCCTTGATGTAATAACACCCGTCCTGGTCCGGCGGCCGTGAGCGCTCCGGTGGAAGCGCCCCCGGCCTCGGATCGGGCGATCGGGCTCGGGTTCTATCTCTCGTCGACCCCGGGGGTCCCGGGGCGGATCAAGTCGTCGGCGGAAGCGTTCCGCGTCCGCGAGATATCGAGCTACCCGATGCCCGACCCCGTCGGGTCGTTCACGGTGCTCCGGGTCGAGAGCCGGGGGTGGGAACAGCACGAGCTCGCCGCGGCGATCGCTCGGCGCCTCGGCCTTCCGGCACGGTCCGTTCGGTGGTCGGGAACGAAGGACCGGCGGGCGGTCGCCGAACGGCTCCTCTCCTACCGGGGGGACCCGCCGGCCGGCGACCTGGGACTTCCCAACGCCACCGTCCTCGAGGCGTACCGCGCCCGCGACGGGCTCGTGCTTGGCCATCACTACGGGAACGCCTTCGAGGTCCGGGTCACGGACCTCGCGTCGCCGGTCGCCCCCGCCGTCCTCTCCTTCCGAGCGACCGAAGCGGACCTGCGCCGGTCCGGCGGGTTTCCCAACTTCTTCGGCCCGCAACGATTCGGGGAGGTCCGACCCATTACCCACGAGGTCGGACGAGCGATCGTCCGTGGTGATCTGGCGGGGGCCGTCGAGTGCTATTTGGCCGCCCGACCGGCCGGCGGGGTCGAGGGCGTCGGGGATCTCGCTCGCCAGGCGTACGCGGACCATCACGATCCGGCGAGGGCGCTCCGGGAGTTCCCCCCCGAGTACCGGTTCGAGCGGGCGCTCCTCGAGCGATTGGCCGAGGGCGCGTCCCCCGACCGGGCGCTGCGCGCGCTCCCCTACGAGCTGCGCCGGCTGTTCGTCCATGCGTTCCAGGCGTTCCTGTTCAACCGGTGGATGACCCTTAGGCACGACGACCGGATCTCTCTCGCCCGCCCCGTGGTCGGCGACCGGATCGTCCGCGTCGGCCGCGATGGGACGCTGCGGAGCCAGGATGCGGTCGAAGTCTCGGAGGAGAACCTTCCGGAGTGCACGGACCTCGTCGCCCGCGGGGGTGCGTTCGTCGCGGGCCCGCTCGTCGGGTCCGGGACCCCCGAGGCGAGAGGAGCCGGCGGAACGATCCTCGCGGACCTGCTCGCGGAGGAAGCCGTGGAGCCCCGGCAGTTCGACGTCCCTGCGGCTCCCGAGCTTGCGAGCCGCGGGGCGTGGCGACCCGCGCTATTGCCCGTGCCGCCCATCGGCCTCGTGGAGGAGGGCGACTCGGTCTGGTTCCGGTTCTCGATCCCGAAGGGTGCGTACGCCACGGTTCTCCTGCGCGAGTTCCTGAAGGCGGGTTCCGCGGCGTGACCGCGCTCCGCCCCTCCAGCCGAGCTTTCTAATACCCGACATCCGAGTCGGAAATCGCCGGGGCGCCGCGTTCATGGCGATTGAGTCCGTTCGACCGTTCGTCCCGCCGATCTTCTCGACGAGCCCTCGGTCCCCGGACCTCGCGGGAGTCCCCCCACGGATCCCGACCGGCGTGCCGGACTTCGATTATCTCACCGGGGGGGTTCCCGCCGGTTCCGTCGTGCTGCTGCTGGGCGAGGCGGGCTCCGGGCATCAGGAGTTCGCTCTCACCTCCGCGGTCCACCTGATGCTGCGGTACGACGACCCGGACCTCCACCGGTTCTACCTGGGGAGCGCGAAAGGGCCGTTCATCTACCCCGAGGGCGTGGCATACATCAGCACGAGCCGCTCGCGGGAGCAGGTGATCAACGAGCTCCGCGGATCGTTCGCGGGGATCTACCCTGAGATCCTGGTCCGCCACCTCTCGTTCCACGACCTTTCCAGCGCGTACTTCCGGGACACCGTGGTCCCGGCGACCTGGGCGTCCCTTCCGGCCGGGGCTCTCCTCGCGGGCGCGCCGGCCTCCCCGGGGACCGGCGAAGGACCCCTCTCTGCCGCCGCCGAATCGATCGACGCGAGCGGACCGAACAACCTCCTCGTGGTCGACTCCCTCACGGACCTGCTCGTCCGTCGCGGGGTCGACTCGAACGACGTCCTGACCCTCCTAAAGGGCCTCCGCCGCCGGGCGAAGGATTGGAATGGACTCGTCTACATCCTTCTCACGGAAGGGGTCGCCTCCGCGGCGCTCGAGCAGGCCGTCATCGACTCGGTCGACGGCGTCCTTCACTTCCGTTGGCTGAGCAGCGCGAGCAGTTCCCACCGGCAGCGGACGATGCTGATCCCCAAGTTCATGCCCGTGCTCTCGCGCATTCCGGCGGAGTTCCAGGGCCGGTTCGTGATCCGGGTGAACGCGGCGAACGGTCTCGTGACCACACAGTATGAGCGGGTCTGAGTCGAAGAACACGAAGGTCCCCACGGGCGTCTCCGGCCTCGACGAGATGCTCGGAGGAGGGTTCCCGGCCGGCCACGTCGTCCTCGTCACGGGGCTCCCCGGAACCGGAAAGACCTGCTTCGCGCTCCAGTTCCTCCTCGACGGGGCGTCCCGGGGCGAGAAGGGCGTCTTCCTCTCGCTCGAAGAGGACGTCCCGCAGCTCCTCGAAACCGCGCGGCAGTTCCGGTGGCCGGTCGACGCGGCGGTCGAGAAGGGGATGCTGAAGGTCGTCCGCCTCGACCCGAAGGACGCCCGGCAGAGCCTGCACCGGATCCAGGGAGAGCTCGGCCGGGAGCTCGCGACCCTGGGGGCGAAGCGGATCGCGCTCGATTCGGTCTCCCTGCTCAACATGTTGAGCGACGACGAACCGAGCCGTCGGGCCACGCTGTTCGCGCTGGCCGCGGCGTGCCGAGAATCGGGAGCGACCACGATCCTGACGGCCGAAGCCGACCCGCTCCATCCCGAGGTCAGCCGCGACGGACTCTCGGAGTACGTCGCGGACGGGGTGCTCGTCCTCGGCTACAGCCGGGGCCCCGACGGACATCGGGTCGGGCTCTCGCTCCGGATCCTCAAGATGCGACGGACCTCTCACGCACGGACCGTGCAGCCGTACGCTATTGGGCCGACCGGGCTCTCGGTGGATTCGAAGGCCGTCGACTTCGGGAGCCCGTAGGCCGGTCGCCCCGGGGACCGCACGGCCCCGTCGACGCCCGCATCGGATGGACGGACGAACCCCTCCCCGACGATCCGCCGCTCCCCCGCTCCCGGGTACCGGAGCGCCGCCGACGCATCCGACGGAGTGGACGCTCTACGTGGACCTCGATGCGTACTACGTCGCGTGCGAGGTTCGCGACCGGCCCGAGCTCAAAGGTCGCACGGTGATCGTCGGCCCTCCGCCGTCGGATCGCCCCTCGCGCGGGGTCGTCCTCTCCGCGAGCTACGAGGCGCGCGCGTTCGGCGTGAAGAGCGCGCAACCGGTGCGCACCGCGGCCCGTTTGTGCCCGGACGCCGTCTGGATCCCGCCGGAGTTCGCCAAGTACGAACGCATCGCGGGGGAGGTCCGCGCCCTACTGCGTCGCCACTCAGACCACGTCATTCCCTACAGCATCGACGAGGCGGTGGTCGGAGTCGAGGCCGGCTCGCCTGAGAAGGCGCGCGAGCGCGCCGCGGCGATCCAGCGCGAGCTCCGCGACGAGTTGGGCCTCAGCGCGTCGATCGGGGTCGCGAACTCGCGGGTCGTGGCCAAGATCGCGAGCGACCGGGCGAAGCCGGGCGGGATCCTGGTCGTTCCGCGAGGGGAGATCGCGTCGTTCGTCGCTCCGCTTGCCGTACGAGCGATCCCCGGTGTCGGCCCCCGAACCGAGGAGATCCTCGCCCGCCACGGAGTGCGGACGATCGGCGAACTCGCAGGGCGGGAACCGCACGAGTTCCTGAGGGACCTCGGCGGGTTCGCCCGGGACCTAATCGCCCTCGCCCGCGGCGAACCGCGCGAATCGCCCGAGGAGCCCGCGGGCCCCCGGTCCCGCTCCGTCGACCGGACGTTCGACCGGGACGAGGACGATGGGGAGGTGCTTCTGGCCACGGTCCGATCGCTGGCGAACGACCTGGGGGCCGCGCTCGATCGTGAAGGGCTCCGGTACCGGAGCGTCGGCGTCGCCTTCCGGTGGGCCGATTTCGACCGGACCGAGCGGCGCCGGAGCCTGGTCGGGGCCCGGGAAGGTCCGGTCCCTCTGACCGAGGAGGCGGTGCGGCTCGCGCAGGGCCTCTGGGCCGCGGAGCGGGCGGGGCGGGGCCGCGGAGTCCGGACCGTCTCGGTCCGAGCCGAGCGGCTCGCCGAACGCACGCAACGACAGGCGTCGTTGGACGACTACCGTCCCCCCCGAACGGAATCGGGCTCGTAGGCCTCTCTGCCTCTTCCCCGCACCCTGGCCGTGGCGGGAAATCATAAGCGCGAGCGGACCGTCGGTCGTCCCGTGCCCGAACTCCGGGAGCCGATCGTCTCGCTGCTGGGCCATGTGGACCACGGGAAGACGACCCTTCTCGACCGGATCGCCGGCAGCGTCCGGGCGTCCCACGAGGCGGGCGGGATCACCCAGCACATCGGAGCGATCGAGGTCCCGGGCGAGGCGGTCCGCCGGCTCTGCGGGTCCGTCCTGAAGGCCGGGCAGCTGGTCGTGCCCGGCCTCCTGTTCGTCGATACCCCGGGGCACCGCTCGTTCGAGACGATGCGTCGGCGAGGCGGAGCGCTCGCGGACCTCGCGATCCTGGTCGTCGACGCCCGCGAGGGGGTGATGCCGCAGACGCGCGAGTCGATCGAGATCCTTCGCAAGGAGAAGACCCCGTTCGCGATCGCGCTGACGAAGATCGACCTGCTCTCGGGGTGGCGGAAGCCCGTGGGCACCGTCGGCCTTCTCGATCAGCTCGAGCGATGCGGCGCGGAGTTCGTTCGTCTGCTCGATGCCCGCCTCTACGCCGTCGCGGAGGAGCTCGTCGACCTCGGGTTCAGCGCGGAGCGCTACGACCGCGTGAGCGATTTCACCCGCAACGTCGGCATCGTCCCGGTCTCCGCGAAAGCCGGGGTGGGCGTTGCCGAACTGATCGCGCTTCTCGTCGGCCTCGCCCAGCGCTTCCTCGAGAGCGAGCTCCGTATCGAAGCCGACGGCGGCGAGGCGACGATCCTCGAACGGAGCGATCAGAAGGGAGTCGGCCCGGTCGGGAGCGTGATCGTCTACCGCGGGTCGCTGAACGTCGGCGACGAGATCGTCATCACGGGTCGGACGGAACCGTTCGAGACGCGGGTCCGGGGGATCTACCGTCCCGTGCCGATGAAGGAGGGCCGGTCCTCGAAGCAGGTCCGGCTCGAATCGCTGACCCGGGTGACGGCGGCGGCCGGGGTCTACCTCGCGGCGACGGGGATCGAGGACGCGATGCCCGGCGGCCTACTCCGCGTGGTCCGGACCCCGGCGGAAGCGGAGACCGTCCGGGGCGAGCTGGCGCGCGAATCGAGGCCGGTCGCGGAGATCGCGGAGAGCGGGGTCGCGATCTTCGCCGACACGCTCGGGGGCCTGGAGGCG
>Ga0187815_10000069_pt1 | contig 47698 bp, 57 predicted proteins | sample NC_S_5_FD_132962 | JGI IMG/M metagenome (GOLD analysis project Ga0187815, IMG submission 132962) | Wetland sediment microbial communities from Neuse River Estuary, North Carolina, USA - ASW-S_5 | ecosystem: Environmental > Aquatic > Freshwater > Wetlands > Sediment | place: USA: North Carolina... | reverse complement strand
GACCGCGGCCTTCAGCGGAGCAAGCGCGTCGACCGCGAGCTGGGTGTCGCCCCGGAGCAGCGAGGTCAGCACCTCGCCCGTGGTCCGGTGCGGCACGATCGTCATGGGAATGCCGGTCACCGAGCGCAACAGCTCGCCGGTGACGTTCTGCGTAGAGCCGGGATTGATGGTGGCGACATTGAACTTCTGCGGATCGAGGCGGGCGGCATCGAGCGCGTCCTTCAGCGTCCTGATCGGCGAGTCCGCCTTCACCAGCAGCAGGAGGTCGAACTGCGCCATGGTCGAGATCGGCGCGAACGCCGTCACGGGATCGAACGGCATGGATTTCAGCAGCGATTTGGACAGCGCGATGCCGCTGGAGAACACGAACAGGGTGTAGCCGTCCGGCGGCGAGGAGAGGACCGATGTGGCCGCGACGATGCCGCCCGCGCCGGGACGGTTCTCGATGACGACCTGCGCGCCGGTACGCTCAGTGAGCTTCTGCGCCAGCAGGCGCACCGTGATGTCGGCAAAGCCGCCGGGGCCGAACGGGATCACGATGCGGATCGGACGGTTGGGGTAGGGGGCCTGCGCATGCGCCGGGATCGATGCAAGGCCGATCGCGAGCGCGACCAGAAGGCTCGCCATTCTCTGCAACAAGTCGGTCTCCCCTGAATGTCCTCGCCGCCCATGTCGGATGCCGGGCCGTCGGCTGGCTACTGCATATAGCAGGTGCGCAAGCCGCGTTTATAGTGGGGATCAAACATAACAGGATGGGAGAAAACGATGGCAGCGTCCGCGCAAGAGTCCACCGATTGGCTCAGCAATTGCTGAAGCAGCCTCGGGTTGCCGCCTCCTTCCGTTAATTTCTCCGTTTGGCTTCGCCGTGATATTTTGTGCCGAACTCAATGGGAGGATCGCATGGCAAAGGGCTATTGGGTGGTTTCCGGAGACGTAAGTGACCCCGAAGGGTACAAGCTCTACGTGGCCGAGAATGCAAAGGCGTTCCGAAAGTATGGAGGCCGCTTCCTGGCACGAGGCGGAAAATCAGAAGCTGTCGAAGGCAAGGGGCGCTCCCGCGCAGTCCTGATCGAGTTCAAGGATTATGCGACAGCGTTGGAGTGCTACCGATCTGCAGAGTACGCCAAAGCCATGGAGCTGCGAAAGGGCAAGGCCGATTTGAACGTCGTGGTGGTAGAAGGCTACGAAGGTTCTCAGCCAACTGATTGACTGGATAGCTTTTCAACGCATCTCAACAATTGATGGCCGGAATTGGCCCATAATGACATTTGCTGCGGTTGCACAAAGGTCGGCCGGTATCTGCGATTAAGGAGACTTGAGCTCACAGGCTCGCGCGCATCGGTGAGGATGTCGCGGTTCGACTTGAAATCTACGCTTTGCCCGGCCTACGGCTGCATCTGATCAGCCCCTGCGAGTGCCGACTTTCTTCACCCTCGTCTCGCACGATGTCAGTGGGCGGCCGGCCTTTGAAGGGAGCAGCAACCTCCCGACCGGCTGCCCCGCGTGATCGAGCAGCACCGAATGGGCTTCACCCCTCCCGTAGAGATAGGCCTCGCCCCATTGCCTGAGGCTGACCACGACATGGAATAGGTCACGCCCCTTCTTGGTCAGCGCATACTCCTGATAGGCGCTGCCATTGGAGGCGGCGACCTGCTCGAGCACGCCAAGCTCGACCAGCTTCCGCAAGCGTGCCGTGAGCATTCCCCTGGCGATACCGAGGTTCTTTTGAAAATCGCTAAAACGGCGCAATCCGTCGAACGCGTCGCGGACGATCAACAGCGACCACCAGTCCCCGATCGCATCGAGCGCACGCGCCACCGGGCAGTCAGCCTTGGCAAAACCGGTCCGCTTCATCCCGCCGTCTCTCCAACCTGTGAAACTGGTTCCAAAATAAGACTAGACAGCGCCGCGCGCAACTGGTCTCATTATAGGACTAGACTGTACATTCTGCTGCGAGCGGAGACGATGATGACAAACCAAGATGCCGCGACCGGACAACCGATATCGGGCGCACCTGCGACTGCCGGAGGCGGGCTCTCCCACGCGATGGCTCTGTTGTTCGCCGTGGCCTGCGGCCTCAGCGTCGCCAACGTCTACTTCGCCCAGCCGCTTCTTGATGCGATGGCGCACGATGTCGGGATTGCTCCCGCTACGATCGGGATCGTGGTGACGGCGACCCAGGTCGGCTATGCGTTCGGCCTGATGCTGATCGTGCCGCTCGGCGATCTCCTGGATCGCCGCCGCCTGATCGTGGGCCAGACCGTGCTGTCCGCAATCGCCCTCGTCATCGTCGGCGTGGCGTCGAACGCCGCCATGCTGCTCGCGGGAATGGTGCTGGTCGGATTGCTGGCGGTCGTCGTGCAGGTCCTCGTTGCGTTTGCCGCTACGCTCGCCACATCCGCCGAACGCGGCCGCGCGATCGGAACCGTCACCAGCGGCGTGGTCGTCGGCATCCTGCTCGCTCGCTTTGTCTCCGGAACGCTCGCCGACATCGGCGGATGGCGCACGGTCTATCTGTCGTCGGCCGCGCTCATGCTGGTCATGGCCATGCTGCTGGCGCGCGTTCTGCCCGCACATCGGGAAAAGGCGATGGCCGGATCATCCTATCCGGCGCTCCTCCGCTCGATGCTCAAGCTGTTCGTCGAGGAGCCTATCCTGCGCGAGCGCGCGCTGTTCGCGTTTCTGATTTTCGCCAATCTCAACGTGTTCTGGACCTCGATCGTGCTGCCACTCTCGGCGCCGCCGTATTTGCTGTCGCACACGACGATCGGAATGCTCGGAATCGCCGGCGTCGCCGGGGCGCTGGCGGCGCGCAACGCCGGCCGCCGTGCTGATCTCGGCTGGGGCCAGCGCACCACCGGACTGTCGCTGATGCTCATGCTCGCCGCCTGGGCGCCGATCGCCGGCCTGCACACCTCGCTCTGGCTGGTCGTGGCCGGCGTGATCATGCTCGATTTCGCGCTGCAGGCAGTGCATGTAACCAACCAGAGCCTGATCGTTGCCGCGCGTCCGGATGCAGCGAGCCGCGTGGTCGGCGGCTACATGGTGTTCTATTCGATCGGCAGCGCGGCCGGGGCAATCGCCTCGACCATGACCTATGCGATGGCAGGCTGGTTCGGCGTCTGCGTGCTCGGCGCCGCCATCAGCGCCGTCGCTTTGCTGGTCTGGGTCATCATCGTGAGCACGACGCCGGTGCCGGCTGGCATCTGCTCTGTACCATCACCCTGAGAAACGCCCCGCGCTTTGCTATCGGCTGTCTGGCAAGAATGGTGGGCACGCTTGCGCTTTGCCCACCCTACGAGGGCTACGTAGTCAGTTCCTAGTCGAACAGGCTCGACACCGACTCTTCTGCCGCGGTGCGCTGGATCGCTTCCGAGATCAGGTCGGCGATCGAGAGCGAGCGGATGTTCGCCGTCTTCTTGATCGCGTCAGTCGCCTGGATCGAGTCGGTGATGACAAGCTCTTTCAGCTTCGATGAAGCGATGCGCGCGGCGGCGCCGCCGGAGAGCACGCCGTGGGTGATATAGGCGTAGACGTCCTTGGCGCCGTTGGCGAGCAGCGCGTCGGCCGCATTCACCAGCGTGCCGCCGGAGTCGACGATGTCGTCGACGAGGATGCAGGTATGGCCTGCGACCTCGCCGATCACGTTCATCACCTCGGACTCGCCGGCGCGTTCGCGGCGCTTGTCGATGATGGCGAGCGGGGTGTTGATGCGCTTGGCAAGGCCGCGGGCGCGCACCACGCCGCCGACGTCGGGCGAGACGACCATCACCTTGGAGAGGTCGAAGCGCTCCTTGATGTCGCGCACCATCACGGGCGAGGCGAACAAATTGTCGGTCGGGATGTCGAAGAAGCCCTGGATCTGGCCGGCATGCAGGTCGAGCGTCATGACGCGGTCGACCCCGGCCTGCGTGATCAGGTTCGCTACCAGCTTGGCCGAGATCGGGGTGCGGGAGCCGGACCGCCGATCCTGCCTTGCATAGCCGAAATAGGGGATCACTGCCGTGATACGGCGCGCCGAGGAGCGGCGCAGCGCGTCGGTGATGATCAGAAGCTCCATCAGATGGTCATTCGCCGGGAACGACGTCGATTGCAGGATATAGGCGTCCGAGCCGCGGACGTTTTCCTGGATCTCGACGAAGATCTCCATGTCGGCGAAGCGGCGTACCACGCCCTTGGTCAGCGGCACCCCGATCCCGTCGGCGATCGCCTGTGCCAGCGCGGGATTGGAATTGCCGGCAATCAGCTTGATGGAGCCGTTTTTGGCCGACATTGATGCCTCTTGCCTCGCCTTGCTGGATACGACGTTCAGCATCTCGCGCTACCCTCGAGTCCGGCGGGTTTTTCGATGGGCGAGGAGATATCAGGGACAAAGTGTCACTGGCAACCCGGTACCCGGCATTTCCTGGGCAAAAATGCGCCGAGAATCCCCGGGGTTCAGACGGCTAGCGGGCGTTGTAGGCCAGTGCCTGACCAACCGGTTCCACGGCCGCGACCGCCGGTCCGTGCTTTCCCGGGGCGGCTGCCGGCGGCGTCTCGGCCGGCGCGCCGTTGATCATGCTGCTGAGGCCGCTCAGGCCCGCTTGGGCGATTTTCCGCAGCACCATGTCGTCGGCCGCGGCCCACGCGTCGCGGCCTGCCTTGCCCGCGGGCTCCTCGCCGGAGAGGCGCAGCGCGCGCTGCTGGCTGCCGTCATAGACGTCCCAGACCCAGGCGATCATGGTGCGGCCGCGCACCACCTGCGCCGAGACATAGCTGCGCACGCGATAGGTCGCGGCATTCTCGCGCGAGACGATGGCAAGGTTGCGCAGCTTGGATTCGCTGTCGAGCACGCTGACCATGCGGTCGAACACCTGCGGCGGCGGCCCGTCGATGGATTCGAAGGTGACGGTGGCAGGGCCGCCGCCCGCCATTGCGAATGCGCCGCTCGCCGGACCTCCGCTCGAGGCGCAGCCGCCGAGCGCGCAGGCAGCCAGAAGCGTCGCGGCGATTGCCGCGCGCGCAAAGAACCGGTTCGCCCGGCGGAGTGTTGTCGACGCCCCCATTGGCGCCTGCGATAGCGTTAATGCCTGTTAACGTCTAGGGCAGGCAGGACACAGGGGCAGGAGGAAATCGGGCCGAAACCCGCGCTCTTTGCCTCAACTTGGGACAGTGATGCTGTCAGACGCGCTCAATCCGCCAGATGATGCTTCATGGCCGCGAGAATCCACCTCCATTCCTGGTTGGGGCTCGATTGTGGCGGCTGGCCCTTCATGATCGCAACGAGCTCCCAGTAACGGCTCGCGCGCTCATCGTGCTGCGTGTATTTAGCGAGCAACCACCTCTTGAACGCGGCGTCAGGCTTGCGACCCATCGTTCGCGCCAGCGTTTCCATCCAGCTCTGGACCAGCGCGGCGCCTTCCCCGGAGGTTGGCGCCAAGCCCCGATCGATCACTTCCTTGGCCTTGAGCCGCATCTGCTCGCCGGCCTCGCGATAGGCCGCGGGATCGACCCCGTCGCGATCCCAGAATTCGTTAGCGCTGGATCGCATGTTGGCGATGAACTCGGGATCGCCAAGGATCTCGGACAGCTCGATCCAGGCATCGCATTGCTCCGGTGTCGGCTCATCCGGCAGCTCGGGAATGCTCGCCTCGATCATCTGGCGAACCCAGCTGGAATCGATCCTGATGCCGTCCGATACCTTTTCGTAGAAGCGCTCGACGACGCTACGGCGTTCTGCTTGTGACAGGCGGATCATGGTCCAGTACCTCCTTAAGTCGGCTTCCGTAGGGTCGGGAGAACGCAGCGCCGCGCGCAAGGCGGCGGCAACGCGGCGCTGCGCGGCGATCTCCGCTTCCAGCGCTTCGAGGCGCAGTTTCAAGGCTTGCGCCAGCGACAGATCGTGCGACAGCACCTCGCGGATCGTGTCGAGGTCGAGGCCGGCGTCGCGCAGGCAGCAAATGAGGTTGAGGCGGACGAGCTCGCTGTCGGTGAAGACGCGATAGCCGCTCTCGGTGCGGCCGGCGGGAGGCAGCAGCCCTTCGTCCGCATAGAACCGCAACCGCCGCACGGAAACGCCGCTGAGGCGCGAGGCTTCGCCGATGCTATAGGTTCGTTGTGTCATGCAGGCCTTCTGGGGTCTCCACCGGGTGGAGAGTCAAGGGCCTAATTGCAAATTCCCTGAGGCTTACTTGGCGATACTATCGCCGCAATCGTCAACCGGGCAGGGTGATCCATGCGGGCCTTTCTTCTCGATGGTTATGGCGCGATCGCGGACCACGTCAGGCTGGCCGATGTCACCGATCCCGTCGCGGGCCTTGACGATGTGCTGATCGAAATTCATGCCGCGAGTCTCAATCCGATCGACTTCAAGATCGTGCGTGGCGATCTCAAGCGTGTGTCCAAATACCGATTGCCGCGCACGTTCGGGTTCGATGCCAGCGGCGTCGTGCTGTCGGCGGGCACGCATGCGACAAGGTTCAAGCCGGGCGACGCGGTCTATGCGCGCGCCTCGCGGGAAACCATCGGCACCTTCGCTGAAAAGATCGCGCTTGCCGAAAAATTCGTTGCGCTGAAGCCGGCAAACGTCACGCATGAGCAAGCCGCGTCGCTGCCGCTGGTGGGCCTGACCACGCTGCAGGGATTCGGCCGCGTCGGCGCCCGCGCCGGCCAGCGCATCCTGATCCATGCCGGCGCTGGAGGCATCGGCACCTTCGCGGTTCAGTATGCGAAACATCTCGGCCTTCACGTCACCTCGACCACGAGCTCGAAGAACGCCGACTTCGTCAGGTCGCTCGGCGCCGACAGGGTGATCGCCTATGACCGCGAGAACTATCTCGAGCAGGGCGGCGATTACGACATCGTCTATGACACGCTTGGCGGCGCGTTCACGATCGACGCCTTCAGGCTGGTGAAGCGGGGCGGCGCCGTCATCTCGCTGAGCGGCCCGCCCGATCGCGATTTCGCGCGGCGCGAGGGCGCGGGCCTGTTGGTGCGCGTCGCGGTCTGGCTGATGAGCCGGAAGGTCTATGCCGCAAGCGTGGCGGCCGGCGCCAGCTATTGCTGGTTCTTCACCGAGGCCAATGGCGACCAGCTGCGCGAGATCGCCAGCCTGGTCGACCGCGGCGCCATCAAGCCGGTGATCGATCGCGAATTTGCCTTCGAGCAATTGCCGGCGGCACTGGCCTATCTCGAAAGGGGCCACGCACGCGGCAAGGTGGTGCTGAAGGTGAAGTAGAAACTACTCACGTTCCAGCGCGATCGCGTGGACGTGGCGGCCGTAGTCCGGCTCCTTCCGGTGCACCGAGCGGCGATAGCTGAAGCAGCGTTCGTCGGAATAGGTGTCGATGCCGAGGTCGTCGATGACAAGAATGCCGGCGTTTTCCAGCCGCAGGCGGATGAAGCCGGCGAGATCGAACATCGAATGGCGCTCGCGCTCGCCGGGCAGGAAGAAGCGCGCATTCTCGGCGTCGGCATCGAGGAAACGCTCGACGAATTCCGCGCCTACTTCATACGAGGGCTGGCGGATCAGCGGGCCGATCGCGGCGACGATGCTGCTGCGGTCGGCGCCAAGCTTCTCCATCGCAGCAATGGTGGATTCCACGATGCCGGTCAGCGCGCCTTTCCAGCCGGCATGCGCGGCACCGATCACGCGCGCGGAGGGATCGACGAACAGCACGGGTCCGCAATCGGCTGCGGTGACGCCAATGGCGAGACCTTCCGTCCGGGTGACGATGGCGTCGGCCTTGGGCCGAGACCCGTTCCACGGTCCCGTGGCCACCACGGTATCGGGTGAATGGATCTGGTGCAGCGTCAGGAAATGCTCCGGCGTTACCCCCATCTGCGCCGCCATGCGTGCGCGGTTTTCCGCGACCTTTGCCGGATCGTCCTTGGATCCCGGACCGCCGTTGAGGGTCGCATAGACGCCCTCGGACACGCCGCCTTCGCAGGTGAAGAAGGCGTGGCGCAGGCCGGGAACGGCCGCAAGCAGCGACGAACCCAGAATCATGATTGCTCGGCCTCTTCGTCGTGCGTGTCGTCGGAGAGCCCGGCGAGCGAAACCAGATCGGGCTGCGAGATGCCGATCACCTTGAACATCGAGCCCATGCCGCCGCGGCCCGATTCCGTGAGCCGCTTCAGCGCGCCGTCGATGTCGGCGGCGACCTCGGGCGTGGCCTTGGACATCAGGCTCGCCGCCCGCGTCTCGATGCCGAGCCGTTTGAGGAAATCGCCCTGCGTCACCGGGCCATGCACCCGCGCGCCGATATCTTCCGCCGCGCGCGCCAGCGCCTGGAAGTCGACATGGGCGGTGACGTCGGCCTGGCCCGGATTCCTCAGCGGATCGGTGAAGCTGTGGCGGGCGATCGCCTGGAAGGTGTCGCCGGCATCGCTGCGCATATGGCCGTAATCGACGATCAGCGCCGCGCCGTCCTGCTCGCGCACGCGCCGCGCGATCTTCATCATCTCCTTGTCAGGCCGCCATTCGAATACGGCACCGACAGGAGCTGCGCGTACCAAAGGCGGCAGCAGCACCTCGAAGCGCGGCGTCGGCTCGCTGGCATGGGCGAACACCAGCCTCTCGCTCTGGTCGAGCTGGACGGTGCGCTCATGCCAGCCGGTCTCGCGCCTGACCATCTGGTGGACCGGCAGCACGTCGAAATACTCATTGGCGAAGATCACGGCGGGACCTTCGAGCACGTCGTCGATGCTGTCATGCCAGGTGACGTTGCGCACGCCCGACAGCGTCGCGCGCTGCTTTTCGCGCAGCACCGGATTGATCTCGACCATGTGGACGGTGAGCGACTGATAGAGCGGCGGCAGCACCCGCAGCGCGCGCAGCGCATCTGCCATCATGGTGCCGCGGCCGGGGCCAAGCTCGATCAGCCGCATCAGGGGCGGCTGGCCGATCGCGCGCCACACCGAGGCGGCCCACAGGCCGAGCAGCTCGCCGAACATCTGGCTGACTTCGGGCGCTGTGGTGAAATCGCCCTCGCGGCCGAGCGGGTCGCGCGACACGTAATAGCCGTGCTCCGGATGCATCAGGCACAATTCCATGTAGCGCCAGACCGGCATCGGTCCCGACGACTTGATCAGCTTCCTGATCTCGCTCAGCAGCGGCGAAAATTCGGTGGTCACATTGAGCCTTGAATGAAATCAACTCTTGATTTGACGCTTCACGCGAACCGGTACCTCACTTCGCTTGAAAACGCTCTAGCTGGCGGTTCCCTTGCGCCGCCATGCCAGCACAATAAGGATGATCCCTGCAACAATCATCGGCAGCGACAGCAGCATGCCCATGGTGAGGCCCTGCCACAAGAAGCCAAGCTGCTCGTCGGGCTCCCGGAACACCTCGCCGGTGATACGGGCCAGCGCATAGATCAGGATAAAGCTGCCGAGGATCAGGCCGGGCCGCTTCAGCGCCCCCATGCGGATCATCACCGCCAGCACCGTGAACAACAAGATTCCTTCGAGCGCCGCCTGATAGAGCTGGCTCGGATGCCGCGCCAGCTGCAGCCGATCATGGGGAAAAATCATCGCCCAAGGCACGTCCGTCGCCCGGCCCCACAATTCACCGTTGATGAAATTGGCGAGACGCCCGAGGAAAAGGCCGATCGGCCCGACCGCGGTCACGATATCGCCGAGCGACAGGATCGGGATTCCGTTCCTGCGGGCAAACCACATCACGGCGACGACGCAGCCGAGGAAGCCGCCGTGGAACGACATGCCGCCTTCCCACAGCTTGAAGATCGCGGCGGGGTGCTGGATGAAGAAAGGCAGATTGTAGAACAGCACATAGCCCGTGCGGCCGCCGATGATGATGCCAAGGGTGACCCAGAGGATGAAGTCGTCCATCTGCGCCAGCGAGATCGGCGCCGGCCCGCCCCACAGCTTTTCGTTCTTGATCAGCGAGCGGGCATAGATCCAGCCCAGCACGATGCCGCCGATATAGGCCAGCGCATACCAGCGGATCGCGATCGGCCCGAGCGAAATCGCGACCGGATCGAAAACAGGAAAGGCAATGGCGAGATAGGGCATGCGCTGGCGAGGTTAGACAAGATTGCGGCGATAGAGCGAAAGCAGCCGCTCCCAGTGCCGCTCGGCGGCGTCGCGGTGATAGACGGGACGCTTCGGAAAGGCAAAGCCGTGATGCGTGCCGGGGTAGATTTCGACCTCGTTCCTGGTGCCTTTCATCCCCGCGGTTACCTTGTCGATGATTTCCTGCGGGGCGTAGATGTCGGTCTCGGCGCAGGCGAAATAAAGTTCGGCTTTGGTCTTGCTCGCGGCGAGATGCGGGCTGTCCGGCTGGTCGGTCGCCAGTTGCACGCCGTAGACCGAGGCGGCGGCCTTGACGCGATCGGGAAAATGCGTGGCGGCGTTCACCGCATAACGCCCGCTCATGCAATAGCCGACGGTGCCGACGATCCTGGTGTTGGCGGCCTTCTGCCCCTCGGCATAGGCGAGCAATGCCTTGGTGTCTTCCATCACCATGGGAATGTCGAGCGAGTGCATCAGCTCGAACATGCGCTTGCGCTCCGGCGATTCCGGATCGGGCGGAACCGGACCGATCTCCATCACGCCGGCGCGGTAATACATGTTCGGCAGCATCACGTAGTAGCCCGAGGTGCCGAGCCGGCGCGCCATGTCGCGCAGCTCCTCGCGGATCGCCGGCGCGTCCATGTAGAAGATGATGACGGGAAACGGCCCGCCGCGCTCCGGATGGGTGATGAAGGTGGTGGTCTTGCCGTCCCTGGTGGGAATCTCGACTTGCTGATCGATCATAAGCCGTTTCGCTGCCGTTGCTGATTCTGTTTTTCGTTCGCGCGTTCTTTACGATTGCAAGGAAACTGCAGCATGACAAGGAGAGAGCCCGCATGCCGGGCTTGAACTGCAGGGCAGCCATCGCCATTGTCTTGGCGTGCCATTCGGAAGGCGAAGCGGAGAGTTTTGCGATGACCCAGACCACCAACCGGTTCTTTGACGAGATCGGACGCCTGATGAATGACGCCGCCGGCGCCGCGCAGGGGGTCAAGCGCGAGTTCGATACGGTCGTGCGCAGCCAGGCCGAACGCATCATGCGCGATCTCGACGTGGTCAAGCGCGAGGAATTCGAGGCGGTAAAGGACATGGCGCGGCTGGCCCGCGAGGAGAACGAGACGCTGAAGACGCGCATCGCCGCGCTGGAGGCCAAGCTTGGGATTACGCCGACGGGCTAGGGCATCGCTCCATCCCCGTCATGGCCGGGACAAGCCCGGCATGACGCATTGAGAGAGCGGCCCTTTATCCCGGCCACAGCGCCCACATTTCCTTGTCATTTCCAGACTTTGGGGCTAAAAGCCCGCCAACTCCGCAGCCCCCGCACCCCTGGAGGCTTGCTGCGGAGAACGCAATGGGCCGCTGCTAGCGGCCTATATCTTTTTACAAATCAAGGACTTAACGCAATGGCGACGACCGTCAAGGAATTGAAGGCGACCGCGCGTCCGAAGAGCGGCAAGGGGGCCGCCCGGGCAGAGCGTCGCGCCGGGAGAGTTCCCGGAGTGATCTACGGCAACAACCAGCCCCCGGTGACCATCTCGGTCGACGACCGCGAATTGCGCCAGCGCATCCTCGCCGGCCGCTTCCTCACCACGATTTATGACATCGAGCTCGAGGGCAAGAAGCACCGCGTGATTCCGCGCGACTTCCATCTCGACCCCGTGCGCGATTTCCCGATCCATGTCGACTTCATGCGGCTCGGCGAAGGCGCCACCATCCGCATCAGCGTTCCGCTGCATGTGGTGAAGTCGGAAGGCGCTCCGGGCATCAAGCGCGGCGGCACGGTCAACGTCGTCGCCCATGCGCTCGAGCTGGAATGCTCGGTCGACAACATCCCGCAATATATCGAGGCCGATGCCAGTGCCCTCGAGATCGGCCACTCGCTGCACCTGTCCGACATCAAGCTGCCGGCCGGCGTGAAGTCGCTGACCCGTGCGGATGCGACGCTCGTCACCATCGTGCCGCCCTCCGGCTACGCCGAAGAGCAGAAGGCGGCTGCGGCGGCCGCGGCGGCGGGTACTGCGGCTCCGGCTGCGGGCGCTGCTGCTCCGGCGGCAGCTCCGGCTGCGGGTGCTGCGGCCCCGGCTGAGGGTGCTGCGAAGGCGCCTGCCGGCGGCGACAAGAAGAAGTAAGCGGGCCCGGCAGGGTGCCGCGTCATGCGCCTGTTTGTTGGCCTCGGTAATCCCGGCGCGAAGTACGCGCAGAACCGGCACAACATCGGGTTCATGGCGGTCGACGAAATCGCGCGGCGTCATGGTTTCTCGCCATGGCGCCGTCGCTTTCAGGGCGAGACCTCGGAAGGTGTGCTCGATCGCGAGCGCGTCGTGCTGCTCAAGCCCGCGACCTACATGAACGAGTCCGGCCGCGCCGTGCAGGAGGCGGCCAACTTCTTCAAGATCGCGGCCGGCGACGTCACGGTGTTCCAGGACGAGCTCGAACTGCCGGCGGCAAAGGTGCGGGTCAAGGTCGGCGGCGGCATTGCCGGTCACAACGGCCTGCGCTCGATCACCTCGCATATCGGCAACGACTATCGCCGCGTGCGGCTCGGCATCGGTCATCCCGGCATCAAGGAACTGGTGCATCACCACGTGCTGTCGGATTTCGCCAAGAGCGACCGGCCGTGGGTGGAGGCGCTGTGCCAGGCGATCGCCGACAACGCCGCGCTACTGGCTGCGGGGCATGACTCCTCGTTCCAGAACAAGGTGCATCTGGCGCTGCAGGCCAAGGGCTTTCCGCCGAAAGAAGATAACGGAGAGAACAAGGACTGATCTCTCCAGCGTCATGGCTGGGACACTTGGCGCAAAGACGCGCTTCGCCCGCTCATGACGACGAAAAGAATGTTGAGGACGAAATGGGATTCAAATGCGGTATCGTCGGCTTGCCCAATGTCGGCAAGTCGACGCTGTTCAACGCGCTGACGGAGACGGCGGCGGCGCAGGCGGCGAACTATCCGTTCTGCACCATCGAGCCGAATGTCGGCGAGGTGGCCGTGCCGGACCCCCGGCTCGACAAGCTGGCTGCGATCGCCAAGTCCGGCCAGATCATCCCGACCCGGCTGACCTTCGTCGACATCGCCGGCCTCGTGCGCGGCGCGTCGAAAGGCGAGGGCCTCGGCAACCAGTTCCTGGCCAATATCCGCGAGGTCGATGCGATCGCGCATGTCGTGCGCTGCTTTGAGGATTCCGACATCACCCATGTCGAGGGCAAGATCGCCCCGCTCGCTGACATCGAGACCATCGAGACGGAATTGATGCTCGCCGATCTCGACAGCCTGGAGAAGCGCGTCGACAACCTCTCCAAGAAGGCCAAGGGCAACGACAAGGAGGCCAAGGAACAGCTCGACCTCGTCAATCGCGCGCTGGCGCTGCTGCGCGACGGCAAGCCGACGCGCTTGCTCGAGCGCAAGCTGGAGGAAGAGCGCAATTTCCGCATGCTGGGGCTCTTGACCTCAAAGCCCGTGCTCTACGTCTGCAATGTCGAGGAAACTTCCGCGAAAGACGGCAACGGTTTCTCCAGGCAGGTGTTCGAGCTCGCGAAGAAGGAGGGCGCGGTGGCCGTGGTCATCTCCGCCAAGATCGAGTCGGAGATCGCGACCCTGTCACGCGAGGAGCGCGCCGAGTTCCTGGAAACGCTGGGGCTGGAGGAAGCCGGCCTCGACCGGCTGATCCGCGCCGGCTATGAGCTGCTCGACCTCATCACCTATTTCACCGTCGGCCCGAAGGAAGCGCGCGCCTGGACTATCGACCGCGGCACCAAGGCGCCCGCGGCTGCCGGCGTCATCCACACCGACTTCGAAAGAGGCTTCATCCGCGCCGAGACCATCGCCTATGACGACTACGTGACACTGAACGGCGAAGCCGGCGCGCGCGACGCCGGCAAGCTGCGGCTGGAAGGCAAGGAATACATCGTCGCCGACGGCGACGTGATGCATTTCCGGTTTAATACGTAGGGCCGCGCTCGTTCTGCACCCTCAACTCGTCATACCCCGCGCATGCGGGGTATCCAGTACGCCGCGGCCTGTCGGATCAATTGCTGACGTCGCGGAATACTGGATGCCCGCCGGAGCCTGTCATCGAGCGGCGCGGTCGCGCCGACCCGGTGGCGGGGCATGACATAGTAGGATGATCAATGCATCCCGCCCTGGTCGCGGATGGCGCCGAGGTGCTCGTTGATGCGGAACACGATCAGGATGAATTCGGCGGCGATGCGCGAGAACACGACGCCGACGATCACGCTGGCGATCGAGCCCAGCAGCAGGATGAAGCCGACAAACGGGCTGATCGCCATCGTGGAAAGGCTGGCAAGAATGCCGTAGATGCCGAACAGCACGATCAGTCCGATCGCCAGCCAGTAGAACGTCTTGATGATGGTGGGCGTAATGAAACGGTCCCACTGAAACAGATCCTGAAGATCGAACATCTGTCTTCCCCCAGCCTGAAGGTAGATTTAGGTCGCATCGAATTTGGCCGCTGGCCTAGCCCCGAAAAACGCCGCGGACAAGCCCGCAAGAGCACCCGAATCGGGAAGCTCGTGGGCCATGCATTTGCTCAGGTTGAGATTGCCGGAAATAACGGCCACAATCAGGCTTCCTTCCGGCAATTTCCCATTATGACCACGCTGACATTCGAAGACTTCAAACCCGGCCGTTTCGGTACGTTTGGCCCGCGCCGCGTCACGCGCGAGGAAATCCTCGAGTTTGCGGGCGAATTCGACCCGCAGCCGATGCATCTCGACGAGGAGGCCGCCAGCCGCTCGATGCTCAAGGGCTTATCCGGCTCGGGCTGGCACCTCTGCTCGGTGATGATGCGTCTTCTGTTCGACGGCTTCATCGGCCGCACCGCTTCGCTCGGCTCGCCCGGGTTGAGCGAGGTGCGCTGGATGGCGCCGCTGCGCCCCGGCGACGATCTGACGCTCGACGTCGATGTCACCGAGGCGCGCGCCTCGAAGAGCCGCCCCGAGATCGGAATCGTCACCTTCAAATGCACCGCGCGCAATGCGGCGGGCCAGGCGCTGTGCGAGATGACCTCGCCGATCATCGTCAAGCGCGCGGAGCAGCCGCGATGAATTTCTACGAGGATCTGGAAGTCGGCTCACGCCGCGACATCGGCGCCTACGCTTTCACCGCGGAGGCGATCAAGAAATTCGCCGCCAAATACGATCCGCAGCGATTTCACCTCGACGAGGAGGAAGGGCGCAAGTCGCTGTTCGGCGGGCTTGCCGCCTCCGGCTGGCATGTCGGCTCGGTCTGCATGAAGATGCTGGTGGCCGACGGGCAGCGCAGGGTGAAGGAAGCCGTCGCACGCGGCGAGAAGGTCGGGGTTTGGGGCCCATCGCCGGGTTTTCGCGATCTGCGCTGGCTCAAGCCGGTGCTTGCCGGTGACACCGTCAGCTTTTCGACCGGGATCGAATCCAAGCGCGTATCGGAATCGCGTCCCGGCTGGGGCATCCTTCAGACCCGAACCGGTGGCGTGAACCAGCGCGGCGAGGAAGTCTACTCCATCCGCGCCAGCGCCTTCGTGCCGCTGCGCGATGCGGCCTGATAGGCGTTCGCTCTCTCGAACTCGTCATGGCCGGGACAAGCCCGGCCATGACGGAAAGTATGGTTACCGCGGCCTGTCGCCGTTTGCGCGCAATTAATCCTGTTGGCGACCAATTCGTTTGCGCTAACGCATTGTGAACTTCTCAAGGCAATAGTCCCGCGGACAAAGGGGCGGGGGACTATCATGGCGGATCGCGACGCGCTGCAGCTTGTCGGTTTCATCTTCGCCACCGTGACGCTGGCGGTGATGCTGACGACTGCAATGGTGGTGAAGGGTTACGCCGACGGCGACTATTCGCTCGACGGCGGCCGCGCGGTCATCGTCCGCTAACCCTCGCGCGCCAGATCAACGGCTCCACAGCAGCGCCATCACGGCGACGGTGACGATCAGGATTCCGACGAACCGGATCAAGATGGTTCCGACATGGTGCTGCGAGGCCTGCACCGGAATCGGATCGCTATTGTTCGGACGAATGCTTTCCATCTGAGATGTCCCAAAACTGAACGCCCCGCCTTTACGGCGGGCCCCGCTCTTGGTCGCGGTCGAGGATGATCGCGTTCAAATCGAAATTGAAGTTTTGCGCCTTGCTTTTCCGGCACGGTTTTTCCGGCCCTCAGCGCGAATCCGCCGCCGTCCCGACGAGGAGACCGGCGGCGGCTCCACAAGAAGCGAGACTTTAGCCGTTGCGAAGACCGTCGGCGGCGCGCTTCCACTGCGTGACGTTGTCGGCGATCATGCGGGTGGATTTCATCGCGGCCGTGCTCAGCTGGGCATAGCCGGAGATTTCGCGCTGGACGCGCTGGCCTTCGGCATGCAGGAGATCGCGGAGGCTTTCCAGCTCTGCGATCAGTTTCTCGATTTCGGCCAGCGAAGTGCCGGCGACGCGTTGGATCAGCGAATTGACATTGTTCACGGTGGCCTCCGCATTGGGATCCATCGGCGCAGTTTCCGGGCTCGGGATCGGCGGCCTCCGCAGATAGGCGATGTCGTTGCGGACGAATTCGCGGATGCCTTCCTCGACCTGCGAGACGGCAGCGCTGGTTTCATCTACATCGACGTTGTCTTCGATCTGTTCGGCACGATTGATGGCGTTCATCGGCTATTTTCCTATGTTCGCGTTGGCGCGAGCGCGGAGTCCCCCGCACGACGAAAGTTAAGTGTGCGGTCATCTAGGCGTGCCGAATTTGACCGCATCTGGGCCGATCTGCGGCGATGCTGGGTTGATTCAAGGAAGGGAAGGGGCGCAAAACCCTTCTCACTGCTGCGGTTTTTGCCGGTTTACCAGCTACGCTTGAAGCCGGCGCTGATGCTCTTGCTGGTGGCACCGGTCGAGGTCTCGCCGATCGATCCGGACACGGTGACGCCGTCGAACAGCTTCTGCTCGGCGCCGATCTTGCCGAGCCATTTGTCGTCGCTGGAGGACAGCGTCCGCCCGGCGATGAAACTGGTGCCGGTGTCGCCGATCGAGAGCCTTGCCGACTGGTCGGTCTCGTAATTCCGTGAGGGATGCGCGGGCACGCCCGGCACGGGCACGAGACCCTGCTGGATCACGTTGTAGCCGTTCTGCAGGGTGAGCGAATAGCTGTCATTCAACGGCACCGACTTGCTGATGCTGGTGCCGAGCCGGCTCTGTTCGGCGCCGGGATCGACGCGCGCCTCGACCGAGGTCTTGTCCCAGATCGAGCCGACGCCGGGCGCGGTGATGGCAGCCCAGGCGCTGCCGGAGGATTGCTCCGGCGGCGCATCGGGCGAGATCTTCTGCCGCAGCAGGTCGCCATTGGTGATGGCCGAGGGCTGGTTGACCACGGTCATGTCGGCGCCGATGCGGGTGTCCCAGAACGGCGAGATCGATTGCTTGACCGACATGGAGGACACGCCATTGCCTTTGGCGGTGGACGACCACGAGGTGTCGTCGCTCGCAGCATTCTTCGCAGCGGAGCGGGCCTTGATGGAGGGCAGATCCAGCATCGATGCGTCGATGTTGAGCTGGCTCCAGTCGAGCTTGTCGATGTCGACGTCTTTCAGAAGGTCTTCATCCTTCTCGGCCGCCGGCGCGGCCTGATCCGCGGCCTCATCCGCTTCGTCGGCGGGAGGGGACTGCGCCAGCGCGGTCGCCGAGACCAGCGCAAAGCCGGCCGCCAGCGAAAGCAGCCGCCATTGCCGCGTCGATGTCCTGAACTTCATGACCCTGCCCGGTTCCAGTCGGACCTACATGCGGTCATTCTGGCGCAAAATTGTGGCGGAGCGGTTTGGTCTGCTGTCATTCCGGGATGGTCCGCAGGACCAGACCCGGAATCTCGAGATTCTCTGGAGCGCAAGCGCGCTCCATGGCTCGATGCTTCGCATCGCCCCGGAATGACGGGCAAACATTGACTTCACGCCGATACCGCAACCATGCGTGCATGCGGCGGAACGAACGCCTGTTCGACCAGCTCGTAGCAGTCGACCAGCATGCGCATGCGCGACAGCCGGCCTTCCCTGAACTGGGCGAAATGCGCCACCCGCAGCCGCACCGGCTTGTTGGTGTCCAGCATCGTCAGCGAGCAGCGCAGCATCGAGGACGCCGATTCCATCCCGAGCATGATCGACTCGCGATCGAACCGATGCACGCGCACCCTCTCCGCGACCTGGCGGAGCACCTCCAGCACCGCAGCCTTGCCGCGGCGCGAGCCGAAATAGGGAAACAGCTCGACCGGCCCGTGAATGGTCCAGTCGACATCTTCGTCGATCAGCGGCTCGATCTCGGAGAACTGGCGCTCGTTGATCGCGCGATGCAATGCGCGCGAGAAACGCCAGAGGCTATGCTCTGTCATTTTGGGTCGATCCTGAATTGGGTAGCAGCACGATCCCGACCCGAAGGGCCGCGTTAGCGCAAAGTGGAATCCGGCTTTCGGAGAAGATCGTGCTCTACGTTAGACAGACAGCAGGCCCGTCGGCGTCATCAATGGCGCCGGTGCGCGACTATCGTCATTCAACTGTTGGTCGCTGAGTTAGGCTGGCGGTTTCAAAGAACAATCGACATTTCTGCATTGCACAAATGTTGTGGTATCCGGATATCACGGCTTTCGTGATGACCTTGGCGGCCGTTCGATGGCGATTTCGGCATCCCGCCAGGCCAGCACGCCAAAGGTGATCGCGCCGGCGAGACCTCCCAGAACGGCCCCCACCGGCATGAAGGTGAAAAACACCAGCATGCCGCTATAGCCTTCAAAATTCGAGGTTTTGGAGATTTCTACCCAGGCGAGGCCAGCGCCGATGCCGAGCGCAGCGCCGCCCAGAGCGCCGAGGAGCAGACCCAACAGAACCAGCAATACGATCTTCATTCGGCCCTTGACGGCCGCAAGTCCGGCAGCGGCCCAGTGCTGGGTCGTGACCGTCTGCCAAGAGGTTCACGCGCCGGACAAGAAGTGGTGAATGGGCGCGCGTCGCGCGAACGCCCCGCCGACGACGGCAGGTCCAGCCGCTACGCCTCCCCGCCCGCTTGTCGGCTCCCGCACAGCGATTATCCTGCGCGGAACTCAAGAAGAGCAAACGGGGGAAACACATGAAGCGCGTCGCCACGATCCTTGCCGCCTGCCTCGCTTTGTCGCTGCCCGCCGCGGCCCACTCCCCGCAGCAGGCGCCGCATCAATCCTACGGCGAAGGCGACCTCAAGCTGGAAAGCGGCGAGGTGATCAAGGATTTCTCGATCTCCTACGTCACCCACGGCAAGCTCAACGAGAAGAAATCCAACGCCATCCTGATGGTGACGGCGATCTCGGGCAATCATCATCGGCTCGACTTCATGATCGGGCCCGGCAAGGCGCTCGACACCGACAAATATTTCATCGTCTGCACCGATGCGATCGCCAATGGCCTGACCACCTCGCCGAGCAACTCCAAGGCGCAGCCGCGCATGCAATTTCCGAAGTTCACCATCCGCGACATGGTGCAGTCGCAGTACCGGCTGATGAAGGAGAAGCTCGGCATCGATCATGTCGTCGCCGTGGTGGGCCCCTCGATGGGCGGCATGCAGGTGCTGCAATGGGGGGTCAGCCATCCCGATTACATGGATGCGCTGGTGGCGATGGTGCCGCTGGCGAAGACGCCGGCCTGGACGGTCGCGGTGCTGGAGGCCTCGCGCAAGGCGATCATGAACGATCCCGCCTGGAAGGACGGCAATTACGAGGCGCCGCCGGAAAAGGGCATCCGCCTGTGGCGCGACATCCTCTCGTTCCTGTCGGCGCGCACGCCCGACATGTATTCCGCGCAGTTCAGGAACGGCATGGACGTGCTGCCCTGGATGGAGCAGCAGGAGACTGCGTTGATCAAGGTGTTCGACGCCAATGACTGGATCTACCAGACCTGGGCCTATGAGCGGCACGATGTCGGCGCCACGCCCGGCTTTGGCGGCGACACGGCGAAGGCGCTGGCCTCGATCAAGGCGAAGACGCTGATCCTCACCGGCACCAAGGACCTGCTCAATCCGGAATTCGAGCCGCTGGAAGCCGGCAAGAACATTGCCGGCGTGAAGATGATGACGATCAGCCCAGGCACCGTCACGGGGCATGCCGCGGCCGGCGGCGGCATTGCGGCGGATGTCGAGTTTCTCAACCGCGAGACCTCGGCCTTCCTCGACGCCGTGACCGAGGGCGGCAAGAAGCTGAACTGAGCCGGCGCCAAGAGCGCGGGAACAGTGCTGCGCTACGGATGTTATCGATGCGAGCCATCTTTTCCGGAGTTCGCGTCGTGAAAACCGCTTTTGCTGCCTTCGCCATCGCCGCCGCGGCGCTGGCATCGCCTTCTCCCGCCGACGCCAAGGGATGCATCAAGGGTGCAATCGTCGGCGGCGTCGCTGGTCACTATGTGGCCCACCATGGCGTGCTCGGCGCGGCAGCCGGCTGCCTCTATGGCCGCCATCGCGCCAAGGAACAGGAGCGGCAGCATCAGCAGACGCAAGGCAGTCCCCGCAACGCGCAGGGCAGCCTGTAGAGCGCGGCGGGAGTTGCGCGCGGAAAGCGGCAGTCACATGTGCGCGCACATCCTTGTCGCGCGCGCAACACTGCCTATCCTCAATATGAGGGCCACGCATCATGAGCGCATGCGGAACGAGATCCGCGCGGCGATCAGTGGCCTCACGGAGGAATTGAATGACGAAGAATTCGAAGCACATCACGCCCGTCCCCGAAGACAACAGGAGTCACAAGGGTCCCGGCAGCGCGCCCGACGTTCCCCTCGACACCACCAAGGGCCATCGCGACGACGAGAAGCACAACATCCGCGAACAGGCCGCGCACGGCAATCTCACGCAGAACACCAGCAACCGACGGTCGGGGTGAGGGGGGCGGGCGCCGCGACGGGGGGCTCGGAGTGATGATGCTTGCAGCCCTGCCCGTGACTGTGCGAGCTCCCAACCCAAAAAAATGCAAAACAACCCCATGCAAAGTAGCAGGTTCTGGCGAGTCCTGTTCGACCGCCGAAGACATTTGACACGTCGGGCAAATCAGCGGCATTAGTCGATCATCGCGCCACGTCACCTCCTCGCATTGCCGCTGCATGTCGACCCAATCTCGTCATGGGAGCGGACGCTCAGCTGGGCGGCATCACCTTGCGCGTACTGAGGTCGATGATCACGCGCCCCTTCTTCTCGTAACCGTCAGGCACATAGGCGTCGCCCTTCGACAGCGTGCCAAAAATTTCCTTCGGCTTGGGAAAGCCCTTGCCGCAGGCGGTCTTGAAAGTGTCCGCATCGGCAAAGGTGGCGTCGAACGCCACCGTGTCCTTGCGCGGGCCGGCAGCCAGCTTCGACAGCTCGAAATATTGCGGCGGCTTCTTCTTGCAGGTCACGACATTGGCGCCGTATGCCCCGGTCGTGTCGGTCGCCCGCAGCAGGAAATCGTATTTGATGCTGATGCCCTTGCCGTAGTCGCGCGCGAACGACATCTGCGCCACGCCGCCCTCGAGATAGCCCTGGCCCATGTGCCCGGTGAGGCAGACCAGCGAGTCCTGCCGCTCGCTCCTGGGCACGACGACGCACTCGTTGACCCGCGATCCCGGCTGAAAGCCGACGAAGCTGTAGGCGCCCTTGATCAGTTCGAACACCGCAGCGCCGCCGTCGTCATTCGCCCGCGGCTCGCAGCCGCTCTCGTAATTGACCACCAGCAGCGGATTGCCCGCGGCGACGAACTTGCCGCTGAAGCGATCCTTCAGGAGCTTGACGTCGCACCCGCTCTTCCTGCCGCTGGCTGGATACCCCTTCGCCCGCGTGCAGGTGTCGCCCTTGATGTTGCCGGCATCGCAGAAGGTTGCGAGTAGGGCGCGGTCGGAGGGGGCTTGGGCGAGGGTAGGAATGGCCGCAACAGTCAAGGCGCCGCCAAGCGCCATCGCGGCGACAGCATGGGTCGATCTTTGCATGGCAATTTCACACGTGAAATGATGGAAACAACTATTCGGAATTGGCCAGCGCGGCAATCGGCCATGGCTGCGAACCGTCGGCGGCCGGTGTGACGGCCGTCACATCCAGTTCGCTCTGCCCCCTTTAGATATTGGCGGCAGCATTCCGGCCTGAAACAGGGAGCCAACATGAGCGCGATCACCACCCGCAAATCCCGCACGATGAACTGGCTTGAAGGCGTGACCCTGCTCGCGGGCCTGCAGGCTCTGCCAACCTTCAGCGGCATGGCCCTCGTGCTCAAGCTCGACGGCAGGGTCGACATCATCAACCGGCCCGGCAGCGCTGCAATCCTTGTGCTTGCCGCATCGATCCTCTCCGCGCTGGTCACGGTCTGGCTCGCCCCGAAATTTCCGCGCATCCTCAGGAGCAGCTACGAGCCGATCTATTTCGACGCCAGCCTGTCGTTCTCGGAAAAGATCCTGCGCTGGCGCACTGATCCGACGGGGTCGCGGCAATTGCTGACGAATGTCCTGACGCTGTCGCTGCTGGCGCTGATAGTGTTGAGCGTGGGATAAGCTGTCGTTGCGAGCGCGACAGCTACCTCTTCTTCCACCCGCCCCGTCGTCCCGGCGCACCGCCGCTCGACCGCGGGCTCGGGCCGAACTCCGGCCCCGACTGCCGCGAGTCCGTCGGCTGGATGATCCGGCTGGTGCCGCCGAACGGTTTTGCGGGAAGGTTGCGCTCGGCGCGGTAGGGCAGCGATTCCGGGCCGTGCATTTCGTCGAGATGCGGCTTGTGCACCCGGGAGCCGGACTTGCCGCCGCCGCTGGCCTTCAATGCCGACTGCACGGTCTTCTTCTTCATGGCGCTGACGGGGAGGTTGGCGGCGTCGCCGTATTTCTTCGTGCCCGCATAGGCGCCGGCGCGGCCCGCGACGGCCTTTTGTTTCACGGTGGGGTCGTCGACGACGGCCATTTCGGTGGCGCGCAGGCGTTTGACTTCGTCGCGCAGGCGGGCGGCTTCCTCGAAATTGAGGTCGGCGGCGGCTTCGCGCATCCGCGTTTCGAGGTCGCTCAGCACGGCCTCGAAATTATGGCCGATGCTGATCACATCGTCAGCCATGCCGCCGTCGCCGATCTCGACCAGCACATGGTCGCGCTCGTAGACGGAGTTGAGGATGTCGCCGATCGATTTCTTCACGCTCTCCGGCGTGATGCCGTTGGCCTCGTTGTATTCGACCTGCTTCTCCCTGCGGCGGTTGGTCTCGGCGATGGCGCGCTCCATCGAGCCGGTCACGGTGTCGGCATAGAGCACCACCTTGCCGTCGACATTGCGCGCGGCGCGGCCGATGGTCTGGATCAGCGAGGTCTCGCTGCGCAGGAAACCTTCCTTGTCGGCATCGAGGATCGCGACCAGCGCGCATTCGGGAATGTCGAGGCCTTCGCGGAGCAGGTTGATGCCGACCAGCGCGTCGAACGCGCCGAGCCTGAGATCGCGGATGATCTCGATGCGCTCGATGGTGTCGATATCAGAGTGCATGTAGCGCACACGGATGCCCTGCTCATGCAGATATTCGGTGAGGTCCTCCGCCATTCGCTTGGTCAGCACCGTGATCAGCGAGCGATAGCCGGCCGCGGCGGTGGCGCGCACCTCGCCGACGAGGTCGTCGACCTGGGTGCGGGCGGGACGGATGTCGACCGGCGGATCGATCAGCCCGGTCGGGCGGATCACCTGCTCGACAAACACGCCGCCGCTCTCGTTCAGCTCCCACCCGCTGGGGGTGGCCGACACAGCGACCGTCTGCGGGCGCATCATGTCCCATTCCTCGAAGCGCAGCGGGCGGTTGTCCATGCAGGAGGGCAGGCGAAAACCGTATTCGGCCAGCGTCGCCTTGCGGCGGAAGTCGCCGCGGAACATGGCGCCGATCTGCGGAATGGTGACGTGGCTCTCGTCGGCGAAGATCAGCGCATTGTCGGGCACATATTCGAACAGCGTCGGCGGCGGCTCGCCCGGCCGGCGGCCGGTGAGATAGCGCGAATAGTTCTCGATGCCGGCGCAGCTTCCGGTCGCCTCCATCATCTCGAGGTCGAACGTGGTGCGCTGCTCCAACCGCTGCGCTTCCAGAAGCCGTCCCTGGTTGTGGAGCTCGTCGAGCCGCAGCTTCAATTCGCTCTTGATCGATTTGATCGCCTGCACCAGCGTCGGGCGCGGCGTCACATAGTGCGAGTTGGCGTAGATCTTGATGAATTCGAGCTCGTCCTGCTTGTGGCCGGTGAGCGGATCGAATTCCTCGATATTCTCCACGGTGTCGCCGAACAGGTTCACGCGCCAGGCGCGGTCCTCATAGTGCGCCGGGAAGATGTCGATGACGTCGCCGCGGACGCGGAAGGTGCCGCGGGTGAATTCGGCCTGGGTGCGCTTGTATTGCAGCGCGACGAGATCGGCGATCAGCTGGCGCTGGTCGATGCGCTCGCCCTTCTTCAGCGCAAAGGTCATCGCGGTATAGGTCTCGACCGAGCCGATACCGTAGATGCAGGAGACGGAAGCGACGATGATGACGTCGTCGCGCTCGAGCAGCGCGCGCGTCGCCGAGTGGCGCATGCGGTCGATCTGCTCGTTGATCGAGGAGTCCTTCTCGATGTAGGTGTCAGTGCGCGGGACGTAAGCTTCCGGCTGATAGTAGTCGTAGTAGGAGACGAAGTACTCGACCGCATTGTCGGGGAAGAAATTCTTGAACTCGCCATAGAGCTGCGCGGCCAGCGTCTTGTTCGGCGCAAGGATCAGGGCCGGGCGCTGCGTCGCCTCGATTACTTTCGCCATGGTGTAGGTCTTGCCCGAGCCGGTGACGCCGAGCAGCACCTGGGTGCGGTCGTTGCGGTCGATGCCCTCGACCAGTTCGGCGATCGCGGTCGGCTGGTCGCCCCTGGGCTGATAGTCGGACTTGATCTCGAAGCGCACGCCGCCTTCGGACTTTTCCGGCCGGGGCGGGCGGTGCGGCGTCCACACCCTCATCGAGCCGTCTTCTTGGCGGAATTCCGGACGGCCGTCGCGGATCAAATTCTCCAGCGCCTCGGCGGTCGCCTTGACGCCGAGCGACTCCATCTTGTTGCGCGGCGGGCGCGCCAGCGCCTCCTCGTCATCTTCGGCGGTCGGCAATCCCAATTGCCGCGCCAGTTCCGGATCGAGCGTCGGTATCGTCGCCGCGGTGCCGTAATTGGCCTGCGGCGCTTCCTCGAACCCCTCGCGCCCGGCGTCGCGCTTCGCCACTTCCTCGCTGGTGCCCCGCGTTGAGGCCCGCGCGCGGTGCGCGGCGGCCTCCCCGCCCGAGCGGCGGTCCCAGGAATTGTCCGGCGGTGGCTGCAACCCGGTGCCTGAACCCAGGCCGGCATCGCCGCGGTTGATGGCGGGATTGAGCAGTTCGGCCAGCGCCGGCCCGATCGGTTGCACGTCGGGGCGGTGCGCCTTGGATTTGGGGGTTTTGCCGGGCTTTTTCGCGCTGTCGGTTTTCTTCGCCATGGGGCGAATATGGGATGCTTCCGCTACGCAGGAAAGGGGAAACGAGGGTAGTTCCGTCAGCGCCGCGCCAGCGCGCTCCTGTCAGCAGCTGGCAGCACGCGCGGCAATCGGGGAGGAGGAACGCGGCTCACACCGTCGGTGCGCCGGTGTGCTCGATGATGTTGAGATGGATGGCGCCACAGCGCGTGCAGCGCATGGTCCAGTATTCGCAGCCGCCGCGGCCGGGGATGATCTTCAGCACCGCGAGGGCGGCGCTGCATTCGGGGCAGGCTGAAAGCGCGGGGCGGGCGGAGACGGTCGGCTCGATCTCAATGCGCTGCATCGGGCGCTCCGTGAGACATCCCCTGGCTACGCAGCCGGAAGCGGTCGATATGGCTCTTGGCGTCGGCGATCGCCGCCTCGGGATCGCTCCAGGCAAAGCCGACGTCGAGGGCAATGAAGGCGATGCCGTCAATCACCACCGGCTGCTGGTCCGCCCGGCGGATGCGCGCATGCCACAGACCTTTCCCCGCCTCGAAGGATTCGATGTCAAAACCGTCGTAAAGGAAGGTCATCTGGCGCTCCCGGATTCTCTGGGAACCCCATGAGAACACGGAACAGCCATGGCTCCTGTGAAGCCGCTCACAATCGCGCGCGAAATTGCAGCAGGGCGGCGCGCTCAGCCGGCGCTGCGGATAGCCTTGCGGCGGCCGGTGGGCTCCGCTGCGGCACGGATGATCCAGCGCCGGAACGCGGCGAAGTCGCGCTGCTCGGTGCGGAAGCTGCGATAGAGCAGGTACCAGCGCATGCCCTTGGGCACGCTGAGCGCGTAGGGGGCGACCAGCCGTCCGGCGGCGAGATCGTCGTCGATATAGGGGCGGATGCCCATGGCGACGCCGAGCCCGTCGATGGCGGCCTGCAGCGCCTGGCCATAGAACTGGAATTCCGGCCCGCGCGCGGTGAGGCGCGGCACCTGCGCCGCCCTCAGCCAGAGTGGCCAGTCGTCGGGCGAATGCGCGACGCGCAGCAGGCTCGGTCCCTTCAGGTCGCTCGCGCGTTTCAGCCCGGCCGCGAGCCGCGGCGCGCAGACCGGCGTCAGATCAGCGGCGAACAGCGGCTCCGCGGTCAGCCCCGGCCAGTTGCCGTCGCCGAGCCGGATGCCACAGCTCCAGTCGTCGCCGAACGGCACGCCGGCCCCGCCGGTGGTGATGCGCACGTCGATGTCGGGCTCTTCCTTGCGAAAGTCTGCCAGGCGCGGGATCAGCCATTTCATCAGGAAGGTCGGCCCGACGCCGATGGTGAGCACGCGCACGCTGGCCGGCGCCGTGACCTGCGCGGTGAGGCTCGCCAGCGCATCGAAGATCGGCGTCAGCCCGCTCTGGTAGGCCCGTCCCGCCGCGGTGGTGACCAGCCTGTTGGCCTTGCGCTCGAACAGCGCGACGCCAAGGCGCTCTTCCAGCAGATGCACCATGCGGCTGACCGCGGCGGCGGAGACGCTGAGCTCGCTGCCTGCCGCGGCAAAGCTGCCGGTCCGCGCCGCCGCCTCGAATGCCTTGATGCCGTTGAGGAAAAGCAGCCGCCGCAAATCCTTACCCTCAGGAAAACTGATGCCAGGGCAAGATAACTCGGTTTGCGCAGGCACGGCAAGCAAGGCACTAGTATGCGTGTAGTTTGAATTGATTCAGGTGTTGCTCTTTCACCTCGCCCCGCTTGCGGGGAGAGGCATAGGCCGCCTCCGGCGGCCGTCCGTAGCAGTCTGCCGGAGGTCCTCGTGAGCCCGCTTCTCATCGCCGCACTCGGAATATTGATGGTGGCGACGGCCTTCCTGTCGGGTCTGTTCGGCATGGCCGGCGGGCTGATCCTGATCGGCGTGCTGCTCACCATCCTGCCGCTGCCTTCCGCGATGGTGCTGCACGCGATCACGCAGATGGCTTCGAACGGCTGGCGCGCCTTCCTGTGGCGCGGGCATATCCGCTGGCGGCCGGTCATGGTCTATTTGATCGGCTGCGCGCTGGCGCTCGGTGCCTGGTCGTTGACGCGTTACGTGCCCGACAAGCCGATCGCACTGCTGATGCTCGGCATCACGCCGTTCATGGCGCGGATGACGCCCAGGAGCATCAAGCCCAATCCCGATAGCGTCTGGCAGGGCTCGTTCTACGGCTTCATCTGCATGGGGCTGATGCTGATGACCGGCGTCTCCGGTCCCTTGATGGACACCTTCTTCCTCGGCGGCAATTTCGGCCGGCGCGAGGTGGTGGCGACGAAGGCGACCTGCCAGGTGGTGAGCCATTTCGTGAAGCTGATCTATTTCGGCGGCATCATCGACCAGGCGGCTTCGCTCGATCCGGTGCTGGCGGCGGTTGCGGTCGCTGCCTCGATGCTCGGCACCACGCTGGCGCGGCGCCTCCTGGAATCGATGAGCGACGTCCAGTTCCGCACCTGGGCCAACCGTCTGATCACCACAATTGCCTGCTACTACATCGGCTATGGCGGCTGGCTGCTGCTGAGCCCGCGTTTTGCGACGTGAAGGGAGGTTTCCGATGCGTGATTCGACAGACGCACTGGTGCTCGATCTCGTCGAATGGATCGCGCGCGAACCGCGGCCCTATGCCGAGGTGATCGAAACCTGGCGCACCTCGTGCCCGCGGCTGACCATCTGGGAAGACGCCGTCGACCGCGGCTATGTCGCGCGGCGGCCGACCACGGAGGGATTGCGTGTCACCGTCACCGAGGGCGGCGAGAAATTCCTGCGCGCGCACGGCCGGCTTCAGCCGGCAACCAGGCTGAAGTTTTCTTCCTGAGGCCGGTTCGCGGGCCTATTTGGCGAATGCGGGGCCGGGCGGAGCGGGTATGCGCGCATAGCGGTGCTCGGCCGCCATGACGAGCCTGAATACCCTGAGGCTGGGTTCCTGCCACTGCGCCAGCACGGCGCCGCACAATGCGCATTTCTCTTCGCCCGGGCTGCCCTTCACGGAAACGGCTTCCGCCATTTCGTAGGCCGCTCCACAGGAGGAGCAGGTCATGTTTGTTATTTTCATACTATTATCCTACGCCACCCCCCGCGGCCGGCATTTGAGCTACAGCAAGTTGGCATCTCGGTGACGACGAGGGTTGTTGTGGGCTCCGGTCACCCATCACATTTTTTGCAGTGCCGGCGCGCGCCCATTGACTCGGCGAGCCAGCGCGCTCAAGTTCATGCAATCGCATCTTTCTTCGATGCGTGATGTCACGAGCGCAGGACCGCCCCATGATCGACCTCTATTACTGGACCACGCCGAACGGCCACAAGATCACGATGTTCCTCGAGGAGACGGGGCTGCCGTACAAAATCATCCCGATCAACATCGGCAAGGGCGAACAGTTCCGGCCGGACTTTTTGAAAGTGGCGCCGAACAACCGCATCCCGGCGATGGTCGATCACGAGCCGAAGGGCGGCGGCAAGCCGATCTCGATCTTCGAGTCGGGCGCGATGCTGGTCTACCTCGCTGAGAAGACTGGAAAGTTCCTGCCCGCCGACATCTACGGCCGCTATGACGCGCTCCAGTGGACGTTCTGGCAAATGGGCGGGCTCGGGCCGATGGCTGGGCAGAACCATCACTTCCGCAACTATGCGGTGGAGAAGCTGCAATACGCCATCGACCGCTACGTCAACGAGACCAACCGCCTGTACGGCGTGCTGAACAAGCGCCTTGCCGATCGTGAATTCGTCGCCGGCCAGTACTCGATCGCCGACATGGCGAGCTACCCTTGGGTGGTAGGGTGGAAGAACCAGGGCCAGAACATCGACGACTTCCCGCATTTGAAACGCTGGCTGGAAACCATCCAGAAGCGGCCCGCCACGGAGCGCGCCTATGCCAAGGCAAAGGAAATCAATCCGAATTTCGGCCAGCCCGCGATCCGCACCGAGGAAGAGCGCAAGATCCTGTTCGGCCAGACCGCATCGGTGGTGCGCTAGTTCTTCGTCATGGCCGGGCTGAAGCGCGAAGCGCGTCTTCGCGCTTCTGCCCGTGCATGACGCGGTGTTGGGCTACGCTCCTCGCAATGACGGCGGTCGCTGTTGCGTCGCCAGCTTCCGCAAACAATCCGGACACAAACAATCGCTCGCATCCGCCGGCAGCGGCAGCCGAAACGATTCGTCCGCGCACCAGCATCCGCCGGTCAGGTTGCAGGCAAATTCAGTCCCGCAGGCGGAGCAGGCGAGGCGGCGCGAGCCTGATGCTTCTGTCGGATTTGTCATCATCATCAGGCTCAGTTTCCAGCGCTGAACAAATCCCGGGGCATCTCGAACGGCGTCATCCGGCGCAAATCATAGACCAAAGGCAGTGCGAGGGAAGTCGCGATGGCCCGCGATTCGCAGGCTGCGCCCGTTGCATCGGCAGCTACCCCTTCGTAATTCCGTCGATCTCCGCGAGCTCATCTGCGGTCAGTGTCCACTCGATCGCCTTCACGTTCTGTTCGATCTGCTCGACACGCGTGGCGCCGGCGATCACGCTCGACACCTGGGGGCGCGAGGCGAGCCACGAGAACGCCAGCTCCAGCATGGTATGCCCGCGCGCCAATGAAAACGCTTGCAGCTTCTCGACAATTTCCTCATTGCGCCGCGTGACGTAGCGATCTTTGAGCGCCGGCACCTTGCCGAAGCGGGTGTCGTCGGCCGGCGCCTCGCCGCGCTTGTACTTGCCGGTGAGCAGCCCGCTCGCCAGCGGAAAGAACGGCAACAGGCCGAGATTGTACTGCTGCGTCGCCGGCAGCAGATCTTTCTCGATGTCGCGCACCACGAGGCTGTATTCGTCCTGGCAGGAGACGAAGCGGTTCACGTTCATTGCGCGCGCGACGTGCTCGGCTTCGGCGATGCGCCAGGCCGGAAAGTTGGAATTGCCGATGTAGCGCACCTTGCCTTGCCGCACGAGATCGTCGAGCGCGCGCAGCGTCTCCTCGATCGGCGTCAGGGGATCGTAATCGTGCTGCTGGTAGAGATCGATGTAATCGGTCTTCAGCCGCCTCAGGCTCGCTTCCACCGCTTCCATGATGTAGCGGCGCGAGGCGCCCTGCTTGGTGCCGTCCTTGCTCATCGGCTTGGAGTATTTGGTCGCCAGCACGATGTCCTTGCGGCGCTCGCCCAGCACGGTGCCGAGCACGGTCTCCGAGCCGCCCATCCCGGCATAGATGTCGGCGGTGTCGAACAGCGTAACGCCGAGATCGATGGCGCGATGGATCACCTTGCGCGAGGCTTCCAGATCGGTGCGCTGGCCGAAATTGTTGCAGCCAAGGCCGACGGCGGAAACGCGCAGGCCGGAGCCGCCGAGATTGCGAATTTGCATGATTGATCCTGTCGGGCGCAGAAGGCGGGAGGGACCGGGATTGTGGCGCGCGGACCGCGCGCCTGCAAGGTGCCATCGCACCACCGCCCGCGCATGACAGCGCCGCGTGGCGCGCGACTCGCAAAAAGAAGCGGCCCCGGTCAGACGCGGCGACTGACGGGGACCGCTGGGGCGTATGATCTGAGACGGGGGGCCCGATCAGACGCGGGCGGAAACCTAGCCGCGGTATGTTACGCGCCGGTGACAGCGATATTTATCCACAGGTCGGCGCTGCGGCGATCGGTCCTATGCTAAGGGTTTTCAGCGCTTCGCCTCTTCGCGACGGCAGCATCCATATCATACGGTGTCGCGCTGGCAGGGAGCCCGCCCTTCCTGAGGATGTACCAACCTGCCAGATAACCCATGACCGCTCCCCAGAGCGCCGACGCCAAGGCAGCTGGGCCGACGCTGGAAATGAAGCGGCTCAAGAGTTTGCCGGTCAACAGATCGGTCAGGCCAAAGACCGCGACGCCGATGACAGCAAATATGATCGGCACCGGGATGGTCGATCTGATAAATTTCATCGCATTGCCTTTTCAAGCTTGCAACGGTCTCACAGCATCTTGCGATACACCACAAACCCCGAGCGCTCCGCGACCTTGTCGTAGAGCTGCATCGCCGTGTGATTGGTCTCGTGCGTCAGCCAGTAGACGCGCGGCGATCCCGCAAGCATCGCGCGCTCGTAGACGCCGTTGATCAGCGCGCGCCCGACGCCCTTGCCGCGCGCCGCCGCTGCCGTGAACAGGTCCTGCAGATAGCAGGTCGGCTGGATTGCGGTCGTGCTGCGGTGAAACAGGTAGTGCACGAGCCCGAGCAGCTCGCCGCCGCTCTCGGCGACCAGGCCATGCACCGGCTCGTAGGCGTCGAAGAAGCGCTGCCACGTCATCCGCGTCACCTCGGGATCAAGCGCGGTCGCGCCCGAGCGCCCGTAAAACGCGTTGTAGCCGTCCCAGAGCGGCAGCCATTGCTCGTAATCCTGCGGCGCGACAGGGCGGATGCTGAGATCGTTGGACATGATGTTTCCGGTGGGTAGCGGGGAAGGTGCCTTCGAGGGCGGTACTCATAGATCGCTGATTGTCGGCTTCCAGGCGTCGGACCGCAATGGTGTCGCATTCGAGGCGAAGGATCGCCGCAACCGCCTGCCGGCGCAAGATCGGAGACGCTCGCGGACGCCAAAGGGGCTGAAACTCGTGCAAGGGAGCCCACAGCCATGAAGCCATCGTCCCTGCTGATTGCAGCCTTGGCTGCAGCTGCCGTCACCCCAACCCATGCAGCCAAGCCACCCCGGGTCGGCGACCTCATCACGTTGCAGGGCCAAACGCTCGCCTGCTTCGATCTGGAAAACGCCAAGGAGCTGGAACGCGCGCGCGCCATGGATGGCCTCTCGGCGGCGCTGGATTTTGTTGACCGCCATCCGCTGCCGGACAACCCCGCCGCGGGGACCGGCATGTTCAGCCGCGCCTGCAGCCGCATCGGACCAAGCGGCACGATGTACCGGGTCAAAAAGGTCTACCACTGGACGCGCGGCGGGCTGACCCTCTTTTGCATCGATCCCGCGACAAAATGGAATCTCGGTCCGCCAGGCGAGAAGAATGAGCCGCCGGCCGGGCCGGTCGACAATTGCTGGTGGGGGCGGCTCGATTATTGAGCAAGGTTTCGCCGATAGCGGAGCAGCGCCTGCGCGTAGTAGGTCAGGGGGCCGCCCGGCTGGAACGGGCAACGTACCTTGGATTTCGAGCCATGCGCCGACGACACGTGAGAGTGACGGTCAACGACAAGATGCAGCGTGGCTATCGCTACGTTCTGACGGAGCCTGTCGGCCGCAATTTCGATCCGGAATTCCGGCCCGAGCTCACGCCTAGGCAGATGCTTGCGCTCGGCGTATTCTGCGGCAAGTACATGACGGACTGCCGCAAGGAGTTTCCCGAGAGCTGGTTTGCAAGGGCGCGACTTTCGCCTTCCGGACGGGACTGCGCCTTGAATCACTTCGGCATCGGCGCAAGCCAGCCTCTTTCGATCTGGCGGAAGAAGGGATGGATATATCCCGACGATCCGCGCGGATGGTTCCAGTGGTACTGTCGCTATTACATGGGCCGCCGGATACCGGAGGAGGATGCGCGGCAGATCAAGCGCTGGAAGGCGATTCGGCGGCACGTCGCGCAACTCAGGAGCCATTGCGAGCCCGGCGATTGGACATGCAGGCGACGGCAACGCCAGGCACTGCTTCATTGGGCCTATGACAGCCGAAAGCTGTGATGACTATTCCGCCGCGCGCGTGGCCCACCTGTCGAGAAGAACGAGCCGCCGGCCAAGTAACATGCTCAAACTGCACCTGAACGAGTCCTTCTGCCTGAACTTCAGTAAATCAAAATGGAGGAATGGTTATGTCGGTCCCTTGCAAGTTCGAACGCAGCCTTCTCAGCCACGAGGAATATGAGACGATCCGCCTCACGCATCATCCTGCTATCTATGAAGTCGAGGTGGCCGAGCTCGAGGCCATGCGTCCCCGCCTGCGCAAGATGCGCGACAAGGAGCGCACGTTCGACCGGCAGAAGCGGCGGGAGACGAGCGGAAAAGCCGAGGCTCGCGGAGCAAGCTTTCCAGGAACCGCCGAGCATGCATCAGAACGCAAGCAGGTCTTCGCGGCGGCGCTGAAGCGGGTGAACAAGGAACTCGCGCGTCTTCGTAAGGTGGCAGCCCGGACCGCGAATGTCGACGCGGCCCGAAAGGCGCTGGCGCTGCATCGGGCAGCGAATTTCATTACCTATCCTCCTGCCGGCGTCACCGCGGACGAAGGCATGGTGCCGAAGGCGAGCACGCGCCGAAGGAAGATCATCACCGGCGCAAAAGTCGGACGGGTGTCGCAAGCGACGAAAGTCGCTCAGGCGGTGCGCGACGCGCGGGGCGCATGAGCCTGGGTTCACCAACGCACCTGATTAGTTGATATGCGATGCACCAACCCTGTGATCGAAGAAGGGCGTGATCTCGCCTGTGGCCCCCCATGATGTTTCCGGCATGCAGCAAGCAGGATACCTACAATGCCGGGGTCGCAGCCAAGAAAGCGGTAAGCATTTCGCAATTGCCATTGCCGCCGGGCTCGTCTTCATCGGTGTAATTAAGCCGACCGCAATGAGCGTATTGCGAAAGACGGGACGCATGGATTGCTCAGGCGGAGACAGGCAGGGAGATTTTTGATGCCCCCTCGATCTTACGTGATCACCGCGATCGTGCTCGCCGTGCTGGTTGTCGTCTCGTTCCCTCTGACCATGGGATTTTCGATCATCCTCTGGTACTGGCTGTTTTTGGCGGCGGCCTGCATTCTGGCCGTGCTGGGCGCGTTCCGGCTCGTGCACGGGCTTGGCGCGCCGCGCTGGATCGGCGTCGCACTTGCGCTGCCCGGCTTCGTTTGGGCGGCCAACAGCCTGCTCAACCTGACGAGCTATGCGCCGACCTCGGTGGTCTGGATTTTCGTTCCGGGCGCGGCTGCCCATCTTGCCTTTCTCGCCGCGGCCGTCGGCGCGCTCAGACTGGCGGAAACGATGTCAGGGCCGCACCCTGCGTACCGCATCGGATATGGTCTCTTGGCGGCTTCCGCGCTCCTCGTGGGCATCTTCATGATCGCCCACCTCGCAGGTTTGAGTTTCACCAGGAACGCACTCTACGCCACGCCCGCCCGGATTCTGCGCATCGCGGCCAACATTGTCGCCTATGGAGCGTTCATCGGCGCCGCCATATTGGTGATGCTGCAGCGCGACATCGAGCGCTGGACCGGCGCCGCCATCAGTCTGATCGGCGTCTACATGCTTTACCAAACCATCGCACCGATGTTCGCCGTCGGCCTGCGCGGCGATACGACCTTCTGGCTGCTGCCCGTCATTCTGCTCATCGGGGGCGCTGCCGTCTGGCGGATGGGCTCGGTGTTGAACGCGCCGGCGGTCTCAATGCGCTACGCGCAAAGTTAGCGCGCTCGCGCTCCTATACCGCCGCGCGCTTGTCGGGGAAGGGCAGGCGTCGGCCCTTGCGCAGCGAGCGGTAATACTCGGCCTTGGCCGGCGCATCGCTGATGCGGACGAGGTCGGTTACCGGCGTGTAGCTCAGCACGCGTCCGGCAGGGCGGTCAGGGGCGATACATCCGTCCCGTTGGAACAACCAAAACTTAACCGCCGTGCGAACTTTCCTCGCCAGTATCTATTCATCGTACGAATTTTGAAATGCGCGTCACGCGCCGTTGACGCGGATATAAGCCGCAAAGGCCAGGAAAGAAAACATGTGTGAAAACTGCTCTCCGAATCTGCCTCATCCGCTCGCGCCGTCCCGCCGTTCCCTGATGCTGTTCGCTGCCTCGACGGTTGGCGTGCTGCTTGCCGACGGGATTGCCGAGGCGAAGGAGAAAAAAGCGCCGCCCAAGCCGGGTAACGTGCTCTCGCCGGATGCCTCACTGAAGCGACTGATCGAAGGCAATGCGCGCTATGTCCAGGGCGTGTCGCGACGCCACGATTTCAAGCACGAGCGCGAAGCCCTGGTCGGCGGACAAAATCCATATGCCGCGATCCTGAGCTGCGCCGATTCACGTATCGCACCCGAATATGCCTTCGACAGCGGGCGTGGCGATTTGTTCGTCTGCCGCCTCGCAGGCAATTTCGCCAGTGACGAAACGGTCGCCAGCATGGAATATGCCGTGGCCATACTAAACACGCCGCTGATCCTGGTACTCGGCCATGACCGTTGCGGCGCCGTCGATGCCACGATCAAGTCGCTGAAGGATAACAAGCCGCCGCCGGGGCACATTCCATCCCTCATCGCCGCAATTGCGCCCGCGGTAAAGGCGACTTCCCAGCAAGGCGGGGATGCACTTGCCAATGCGACCCGGCAGAACGTCATCGACAATGTCAATAAACTGAAATCGGCAACCCCGATTCTGAATTCGGCAGTTGAGCAGAACAAGCTCAAGGTCGTTGGGGGCATTTATCGGCTCGATACCGGCAGGGTCGATCTGTTGGGCTGAGGTTCGCGCAAAGCGCGGTCTGTCTACGCGCCTCCTGACAACGGATGCGGCCGGAAAGCGCTTGGCGTCATTCCGCCGCGCGCTTGTCGGGGAAGGGCGGGCGCCGGCCCTTGCGCAGCGAGCGGTAATACTCGGCTTTGGCTGGCGCATCGCTGATGCGGACGAGATCGGTCACCGGCGTGTAGCTCAGCATGCGTCCGCCGTCGGGCAGGGCGGTGCAGGAAAAGCGCAGCACCTGACCGTCGGCGAGGTTGATGTTGATCGGCCTGGAATCGCCGGCGCGCATCATCTCGGTGCGCGCGGCGATGAAATGCGCCAGCTGATCCTCCGGCAATTCATAGGCGCCGGTGTCGCGGCCGTGATACATCAGCGCGATGAAGGGCGGCTGGCTGTCGGCCATTTCGTCGGGCAGCGCAAAATAGTCGCGGAAGGCGCGGTTGATGAATTCCGCGCGCGTGTCGGCGCCGAGCAGCACGATGCCGATGTCGACCTCGTCGAGCGCGCCGGCAAGGCGCCTGGCCATAGCATGCTGTTCCTGCTCGGCCGCGAAGGCCTCGATCCATTTCTGCCGCAACAGGCCGGTGATGAGGGCGGTGCCGCCGGCCGTTCCGGCCAGCAGCAGCATGCGCGCGATGTCATGGGCGTCATAGCCGGACCCCGCGCGATGATTGAGGAAGAACAGCGCTGAGAAGATCACCGCGAAGCCCGCGCTGATCAGGCCGGACGTGGTGCCGTTGATCGAGCTTGCCAGCGCGACGATGCAGACGAACAGCGGCGCCGGATTGGGTACCGTGACGAAATTGCTGTCGACGAAAAAGGCGATCAGCGCCACCAGGATCGTCAACGCGGGACCGAGAATTGCGCGCCAGTCGAACTGCATGTCGTGTCCAAGGCAAAACCGGGGCGTATAGTTTGGCGCATTCCCGCAACAGTGGTGGGATTTTCGCCGTGATCGTTAAGGCATGCCTGCCGCGATCATCGGGCTTTCGCGTTTGTTGGAATCAAATGCTATTCAAATGCCGCGGAGCGCGTCATCGCCCCGCCGGTTTACGCTGGAGTTTTCGAAAGGATGTCCATGCCCACGATTTCGCCGACGCTGTTGCCGGTCCTGATGCTGTTCGCCTCCAACGTGTTCATGACCTTCGCCTGGTACGGCCACCTCAAATACAAGGATTATCCGCTGGTCCTTGTGATCCTGGCGAGCTGGGGCATCGCCTTCTTCGAGTATTGGCTGGCGGTGCCGGCCAACCGCTGGGGCAGCGCGGTCTATACCGCCGCGCAGCTCAAGACGATGCAGGAAGTGATCACGCTGGTCGTGTTCGCCGGCTTCTCGGTGCTGTACCTGAAGGAGCCGCTGGGCTGGAATCACGCGCTCGGCTTCGCATCGATCGCGTTCGGCGCGTTCCTGATTTTTCACAAGTGGTGATGGTCGGTCCGTGGTGAGACCTCATGGTGAGGAGCCTGCCAACGGGTCCGCGCGAAGCGCGGCCCGATGATAAACTCCGCAGGCGTCTCAAACCATGAAGGCTCCAGTCTCGCCCACGGCCATCCTTCGAGACGCGCGCAAGTGCGCGCTCCTCAGGATGAGGGCAGCGGCGCGGTGCCTCCGTTGCAGAGCAACGGGTAACGAGAGCCTCAGCGCCAGGTCGTGTCGCGGTAGTGATCGAGCAGGCTCTTGCCGCTGTCATAGATCACGTTGGCGATGCGCCAGCGATCCTGTTGCCTCAGCGCGTGCACCAGAACCGTGTGCGTTTCGCCCTTGTAGCCGAGCTCGACACTGATCGTGGCCGGACCGTCGTCCTGCCCGGACACGAGCTTGACCTTGCCGACGGTGATCTCGGTGTGGGGTGGCACACCCCGGCCGAAGAACACGTTCAGCACTGGACCCAGCGGCAAATTGCGGTCGCCGCGGCGTGGAGGTCGCATCAGCTTGCGCAGATGGCGGGAGAACGTTGCGAAGAATTCGTCCCTCTCCGGCGCCACATTGGACGCATGCAGGCGCGCTTGCTGTTGATACGTGGTCTCGACGAATTCGCTTGCACCCATTTCGCCGCATTCGGCGCGCGCGGGCGCAGCGCCGAGCAGCGCGGCCCCTGCGGAAAAAGCGAGAATGAATTGACGCCGGTCCATGCCCCTTGGTCGCAGCGTCGGCCAGGCGCGTTCACAGGGCCAAAGTCATTTTCCGGCCGGCGTCACCCGCAAAATCCGTCCCGCCGAATTGTCGGTTAACAGCCATAGCGCACCGTCCGGACCCTGGCGGACGTCGCGGATGCGCTCATGCAGGTTCTGCAGCAGCCGCTCCTCGCCGGTCACGGCATGGCCGTTGACGGTGAGCCGCACCAGCATCCGCCCCGAGAGCGCGCCGGTGAACAGGCTGCCATCCCATTTGGGAAACAGCTTTCCGGTGTAGAAGACGGCGCCCGACGGCGAGATCGACGGCACCCAGTGTTTCGCCGGCTGCTCCATGCCCGGCTTGGCGGTGGCCTCGTGAATCTTTGCGCCGGAATAATCGACGCCGAAGCCGATCACCGGCCAGCCGTAGTTCTTGCCCTTCTCGATGACATTGACCTCATCGCCGCCGCGCGGACCGTGCTCGACTTCCCAGAGTTCGCCGGTCGCGGGATTGATGGTGAGGCCCTGCTCGTTGCGGTGGCCGTAGCTCCAGATCTCCGGCTTGGCGCTCTCGCGGCCGACAAACGGATTGTCCGACGGTGCTGTACCGTCCGGCGTGATGCGGATGACCTTGCCGAGATGATTGGCGAGATTCTGCGCCTCGTCGCGATAGTTGTAGTGCTCACCGAGGGTGACGAACAGGTTGCCATCGGAGGCCTGCGCGATGCGGCAGCCGTAATGATTGCCCGACGACAACGGACCTTCCTGGCGGAAGATCACCTTGGTGTCGTCGAGCCTGCCGCTGGCCTCGTTGAGTCTCGCGCGCGCCACCGCGGTACGGCCGCCGCCGCCGGTGCGCTCGGCGTAACAGAAGAAGATCGTCCGGTTTTCCGCAAAATTCTTGTCGGTGATGACATCGAGCAGGCCGCCTTGGCCGCTGGCCCACACCTCGGGCACGTTCTTGAGCGGAGCCGAGAGCTGGCCCTCGGCCGAGACGAGGCGCATGCGGCCCGGCCGCTCCGTCACCAGCATCTTGCCGTCAGGCAGGAAGGCGAGCGCCCAGGGGTGAACGAGGCCGCTGGCAAAGGTCTGTACCTCGAGCTGTCCGGCCGAGGACTGGAACGAGGTGTTCTGGCCGCGCGTGCCCGTGACCAGCAGAAGCGTCCCGGCAAGCAGCGTCGCTGCCGAGAGCGCAATGGCCACAAGTCCAACGGGCGTCTTCATCATGGTCGTACCGCGATATCAGCATCGCGCGCGGCTGGTTCAGGAAGAGGAGCGGCGTAGCGCCGGATCACATCGGGATCGGCATCGCCATCAGCTTGATCGCCAGCACCTTCAGGGTGGAGATCAGGCACAGCAAGGCGGCGCCGAATGCCAGCGAGGCCGCGACGGCGTTGATCAACCGGGTTGAGGCGACAGGCGCGGGTTGGCAAGCGAAGCCGGCGGTGCCTTGTGACCGGATCATTGGTCCAAATCCTTCCATCGCGGGCGAATCACCTGCGAGTGGAAGACAATATTGCGAGCCGTCGGCAAGATTGCGGCAGCGACCCGCGCCGATCATGGCGGAACCGTGGCTGCGCTAACGGTTTCCCCGTTTTCCCCGGTATTTATACCCACTCTTCACAAGGAATTGCGTCACGCGCTCGCCGCCACGCTGGGCGCGTCGTCGATCACCTCGTCCGGCGTCCAGTCCATCGCCACGAAGCCCGGGGTCTCTTCAACCCGGCGCAGCCAGGCGCGGATGGCGGGGAAGGTGGAGAGATCGAAGTCGCAGCGGTCGGCGACATGGGTGTAGCCGTACAGCGCGATGTCGGCGACGGTGAGCTGGCCCGCGGCGAAGTATTGATGGGTCTTGAGGTGGTTCTCCATCACCTGCAGCGCCGCATAGCCGCGCTCCATCCAGTCCTCCAGCGCATGCGTCTGCAACTCACGGCCCCCCCTGACCAGCGACAGCCAGAAATAGGCCGCGCCTATGTTGGGCTCCAACGCATGCTGCTCGAAGAACATCCATTGCAGCGCCTCGGCGCGCTCGATGCGGGTCTCCGGCGACAGCGAGGTGCCGTTGGCGACGAACCACAGGATCGCGTTGGATTCGGCGAGGTAGCGTCCGTCGACCTCCAGCAGCGGAATCTGCCCGCTCGGATTCTTGGCAAGATATTCCGGGGTGCGGCTCTCGCCGCGCAGGATGTCGATCTCGACCGCCTCATAGGGGATGTTGAGCAGAGCCAGCGCTAGCCGGGCCTTGTAGCTGTTGCCGGAGCGCTGCATCGAATAGAGCTTGTACATCGCCTCTCGTTTCGATCGAGGAATCAACCCATGGCTGTGAGGCGCTTGTCGCGCCTCAACGCGGCTAAAGAATGATGGCTGAGCGGGCGTGCCGCAAGAGCAGGTAATTGGAAAAAGTCGATTTCTCTACCGCAGTGCAGTATCGCGAAACAATTCGATCAGGGCCGCGCGGAACACGGCAAGACAAATTGCATCACGCTTTCGCCAGCTGACGATCGTGATTTGCAATTGAATGATCGAGCACGGCGCGCCGCAGCACCAATCCGTAAAATGCCAGCAGAACGATCAGCCCGAGCGGCAGGCTGGTAGCGCCGGCGATACCGCGCGACAACAGCGGCACAAGCCAGGCGGCGGCAAGAACGCTGATCTCGTAGTCGCGGAAACCGCGCGCAAGTCCATGGCGCGCGAAGAACGCGATCGCCACCGCCAGCACGACAAGATCGTAATCGAGCACATAGGGTGTGGCGAGCAGGCTGCCGATGGCGAGGCCGGCTGCCTTCAGCTCGAAGGCAGCATCGCCGTGCCACAGAAAGGCGATGCTGGTGGCAAGGAACAGTGCCAGTGCGCCCTGTATTGCGTAAGCCGTGCGCACATCAGCGCCGAGATGGCGCGCGGCCGAGAAGATCGACTGGATCTTTTCCCAGCCGGTGTTGCCCTGTTCCAGCACGACGACTTGTGTGAACTCCATGGAGTCGATGAACGCATGCCAGACATCGCCACCGAGCGTGGCGAAACTCAATGCAACTAGCGCTGCACCCGCGAGCGCCGCTGCAGCGATCGTGTTCCAGCGCTGTCCCGCCACCAGCGCGATCGGAATCAGCACGCCGAATTGCGGCTTGTAGGCGAGCATGCCGATCAGCATGCCGGCCAGCCACGGTCTGGACCCAAGGAATTGCAGCGCGCCACCGAGCAATGCGGCGGTGAGAAAGCCATTGTGGCCGTGGCCGATATTGACGAACACGGCGGGGAAGGCGGCCGCGATCAGCCACGTTTCGCCGCGCGGCAGAATCGCGCGCAGCGTTGCAAGATATGCGGCGAAGCTCGCAACCAGCCAGATCGCAAGTCCCCATCCATAGGGAACCGCGGCGACAAGGAACGCGACGGCAAAGAAGAATGGCGGGTAGTGCCAGCCATAGAACGGCACGTCGCGCCCGCCGAAGATGGCTTTCTCGGCGGCGTGCTGAAGCGCCGGCTCGTAGGCCTGCGCGGACCGGCCCTGCCAGGTCAGCTGGCCCGCCGCATAGATGTTGGAGAAGTCGGTGCCGAGCGGCTTTCCGTTGCGGTCGATCAACCCGTCCGATACCGCGATCCAGCCGGCGAAGGCGAGGGTGCAAACCACGAGCACAATCAGGCTGTAGCTACGTAGGCGTGCGACCGTCAGCCAGTCGCCGGTCCGAAAGCCGCTCCAGAAGCTGCCTTGCCAGAAATGAGCCATTTTACCGCGGAATTTTATGAATGTTGCGCGACCCTAGCGGCGGGCCTTTAACGTTCCCTAAAGCTTGCACCGAGCAGGTGAAACTTTGCACCGATCAAGGCAAAGTTCCTTGCGGTGCAGCGTGATGCGTCTTAGGGTGCAATCATTCCTTTCATGAAGAGTCGTGGATTTCTGCGGTCCATGACGCCTGCCCAACCAGGAGAACATGATGTCCTTCCTTGCCGCCTCGCTCGCCCGTGTGAAGCCGTCCGCGACGATCGCGGTCACGGACAAAGCACGCGCGCTGAAAGCGGCGGGCCGGAATGTCATTGGCCTTGGCGCAGGCGAGCCGGACTTCGACACGCCCGGCAACATCAAGCTCGCCGCGATCCGCGCCATCGAAGCCGGCAAGACCAAGTACACCGATGTCGGCGGCATCCCCGAGCTGAAGGAAGCGGTCATTGCGAAATTCCAGCGCGAGAACGAGCTGACCTACAAGCCGAACCAGGTCATCGTCGGCACCGGCGGCAAGCAGGTGCTCTACAATGCGCTGATGGCCACCATCAATCCCGGCGACGAGGTGATCATCCCGGCGCCGTACTGGGTGAGCTATCCGGAAATGGTGGCGCTTGCCGGCGGCGAGTCCGTGCCGATCGTCTGCGCCGCCGAGCACGGCTACAAGCTGCAGCCGCAGGACCTGGAGAAGGCAATCACGCCGAAGACCAAGTGGATCATCCTCAACTCGCCGTCGAACCCGACGGGCGCGGCCTATACCCGCAGCGAGTTGAAGGCGATCACCGACGTGCTGCTGAAGCATCCGCATGTCTGGGTCATGACCGACGACATGTATGAGCACCTGGTCTACGACGACTTCGTCTTCACCACGCCCGCGCAGGTCGAGCCGAAGCTCTACAACCGCACGCTGACCGTGAACGGCGTCTCGAAGTCCTATTGCATGACCGGCTGGCGCATCGGCTACGCCGGCGGTCCCGCCGAGCTGATCAAGGCGATGCAGACCATCCAGTCGCAGTCGACGTCGAACCCGTCGTCGATCGCGCAATGGGCCTCCGTCGAGGCGCTGAACGGCCCGCAGGATTTCATCGCCGCGAACAACAAGGTGTTCAAGGAGCGCCGCGATCTCGTGGTCGGCATGCTGAACCAGGCCAAGGGCATCGACTGTCCGCGCCCCGAAGGCGCGTTCTATGTCTATCCGTCCTGCGCCGGCACCATCGGCAAGACCGCGGCCTCGGGCAAGGTGATCGCCAATGACGAGGACTTCGTCACGGAACTGCTGGAGGCCGAAGGCGTCGCTGTCGTTCAGGGCTCGGCGTTCGGCGTTGGACCGACCTTCCGCATCTCCTACGCGACCAAGACGTCGGACCTCGAGGACGCCTGCAAGCGCATCCAGCGCTTCTGCGGCAATTTGAGATAAAGCGTTTTCCAGCGAAGCCTGTCCCACACGCGATGCGGGAGGATCGGCGCCGGTTCGCGTTGAGAACAAGCGTCAGAACGCGTCAAATCACCTTCGCCGTCAGAACGCCTGATGTTTTGACGGTAGCTTCCCGAAAGCGCCTTGTTTTGAACAAGGCGCTTTCTTTGTGTCTGCCCGCATTTCACCGACATGTGGAGATCAGACTTATGCGCCTTTCGACCATCGCCATTGCCTTCGCGGCGCTGATGACGCCGATCGCCAGCGCGAGTGCGCTGCCGCCCGCTCGTGCCGGAATTCTGCAATGCCAGGGCGGCCAGAATGTCGGCTTCGTTGTCGGCTCGGTGACCAGCCTGGAATGTGTATTCCAAAGCGAGGGGCGTCCTCCCGAACCCTACATCGCGATCGTTCGCCGTTACGGTGTCGATGTCGGCTTTACCGGCCAGACGCGACTGGCTTGGGCCGTGAACGCGCCGGTCGGCCGGATCGGACGTGGCGTACTCGCGGGCACCTATGGCGGCGTCGGCGCCAACGCCTCTGTCGGTGTCGGCTTCGGCGGCAACTTCCTGGTCGGTGGTCCCGCCAATGCCTACGCGCTGCAGCCAATCAGCGTGCAAGGCCAGATCGGGTTGAACGTCGCGGCCGGCGTCGCCGGTCTCGAATTGCAGCCGGTGCGGTTCGGACGCGGTGGCCGGTCCTACCAGCATCGCCGCTATCCCGGCTGAGCAAACAGAACGATGATCAACAAGGCCCGCGCAAGCGGGCCTTCTTTTTTGGATGACGACATTCCGGGGCACGCGAAGCGTGAACTATGGAGCGCGCTTGCGCTCCAGAGAATCTTCCCCGATGCGCAATTGCGCATCTGAGGTCTGGTCCGGAGCCTGTCATCGTGCCGCGCGTCGCGCGGACCCGTTGGGACCATCCCGGAATGACGCTTCGCGTCATCTGGCCGCGTTGCTCCCGTTGTGCCATAGAGATCGCGCCATATCGGCACGTTCTGTTTTCGCATCGCCCTTACTTGATCCCGGAGATTTGTTCATGCGCCGCTCACTCGCCCTTGCCGCCGTTGCTCTCGCTCTGTCGGCGCCGGTCGCCACGACCTCTGCGCAGCAGGCCAAGGTGCAGGTCGGGATGCTGGAATGCCGCGGCGGCGCCAGCATCGGCTTCATCGTCGGCTCCGTGACCAATCTCGGCTGCGTGATGCGCGCCACGGGCCGGCCCGACGATTTCTATGTCGCGACCATCCGCAAAGTGGGGCTCGATCTCGGCATCACCCAGGAATCCGTGCTGGCCTGGGGCGTGTTTGCGCCGGTGGCGCAGCTCGGCCCCGGCGATCTCTCGGGCAATTATGCCGGCGCCCAGGGCAGCGCGACGCTCGGCGTCGGTGTCGGCGGCAACGTGCTAGTCGGCGGCTCCAACAATTCGATCGCACTGCAGCCCCTCAGCGTGCAGGGCCAGGTCGGCATCGCCATTGCGGCCGGGCTCGAAAGCCTGGAACTGCGTCCGGGCCGCTAGCAATATCTTTCGTCGGAGGCAGGGCGGCGCAGTGCACGCTGCACTGCATCCGAGCATAACGCAAATTTACCAGCGACATTTTCCCGCTTGCCAAAATCGCGGGACAGGCGGAGCATTGCAGCCGCCGACCCGATCACGGGCCGACTTCAAGATTGAAGGAGGCGGCTAATGGGACAAGACGTCAGAAGTCCCCGAGGTCCACGGTGCATTGCACTGGTGGGCCCTTTCCAAAGCGGTAAAACCACCCTTCTCGAAGCAATATTGGCGCGAACAGGCGCCATTCCCAAAGCCGGCAGCGTCGATGCCGGAACTTCCCACGGAGATGCCAGTTCCGAAGCCCGCCATCACAAGATGAGCGTCGGCCTTTCCGCCGCCTCAGTGAATTTCATGGGCGACAGCTACACCTTCATCGATTGTCCGGGTTCAGTCGAGTTCGCGCACGATATGCGCGCCGCGCTTCCGGCTGTCGACGCCGCCGTCGTGGTCTGCGAGGCGGACGAGAAGAAGCTGCCGCAACTGCAAATCATTCTTCGCGAGCTCGAGGATCTCAAGATCCCGCGCTTCCTGTTTCTTAACAAGATCGACAAGGCCAACAAGCGCATCCGCGAAACGCTCGCGACCTTGCAGCCGGCCTCGCGCACCCCATTGGTCCTGCGGCAGATCCCGATCTGGAACGGCGACCTCATCGAAGGCTTTGTCGATTTGGCGCTGGAGCGCGCCTTCGTCTACCGAGAGCACAAGCCTTCGGAAGTCGTTGAGCTCGAAGGCGGCAATCTCGACCGCGAGAAGGAAGCGCGCTTCTCCATGCTGGAGAAGCTCGCCGACCATGACGATGCGTTGATGGAGCAGCTGCTGGAGGACATCCAGCCGCCGCGCGATGCCGTGTTCGACGATCTCGCCCGCGAGCTTCGCGAAGGACTGATCTGCCCGGTGCTGCTGGGCTCCGCCATCCGCGAGAACGGCGTGCTTCGCCTGATGAAGGCGCTGCGCCATGAATCGCCCGGCGTTGCGGAGACGGCAAAGCGTCTCGGCGCGCCCGCGCAGAAGGAGGCGCTGGCCTATGTGTTCAAGACCGTGCACCAGCTGCACGGCGGCAAGCTCTCCTTGGTCCGGCTGCTCGCCGGCCATCTCGATGACGGCGCCACGCTGCTGGCGTCCTCGGGCGAGAGCGGCCGCGTCTCCGGCATCCTGGGCGTCAGCGGCGCCCATGACAGCAAGCGATCTTCGGCGGAGGCCGGCGACACTGTCGCGCTCGGCAAGCTCGATGCGATCAAGACCGGTGACACGCTGTCCGGTGGCAAGAGCGCGCCGGTAGCGCTGATCAAGGTCGAATCGACTTCGCCGGTGCTGTCGATGTCGATTGCGGCATCTGATCGCAAGGACGACGTCAAGCTCGGCCAGGCGCTAATCCGCCTCAACGAGGAGGATCCCTCGCTCACCATGGTGCAGAATCCGCGCACCCACGACATCGTGCTGTGGGGCCAGGGCGAGATGCATCTGCGCGTGGCGATGGAGCGGTTGAAAGACCGCTTCGGCGTCAACGCCAAATCGCATCCGACCGCGATCGGCTATCAGGAGACCATCCGCAAACCGATCACCCAGCGCGGCAGGCACAAGAAGCAGTCCGGCGGCCACGGCCAGTTCGGCGACGTCGTGCTCGACATCAAGCCAATGCCGCGCGGCACCGGCTTCGAGTTCGCCGAGAAGGTGGTCGGCGGCGCAGTGCCGCGCAACTACATCCCGGCGGTCGAGGAGGGCGTGGTGGATGCGCTGACGCGCGGCCCGCTCGGCTTCCCCGTGATCGACGTGCATGTCACGCTGACCGACGGCTCCTATCACAGCGTCGACTCCTCCGATCTCGCGTTCCGCACCGCGGCGCGCGTCGGCGTGTCGGAGGCGCTGCCGCAGTGCCAGCCGGTGCTGCTGGAGCCGATCCATGTGGTCGAGATCGTCTGCCCGACCGAGGCCACCGCCAAGATCAACGCGATCCTGTCGGCGCGGCGCGGCCAGATCCTCAGCTTCGATACGAGAGAAGGATGGGCCGGCTGGGACTGCGTCCGCGCCACCATGCCGGAAGCGGAGATCGGCGATCTCATCGTCGAGCTACGCTCGGCCACTGCGGGGGCCGGCAGCTTCACACGGCAGTTTGACCGCATGGCCGAGGTCACCGGCCGCGACGCCGACAAAATCATTGCCGCGCACCGCGACGCGGCGTGAACCGGCCCGTCGTGCTGAAGCCGCGATCTTACCTTCTCCCGCAAGGGGAGAAGGCAGGATAGACCCGCAGCGGCGGCCCGGCTTCCGCTGCGGCGGCTGAGCAGGCAAGATGTGCCGGCATGCTCGATTCACGCGCCAGCACCCTGCTCGCCTGTGCGCTCAGCGCGCTCGCCGGCTATGTCGACGGCATCGGCTTCCTGCATCTCGGCGGGCTGTTCGTGTCCTTCATGAGCGGCAATTCGACCCGCATGGGCGTCAGCCTCGCCGACAGACAATGGGCGGGTGCCCTCGAAGCGCTCGGACTGATCGTGCTGTTCGTCGCCGGCGCAGCGGTCGGCAGCCTGATCGTGCTCGGCCGTTTCGCGCAGCGTCAGGCCGCACTGCTGCTGACCGAAGCGCTGCTGCTCGTGGCCGCCGGGCTCGCCCATCATTTCGGCCAGCAACCGCTCGCGATCGCCGCCATCGTGCTGGCAATGGGGCTGGAGAACGCGGTGTTCCAGATCGACGGCGGCGGCGGTCTCGGCCTCACCTATGTCACGGGTGCGCTCGTCAAGGTCGGCCAGCTCGTCGCCGCCGCCATGACCGGCGGTCCGCGCTGGGGCTGGCTGCCCAATCTGCTGTTGTGGGCCGCGCTGGTGGCGGGGGCCGCGGCCGGCGCGCTGGCCTATACCAGCTTCAATCTTGGCGCGATCTGGATCGCAGCTGCCGTCGCGCTGGCGTTGGCCGTGACGGTCGCTGCGGGCGCGAAGCGTGCGGATTGACAGCGCGCGCGGCTTGTTCGATGCAGGATGCATGACACCAGGAGCAAAACCCCCCGCCGCCTGCCTGATCGGATGGCCGGCCGCGCATTCGCGTTCGCCGCTGATCCATCGCCACTGGCTACGCACGCTCGGCATCGAGGGCGGCTATGTGATCGAAGCGGTGCCGCCGGACGATTTCCG
>Ga0187815_10000068_pt1 | contig 48234 bp, 49 predicted proteins | sample NC_S_5_FD_132962 | JGI IMG/M metagenome (GOLD analysis project Ga0187815, IMG submission 132962) | Wetland sediment microbial communities from Neuse River Estuary, North Carolina, USA - ASW-S_5 | ecosystem: Environmental > Aquatic > Freshwater > Wetlands > Sediment | place: USA: North Carolina... | reverse complement strand
CGGTGGCCAGCACCACGGCCTGGCCGCGGAACAGGTGCAGCGTGCCCTCGTTCATGTCCAGCGCCAGCACGCCGCGGCAGACGCCCTCGTCGTCGAAGATCAGGTCGATCGCGAAGTATTCGACGAAGAACTCGGCGTCGTGCGCCAGCGCCTGCTGGTACAGCGTATGCAGGATGGCGTGGCCAGTGCGGTCGGCCGCGGCGCAGGTGCGCTGCGCCGTGCCCTTGCCGTAGTGCGTGGTCATGCCACCGAATGGGCGCTGGTAGATGCGGCCTTCCTCGGTGCGCGAGAACGGCACGCCGTAGTGTTCCAGCTCGTAGATCGACGGGATGGCCTCGCGGCACATGTACTCGATCGCGTCCTGGTCGCCCAACCAGTCGCCACCCTTCACGGTGTCGTAGAAGTGGAAGCGCCAGTCGTCCTCACCCATGTTGCCAAGCGCTGCGGCGATGCCGCCCTGCGCCGCCACCGTATGCGAGCGAGTCGGAAACACCTTGGTGATGCACGCGGCCTTGAGGCCCTTCTCGGCCAGGCCGAAGGTGGCGCGCAGGCCCGCGCCGCCGGCGCCGACCACGATCACGTCGTACTTGTGCTGCTGGATCTTGTAGCTTTCCATCGGGCTCAGGCTCCCAGTGCGATGCGCAGAACGGACAGCACGCCCGCGAGCGCGCACAGCACCGCGAGGAACTTGATCACCACCAGCAAGGCCACTTCCTTCCAGCGGGTGTGCACGTAGTCTTCGATCACCACCTGCAGGCCGAGCACGGCGTGCCAGAACATGGTGAGCACGAACAGGATCAGCAGCACCGCATTCCACGGCTTCGCCACCATCGCCTTCGCCGTGGCGTAGTCGGCATGCAGCAACGACAGCACGGTGACCACGAACCACAGGCCGAGCAGGATCAGGGCGGCGGCGGTGACGCGCTGCGTCCACCAGTGGCCCACGCCCGACTGCGCCGAGCCGAAGCCGCGCGCACGCTTCAGCGGATTGCGCAGCCCGCTGCGCACGTCGTGCGAGCCGAAGTCGTTGGCGCTCATGCCGCACCTCCGGCAGTCAGCACATAGACCCAGACCAGGACCACCAGCACCAGGCTGCCGATTACCGACAGCCAGCTCGAACGCACGAACTGCGGAATGGCATAACCCGCACCGGTGTCCTGTACCAGATGGCGGATGCCGTTGCACAGGTGATAGAACAGCGACCAGCTCCAGCCGACCAGCAGGATGATACCCAGCGGGCTGCCCATGCAGATCTTGAACTGGTCGAAAGCGGCCTCGCCCGCGGCCAGCGAAAGCAGCCCCCAGACCACGAGCAGCGTGCCTACGGCCAGCGCGATGCCGGTGGCGCGATGCAGGATGGAGGTCATCATCTGCACTTGCCACTTGTAGATCTGTAGATGCGGAGAGAGCGGTCGTCGCGTGTCTGCCATGGCGGCTATCCTGGGTGGAATCGCTAGATCTGTCTGCCAAGCCGAAACCGCACGCGCGACGACGGATGCCGCCACGCGACGCATCAGAAGTCGATGCAGCGTCCGTTCTTTTCCCAGTCGCCGTAGCGGGTAGGATCGGGCGCCGGTCGCTCCGTCGCCGCCTTCTCCCCCGCCGGTTGCTCGGGTACGGCCGCCGGTTCCGCCGGAGCGGGAGCAGGCCTGGATTCGGTTGGGCGGGAAGTGTCGGACATGGTCGTTAACAAGCGGCGGAAGGTTAATACTTGCCGCAATGCCGCACAACCTTGACGAACGCCGCAAGCGCCGCATGCCCCGCATCGCGACGACTTGCGTTGCGCCGTCGTCACCCGCATCTAGGCTGACTTATGTCGACTCCGTGCCCCGCCGAAACCCTGCTGATCGAAGGCCCCGACGCGCTGGCCTTCGCACAAGCGCAATTCAGCAGCAACGTCCAATCGCTTGCCGTCGGCGCCTGGCAGTTCAGTGCATGGCTGAATGCGCAAGGCCGCGTGCGCGCACTGTTCCACCTGGCACGACTGGACGAACAACGCCTGCTCCTGTTGCTGCGTGGCGGTGACGCGGCAGCACTTGGCGAAGCGCTGCGACGCTACGTGTTTCGTAGCCGGCTCACACTGCAGACATCGCCATGGCGCGCACTGGGCACTGCAGCCGCATTTCCGCTGCACAACTTGCGCATCGAGAGCGACGGCATCGTGCTCGGTTGCGGCACGCACGGCCTTCGACTCGCTGCCGGCGACGCGGGCGACGAAACCTGGTGGTCGCTGCAATCGCAACTCGGCTGGCCGTGGCTGCCCACTTCCGCTCTGGATGCCTTGCTGCCTTCCGCGCTGTCGCTGCATCGCCTGCAGGCCGTGGCGATCGACAAGGGCTGTTATCCCGGCCAGGAAATCGTCGCGCGACTGCACTGGCGCGGCGGTCACAAGCGGCATCTGTGCAAGCTGCGCATATCGCATGGCGCATTGCCTGGTGACATCCTGCATCGCGACGGCAAGGAAGTCGGCGTCTTGCTCAACATCGTCGACAACGACGACGAGAACGACGCGCTCGCGACGTTGAACGACGACGCCACATCCGAGAACACCACGTTGCAACTCGACGACGGCCTTGCGTTGCGCGTGCAACATCGCTGGGAGAACTGAAGCGCGACACATCGCCGCGTTTCTGTGAACAGTCGTTCACATTTGTCGACGTTTTGGATGATTGCGCGTTGAACGAAATCGACCCGGCACTTGCCGCGAAAAAAATCCGCAGTTAGGCTCCGCCAACCATTCAATGCGGCATCCGCCACCCACGGCTGCCGAAGCACGCGACGAACCGGAAGATTCCGTATCGGCGCGACCCGGCCAAGATCGCCGGATGGAACAACCGCCTGAGTGCGGAATCTGTTGCAGGCCATTACGACGCAGACGTCGCGCAACGCCTCGACAGCATCCCTCGATCGGCATAGATGCCGCCGCTCGAACGCCACAATCCCGTGGCATTCGTCCAGCCACAAGTTTCGGCCGGGCGATCAATCCAGGTGGAACGGCCTGCCCGCCCGTCCACCGCAACGGCGCGTCGGACAGCTCCTTCGTCTGCGCGTACAGCACGCTGGAGGCAGACAATGAAACTTTCCATGTTGCTGTGGCTGACCACGCTGATGCCACAACCCGTCGCCAACCAGGCCTGCCTGGCTACGACGGTGTACCTGGAGGCGCGCAGCCAACCCACCATCGGCCAGATGGCCGTAGCCGAGGTGGCGATGCGCCGCCGCGAACGCGGACAGTGGGGCGACACGGTGTGCGAAGTCGTGACGGCGCCGCACCAGTTCGCCACCACCACCACACCCGGCTCGTTCGAGATCGACAACATCGACGCCTTCCACAAGGCTTGGGAAATCGCCGGACGCACGATCCACGACTGGCAGCTGCCGGCGAACAAGCGCCGCATGCTGGTGCCACGCGCCGACCACTTCGCCACCGTAGCGGTGGCGCCCGCATGGTCGCGCAACAAGCCCGCGATCACCATCGGCGACCACACCTTCTACGCCGTGAATTGATCCTCGACACCGTTGCGGCTATCCAAAAAAAGGCCCTCTCGCGAGGGCCTTTTCATTTGGACGTCCAGACGTCCTTTTCATCCGCATCGAAAGATCGGCTACATCGGGTAGACGTGGCCGTTGTTTACCTGCACGTAATCGCCATTGCGCACGTTCGGGTTCTCGCGCTGGGTCACCGTGGCGTACTGGCCGTTGTCCAGCCGCACCACGATGCGCCAGGCATTGCCGCCATCGTCGGAGCGCTTGCCGATCTGGTTGCCGACGACGCCGCCGGCTACCGCACCGACCACAGTGGCGGCCTTGCGACCATCGCCCTTGCCGATGGTGCTGCCCAGCACGCCGCCGGCCACCGCACCGATCACCGCACCCAGCACGCCGCCATTGCCATTGCCGGTGTCGACATACACCGGCTGCACATCCTCCACCACGCCACAGCTCTGGCAGCGACCGTAGCCGCCGCCGTAGCCTTGCCCGTAACCCTGGCGGTAGCCACCGTTGCCGTAGTCGGGGCTGGTGGCGCATCCAGCCAGCGCCAGTCCCGCCGCAAGCACGGCCATCGGAATGACGCTACGCACGGTGATGTTCATCGCACTGCCCTCCTTCGGGGCTCACGAAGTTCGATAATCAGCGAGCGTCTGAAACAGCCGTCACGCCTTCTTGCACCTGCACGCGATCGCCCGGATCATGATCCATGCGCGTGGTGCGGGTGACACCGTTGTACACGTACCGCACGTCGTAGCCGATGATCTTGCCGCCGCCGCCCGCGACCGTGCTGCAGCGACGCTCGACGGTGGAAGTCACCTGCGGCTGGTGATGCGCGTTCTCGATGCGGTTGCCGGCGTAGCCGCCGCCCACCGCACCAGCCACCGTGGCCAGGGTCTTGCCCTTGCCGCCGCCAACCATGTGACCAAGCAGACCACCGGCCACGGCGCCGATCGCGGTGCCGGCGATGTTGTGCTGATCCTTCGGCGGCGCAGTGTGGTTCACTACTTCGTCATGGCAAACCTGCTGCGGCGTGGCCGCCGAGCGCACCGGCGTCACGCTGACCACCTGGGCGTACTGCGGACCGGCCGGCTGCTGCGCGGCCGTGGGCGCCGAGGCCGCTGCCTGCGCGCCCTGGATACCGGCATCGGCGCTGCGGTTGCAGGCCGACAAGCCGACGGCCAGCGCGGCAGCAATCCCCACATTGAGTGCATTGACCATCAACCTGTTCATAACCATCCTCCTCTGTCAGTTTTCCAGCCGCGACGCAACGCAACATGCTCTTGTGCGCGGTCGGTGGCGCCATTGAACCTTCACGAGTCTGAATACTGCCTAGACCATCGTCGTTACACTAACTTCACATTGAGACTACTTCAGCCGGCACTGGCGCCCGGTATCGGAAAACGAGAGACGGATCACGCCCGTGCTTGTCGACAGCCACGTCCATCTTGACGATCGCGCCTTCGATGCGGACCGCGCACAGGTGCTGCAGCGGGCGCGCGACGCCGGCATTGACCAGCTGGTGGTGCCGGCCGTGGACGCAGGCAGTTGGACGCGCATCCGCGACCTCTGCGCCACACATCCGCACACGCTGTTCCCCGCCTATGGCCTGCACCCACTATATCTTCACCAGCACGCGCCCGGCGATGTCGACGCATTGCTGTCGTGGTGCGGCGCGAACACCACCGTCGCGATCGGCGAGATCGGGCTGGATTTCCATGCCGTCGACCTGGACCCTGCGTTGCAACGCAGCTACTTCGCGCGCCAGCTGGCGCTGGCCCGCGAGCTCGACCTGCCGGTGATCGTGCATGCGCGACAGGCGCTGGAGGAAGTGATCCTCACCCTGCGCCGCCACCCTGGCGTGCATGGCGTGGTGCACAGCTTCTCCGGCAGCGAGGAGCAGGCACGCCGCCTGTGGCAGCTCGGTTTCCTGATCGGCATCGGCGGACCGGTGACCTACGAGCGGGCGCAGCGCCTGCGTCGCATCGTGGCTGGCATGCCGATCGAATTCCTGTTGCTGGAGAGCGACGCTCCCGACCAGCCGGACGCGAACCATCGCGGCCAGCGCAATGAACCGGCGCGCGTCGCCGAGGTGCTGCGCTGCGTAGCTGCGCTGCGCGGCGAACCGGAGCACGGCGTGGCCGCTGCCACCGCCACGAACACCCGCCGCCTGTTCCACCTGCCCGATCCCCGCTCCGTGTGACCACAACGCGGCACTTGCGTCACGCGCCTGCGTGCGGCAATATTTATTTCACCAGTGAAATATAAACCAATGAAATGGCGCGTCTCTGCAACTGCATCGCGATGATGGACGAAGGCATCGAGCGCATGCTCGACGCCATCCCGCACCTTCCCGTCGAACAGGCGCGGTTGTGCCGGCTGATGCTGATGGTAGGCGCGCGCATGGACGAAGCACTGGACGAGAAGCTCAAGTCGCAGCAGCTGATCGACAGCGAATTCCTCACCTTGCTGATCCTGTACAGCAGCCCGGACGGCAGTTCCACCCCAGGCGAGCTGTGCGAATTCACCTCGCAAGGCAGCACCAACATGACCCGCATCGGCAACGCGCTGGTGAAGCGCGGCCTGATCTCGCGCGGATCCAGCACCGAAGACCGCCGCCGCGTGCTGATCCGCATCACCGCCGCCGGCCGCCGCTTCGTACAGAAGATGCTGCCGCCGATGTTCCCCCGCGTGGAAGCGATGTTCGCCGGCTTCAGCGCCGCCGAACGCAACCAGCTCAGTCGCCTGCTGCGCAAGCTCGCCAAGAACCTCGACCAGCTCGACGCGGAGGACGCGTCGTGAAGGAGCCTTCGATGACCTTCACCCCGCCTCGCCCGCGCGCGGCATTGGCCCTTGCCGTCCTGTTGTCGCTCGCCGGCTGCGCGTTCGTGCCGCCGAAACTGCAGCATCCCGCGCTGCGCGACGACGTGCCGCTGGCCGGCCTGTCCGTGCCCACCCGCGCCGGCTGGCCGGCCACCGACTGGTGGCGCAGCTACGACGATCCGCAGCTCGACGAGCTGATGGCCACGGCGCTGCGCCAGTCGCCCGATCTCGCTCAGGCGCAGAGTCGCGTGCACACCGCCGAAGAGTCGGTGAAGCTCGCCGCCGCCCAGGCCGGGCTCAGCATCAACGGCAACGCGCAGTTGAGCCGACAGCGCCTGAGCGAACACGGTCTGATGCCGCCGAAGCTGCTTGGCTTCACCTGGTACAACCAGGCCGACCTCGGCATGCAGTTCCAGTACGACTTCGACTGGTGGGGCAAGAAGCGCGCCGCGATCGAAAGCGCGCTGGACCAGGCGCACGCCGCCGAGGCGCAGCGCAGCGCGGCGGCACTGACGATCCAGAACGCAGTGGCCGACACCTACTTCGGCTGGCTGGCCGACGAGGCGCGGCTGGCGCTGGCCCGGCAATCGCTGGCGGTGCAGCAGCGCCTGCTCGCAATCGCCGAGCTGCGCGTGCGGCAAGGCGTGGATCTGCCCGACACCGTGCAGGAGGCCCGGTCGGGCGTGGTCGCCGTCGAGCAGGTGCAGACCGCGCTGGAAAGCTCGGCGCACATCCGCAAGGTGGCGCTGGCCGCCCTGCTCGGCGTGGCGCCCGCGCAGTTGCCAGCGCTGACGCCGCGTCCCCTGCCCGCCACCGGCGGCGCCTTGCCCGCCGACGCGCGGCTCGACCTGATCGCCCGCCGCCCCGACATCGCAGCCAGCCGCTGGCAAGTGGAAGCGGCGCTGAAGCAGACCGATGTGGCGCGCGCACAGTTCTTCCCCGACCTCAGCATCACCGCGATGGCGGGGTTGTCCAGCACCAATCAGGGCACGCCCGCCCTGTTCGGCGGCGGCAGCTCCGGCGACCTGGGCAACCTGTTCAGCGCGGGCAGCCGCGTGTTCGGCCTCACCCCCGCACTGCACCTGCCGATTTTCGAGGGCGGCCGGCTGAAGGCCTCGTACGGCATCAGCCGCGCCCAGCTCGACGACGCGGTGGCGCAATACAACGCCGCGGTGTTCCACGCCACGCGCGAGGTCGCCAGCCAGGCACTGGCCGCCGAGCAGTTGGCCACGCGGCGCCAGCAGCAGGAGCAGCAAGTCGGCGCCGACGAACATCTCGTCGCCAGCGCACAGGCTCGCCTGCGCCGGGGCGTGCGCGACGCCCGTGAAGGCCTCGCCGCCCAAGCCCAGTTGCTGCAGCAGCGGGATCAGGCCGTCGGCCTGCACGCGCAGGCGCTGACCACCGACCTTGCCCTGATCATGGCGCTGGGCGGCGGCTACCGCATGCCCGCTGACACCGCCAGCACGACTCCCTCTTCCCCGACTTCACCTTCTAAAAACGCCAGCCGGAGCCCCCACCCATGAGCGCTACCGAGTCCGCCCTGCCGCAGGGCCGCAACGACAGCGGTTTCGCCGCCAAGGATCCGCCCAAGCGCCGGCGCGCGCTGCTAATCGTGACCTTGGTGTTCATCCTCGCCGCGCTGGCCTGGTTCCTGCTCTGGTTCTTCGTGTTCTCCACCCGCGAGAGCACCGACAACGCCTATGTGGGCGGCAACCTGGTGGGCATCTCCACCCAGGTGCCCGGCACCGTGGTCGCGGTGCTGGCCGACAACACCGAGCACGTCGATGCCGGCCAGGTACTGGTGCGCCTCGACCCCACCGACGCCGACGTGCGCCTGCGCCAGGCGCGCAGCGCGCTGGCGCTCGCGGTGCGCCAAGTGCGCGGGGAAACCGACAGCGCCGGCGGCGCCGACGCTGCGGTGGCGGCGCGCAAGGTGGAGCTGCGGAAGGCCGAGGCCGACCTCAAGCGTCACCTGCCGCTGGTGGCGGCGCAGGCCGAATCGCCGGAGATCGTGCAGCACCTGCGCGACACCGTGGCCGGCGCGCAGGCGGCGCTGGATGCGGCCCAGGCCCAGGCCCAGGCCGCACATGCCGCCGTCGCCGGCACCGACATCGCGAACAATCCCGCCGTGCAGCAGGCGCGCGCGAACTTCCGCGCCGCCTGGGTGGCCGCCCAGCGCAACACCATCCTGGCGCCGGTGTCCGGCTACGTGGCCGAGCGCAGCGTGCAGCTGGGCAACAGCGTGGCGCCCGGCCAGCAGCTGATGACCGTGGTGCCGCTGCACGACCTGTGGGTGGACGCCAACTTCAAGGAGAACCAGCTGCGCCATATCCGCATCGGCCAGCCGGCGAAGATCACCACCGACCTCTACGGCAACAAGGTGGAGTACCACGGCAAGGTGATCGGCCTGGGCGCCGGCACCGGCAGCGTGTTCTCGCTGTTGCCCGCGCAGAACGCCACCGGCAACTGGATCAAGGTGGTGCAGCGCGTGCCGGTGCGCATCGCGCTGGACGACAAGGAACTCGATCAGCATCCGCTGCGCGTGGGGCTGTCCACCGACGTCACCGTGGACATCAGCCACGACCAGGGCAAGGTGCTGGCCGCCGGCCCCGCACTGCCGGCCGCCGAGACCACGGTGTACGACCGTATCGCCAGCCAGGCCGACGCCGAGGCCGAGAAGGTGATCCAGGCCAACCTCGGCACCTCCGGCCGGTCGCGCTGAACCGCGCCGCACCGAGTCCCACGCGAGCCCATCCATGGCCACCACGCCCGAGAATGCCGCCCCGCTGAAGCCGCTGCACGGCGGTCCACTGGCGCTGCTCACCATCGCCGTCGCGTTCAGCACCTTCATGGAGGTGCTGGACATGACCATCGTCAACGTGGCCGTGCCGCACATATCCGGCAGCCTCGGCGTGAGCCCCAGCGAGGGCACCTGGACGATCAGCTCCTACGCACTGGCCAGCGCGATCATGCAGCCGCTCACCGGTTGGCTGGCGCGGCGCTTCGGCGAGGTGCGCACCTTCGTCGTCTCGGTGCTGCTGTTCGTGGTTTTCTCGATGCTGTGCGGCCTGGCCAACAGCATGCCGATGCTGGTGGTCTGCCGCCTGCTGCAGGGTGCGGGCTCCGGCCCGATGGTGGCGCTGTCGCTGACCCTACTCTTGACCAGCTACCCCAAGGAGAAACAGGGCATCGCGCTGGCGCTGTGGGCGATGACCGTGGTGGTGGCGCCGATCTTCGGCCCGATCCTGGGCGGCTGGCTCACTGACAACTTCTCCTGGCCGTGGATCTTCTACATCAACCTGCCGGTGGGCCTGGCCGCGGCGGCGATCACCTGGGCGATCCTGCACAAGCGCGAGACCAAGACCCTCAAGGCGCCGATCGACATGGTGGGCCTGGTGCTGCTGGTGGCGGGGGTGGGCTGCCTGCAGTTCATGCTGGACAACGGCAACGACCACGACTGGTTCGCCTCGCCGCTGATCCTCACGCTCGGCATCGTCGCCCTGGTTTGCCTCACCTTCCTGGTGGTGTGGGAAATCCACGCCAAGCATCCGGTGATCGACCTCTCGCTGTTCAAGCAGCGCAACTTCACCGTGGGCGTGGTGGCGCTGACGCTGGGCATGTTCGCGTTCTTCGGCATCAACGTGGTGTTCCCGCTGTGGCTGCAGATCGACCTGGGCTACACCGCCACCTGGGCCGGCCTGGCCGCCGCGCCGGTGGGCGTGCTGGCCTTCCTGCTGTCGCCAGTGCTGGGCAAGACCATGCACCGGCTGGAGCTGCGTGCGGTGGTGACCTTCTCGTTCGTGATCTTCGCGCTCACCGCGTACTGGTTCGCCAGTTTCGACAGCAACGCCTCGTTCTCCACGCTGGTGATGCCGCGCTTCGTGATGGGCCTGGCCATCCCCTGCTTCTTCATCCCGCTGAACCAGATCTACCTCGCCGGCCTGCCCGCCTCGGAGATCGCCAGCGCCTCGGGCCTCTCCAACTTCTGCCGCACCATGGGCTCGAGCATGTCTACTGCGATCACGGTGACGCTGTGGCAGCACCGCAGCGAATTGCACCATGCCAACCTCACCGAGTCCGTCAGCCCCGGCCATCCGGCGGCCACGCAGTTCCTGCAGGACCTGGCCCGGCGCGGCATGCCGCACCAGCAGAGCTTGGGCCTGATCGACCAGCTGGTGAACCGCGAGGCGCTCACCCTGGCGGTGAACGACGTGTTCTTCGGCTGCGCGGTGCTGTTCCTGCTGCTGATCCCTATCCTGTGGTTCGCCAAACCGCCGTTCGGCAGCTCAGGCGGGGCGGTGGGTCACTGAACAACCCGGCTTTGCTGCAGACCAGCGTGGCGCACATCGCGGCGCCACGGCCCGCCGCGGAGCAGACCAATTCTGCAGCATGCATGCCACTGGTCTACTGGTGCGGCGCAATATCTTCTGCTAGTTTCGCCGCATGGCACAAACCAAGCGCGTCATCAAGAAGTATCCGAACCGTCGGCTCTACGACACCGAGATCTCCAGCTACATCACGCTGGAGGAGGTGCGCCAGCTGGTGCTGGACAACGAGGACTTCGAAGTCCGCGATGCGAAGACCGGCGAGGATCTCACCCGCTCCGTGCTGCTGCAGATCATCTCCGAGCACGAGGAGAAGGGGCAGCCGATGCTGTCGCCCCAACTGCTCAGCCAGATCATCCGCTTCTACGGCGACTCGCTGCAGGGCTTCATGGGACCATACCTGGAGCGCAGCTTGCAGGTGTTCCTCGATCAGCAGCAGCAGTTCCGCACCCAGCTCAACAGCCTGATGGGGCAGACCCCGTGGGCGATGGTGAACGAGCTGACCGAGCGCAACATGGACGCGTGGAAGACCATGCAGCGCGGTCTGCTCGACGCCGCCGCACAGATCACTCCGCAAGGCGGCAGCCGCGGCGGCAACAAGAAGACCGGCTAAGGGACTGAACCCTTGCGATCGTCGCTGATCGCGAAAATCAAACGGGCGGCCATGCTTGGCCGCATTCTTCACCTTCCACCCCTTCCACCCTTTCCATCACGCGCCGCCTCGAGCGGCGCGTTTGATTTTCACGCTCAAGGATGCGCGCAAAAACCACGGAACAAGCCATGACTTCACCCTTTGCGAATGGCGCTCCTGCACGCCTGGCCGTGGTCACCGGCGGCCTCGGCGGTCTCGGCACCGAAATCTGCCGCCAGCTGGCCCGCGCCGGCCGCCGCGTGATCGCCGCCGACCTGCCCGCCAGCGATGCGCGCCTCGCCGGGTTCCGTGAGGCTACCGCCGAATTCGCCGACGCCATCGTCCACGAGTCGCTGGACGTCAGCGACCATGCCGCCTGCACCACGCTGATCGACCACCTCGACCGCGAGCATGGCGGCGTGGACATCCTGGTCAACGCGGCCGGCATCACCCGCGACGCCAGCCTGCGCAAGATGACGCCTACGCAATGGCACGAGCTGATGCGGGTGAACCTCGACGGCCTGTTCAACACCTGCCATGCCGTGGTGGAAGGCATGAGCGCGCGCGGCTTCGGCCGCATCGTCAACATCAGCTCGGTGAACGGCCAGACCGGCCAGTTCGGCCAGACCAACTACTCCGCCGCCAAGGCCGGCGTGCACGGCTTCGGCATGGCGCTGGCGCGCGAAACCGCGCGCAAGGGCGTCACCGTCAACACCGTCTCGCCCGGCTATTGCGACACGCCGATGGTGGCCGCAGTGCCCGCCGAGATCCGCGCCCAGATCGTCGCCGGCATCCCGGTGGGCCGCCTCGGCACGCCAGCCGACATCGCCCGCGCGGTGTGCTTCCTCAGCGCCGACGACGCCGGCTACCTCACCGGCGTCAACCTGCCGGTGAACGGCGGGTACTTCATGAGCTTCTGAAGCTCACCGCGCGGTACGTATTGCAGTCGCGCGCCGCTTGCGGAACAGTGAGAGAACCACCTTCCCGGTACGCGACATGACGCAAGCTCCTCGCATCACCCTCATCGGCGGCGGCCTGGTCGGCGCCCTGCTGGCACGGCAGCTGGCGCAGCACGGCTTCGCCGTGGAGGTGTTCGAAAAGCGTCCCGATCCGCGCCGCGCGGGCTTCCTCGGCGGGCGTTCGATCAACCTCGCGCTGGCCGAACGCGGCTTGCAGGCCTTGCGCACGGCGGGGCTGGCCGACGAAGTGCTGCTGCGCGCAGTGATGATGCGCGGGCGCATGGTGCACGCGCACGGCGGCGCCAGCGGCCTGCAGCGCTACGGCGTGGACGACAGCGAGGTGATCTGGTCGGTGTCGCGCGGCGCGCTGAACACGCTGCTGCTGGATGCCGCCGAAGCGTCCGGCGTGCGCTTCCATTTCGGCCAGTCGCTGCTGGACGCGGATTTCGACCGCTGCCGCATCCGGCTCGCCGACGAGGCAGGCACCATGCGCGAGCACGATGCCGGCCTGCTGATCGGTGCCGACGGCGCAGGCTCGGCACTGCGCGCGGCGATGAACGCACATGCTCCGCTGGGCGAGCACATCGAACCGCTCGGCCACGGCTACAAGGAGCTGGAAATCCCCGCCGCCGACATCTTGCCGCCCGGGCTGGTGCAGCAGGCCGGCGGCGCGGGCCGCTTCGCTCTGGAGCCGCACGCACTGCACATCTGGCCGCGCGGCGGTTACATGTGCATCGCCCTGCCGAACGCCGAAGGCAGCTTCACCGTCACCCTGTTCCTGCCCGCCGCGGGCGGGTATCCCAGCTTCGCTACCCTGCCCGACGCCACCGCGGCGCACGCGTTCTTCGCCGCGGACTTCCCCGACCTGCTGCCGCTGATCCCGCGCTTCGACACGGACTATGCGGAGCATCCCGTGGGCACGCTCTCCACGCTGTACCTGGAACGCTGGCACCTCGACGGCCGCGCCCTGCTGGTCGGCGACGCGGCGCACGCCATCGTGCCGTTCCACGGCCAGGGCATGAACTGCGGCTTCGAGGACACGGTGACGCTGACGCAGCTGCTTGCCGCCGCGCCCGGCGACAGCGCCAGCGTGTTCGCGGAGTTCCAGCGCATCCGCCAGCCGAACGCCAACGCGATCGCCGCGATGGCGCTGGAGAACTACGTGGAGATGCGCGACTCGGTGGCCGATCCGCACTACCTCGCCAAACGCACGCTGGGCGCTAAGCTGGCCGAACGCATCCCCGGGCACTACATGGCGCGCTACCGGCTGGTCACCTTCACCCATCTGCCTTACGCCTACGCGCTGGAGCGCGGCCGGATGCAGGACAAGCTGCTGGAAGAATTGCTGCGCGGCACACCGGACGTGGAGGCGATCGATCTCGATGCCGCCGCCCGGCTGTTCCAATCGACGCTGCAGCCGCTGCCGGAGCTGCGCCATGGATGAAGCCCTGCTCGAAGCGTTCCGTTCCACCACCTATCACGTCTGCCTGGATGCCGTGCGCTGGGCCATCATCCGCGTGGACCTGCCCTTGCCCGCCCCGCTGGCCGCGGTGGTGGGCGCGCAACCCTGGGCCTTCATCACGGCCTGGAACCCGCAGGCGCGCCGGCGCCCGCCGGCCGAGAACGAGGCCGCGCAGCGCGAACTGCTTGCCTCGCTCGAACGGCAATCGGGCGTGCACGTCTATCCGGCCATCGGCGTGGGCACTTCCGGCTGGAGCGAACCCAGCCTGTTCGTGACCGGAGTGGGCGTCGCGGCGCTGGACCAGCTGACCCGTTCCTATGGCCAGCTGGCCTACGTACACGGCGAAGCGGGCGGCCACGCCACCCTGCGCGTGCTGGATTGAGTCGGGTCGCGGCAGCGCGCCGCATGGACAAGCTCGCCAGGCATTGCGGAGAATGGAAGCAATGACCGCCGCAGCATCCGCCCCTTTGCTCGAAGCGCAGCGCCTGAGCTTCCATCGCCAGGACGAACCGGTGTTCGCGCCGCTGGATTTCCGCCTGCACGCTGGCGAACTGGCCCTGGTCGAGGGCGACAACGGCAGCGGCAAGACCACCCTGCTGCGCCTGCTGGCCGGGCTGCTGCACGCCAGCGAAGGCCGGCTGCTGTGGCGCGGCGAGCCATGGCAGCGCGAGGTCTGCGCGGGCGAGATCTTGTTCCTCGGCCACCAGCTGGGCCAGAAGCTGGAGCTGAGTCCGCGCGAGAACCTCGCCTTCGCCGCGGGCCTGCACGGCCGGCGCGACGGCGTCACGCCCGATGCGGCGCTCGACGAGGTGGGTCTTGCCGGCTACGAGGACGAGCCGCTGCGGCGCCTCTCCGCCGGACAGAAGAAGCGCGCCGCGCTGGCACGCCTGCTGCTGCTGCCGGCTGCGCTGTGGCTACTCGATGAACCTTACGCGAACCTCGACCGGCACGGTATCGCCCTGGTCAATCGCCTGCTGGAGCGGCAGGTGGCGGCCGGCGGCGCGGTGCTGGTGAGCAGCCACGGGGCGGTGGGGTTCCATGGTGGCGAGCCGCAGCGGATACGCATGCATGGGTGAGTTTTTTTCTCAGGGGGGCGTTCGAGGATGAGCAGCGCTTCGCTGCCGCACGCCTGCGCCGCGATGTTGCGGCGGGATCTCCTGCTGGCGTGGCGCCGGCGGGGAGATCTGGCGATGCCGGTGTTGTATGCGGTGATCGTGGCTGTGCTGTTTCCTTTTGCATTGGGGCCGGACCTGGCGCTGTTGCAGCGGATCGCGGGTGGCGTGGTGCTGGTGACCGTGCTGCTGGCGATCCTGCTGGCGCTGGATGCGATGTTCGCCAGCGACATCGAGGACGGTTCGCTGGAGCAGCTGGTGCTCGCACCGCAGCCGCTGGCGCTGATGCTGGGCATGAAAGTGCTCGCGCACTGGCTCACCACCGCGTTGCCGCTGATCGTGATCGCGCCGCTGCTGGCCGGGATGCTGCACCTGCCGACCGCCGCGATGCCCGCGCTGCTGCTGGCGCTGCTGCTTGCCACGCCGCTGCTCAGCCTGCTCGGCGCGGTGCTGGTGGCGCTGACGGCCGGCACGCGGCGCTCTGGTATGCTGCTCGCCCTGATGTTGCTGCCGCTGTGCGTGCCGGTGGTGATCTTCGCGGCCGGCGCCGTGGCAGCCGCCCAGCAGGGCCTGCCATGGCTGGCACCGATCGCCTGGCTGGCCGCCGCACTGATCCTCACCGTGGTGCTGGCGCCGCTGGCTTGCGCGACGGCACTGCGCATTGCCTTGGACTCGTAAGCGATGTCTACCTGGATTCCGCTCTGGTTGCACAAGCTCGGCTCGCCGCCGACGTTCTACCGTTTCGCGGGCGCGGTGCGGCCGTGGGCGATGGGGTTGGCACTGCTGTTCGGCGTGATCGGGCTGTACGGCGGCCTCGTGCTGGCGCCGCCGGACTACCAGCAGGGCGATGCCTACCGCATCATCTTCATCCACGTGCCCAGCGCCTGGATGAGCATGTTCATCTACGCGGCGATGGGCGTGGCCGCGTTCGTCGCGCTGGTGTGGCGCATGAAGCTGGCCGAGGTGGTGGCGATGGAGTCGGCGCCGATCGGTGCGGCGTTCACCTTCGTCACCCTGGTCACCGGCTCGCTGTGGGGCAAGCCGATGTGGGGCACCTGGTGGACCTGGGACGCGCGGCTCACCTCCGAGCTGGTGCTGCTGTTCCTGTACCTAGGCGTGATCGGGCTGTACCACGCGTTCGAGGATCGCCGCCAGGGCGCGCGGGCCGCGAGCTTCCTCGCGATCATCGGCGTCATCAACGTGCCGATCGTGCATTACTCGGTGACGTGGTGGAACACCTTGCACCAGGGCAGCACGGTGGACATCTTCGGCCATTCGAAGATGCCGTGGGACATGCTGTGGCCGCTGCTGCTGATGACGCTGGCCACCAAGGCCTACTACGCGGCCAGCCTGTGCCACCGCGCGCGCACCGACCTGCTGGCGCTGGAAGGCGGCAAGGACTGGGTGCGCCAGATCGCCGAGGCGGAGGCCGGCCGATGAGTTCGCTGCAGCATTTCTTCGCCATGGGCGGCTATGCCGGCTACGTGTGGCCGGCCTATGCGGTGTTCTTCGCGGTGCTGATCGCCGACAACGTGGCGCCACGGCTGCGCCGCCGCCGCATCCTGCGGGAACTGCGTGGCCGGCTGGCGCGCCAGGCCGCGCGCGTGCGCCGCCCCCCATCCTCTTCCGTCACGCCCTGAGGGGCAGGAACACCGCATGTCGATGAACCCCACCCGCAAGCGCAGGCTAACCATTGTGATCGTGGTCGCGATCGCCGCCGCACTGGCGATCGGCCTGGGCGTGTACGCGCTGCAGCAGAACATGAACTACCTGTTCACCCCGAGCCAGGTGCAGTCGGGCCAGGCGGCGCAATACAAGACCTTCCGCCTCGGCGGCATGGTCAAGGCCGGCTCGATCCAGCGCAGCAAGGACTCGCTCGAAGTCACCTTCACCGTGGTCGACGCCGGCGGCGCGATGCCGGTGGAGTACACCGGCATCCTGCCCGACCTGTTCCGCGACAACCAGTCGGTGATCGCCACCGGCCACATGGACGGTGCCCGCTTCGTGGCCACCGAGGTGCTCGCCAAGCATGACGAGACCTACATGCCGAAGGAACTGAAGGACGCGATGGCCAAGGCGCATGCGCAGGCGAAGGTGAAGGAAGCCGTCGCGCAGGACAAGAGCCCATGACCCCCGAACTCGGCCAGCTTGCGCTGGTACTCGCCTTCCTGCTCGCCATCGCGCAAGGCGTGCTGCCGCTGCTGGGCGCGTGGCGCGGCAACCGCGCGCTGATGGCGGTGGCGCGTCCCGCCGCCGCCGGCCAGGCAGTGTTCGTGGCAATGGCCTTCCTGGTCCTGGTGTGGGCCTTCCTGCATTTCGATTTCTCGGTGCAGTACGTGGCCGACAATTCCAACCTCGCGCTGCCCTGGTACTACCGCATTGCCGCGGTGTGGGGCGCGCACGAGGGCTCGCTGCTGCTGTGGATCTTGATCCTCAACATGTGGGCGGTGGCGCTGGCCGCACTCAGCCACAAGCTGCCGGAGGTGTTCGCCGCGCGCGTGCTGGGCGTGATGGGCCTGGTCTCGATCGGCTTCCTCGCCTTCATCCTGTTCACCTCCGATCCGTTCGGCCGGCTGCTGCCGATGCCGGTCGACGGCGCCGACCTCAACCCGGTGCTGCAGGATCCGGGCATGACCTTCCATCCGCCGGTGCTCTACATGGGTTACGTGGGCTTCTCGGTGGCGTTCGCGTTCTCCATCGCGGCGCTCCTGGGCGGCGAGGTGGAGCAGGCCTGGGTGCGCTGGGCGCGGCCGTGGACGAACGCGGCCTGGGGCTTCCTCACCCTGGGCATCGTGGCCGGCAGCTGGTGGGCCTACGCCGAGCTGGGCTGGGGCGGCTGGTGGTTCTGGGATCCGGTCGAGAACGCCAGCTTCATGCCATGGCTGGTGGGCGCGGCGCTGATCCACGCGCAGGCGATCACCGAGAAGCGCGGCGGCCTGCGCGCGTGGACCCTGCTGCTGTCGATCTTCGCGTTCTCGCTGTCGCTGCTGGGCACCTTCCTGGTGCGCTCGGGCGTGCTCACTTCGGTGCACGCGTTCGCCTCCGATCCGCGCCGCGGCGTGTTCATCCTGATCTTCCTCGCCATCGTGGTGGGCGGTTCGCTGCTGCTGTACGCGCTGCGCGCGCCCAGGGTGACCGGCGGCAAGCCTTTCCAGATCGTCTCGCGCGAGACGGCGCTGCTGATCGGCAACCTGATGCTGGCCACCGCCTCGGCGATGGTGCTGCTGGGCACGCTGTTCCCGCTGATCGGCGACGCGCTGCACCTGGGCCGCGTCTCGGTGGGGCCGCCCTACTTCGGCCTGCTGTTCCCGCTGCTGATGGCGCCCGTCGTGCTGCTGCTGCCATTCGGGCCGTTCCTGCACTGGGGCAAGGCCGATGGCGGTGTGCTGAAGCAGGTGGCACTGCGTGCCGGCATCGCCGCGGCGGCCTGCGCGATCGTGGCGGCGTTCTTCGTGCAGGGCCAGCTCAAGGCCGTGGCCGGCGTGGCCGCCGCGGTGTGGATCGCGGCGGGTGTGCTGCTGTATGCGCTCAAGCGCTGGCGCGAGCTGCCGCGCGGCCGCCGCTACCCGGCCGAAATGGCCGGCATGCTGCTGGCGCACTTGGGCGTGGCGGTGTTCGTGATCGGCGTGCTGCTGTCCGAATCGCTGAGCGTCACGCACGACGTGCGCCTGGCGCCGGGCCAGGGCGAGGCCATCGCCGGCTATGTGTACCGCTTCGACGGCGTGCACCGCACCACCGGCCCGAACTGGCACGCCGACCAGGGCGTGGTCACCGTGCTGCGCGACGGCCGCACCGTGACGGTGATGCACCCGCAGAAGCGCACCTATGCGCGCGACCAGGTGCAGACCGAATCGGCGGTGGACGCCGGCCTGTTCCGCGACCTGTACGTGGCGCTGGGCGAGCCGATGGACGCGAACCATATCGAGGGCGCCTGGGCGCTGCGCCTGTACTACAAGCCGTTCATACGCTGGATCTGGGGCGGCGGCGTGCTGATGATGCTGGGCGGCTTCATCTGCGCCGGCGACCGCCGCTTCCGCATCAAGCGCATCGCCGCCGAGGCGGCGGCAACGAGCGCTGCGCTCACGCCGCAGGAGTCGCCGGCATGAAGCGGCTGATCCCGTTTCTCGTCTTCGTGCTGCTGGTGGGGCTGTTCGGCTTCGGCATCTGGTGGAACACCTGGCACGACGCGCGCTACGTGCCCTCGCCGCTGATCGGCAAGCCCGCACCCGCGTTCGCGCTGCCGCGGCTGGATACGCCCGATCAGACCGTGACCAAGGCCAGCCTGCTCGGCAAGCCTTACCTGCTCAACGTGTTCGCCAGCTGGTGCGTGGCCTGCGCCGAGGAACACCCGGTGCTGATGGCCGACGGCCGCCAGCTCGGCATCCCGCTGGTGGGCTACGACTACAAGGACGTGCCCGACGACGCCAAGCGCTGGCTGCGCGAGCACGGCAGCCCCTACGACCTGGTAGTCGCCGACCAGTCCGGCCGCACCGCGATCGACTTCGGCGTGTACGGCGCGCCGGAGAGCTTCCTGATCGATGCGAAGGGCGTGATCCGCTACAAGCACATCGGCCCGCTCACCCCCGAGGTGATCGCGAAGGAACTGCAGCCGGTGATCGATGCGCTCAAACCGGAGGCGCCATGAGCAGGTTCCTGGCACCGCGTAGGAGCGCACCCTGTGCGCGAATGCTTTTGGCTTCGATCCAGCACCAGAGCCATCGCGCACAGGGTGCGCTCCTACGCGTTCTGCTGCTGGCGCTACTGGCGTTCGCCGGCCAGGCCTTCGCCGGCAGCGGCGCGATCGAGCCGCTGCCGTTCAAGGACCACGCCCAGGAAGTGCGCTTCCAGAACCTCACCAAGCAACTGCGCTGCCTGGTCTGCCAGAACGAGAACCTGGCCGATTCCAACGCCGACCTCGCCCGCGACCTGCGGCTGGAAGTGTTCCAGCTGATGCAGCAGGGCAAGAGCGACGCCCAGATCAAACAGTACCTGGTGGACCGCTATTCCGATTTCGTGCTGTACGACCCGCCGCTGAAACCCGGCACCTGGCTGCTGTGGTTCGGGCCGCTGGCGATCCTGCTGGCCGGCGGCGCGGTGGTGGCGGTGGCGATACGCCGGCGCAGCCGCGGCGACGGCACCACCGACAATGACACGCCTGCCGCTGGCAGGCAGGCCGGCAACGAGCCGGCCGACACGGGGGACGACTGGTGAAACTCGCGTTCTATCTGGTCGCCGCCGCGATGGTCGCGGTGGCGCTGGCTCTGTTGCTGGTGCCCCTGTTGCGCGAAGGGCGCCGGCACGGCCGCCCGCGCAGCGTGTTCGCGCTGGCACTGGGCATCGCCCTGCTGCTGCCGCTTGGCGCCGGCGCGCTGTACCTGCACATCGGCACGCCCGTCGCGCTGGACGGCGTGCCCGTGAACAAACCCCTGGATTTCCAGCAGGCCCTGACCGAGCTGCACGCGCACCTCAAGCAACAACCGAACGATGCGCAGGCCTGGTCCCTGCTGGCCCAGGCCACCGCTGCGATGAAGCGGCCGGACGAGGCGCGCGACGCCTGGGATCACGTGCTGAAGATCGTCCCGGACGACGTGACCGCGATGGTGGGCTGGGCCGAGGCCGACTCGATGGCGCGCAGCGACCACCTGGTCGATGGCCGTGCGCTCGACCTGCTGCACCACGCGCTGGTGCTGCAGCCGGACAGCCAGCGTGGCCTGTGGCTGCTCGGCATCAGCCAGTTTCAGCACGCGCAGTACGCCGAGGCCGCCGCTACCTGGCGCAAGCTGCAACCGCTGCTGCAGCCCGATTCCAGCGTGGCCAAGGCGGTGGCCGAGCAGATCGCGAACGCCGACGCCCGCGCCGGCATCAAGCCCGGCGCCGAACCCGCACCCGCCGCCAGCCAGGGCGCCGCGCTGAAGGTGGAGGTGAGCCTGGCACCGGCGCTCAAGGACAAGCTGCAGCCGGGCGACCAGCTCTACGTCTACGCCCGTGCCGTGAGCGGCCCGCCGATGCCGCTGGCGGTGGCGAAGCTGGCCGCCGACGCGCTGCCGACTACAGTCACACTCACCGACGCGATGGCGATGACGCCCGAGCTGAAACTCTCCTCAGTGACGCGCGTGGTGGTGGCGGCACGGATCAGCCACAGCGGCCAGCCAATCGCCCAGCCGGGCGACCTGGAAGGCAGCGCCGGCATCGTCGACACCGACCGCAAGACGCCGATCGCCATCGCCATCGACAAAATCCACTGAGATGACCGACGCCCGCCGCTACTGCGCCCTGCCCTCGCCGTTCCCGATGAAGCGCGGCGGCGTGCTGCACGGTGCGCGCGTGGCCTACGAAACCTGGGGCACACTCAACGCCGCGCGCGACAACGCCCTCCTCGTGCTCACCGGCCTCTCGCCCAGCGCGCACATGACGTCGTGTGCGGCAGATCCTTCACCCGGCTGGTGGGAAGGCATGGCCGGCCCCGGCAAGGCCATCGACACCAGCCGCTGGTTCGTGATCTGCGTGAACTCGCTGGGCAGCGACAAGGGCTCCACCTGCCCTGCCTCGACCAACCCCGCCACCGGCGAACCGTACCGGCTCGACTTTCCCGAGTTGGCGCTGGAGGACGTAGCCAACGCCGCGCACGCCGTGGTGCAGGGCCTGGGCATAGCGCGCCTCGCCTGCCTGATCGGCTGCTCGATGGGCGGCATGGCCGCGCTGGCCTACATGCTGCTGCACCCCGGCACGGTGCGTGCCCATATCAGCGTGGACACCGCGCCGCAGGCGCAGCCCTTCGCCATCGCGATCCGCTCGCTGCAGCGCGAGGCGATCCGGCTCGACCCGCAGTGGGCCAACGGCAGATACGACATCCACGGCGACGGCGAGCGCTACCCCGACATGGGCATGAGCATCGCGCGCAAGCTGGGCGTCATCACCTACCGCTCGGCGATGGAATGGAACGGCCGCTTCGCGCGCATCCGTCTCGACGCCGAGCGGCGCGAGGAGCAGCCGTTCGGCTTCGAATTCCAGGTGGAGTCCTACCTCGAAGGCCACGCCCGCCGTTTCGTGCGCAGCTTCGACCCGAACAGCTACCTCTACCTCTCGCGCGCCAGCGACTGGTTCGACATCGCCGAGTACGGCAACGGCAGCGTGATGGAGGGCCTGAAGCGTATCCACATCGAGCGCGCGCTGGTGATCGGCGTCAGCACCGACATCCTGTTCCCGCTGGAGCAGCAGGAGCAGATCGCCGCGGGCCTCGAAGCCGCCGGCGCCAGCGTGGACTTCGTGGCGCTGGATTCGCCGCAGGGCCACGACGCGTTCCTGGTCGACATCGAAAACTACAGCCGCGCGATCGGCGGCTTCCTCAGCCAGCGCTGACCCGCCCGGAGCCCCGCCCGGGGCGCGCTGGTAGAATGGCGCCACCTAGCCAGCTTTTCGAGAACGCCATGCTCACCACCGAATTCCCAGGCTGTCGCCAGCTGATCGACGCGATCGACACGGCGGTCGCGCAGGACAGCACGCCGGCGATCACCGACAGCCTGCGCAACAGCCTGTGCCGGCTGATCCGCGGCAACGAGATCCAACTGCCGGATTGCGTGCTGGAAACCGCCGAGGGCCGCTATGCGCGGCGCGAGCTGTACCGTAGCGACGACCACGGCTACTGTGTGGTGGCGATGACCTGGGGCCCGGGCCAGGGCACCCCGATCCACGACCATGCCGGCATGTGGTGCGTGGAAGGCGTGTGGCGCGGCGCGCTGGACGTGGTGCAGTACGAGCGCATGGACGACGTGGAGGGCCACTGCCGCTTCCAGCCCGTGGGCTCGGTGCAGGCCGGCCCCGGCTCCGCCGGCAGCCTCATCCCGCCGCACGAGTACCACACCATCCGCAACCCCAGCGACCGTGACATCGCGGTCAGCCTGCACATCTACTCCGGCAATATGACCCGTTGCGCGGTGTTCCAGCCGCTGGCCGGCGACCACGGCTACGAGCGCTGCGAGCGCCAGCTGGGCCTCGACCCGGTGCACTGAAGCCGGCATAATACGCAATCCACATGCCGGTGTGGCGGAATGGTAGACGCGGCGGACTCAAAATCCGCTTCTGGCGACAGAGTGTAGGTTCGAGTCCTATCACCGGTACCAATGACTCAGGCCCCACTTGGGGCCTTTGTTTTTTTGGTAATCCCCAACGACGCTAGACCGTCAGTCGGCGAGGCCTTCCAGGAACGCTGTGGACGGCACGAAGAACAGCGAGCCGGTGACGGCGCGGCTGTAGTCGAGCAGGCGGTCGTAGTTGCCCGGCGGGTTGCCAACGAACATGTTCTGCAACATTTGCTCGATCCGGCGCGGGGATCTGGCGTAACCGATGAAATAGGTGCCGAACTCGCCCTTGCCCACATCTCCGAACGGCATGTTGTCGCGCACGATGTCCAGTTCCTCGCCGTCCTCGACGATCGTGGTCAGCGCGTTGTGCGCACAGCTCGGCTTCACCGCGTCGTCGAGTTCGACGTTGGAGAGCTTGGTGCGGCCGATGATCTTTTCCTGCGCCTCCACCGGCAGGCTGTCCCAGCCCTTCAGGTCGTGCAGGTACTTCTGCACGATCACGTAGCTGCCGCCGGCGAACGCCTCGTCCTCGTCGCCGATCACGGTGACGCCGGTCGCCTCCTGTCCCACGGGATTCTCGGTGCCGTCGACGAAACCCAGCAGGTCGCGGTTGTCGAAGTACCTGAAGCCGTGCACTTCATCCGCCACGGCGATGGCGTCGCCGAGCCTGGACACGATCTGCATCGCCAACTCGAAGCACAGATCGATGCGCATGGCGCGGATGTGGAAAAGGATGTCGCCCGGCGTGGCGACCGCATGGTGCTTGCCGCGGATCTCGCGGAACGGGTGTAGCTCCTTGGGCCGCGGCGATCCGAACAGCCGATCCCAGGCCGCGGAACCGAATGCCGTCACGCAGGACAGCCGCCCATCGAGATCGCGGAAGCCCACGGCGCGCAACAGCCCGGGCAGGTCGCTGCAGAACGCGCGCACGGCGTCGCGATGCTCCGGCCCAGGATTCACCGTCACGACCAGGAAGATGGCGGCATGCGTGAGTGGGGTGTCGACCGCTTGCGGCATGGAAGCTGGCATGCGCGGCTCCTCGCTGGCTCATGGATTCGTGGCGCACAGTCTAGCCGCGGCGAGTGCATGCAGCGCGACCGATGGCGCGTGGTGCATGCGGGGCACGCCGTGGGCTCGATCGATGGGAGCCATCGGCATGGCGCCAGATGCGACACAGGCCGCTTGCGCGGCCTGTGTGCTGCCCGTCACCGGGCCATGGGGCAATGCCCGCCGGCGGTTCGCCGGCAGGCATCGGCGCGCATCAGAGCGCGGCGTCCTTGAGCTTCTTCAGCGGACGCACCTTCACCTTCACCGTGGCCGGCTTGGCGGCGAACACCTGTTCCTGCTTGGTGAACGGGTTGATGCCGGTGCGCTTGGGCTTGGCCGGCACTTGCACGGCGTTGATCTTGAACAGGCCCGGCAGGGTGAACTGGCCGGCGCCCTTCTTGTGCACGGCGCCGAGCACCGCGTGCTCCAGCGAGGCGAGCACGGCCTTGACGTGCTTGGTCTCGACGCTGGTCTGCTGGGCGATGTGGGAGATCAGGCCGGACTTGCTGAGCGTGTCCTTGATCGGCTTGATCGCAGCGGGAGCTGCCTTCGGCGCCGGCTTGGCGGCCTTGGCAGGGGCTTTCTTGGCAGTGGTCTTGGTAGCCATGGGCATCCATCGTGGTTGAGTAAAGGCACCGCCTCCAGCGAGGCGACGGCCATGCGGCATGCACAATCTACGCGAAATTAGGGGCTTTGGTGTAGTGCGATGCAGCGCGGATCAGGGACGTACCGTTCCCCGGCACGTCTTCAAAGCTCGCGCACCACCCGGAAGCCGACACGGCCGCTGCGTACCCCGGCGTCGGCGCCCTGCCGCCAGGCCGAGCGCGCCTGGTCGGGTGAGCTGCCCCAGGACCCGCCACGCAGCACGCGCACGCCGCAGCCAGGATTGAGCCAGGCGCTGCCGTCCACGGGGGCACGGATGTAGTTGTCGTGCCAGCAGTCGGCCGTCCACTCGGAGACGTTGCCGCCCATGTCGTACAGGCCGAACGGATTCGGTTCGAAGCTCATCACCGGTGCCGGCCCCCAGTAGCCGTCGCCGTAGCCGCGGAATGCGTGGTTCCAGCGCCGGCCGCTGGGCGAACGGTCCTTCGAGCCGGTGAGGTTCTCCACCTTGCCGTTCGGCGCACCGTCGCCCCACCAGTAGCGCGTGGTGGTGCCGCCGCGCAAGGCGTAGGCGAACTCGGCCTCGCTGGGCAGGCGGTATTTCCTGCCGGTGCGCTGACTGAGCCAATCGGCGTAGGCCTTGGCGTCGTTCCAGGAAATGTTGACCACCGGCAGGTTGTCGGCGGCCTCGCGGCCGGCGTAGTCGTCCTGCCAGCTGGCGTCGCTGTCGTCGCGCATGGCGCCGCTGCGTTCGTCGTAGACGCTGGCGCCGCCCTGCTTCACCGAATCGGGTACGTAGCCGCTCTCGCGCACGAATTCGCGGAACTGGCCCACGGTGATCGCGCTGCGCGACATCGCGAAGCCCTGGTCGATGCTGACCTTGTGCTGCGGCAGCTCGGCGGCATTGCGGCTGCTGTCGTCGGCCGCGCCCATCAGGAAGCTGCCGGTGGGGATCACCACCATCGCCGGCGACTGCCCCGGCAGGTCGACGTAGCGGTCGCTGAATACCTGGCCGGGCTTGTGGCTGGCGTAGAGCCGCGCGTTGACGAGTTGCTGCTCGAAGGCGGCGAGACCGGCCAGTTGCGGACTGATCGCCCGCACCTGGGCGGCAAGCTGCTTCGCCATGGCGATGTTGCCGGCATCCAGCGCGGAGTGCGCCTGGCTCAGCACGCCGCTGGCGCGCGCGGTGCGCATGTCGTCCACCCGCTGGCGCACGTCGTGCAGCTGCTGCGAGCCGGGGCGGATCGCCTGCGCCTCGGCCAGCACCTTGTCCGCGCCGGCGAAATCGTTCTGCGCCACCGCGGCCAGCGCGCGATCCAGCACCACGCGCTGCACGTCCAGGATGCCCTGCTCGGCCACCGCGTTCTGCGGGTCGAGCTGCTGCACCTGGCGGTAGATGTCCAGCGCGCTGCGGCCGGCAGGTTGGTCCGCCTTGCCCTGCTGCTGCAGGCCGGCAGCCATCGCCAGCAGCGGGCGCACGTCGGCGAGCGTCTTCAGCGCAGCCGACAGGCGCGTCACGTCGTCCGTACTGTCGGGCAGCTGCTGCAGCGCCGCCAGTTGGTCGCCCGCATCCTCGGCGTTGCCCAGCGCGATGTCGCGCTCGATCTGCGCCACCAGCCGGGCGTGCACGTCGATCACGCCCTGTGCAGCGCGGCGGCTGTCGGGCTTGTCCTTGGCAGCCTGCAGGTAGAGCGCAGCGGCGCTGTCCTTGTCGCCGCCCAGATGGCCGGCAGCGAGCGCCTTGTCGGCGCGATTGAGCAAGGCGCGCACTTTCGGCGGATCGGGCGTCAGCTGCCTCGGCAACTTCGTGTGTTCGCGGCTCAGTCGCGCGGCGATAACCGCGGTCGGCGCCAGGGTCAGCGGCGGCCCCGCATTCAGCTCCTCGGCGGCCGGCTCGTTGATCGTCGACGCGCCGCCGGGCGCCGCCGGCGGCGGCGCCGGCACGATGCGTCGGGTGACCACGCTGGGCTCGGCGTGAAACAGGCGCGGAAAGAAGTGGTAACCGAGCCCGAAGGCCAGCACGAGAATGCCGACCACGCCGCCGAGCGTGCGTTGGCGATGCAGCGTAGCGTTGCTCGGCATGCTTGGGCGTTCCCGGATCGGCCTGTTATGGTGCGCTGCTCACCTTATGGCACTGTCGATGACAGGGCAATCCACGCCCTGCAAATCCGAGGACCCTGCATGCCCCTGCCCGATGTCACCGCCGACTGGATCGCCGACCGCGCCACGCTGCAAGCCTGGCTGGAGGACGTGCCGGCAGGCGCCGTCGTCGGGCTGGACACGGAGTTCATGCGTCGCGACACCTTCCATCCGCAGCTTGCCCTGCTGCAGCTGGGTTGCAGCGGCCGGCATGCACTGGTCGACCCGCTGGCCTTCGCCATCGGCGATGCGCTGCAACCCGCGCTTGGCACGGGCGACGCCGTCACCGTGATGCACAGTGCCGGCGAGGACCTGGAAACGCTGGCACCGCTGCTGCCCGACGGTCCTCGTGTGCTGTTCGACACCCAGATCGCCGCCGCCTTCGTCGGCATGGGGCTGGGCATCAGCTACCGCGCCCTGGTTGCCGAGCTGTGCGGCGACGAACTCGACAAGGGCGAGACCCGCTCGGACTGGATGCAACGCCCGCTCACCGCGTCGCAACGCAGCTACGCCACGCTCGACGTGGTGTACCTGGAATCCATCCACGCCCAGCTCGCCGAACGCCTGCGACAGCGCGATCGCACGGCATGGCACGCCGAGGACTGCATACGGCTGAAGCAGCGCGCCAGCCACCGCGAGGGCGACCCGCAGCCGCAGCGTGCGCTGCGCGGTGCGGCGGAGTGGTCGCCCGCGCAGCAAACCCTGCTGCGCCGCATCCTGCTGTGGCGCGACCGCAGCGCCCGCGCGCTGGATCGCCCGCGCCCCTGGCTGCTGGACGACGCGCTGGCGCTGAGCCTGGCCCAGCAGCCGCCCGCCAGCCTCGCCGAGCTGGAGCAGCGCGGACGCGGCCAGCGCGCCCTGCGCAGCGCGCAGCGCGGCGAACTGTTCGCCCTGCTGCGCGATCCACTCGAAGCGGAGGAGATCGCCGCCACCGCCGCCATTCCCGCCCACCCGCAGGGCGCTGCCAAGCAGGCGCTGAATGCGATGAAGGCCGTGGTGGACGAGCGCGCCGGCGCACTGGACCTGCCGCCCGGCCTGCTCTGCCCGCGCAAGGTGCTGGAGGAATACGTGGTCACCCGCGAGTGGCCGGACTTCCTCGACGGCTGGCGCCGCGAGGTGCTGCACGAGCGCCTGCCCGCCCTGCTGCCCGGCTGATGCTCCGCGGCGAAACCGGACGGGGTCTTGGCGCGGTCCGCGGCCGCTGCTAATATGCGCGACTCGCGTGGGGCGGTAGCTCAGCTGGGAGAGCGTCGCGTTCGCAATGCGAAGGTCGGGAGTTCGATCCTCCTCCGCTCCACCACTTTATCCCAGAAAAACAGCGTCTTACGTGCTGCAGCGTAAGGCGCTGTTTTGCTGTGGAGTGCAGTGTTTGCCACAACAGTTGTGGCAAATTTGTGGAGAACCCAGCTGACAGCTTGCGAGGTCTCAGGCCATTGCCCCTTTGACAGGGCCAACCAGTGCAACCTAGCCTGTTGGTCATGCCAGCCCTAGACAATGACCTCCTTGAGGACGGAACCCTCGAAGAAAACTTCGAGGCCGTGCTCGCACGTGTTCGTGGCGAGCCTGACGATGGCAAGGAGCATCGGGAAGCCAATGCGGCTCAATTGATGTGCTTCATTGCTGCGATGGAGACGGGCCAGCCCATTCCTCCCAGCACCCTGGAAAACCTGAAACACGTGTTCGTGGATGTGTTGGAGGGCGTGCCGTTTGATACGGCTTTTCCTCTGCCTGGGCGAGATCGGCGGAGGAAAAGCGAACGTACCCAACAAAAGCACTCGGATATGTGGCGCGTGTTTGAGTACCTCGTCAACTCCCGTGACTATTCCAAGGAACACGCATACAAGGAAGTTGGTGACCTCTTCGGGGTCGAACCTGACTCAGTTAAAAAAGCCCTCACCCGAGAAAGAAAAAAACAAGGGACAAATCTGGCGAACTGTCCCTAGCCGCACCAGATTGCGGTGCATACCTTACGTAGCCACTGGCTTGCGCAGTGCAAGCCAATGGAGCGGCGAGTATGCAAGCGAAACCACTTGCGCAGCGGCACCCAGATGAGACGGTTGGCGTGGTGGATCTGGCAGCCCACTGGGACAAGCCAGTCTCATCGATCCTAAGCGACCGAACACGTGCCCCATGGCGCGTTCCTCCGATCTGTTCGCCGGAGGGCGTCCGCCCGCTCCGCTGGCGCGTGGGGACGGTGCTAGCCTTCGATCGGACGGCCGAAGAAAAAGCTCTCGCCGCTGTCATCGCCGCGCCACCTACTGTTCCGACCCGACGCCGCCGCGGGCGGCCAACGAAGGCCGAGCAACTTGCTGTCCGCCGTGCCGCCGAGGTCACAAAATGACCCCGGCGTCCAGAAACGAATGTGGAATCGAGCCAGCGCGCCGGCGTCCGACGGATCTATTGGATCGTGAGCTAATCCGGGACACCCGACTTAGCTTTCGAGCCCTGGGTATCGCAGTCAGACTGCTTAGCAACTCGCCTGGCTACCGGATGGATTCACTGGCGCTCGCCGCCGAAGGTGCAGGCCGCGAAGGTCGGGACGCAATCCGTGCAGCACTCCGCGAGCTCGAGGACGTTGGTTATCTGATACGTGAGCGGATTCGTCTACCAAGCGGCCAATGGGTTACCCACGCGGTGATCTCCGATCGGCAGCTATCCAGCGTTCCACTTCCACCGAAGCCGGATTTTCAGGCGTCGGCATCGACACCGATGCCTGAAAATCCGGCGCCCGGAAAACCGACCGTCGGCGGGATCGGCGATAAAAGCAGGAAGAGCAGTAGGTTATCCAACAGAAAAGCTACTACTACCGCCATCGCCGTGGCCATGGACGTGGACGATCTCATCTGGCCAGCCGCTATTAAGCCGGAAGAGAGGGTAGTAGTAGTCCGCCAATTTTTCGTGCGTTTGATGGCGGCGGACGCCCAGAACGTCCTGGACGAGTTGGAAGGCCGCATCCAGCTGAATCGGCCCCCGCAGGCCACGATGGCCTGGCTCAAGGGTGCCGCCGAGGCCGCGAAACGGGGGGAATTCGTGCTCGATGCTGGCCGCGCGGTGCAAGCCGCTCGCGCGCGTGCCGCCGCCGAGGCCGAGCAAAAGCGCCTCCAGGTCAGCGCCACGATTGCTCGACATGATCCTGACGCCCGTGCACGAGCAGACGCCGCCGCGCGGCGCGCCGCAGCTGCAGCCGCGGAAATTGGAATCTTCCCCCGCTCCTACCAGCAAGAAAGGAGAAAGTGATGCCTGACCAACACAGCAGCAGGTTCCGCCGGCTTGTTCACGCGCCGGCCATGCTCTCGCCACACGAGGCCATCATCGCAGCCCTCGAGCTCGTCACTCGCTCACGCCGCCGACCAGGCTGGGCCTACGGCCTGGCCAGCGGTCGAGCTACTCGTGTGCTGATCCGCGTCACGGCCGCCGAGCTAATGCAAGACCGCTGGCCGCCGAAACTGTTCAAGGCCTACCTCCGCGCGCTCGAACGCGGTTGGATCGCCGTGCCGAACCCCAATTAACTAAACCAGTGGAGATGAATCAAGATGCAAGATGACACAACCCTCACGAATGCAAAAACCGCCGCCTCGGCGGCGGTCGATTACATACGCTATCGAGCCTGGGTCAACGGCGGCACTGACCCCAATGAAGACCTCTCCCCGAGCGAAGAGGCGATTGCTTATCTCACCCAGGCGCAAACCGGCATGCTCGAGGAACTCGCCGGTGTCGGCAAGGCTGAGGGCTTAAAGCTGCACGAGGAGCGCGCTCAACACGCTCTGTCTCATTTCTCCACCGCGGAAGTCGCCGTCTTGGCAAGGGCCTGGGAGAAGGCAACTGAAGAAATCAATGAGCAGCGCGGAGGCGGTGTGCCGCCCAGCGGAAACGCATTCGGTCCAGTCCCTCCGCCACGCAGTGATGACGACAACGGCCCAAAGCCGTGATGTGGCGCTCGCTGCAGCACCCCCTCTGCAACGGCCCTAATGGGCCGTTGCTTTTTGTTGCCCCAGTCAGGGGCGCGGTGCCGACCGTAGCTCGTCCTGGCGCGGTGTCGGCACCGGCCCGCGCGGCTGGAGCCTCGGCGCGGCCGCGGCCTCGCGTTCGCGCCGAGCGATTTCCGCCGCCGCGGCGCGCGAGCGTCGTATATCCGTCTCGTATACGTGCGCATGCTCTTCCTCGACACTGCTGCATAACGACTCGTATTTGTGCTCCATATTGCGTGCACTTTTGATCGCAGTCATCCCCAGAGGCTGGATGCGCTCCTGATCACGCCAAGCCTCGGTTTCGGCACGCGCGAGCGTCACCAGCGCCGATGCCCGCAAAATCCGCTGATCGTGTAGCCAGGCCCGCAAGCGATGCCGTCGGCGCCAGACGAGAGAATCCGCTTCCGCGCGCGCCTGGGCGCGCTTGGCGTTGAGCATTTCCCGTTTGAGGTCCTCCACGCGTTGCTTTGCCGAATCACGCTCTGCGCGGCTGATCATCAGCCGTGGATCCGCCTCCATCCGATCTGCGACGCCCGTCGGCGGTTCGGCCAAATGCCGCAACTCCCAAGTCTGCATAGCTGCCAATTCCTCATGTTCTTGCCGCTGTCGCCGGATGTCGGCCAGATCAATCAGTACCTGCTCGCGTTCGCGCAGTAGGGCGGCGACCTCGCCGCGCTCAGTGTCGATGCCGCGCCGCTCCAGCGCGGACGCTGCCGGCCCTAAGTGCTCGGTAGGCGGCCGGTCTGCAATGCCTTGCGCCTCCAGTGAGCGATGGTCAATCCGAGAATCCAGGCCAGCAGCCGCAAGCCGTTCGTTTACCATGGCTGCCCAGCGTGCCCGCCAACGCTCCAGCAACTCGGTGCGGTTCCAGTCGCGGTTCTTCTGGCCAAAGTCATCGGTCGCCAGAGCGCGCAACGTGAGCAGGATGTGGGCATGCTCGTTGCGCTTGTCGCCTTCGCGACCCGGCGCATGCATAGCCACGTCAGCCACCATGCCTTGCACCACGAACTCGGACTGGATGAATTCGACGACCAGGCGCCGCCGCTCCTCGTGCGGCAGTTCCGAAGGGAGCGAGATTTCTACCTCGCGCGCCACCTGCGCATCCTTGCGCTTTTCGGCGGCCTCCGCGCGATTCCAGAGCGCAGCGCGATTGGCAACCCATGCCGGAGCATCCGCCGGCGCCAGGATGAAGGCTTCACGCACGCCGCTGCGCCGCGTGTAGTCGAACACCTCGCCGGTGCGCGCGTCCTCGATTCGGCAGCCAGCGCGATACGCCGCCGCCGCAGTCGCTGAGCGACCTGCGGAGCGACCGATCATCTTCGCGCACAAGTGAAAAATCGCCATCGCTTACCCTTGCTCTTGCTTCTGCCGCCGGCAGGCCGCACACATCGCGAAGCGATGTATAAGTGCGCCCTTGCTGTCGCTTCGGGACAAAGCAAGAGCACACCACCTGTGGCGATTATGGAAGAAATCGGAAATGCAGTGTTTTGCAGTGTTTAACTCGAATTATTCTCCTTGCTTATGAAGGTGAATTCCGAGCACGATTGGGCGGCGGCGATGTTGCCGCCCACTGCAACTCAATTGAATAGATGTCCGAAACTCAAGCCGAAAGAATCGAGCAATTGCGCAACAGGCGAGCGGCACTTGACGCTCGAATCGATAAGCTAATCGCCCGGCAATCGGCCACCCTCCGAAAGCAGCGAACCCGCGCATTGGTTTTGATTGGCGCGGCCATCGAAGCCGAGATAAAAGCTGCACCTGATTCGCTAAGCACCATCAGGCAGGTTGTAAGCGAGCGCCTGACGCCGCGCGATCGTGACGCCGCGCTCGCACACCTCGACACCCTCACCCCAAAAGAGGAACCCCAATGATTGTTTTTTTCTTAGTCATCGGAATCATCGCATTCATGGCCGGCGTGATTATCGCGTCCCTCGCAACCATCCATAAAACAATTTTCGAGCCGCTGGGTGACCGCGGCGAGGACCTCGCAAGGAACGCAGGCAAAAGCGTACGAGATCTCCTTCGGCAATCACGCCGCCGCTAATGATCAGACTACCGGCACAGGGCGAAGCCCGAGCCCGCCTCTGGGGTGTGGGGGCAAAAGCCCCCGCGGACACGCCCTTTTGCTGTCGTTGACGTCGTACCTCACCACACAGCCCGCTCCCGCGGGCTGCACTGAACACTCTCATCGCCCTACCTCACCCCTTCCCGCCAAACCCGCTTTTGATGCCGCGATCTGCGAGGCATCTGCAGGCACCTTGCCGAGCGCAATTTCACATTCTCGTCACGCGATCCAGCCAAGCATGAGAACATTGGGAACTCCGAAGGGGAGAGAGACATGGATTTTGTCCGTGGAACGAGTGCAGCGCTTGCCATCGCTGCCGCCATTACTTGTCTCGCTGGCGCAGATCGATCGTTTGCCCAGACCCCAACGACCATCGCCACCTACACCTACAACGCCAAGGGCGAGCGCATCACCAAAACGGTGGGCGGCTCGACCACCACGTACAGCTATGACGAGCGCGGCCACCTGATCAACGAGCACGGCCCCAACGGGGACCGCGATTATGTGTATGTGGGTGACATCCTCGTCTCGACCGTGGATACACCTGCAGGTTCCACCGCCCCCCCATCGACCGTCAGCTATGTGACCGCCGACGACACAGGAACACCGCGTGCGGTCACCACCAGCTCGGGCAACGTGATCTGGCAAAACCCCTACCAGGGGAACGCATGGGGCGAGCAGCCAGCGAGCTCAAGCGGCTACTCCCTGAATGTGCGATCTTTCGGCCAGTATTACGACGCGGAAACCGGCCTAATCTACAATGGCCAGCGGTACGTGGATCCCACTTCCGGGCGGTTCACGCAACCCGATCCTCTGGGTTTGGCCGGTGGCATCAACCCGTACGTTGATGTCAGCAACAGCCCGCTAAACCGCGTCGACCCCGACGGCCTGCGCGACATTTTCGTGGGTGGTTTCGGGGACTCCAGATCCGCCATTGTCAAGAGTTACTACGACAACTACCACCAGAATAATCCGGACTCCGCGTACTACTCATGGACCAATCTCAAGGACATTTTGCAGGACATCGCCAACGCCAAACCCGGTGACCCGATCAATCTGATCGGCCACAGTTATGGCGGCGACACCGCGGCAAAGGCGGCTATGCTCTCATGCAAAAAAGTCAATCTCCTGATTACCATCGATCCCGTCAGCCGTTTCCGGCCGGATTTGAACGCCCTCGCGGGAAAGGTGGGAACGTGGGTGGACGTGGACGCCGAGGGGAACAGCATTTTTCAGCCCTCGAACTTCATTGCCGCCATCGGCGGTAAATGGGATGGAGCCGCCAACGGCATTGCCGACTCCTATATCCAAGACAACGGCGTGAACCACGAAGACTTCCAGCAAATGATGAACGCGTCCGGCCCCGGCATGAACAGCCCAGCACAGATCCTCTCGGGCGCGCCGATCGCCAATCCACCTTTCGTACAGGCGCACTGAGCATGGCCGGACGATGCCTGATCACTCCCCTCGTGATCTCCCTCTGCATGGTTTCCATGGCCGCATGCTCGGCTTGGCCATTCAGCAGTGGACCGAAGGACATCCGAGTGACCTCCGTCACCACCGTCGACTTCAAAGATCAGACCCAGCTCGAATGGGTGAGCCTCAAGCCCCGGCCATCGAAACCGATCACACGCATTGCCTTTACGACCAGCACCGACCTCCTGGCGCTGTCCCAGAGGAAGGACTACAACGTCACCTTCACGCTGGGACCGTGCAGCCCAAAGGGCGTGACGGATAGCGGCATCGGGTACGGATCTGTTTTCTGGAACACCCTGCGCATCGCCCCGGATGCGAAGGCCACCACGGACTACCAGGCGGCAATCGCCAAAGGCCCCCCGTTTACCTACCAGGTGTACGCAAGCGAGACGCCACCAGGCGCGGCCCCAGGGCCCATGTGCTTTACCCTAGCTGGCGGCTCCATGATCGGCGGCAAGCTCCGATCCAACGTCGCTAGGCTGCCTAGCACAACCGCCATAAACGGGGCGCACTGAAGCGAGGCAAGGAATCAGTGCAGCCTCTTGGCGAGATCGGCCACATCTGGGTGAAGCGGTTACGGACGTTGAAGCATGTCGGCCAGAATGGCCGTCGGTGGCAACGACTCGTTCAGATGATGCTGGTGCAGATAGCGCCGAATCTGAGCCTGAGTCCTCGGCCCCGGCTGACCGTCCTCAGGGCCGACAGGATAACCATGCCCATTGAGATAATGCTGGATGGCCCGATAGGTCGAAGCTTGATCAGCAGGCGTCGTACTCACAACACCCACGGGCGGCCGCGGGATGAGATGACCCGGCACCCAGGATGCCGCCGCCTCTACAGCAGTATCGACAGCGGGCAGCCCAAGATACTTGACCGATAGGCCATACAGCAGGCCGGGCAGCACGGCCAGAAGAGCCACCCGCATGGCCGTTCGCAATGGTACCCAATTGCGGCCTTTCTGGCGGTAGGGCTTGGGTACTCGAAGGCGGTGCAGGCCACTGATCAAGGCACTCAGCAGCCATGCCAGCGGCGAAAAAAGCAAAACACCGATACAGCCACCCAACAATTCGCCCGCCAAGCCGAGCGCCCCATCAAACCAATCGGGGACATACGGCACAATCAGGGCGGTACTAACCGCCACCCAACCGACGGGCGCGGCCATGACAAGCACCCAGGCCACAACCGAATAGGGGGGCGATACCTTGTGCAATAGGCCCTGGATGGCACCTCCCAGGTCAGCAGCTGCATCCCTTGAGACAAAGCCTTGCATGGATGCCCTCACCGCATTGACGCTGTCCTGTCCACTCACACCACCGAGTGCAGCGACCTTCTGGATCGCCTGATCAAGCGCGGGATGCCCTCGGTAGGATCGAAATAGCTGGCGACCTACCCGCGCAGAAATGTTCACTTGCCCGCGAGAACCTTTCAGGCGACGCGCATGAGCAATCTCGTCTGCGAACAGATGATCAAACAGCGGTGGACGCTGCATGGGCTCCGGCTTGGGACCCACAGCCGGCACCGTCCACGATTGGTTCCGTAACGCGATGTCCTGCTCGATGACATCCGCCTGACCGCTGTAGTGGGCAACCCAGCGATCTTCGTCGTCATACCGCGTATCGAGCAAACTCAATGTCGGCACTAAATCCAAGGCCTCAGCAGCACCGCGCTCAGCCAAAAAATTCTCCAGTACCTCATGGGCAAGCCCGCCTTCAGCACGCACCCACCAATGCGGCCGAGCTACTGCCCGCGTCTCCACGATGTCGGTGAAGAAGCCATGCCCAGCACATTGCCCACAGCGCTGATGGCCCGAACCACCGCAGGCGGCGCATACCCGACGCCCTGAGCCGTAGCAGCCATAGCATGTCTGCACCTCATTGACGTAATACGATTCGTGTTGCTGACCGTTCCAGCGTGTTCGCTGAACGGAAACCGTGTGACTCCCCGATCCTCCACACTGAGCACACCTGCAATTGCCCGATCCTTGGCACCCCGAGCAAGCCACCTGCCCCCTGCCTCCGCAGTCATTGCAGTGCCGGTGAACCGAGCTCGCCCCATATTCTTTGACCAACTGGGGCTTATCGGAATGTCTCAACGATCCCGCGGCGGCCACTGTGACTGTCTGCATGAACGACACACGGATGTCGCGATTGCTCGCCGCGTCACTGTTCAACGCATGAAGGCGCCCCTGGAAGGCTGTCATGTCAAAACCGAAGTGCGCATTAGGCACAGCCCCGTTGCCTTGCACGCTGCGGGAACTTGCCTCGTGGCCGAACTGCCACGTCACCCAAGCCTCGATGGGGTAGCTGTCCCGCCGTAACGCTTTAGCTTCAAGATCACTGGATCGCGCGTGATTTCCATCCACCAGCCGTCTCAATCTCTCCAGGAGGCGCAACGACGGCGAGTTCCCTTCGTTCTGTGGCATCACCTTTCCCCTTCGACTCTATCTTTCATGGTAAGGGTTACTCGGTAGGTTGGTGTAGACCCAAGACGGGCAAGGCGCTGGCAACGATGAGCCACCGCTGGCAGTGGTCAGTTTCGCTGGCGGCACTGGACAGTTGCTGTGGCGAAGGTGGGTAGGTAGCTGGATGACAGCCCCTATCCGTTGGGTGGCTCAACGTAGCCGCTTCGCCAGCTCCGCCATGTCCGGGTGGTAGTAGCGCAGCAGCATGCGCGTGTCCTTGTGGCCGGTGATCTTGGCCAGCTCGTGGATCTGGAACCGAGACGCGAGGCGGCTGGTGGCTTCATGGCGCAGGTCGTGGAAGCGCAGATCCTGCAAGAAGGCCGCAGCGGCGATCACACCGCGTTCGGTACATTCCGCCTCGTACGCTGCACGGGCTCGCTCACGCGCTCGCTCGAAGGCTTGCGTGATGCCATCCGGTCGCACGCCAAACACCGAGCCGCGCAGGGCAGCCGGTACGGTGGGCACCTTGCGCCGCTTACCTTTCTGTTCCTGCGCTGGCAGCATCGCCGCCAGCGCCTCGACCGCCGCCGGCGACAACGGAACGTCACGTGCTTCGCCGTTCTTCGTCTCGGGGAGGTGCGCCACGTGCCGCACCAGGTCGACGTGCTCCCAGCACAGCGCGGCGATTTCGCCACGCCGCATCGCAGTCTCGATAGCCAGGGTAACGATTCCCGGCAGCGTCCGGGATTCGCTTGAGGCGGCCAGGCGTGCCGCTTCATCGGACGTCCGGCCACGGATACGCCCCACGGCCGGAAGCACTGCTATGCGGCGCGTGCGTGCGTTCTTGGGCGAGGGCTTGCGCACCAGCTCGACTGGGTTCGCCAGTGACTCCATGCCCCATTCCTTGCGTGCGGTGTTGAAGACGTGCGAGAGCACCGCCAGGCGCCGCAGCACCGTTGCTGGAGCGAAGGTTTCCAACCACTCGTCGCGCAGCGTGGCGACGTCACCTCCGCGGATGCTGGCGACGGTGCGGACGGCCAGTGGCGTTTCACGCCATGCTGCGAGCACGGAAAGCTCCTGCGCCGCGCCACGCTTGCCGGGCACCACTTCATGTTCGTACCGATCGAGCAACTCCGGAAGCGTGGTGGACTCGGCCTCACTGCGATCAAGCCAGACGCCGCGAGCCATCTCCGATTCGATCATCTGAGCCCAGGCGTCGGCCTCGGCTTTGGTTTCGAAGGTTTTGCTCTGAGACGGATACCCACGCCGACGGACCTGTACTTCCCACTGGCCAGGCCCTCGCTTCCGAAAAGTCGCCATCCACAAACTCCCCTTTAGTGTGGGAATATTGTGGCAATAAATCCAAAAAATTCAATATGTGATTGTTTTTACAAGACTACACTTTGCGTTCGCAATGCGAAGGTCGGGAGTTCGATCCTCCTCCGCTCCACCAACCAAATATCCCGGAATACCCTGCAAGACTCATGAAACCGCGCTACGGCGCGGTTTTTCTTTGGCCGCGTGCCGTAGCATGGTGCCGCGGGCGATAGCCCACCTCCGAGGCGGTTCCATGCCCCATCCCAGCGACGCGATCACCGCCGGCCTCACGTCCGCGGATACGCCGTACATCGACGCGACCCGACGCTGGGTGGCGCGTGCGGTAGTCGGACTCAATCTATGTCCATTCGCACGGGCACCGTTCGTGCAGGGAACGATCCGCTATGCGGTGAGCCACGCGCGGGATGCCGACGCCCTGCTCGACGACCTGTGCGGCGAATTGCAGAGTCTGGCTGCCGCCGATCCCGCCGACTGCGAGACCACCTTGCTGATCCATCCGCAGGTGCTCGGCGACTTCCTCGACTTCAACGACTTCCTCGACGTGGCCGACGCTGCGGTGGAAACGCTGCGGCTGGACGGCGTGCTGCAGGTGGCCAGTTTCCATCCCCATTACCAGTTCGCCGGAAGCGCGCCGGACGACACCGGGAACCTCAGCAACCGCTCGCCCTATCCGACCCTGCACCTGCTGCGCGAGGCCAGCGTGGAACGCGCAATGGCGGCGATGAGCGACACCGACGCGATCTACCGGCACAACGTCGACGCACTGCAACGGCTCGGCCTCGCCGGCTGGCAGGCGCTGTGGAACCGCGAAGACTGAACACGCGCTTCACATGCCGTGCAGCGATAGCTGCCATGCTGACGCGTGAATACCGACACCGACCCCTACGCCGAGAGCGTCGATCCGCGCGTGCATTGCAACCGCTGCGAAGCGGTGTGCTGCCGCCTTACCGTGGTGCTGATGCCCGACGACCACGTGCCAGCATGGCTGGTCCATCGCGATGCACGCGGCCTGGAGACGCTCGCCAAGAGCGAGGAAGGCTGGTGTGCTGCGCTCGACCTGGAGCGCATGTGCTGCAGCATCTACGAGGAGCGGCCCGGCATCTGCCGCAAGTACGCGATGGGCGGCCCCAGCTGCCGTGACGAGCGCAGCAAGTGGCGCGATGCCCACCTCATCCCGACACCGGTGGCGCTGCGCTGAGTCGGCTCAGGCCGCGCCGGCGAAGATCTGCGCCACGCCGTCCGCGTCCAGCGCGCGCCATTTCCCCGGTGCCAGCGCATCCAGCGTGAGCGCGCCGATGGCGATGCGCTGCAGCGTCTCAACGTGATTGCCGGTGGCGGCGAACATGCGGCGCACCTGGTGGTAGCGGCCTTCGGTGACGGTGAGGCGGACGTGGCGCGGGCCCAGCACTTCGAGTGCGGCGGGGGCGAGCGGCGTGGTTTCCGATTCCAGCATCAGCGTGCCGCTGGCGAACAGCGCGGCTTCGTCGCCTCGCAGGTCCTCGGCCAGGGTAGCCTCGTAGACCTTGGCCACATTGGCCTTGGGCGAGATGATCCGGTGCAGCAGCGCGCCGTCGTCGGTGAGCAGCAAGAGGCCCGAGGTGTCGCGGTCGAGCCGGCCCACGGTGGAGAGCGCGGGCTCGCGCATGCGGTAGCGCGGCGGCAGCAAGTCGTAGACCACGCGGCCGGTGTCCTTGCGTGAGCAAGTGACGCCCAGCGGCTTGTACATCATCAGCACCAGGCCGGGCGGCGGGTCGAGCGGCTCGCCATCGAGGCGGATGCGCGCATGTTCCACCTTGTCGTCGGCGTACAGCACCTCGCCGTCGGCATCGGTGATGCGGCCTTCGCGGAACATCCACGCCACGTCCTTGCGGCTGCCGTAGCCGAGGTTGGCGATCAGCTTGACCAGTTTCATGCGCGCACTCCGCGTGCCTCGATCACCTTGAAACCGTCCTGCATGGCGAGCTGGCGCACGTCGGCGAAGCGCGCGGCGAGCAGGGCCTCGTAAGGCAGGTGCCGGTTCGCCACGAGCAGCAGGCGCCCGCGCGGTACCAGCGCGTCGGCGGCACTGGCGATGAAGGCTCGGCCCAGTTCCGGCAGGTCGGCGCGGCCCAGGTGGAACGGTGGATTGCTGACGATGGCGTCGTAGCGCTGCGGCAGGCCGCGGGTGACGTCGTGCCCGTGCACGTGCACGGGCAGATCGCGGCCCGCGGCATGCAGCGCGTTCGCCATGTTGCGGCGCGCCGGCTCCAGCGCGCGCGCCTCGGCCTCGTACAGGTCCAGCGCGGCGATGCCCGGGCAGCGTGCGATCAGCTGCGTGGCAAGGTAGCCGTAGCCCGCGCCGAGGTCGGCCACGCGGCCATTCAAGTCGGCGGGGAGATGCGCGGCGAGCAAGGCCGAGGCGCGGTCTACGCGATCCCAGGCGAACAGGCCGGGGCGGCTCCACCAGCCGTCGGCGGTTTCGCGCGGCGCATCCAGCGCGCGCCATTCGTCCTGCAGGGCGCGGTCGATGGCGTCCGGTTCCGGCGTGGCCCAGAACACCCGGCAGTGATGCTTGGACAGATTGCCCACCGTGTCCACGAGCCGCGCCAGATCCGTCTCGCCGGACTTCGCGCCTTCGGCCTTGGCCATGCTGGCCACCAGGGTGCCGCCAGGCGCGAGATGGCCGAGCGCGCGGGCGAACAGCGCGCGCGCCTCGTCGCGCTGGCGCGGCGGCAGCAGCAGCACGAGCGGGAAGGTTTCGCCCTCGGCCGGCTCGCCCACGCGCAGGCCGCAGCGCGCCAGCTCGTCGGCGAACGGCAGGAAGGTCTGCTCGCACAGCCAGCCAGCTTGTGCGGTTTCCCGCAGGCGCACGCCGGAACGGGCGCGCAGGAACAGCGCGCGGCCGTCGGCCGGCAGCTTCAGCACGCCAGTGTCAAACGGCACGAACAAGGCGGACAGCGCGGCTTCGGGCGCGTCCGCGGTGAAGCCGGTACTCACGGCTGCGCTGGCGTCGCCGCAGTGGCGCTTGCCGCAGGCAGCTCCTCGACCATCTGCGCCGCCAGCGGCTGGTAGCCGCCCTCGAAATGGTGGTCGCCGTTCTTGGGGTGCACCTGCACCCAGGCCGGCAGGCCGGGGGCGGTGCACAGGCTGTCGTCGGCGTCGTCCTTGCCGTAATAGCAGACCACCGGGAATTGCTGCTTCAGCGCCTGCACCGGCGGCAACGCGTCGTAGTGCGGCACCTTGTTGAACTTCTCCAGCACGGTCTTCACGAAGGCCTTGAAGCGGCCCTGCGTGATCATGTAGCCCTCGAACTGGATCTCGAAGCTGGTGTCGCGGCTGGGCGAGAGCAGCACCAGTTGGGTGATGCGCGCGCGGTTGGCCGGACTGAGCTTGTCGATGATGGTGGGCAGCACGTCGGCGCCGAAGGAGAAGCCCACCAGCCACACGCGACGCTTGTGCCACTGGTCCAGGTACTTCGTCATCAGCGCGTCGAGCTCCGCGGCCGCCACGTCGGGCGAGCGGTTGCGCCAGAAGTACTTGAACACGTTGACGCCCAGCACCGGGATGCCGCGCGCCACGAAGGCGCTGCCGAGCTGCTTGTCGAGGTCGGCCCAGCCGCCGTCGCCGGAATACAGGATGGTGAGCACGTCGTCCTTGCCCGCCGGCGCCTGCACGCCGGCCGCGGGCGTGAGCACGATGGTGGACTGCTCCAGGCTCGGTTTGGAAAACGGCGTCCAGATCATGGCCAGCCCAAGCACGCACGCACCGATACCAGCCCACATGATCCGCTTTCCTCTTTTCGACATGCTCATCGGCGCACTACTCCGGTGAGGCCACCGGAAATCAGGCTGGCCACGTTGGCCAGGATCATCGGCAGCGCGATGCCGCCCGGCACGGCCATGTAGCGCGGCTCCCACTCGGGGTCGAACTTGTCCTTGTAGCGCTGCAGGCCCTGGAAATTGTAGAAGCGTTCGCCGCGACCGAACACCAACGCGCCGAAGCGGTTCCACAGCGGCGCCTGGCGTCGGCTGGTGAGGCCGGCCAGCGGCGCCATGCCGAGGTTGAACCAGCGGTAGCCCTCCCGCTTCGCCCACTGCATCAGCTCGACGAACAGGTAATCCATGATGCCGGAGGGGCCGTCGGGCACGAAGCGCATCAGGTCCAGCGAAGCCTCTTCCCGCGTATCGGTGAGGAACAGGTTGGCGAAGGCCACGATCTGCTCGCCCTGCCACACCAGCGCCATCGGCGTGCGCACCAGGTAGCGCGGGTCGAATGCGCCCAGCGAGAAGCGCTTTTCGCGCGCGTGCTTGTCGGCGAGCCAGGCATCGGAAATCTCCTTGAGCCTGGGCAGCAGCGGCGCCACCTCGTCCGCCGGCACGATCTCCAGCCGCAGGCCGTCGCGGCTCAGCTTGTTGACCGTGCCGCGCAGGGTCTTCTTCGACTTGCCGTCGAGGTTGAAGTCCGCCAGCCGCACGCGCGCCTCTTCGCCGATCTTCAAGAGGTTCATGCCCACTTCGAGGTACATGTCCAGGTCATCGGGGCTGACCTGGTAGAACACCGGCCAGCCGCCCGCGCGCTCGCACTGTTCGAGGAAGCTCCACACCAGCTCGCGCCGCGCGTTCTCGTCCTCGCCCACCGGGTCGCCCATGGTCACCCAGCTGCGGCCTTCGGTGTCGTACATCAGGAAGGCCTTGCCTTCGGCGTCGAACAGCAGGTGCTTGTCGCCCATCAGGGCCAGGTGCGCCTGCGCCGAGTGGAAGCCGCGGATCAGCGGCAGCGCCCGCTGCAGCTCCGCCTCGCTGGGCGGAGCGCGGCGCAGACGCTGCGGCTTGATCAGGGCCGCCAGCGCGAACAGCAGGCCCGCGGCTGCCGCCCCCACCAGCGCGCGCAGCGCGCGCGGCGCGCCGCCCTGGTGGAAGCTGAACTCCCACCACAGGCTGCTGCTGTACTCCACGTGCTTGTAGCTGAACATCACCAGCCAGGTGGCGCAGCCGAACACCGCGAGGATCGCCACGATCCAGCCCGCCGAGAAGCTGGTGCTGAACAGCGAGGCGCGCCGGTAGAACAGCCTGTGTGCCGGCGCCAGTGCCATCGCCAGCAGGGCCAGCAGGGAGGCTTCTTCGTAATCGATGCCCTTCAACAGGGAGAGCACCGCGCCGGCCACCAGCAGCACCAGGGTCAGCCAGTAGGCCGCATCCAGCCGCCGCTGCAGGCCGCGGGCGAGGATCAGCAGCAGCATGCCGATCACGCTGGCCAGCAGATGCGAAACCTCCAGCACCGACAGCGGCAGCACGTCGCGCAGGATCGCCATGCGGTCCGGCAGCGCCCTGGTGGCGCCGGAGAACAGCAGCACCGCACCCGACACCAGGGTGAGCCCCGCGAAGAATGAGGGCAGCAGGCCGGTGAACCACGGCGACCACAGCGAACGCTGGCGCAGTCCGCGCGCCTCGCGCTGCAGCACCAGCACGGTGGCCGCGCACAACGGCATCAGGTAGTAGACGATACGGAACGCCGCCAGCGACCCCAGAATCGGCGCCGCCAGCGCCTTGTTGCCGGTGGCGCCGAAGCCGGCCAGCATCACCGCCTCGAACACGCCCAGCCCGCCCGGCACGTGGCTGATCAGGCCAGCGATCTGCGCGATCACGAAGATCGCCAGGAAATGCCCGAAGCCGGCATTCAGCCGGTCCGGCATCAGCACGTACATCACCGCGGCGGCCAGCCACCAGTCCAACGCGCCCACCAGCACCTGGCGCAGCGCTGCCAGCGGCCGCGGCAGCAGCACGCGCCAGCGCCACAGCTTGATCGGCTTGCGAATGAAGCCGCCCAGCACCCACGCCAGCGGAATCGCCGTCAGCGCGATCGCCAGCGTGATGCGCCAGTCGCTCATCGGCAGGCCCGAGGGCAGCGGCACGATCAGCAGGGTGACCCCCGTCAGTGCCAGCAGGCCCAGCCAGAAACTCAGCGTGCAATACAGCACCAGCTTGGCGATCTCGGTGGTGGAAAGGCCGTTCTGCAGGTAGAAGCGGTAGCGGATCGAACCGGAAACCAGCAGCGACATGCCCACCGCGTTGCTGAAGGCATAGCTGATGAAGGAGATCAGGGTGACCCGCCGCCACGGCAGCGACCTGCCGATCGCAGCGAGGCCGAAGCGGTCGTAGAACGACATCACGCCGAAGCCCAGCATGGTCAGCACGATCGCCAGCAGCAGGCGCTCGCGCGACACGCTTTCCACGTACTGGCGAATCTGGTGGTAGGTGACGTCGCGCGCCAGCAGGTGCAGCGCCCACAGCGCCAGGCACAGCATGCCCACCGACAGCAGCGGCCCGGCGATCCGGCGTAGCAGCACCACCCGCTGGCTGGGCGGGTTCAGGGCAACGTCCACGCGTGGCATCTGCTCGACTTTTTCCTGCTCCACGCGACGCTCGAATTCCCTGGAAGGCATCTAGTTTAGGGCAGGCTCTGTTGCAGGCGATGAACAGCGGCCGCGATCACGTCGCGGACGTGCCCTGCCCCAGGCGCGCGATCCAGCGGTACATCACCACCACGCTGGCCACGAACACGATGCCGCCGATCCAGATCGCCGCGCCGTGGAAGCCCGAGCCCACCAGCGCCAGTGGGGCGTTGCGGTTGGCGAAGCCGAGCTTGTCGGAGAACGCCACCAGCGCGGCCACGATCACGCCGAGCAGGCTCTCGCCCACGATCAGGCCCGAGGCCAGCAGCACGCCGAGCTGCTTGGTGGGTTCCGGCTTGGGACCCTGGTCCGCGCGCTTGTCGAACCACGCGCCAACCAGCGCGCCCACCACCACCATCAGCGTGGTCGAGGTGGGCAGATAGATGCCCAGACCCACCGCCAGCGGCGGCAGGCGCATCGACTTCGATGTGTTCACGAGGATCTCGTCCAGCACGATGATCGCCACGCCGACCGCGCCACCGATGATGATCAGGCTCCAGTCGATGTTGCCGGTGATCACGCCCTGCGCCAACGCCGAGATCAGGCCGGCCTGCGGCGCCGGCAACGCGCGCGCGGGATCGACGCCCGGTGCACCGAGGAAACCATAGGCCTGGTTGAGCAGGTCCAGCACCGGCGGGATCACTACCGCACCGGCGATCACGCCGATCACCAGCGCCCACTGCTGCAGCGAAGGTGTGGCGTCCACCAGCTGGCCGGTCTTGAGGTCCTGCAGGTTGTTGTTGGCGATCGAGGCCACCGCGAACACGATCGCGGTGATGAACAGCGCGAACGCCACCAGCGCCTTGCCCGCATCGGCCGGCACCATGGACTTCACGCCCAGCACCAGCAGCAGCGCCGCGATGATCACCACCAGGATGCCCACGCCCGACAGCGGGCTGTTCGACGAGCCGATCAGGCCGGCCATGTAGCCGCACACCGCCGAAACCAGGAAGCTGAGGATGATCACGAACAGCACGCCGCCGACCACCAGCAGCGCGGTGTGCTCGCCCAGTCCGCTGATATTGCTGAAGTGGCCGAGCAGCCAGCCCACCGGGATCAGGCACAGCAGGGTGATCAGGCCCACCATGCCGATCGGCATGTCGTGCTCGGTGCGCGGCAGCGTGTGCAGCTGGCCGCTCTTGCGCGCCTTGGAGGCGCGCATCGCGCCGGCGAGACCGCCGATGACCGGCTTCACCAGCTTGGCCAGCGTCCAGATCGCCGCCACGCCGATGGTGCCGGCGCCCACGAAACGCACGTAATGGCTCCAGGTGGCCTGGGCGGCATCCGCCGCCGCACCCGCCATGGGGTGCAGGACGAGAAAATGCGGCACCGCCCAGCCCCAGCCGATCAGCGCGCCCACCAGCATAGCCAGGCCCACCCACAGGCCCACCAGGTGGCCCACCGCGAACAGCGCGAACGAGAGGCTGAAGTCGAAGCCCGTGGCTGCGCCCCGGTCGCCCATGCGGAAATAGCTGGACACCGCGTCGGCGAACAGCTTGGTCTGCACCACCACGTAGAACACTGCGGAGACGATGGATCCCACGACCACTGCCTTGAGGCCCGCGCCGCCGGATTCCACCGACTCGGCCGCCGCCTCGCCGCCGCCCGAGCCCACCTTGAGCACCTCGGCGCAAGCCACACCTTCCGGGTACGGCAGGTCGGAATCGGTGACCAGCGCGCGGCGCAGCGGGATCGTGTACATCACGCCCAAGATGCCGCCGGTGGCGCAGATGCCGAAGGACATCCAGAACGGAAAGCCGTTCCACCAGCCGATGATGATCAGGCCGGGCAGCACGAAGATGATCGAAGACAGCGTGCCGGCGGCCGAGGCCACCGTCTGCACGATGTTGTTCTCCTGCATCGTGGAGTTCTTCATCGCGCGCAGGATCGCCATCGAGATCACCGCCGCCGGGATCGAGGTGGCGAAGGTGAGGCCGGCCTTGAGGCCGAAGAACACGTTGGCCGCGGTGAACACCACGGTGATCACGATGCCGATGATCAAGCCGCGCAGGGTGAGTTCGGCGCGCGCGGGCGCGCTGGACATGGGCTGAGGGTTCACGCTGGTACTCCCCGGGTGGACGCTGCCGCGCAAGATAGCGTGGATTGGCCTTTCCTGCTCGTCTTGCGCGAAGCCTCCATTGGCGCTACGCGGCCGCGACTGCTGACAGAATGGTGGCAGCAGTGCCCCGCCAGACTGTCCCCATCCCACCACGGAGCAGCACGATGAACTTCCCGCAAATCACCTTGTACGGTTGCGCCCCCGCCTTCGGCCTGCCCGATCCCAGCCCCTTCGTCACCAAGACCGAGGTGCAGCTGCAGATGGCCAACCTGCCGTATCGCAAGGTGTTCGCCATCCCGCCGGAAGCGCCCAAGGGCAAGCTGCCCTGGATCGACGACGCAGGCGAAGTGGTGTGCGATTCCACGATCATCCGCAGCCATCTCGAACGCAAGTACGGGCTGGACCTGGACGCGGGCCTCGACGCGCGCCAGCGGGCCGAAGCCTGGGCCGTCGAGCGATTGATCGAGGACCATCTGTACTGGGCGATGGTGTGGTTCCGCTGGGTCGACGCGGCGAACTTCGCCAAGGGCCCGGCGCATTTCGCCGACCGCGCCCCCGAGGCGGTGCGCGAGCGGCTGCGCGAAGACATGCAGGCCGCGAAGCAGAACGAGCTGCATGCGCAGGGGCTGGGCCGCCACACCCGCGAGCAGATCGCCGAACTCGGCACGCGCTCGATCGACGCGCTGGCCGTGCTGCTGGGCGAACACGACTACCTGTTCGGCGACCGGCCACATGCGGTGGACGCCACCGCCTTCGGCGTGCTCGCGGCGATCTTCACGCCGTTCTTCGACACGCCGCTGCGCGAAGCCGCCGAGCGCCACCCGAACCTGGTCGCTTACGTGTCACGCATGATGCAGGTCTACTACCCCGCGCACGCCTGGCCCCGATCGCAGGCCGCCGCGGCGGCCTGAGCCGTCGAAGTGTAAGAGCCCTAAAGTCTCCCCGAGCCACGGGGAGACTTTGAATAGACTCTAAGGCAAAGCTCGATCTGCGATGATGCCGCCTCGTCATCGCGGATACTCCCCCATGCGCCTCTCCCTTGCTCTGCTCGCCTCCTCCGTCCTTGCGCTCGGCGCGCTGACCGCCTGCAGCCGCACGCCGCCGCCCGCGCCGGTCAGCAGCGGCAAGGTGGACAAGCTCGCCGTCGTCGACACCAAAGTCGGCGGAGGCGCCGAGGCGAAACCCGGCATGACCGTGCAGGTGCAATACACCGGCTGGCTGTACGACGAGCACGCCAAGGACAAGCACGGCAGCAAGTTCGACAGCACCGCCGACCACGGCGGCGCACCGTTCTCCTTCACGCTGGGCCAGGGCCAGGTGATCAAGGGCTGGGACCAGGGTGTGGCCGGCATGCACGTGGGCGGCGAACGCACCCTGCTGATCCCCGCCGAGCTCGGCTACGGCGCACGCGGTGCTGGCGATGTGATTCCGCCCGATGCGTCGCTGGTGTTCGACGTGAAGCTGGTAGGTGTGGGGCAGCGGTAGGACGCTGCCCGATGGTTCGCTTCCGCTGGTGGAGAGTGGTCGGGGAGCCAGGTTTTTGCATTCTTTCGCAAGCGACAGGGCGGTTTCGTGTACTTGCCGCCAGCGACAGAGCGGTTTCGGCCACCTTGCGCAAGTTTCAAAGCGGTTTCGTCCACCTGCCGGTGGCCGAGCTACTTCTCCTTTGCTTGTCCAAAGGAGAAGTAGCCAAGAGGAAACGACACCCCGCGGTCTGAGGTTTCCCCACGAATTCATGCCGGCGCACTCATCTGTTCGAGCACCGACTCGGGCAAGGATTGCAGTCTTGCCAGCCACTGCGTCGTCCGTTCCATCGGCCAGTGTCT
>Ga0187815_10000067_pt1 | contig 48452 bp, 47 predicted proteins | sample NC_S_5_FD_132962 | JGI IMG/M metagenome (GOLD analysis project Ga0187815, IMG submission 132962) | Wetland sediment microbial communities from Neuse River Estuary, North Carolina, USA - ASW-S_5 | ecosystem: Environmental > Aquatic > Freshwater > Wetlands > Sediment | place: USA: North Carolina... | reverse complement strand
CTGCATCGCGCCTACCTCGAAATGGGCGGCGCGGGCTTCGTGCTGGGCGACGGCGCGCTGGATTACGCGCACGAGGAGATTGCCGAGGTGTATTACAGCTACGCGCCATGCGCCCACCTCACGCTCAGTCCCGACCTGCAGTGGATACGGAACCCGGGCTATAACCGCGACCGCGGGCCGGCGACATTTGCGGGGGTGCGGGCGCATCTGGAATTCTGACGCCCTGCACCACTCCCACATTCGCACACGAGTGGAAAAGCTACGCGGACAGCCGAGCCAGCTCCAGCGCCGCAATCCGTCGCCCTAGGCGTGGCGCGAGATAGCAATGCGACCCGCACGGCAGCAGTCCCGCATCGGCGAAGGCGCGCAGGTACCAGTCCGGCGAACGCTGGTGGAAGCCATCCAGGTCACCCGCCACGCCATCGTGGCTGGTGAACACTTCCAGGAAGGCCACGCCCTCGACCATCTCCGCGATGCCGACGAGGCCCGCGCGGATTTCCGCCAGCTTGAGGTAATGCAGCACGTCGCTGCAGACGATGAGGTCGAAACGGCTTTCGAAGCGCAGGTGTTCCAACTGGCCGAAGCGCGCCAGCCCGATGTTGCGGCTGCGGCCGTAGCGGGCCACCACGTACTCGCTGGCGTCCAGCCCGCGATAGTCGATGCCGGGCCGCAACGCACGCAGCGGCGCGCGCCAGACACCTTCGCCGCAGCCCACGTCGAGCACATTGCGGACCGGCCGGCCGAGGTAGTACTCCGCCTGAGCCACCACCATCGCCACCTTGCGCTTCAATTCGGCCGGCGATCCGACTGCGTGCGCGGGGTGGCGGTACCACTTGTCGAAATAGGCGCGGTCGTAGGTCTTTGGCATCGCATCGCTCCGGCGGGGGAACGCATGGTAACCGGCGCGCCCCGTGCGCAAGAGGTTGCGAAAGCTGAATCACCGGCGAATCCGCCCGATGCACCACGGCGTCGCGGTCATCCGCCCGGCATCCTCGCCGTTGAAGCTACCCGACACCCTCGCCGGAGAACGGACGCATGCCCGCCGCACCGATACGCCGCCGCAGCCTCGCGCTTGGCCTGTTGCTGGGATGCCTGCCCGCGCTGGCCTGCGCGGGCCAGGCCACGCCGCAACGCATGCCCGCCGCCACCGTCACCGCGAAAGTGGACGGCCTCAGCCTCTCCGACATCGCCTGGCTGCGCCGCGACGGCTTCGGCCTGGACAGCGCCACGCTGGCACGCTACCGCCAGCTCGGCCGCACGCGTTTCCTTGACGAGCAGCTGGCCGGCGGCGACGACACGCTGCCCCCCGGGGTGGCCGCGCAGATTCGCGCCCTTCCGGCGGTGAGCACGCCGCTGCCTGGGCTGTGGGCGGATTTCCGCGACCGCCAGAAGCAGTTCAAGGACACGCCCGCCGGCGCGGCCAAGGACGCGGCCAAGAAAGCGCTCGCGCAGTACCGCCGCGGACTCGAACAGCAGGCCGCGCAGGCGGAGCTGCTGCACGCGGTCTACGGCGGTGACCAGCTCAAGGAACAGCTGGTGTGGTTCTGGCTCAACCACTTCAGCGTGTACGCGAACAAGGGGCCGGTGCGCGTGTTCGCCGCCGACTACGAGGAAAACGTGATACGCCCGCATGCGCTGGGCAAGTTCCGCGACCTGGTGATGGCCACGCTGAAGAGCCCGGCGATGCTGGTGTTCCTCGACAACGTGCACAACGTCAAGGGCAAGACCAACGAGAACTACGCGCGCGAGCTGATGGAACTGCACACGCTGGGCGTGGGTTCGGGCTACACCCAGGCCGACGTGCAGCAGCTGATGCGGATTCTCACCGGCGCCGGCCTGCTGCCGCCGAAATTCGCCGAACGCGCAGGCCGCATGCGCCGCGCCCCCCCCGGCTTCGTGCGCGACGGCCTGTTCCGGTTCAACCCCAACCAGCACGACTTCGGCGACAAGACCTTCCTCGGCCAGACCATCAAGGGCAGCGGCTATGCCGAGATCGGGCAGGCGGTGGACCTGATCGTGCGCCAGCCCGCCTGCGCGCACTTCGTCTCGCAGCAACTGGCCGAATACTTCATCGCCGACAAGCCCCCGCCCGCGCTGGTGGATGCGATGGCGCACACCTTCCAGCGCACCGACGGCGACATCGCGGCGGTGGTGCGGACGATGCTGCTGTCGAGGGAAGCCGCCGCCGTGGACGGGCACAAATTCAAGGATCCGATGCGCTTCCTGGTCTCCGCGATGCGCCTCACCTATGACGGCCAGCCGATTCCCAACGCCGAGCCCCTGGTGAACTGGCTCCGGCAGATGGGCGAGCCGCTGTACGGCCGCATCACGCCGGACGGCTGGCCGCTGGATTCGGCGAGCTGGACGGGTTCGGGCCAGATGAGCAAGCGCTTCGACTTCGCGCGCGTGATCGGCAGCGGCCGCAACCGGCTGTTCGTGGACGCCGGCGGCGCCGGCGCCGCGGGCGCCCCCCCGCCCGGCGCGCCGGATCTGCAAGGCTCCGCGCTGTACCGCGATGCCATCGCGCCACGTCTCTCCGACGCCACCCGCAACGCGCTCGCACAGGCCAGGTCGCCGATGGAGTGGAACACCTTCCTGCTGTCTTCGCCCGACTTCAACTATCGCTGAGGTGCCGTCATGAACCGTCGCGAATTCCTGCTTGCCGCCGCCGGCGCGGCCGCCGCGTCCACGCTGTCGTTCTCCGGCCGCCTGTTCGCCGCGCCGGCCAACTCGCCGCGCTTCCTGCTGGTGTTCCTGCGCGGCGGCTACGACTGCAACAACCTGCTGGTGCCCTGCGGCAGCGATTTCTATTACGAGTCGCGCCCCACCCTCGCCATCGCGAAACCCGACCCGGGCAACCCCGACAGCGCCGTGGCGCTGGACGGTGGCTGGGGCCTCAACCCCGTGGTGCGCGACTCGCTGTACCCGCTGTGGCAGAAGAGGCAGCTTGCCTTCATCCCCTTCGCGGGCACCAACGATCTCTCGCGCAGCCACTTCGAGACGCAGGACCATATCGAGCGCGGCGAGCCGGTGGGCGCAAGCGGCAATTACCGCTCCGGCTTCCTCGCGCGGCTGTCCGGCCTGCTCACCGGCGTGCCGGCGATCGCCTTCACCGACAACCTGCCGCTCTCCTTCCAGGGCGCGGGACACGACATTCCCAATATCTCGCTGAAGGCCGACCCCAAGGCGCATTTCAACGAGCGGCAGGCCGCGATCCTCGCCGGCATGTACAAGGGCACGGCGCTGGCCCAGGCCAGCGCCGACGGCCTCGCCCTGCCGCAAAGCATCTCCAGGGATCTGCGCGACGAGATGGTGGCGGCCAGCCGAGGCGCGCCCAGCGCGCACAACTTCGCCGCCGAGACGCGGCGCATCGCCACTCTCATGCGCGACCGGTACCGGCTCGGCTTCGTCGACGTGGGCGGCTGGGACACCCACGTCAACCAGGGCAGCACCAAGGGCGGCCTCGCCTACAACCTGAAGAATCTCGGCGAAGGCCTCGCCGCCTACGCGGACGCGCTGGGGGACGCCTGGAACGACACCACGGTGGTGGTGCTCTCCGAATTCGGCCGCACCTTCCGCGAAAACGGTGACCGCGGCACCGACCACGGCCACGGCACCGTGCACTGGGTGCTGGGCGGCAAGGTGGCCGGCGGCCGCCTCGCCGGCGAGCAGACGGCCGTGACGCAAGCCAATCTGTTCCAGAACCGCGACTACCCCATCCTCAACGACTACCGCGACGTGCTGGGCGGAATGTTCGCCCGGCTGTGGGGCTTGAACGCCGGCCAGTTGCAGACGGTGTTCCCGCAGGCGAAGGCGAGGGATCTGCGCCTGGTGTGAAGGCCTTCGCGCGACGACACTGGACACCCGCGCCTTCCATGGAGTGACCCGCATGCGCAACTGGCGCTTTGTCGTCCTGACGCAACCGAAGACCCCCACGCATCGATGCACGCTCGGCGCGCTGGTGGCAATCGCGATACTGCTGCTTGCCGCCTGCGCTAACGAGCCGCCACGGCCGCAGGCACATGGCGCCATCAGCGCCGACGGCCTCACCTGGCTGCGCCGCGACGGCTTCGGCGTGGATAGCGCCGACATGGTGCGTTACCGCGGGCTAGGCCGCAGCGACCTGCTGGACGAGCAGCTCGCCGACCACGTGCACGGGCAGCTCACGCCGCCCATCGCGACGCTAATCCACGACTACGAGGCAGTGCGCACGCCGTTGCCGCAGCTGCTCGCCGGGCTGTACGAAGCGCAGCAACAGCTCAAGGCGATGCCCGCCGGACCGGACAAGGACGCCGCCAACAAGGCGCTGCAACAGCACGGCAACCTGCTGATGCAGGAGGCGCGTCAGGCCGAGCTGCTGCAGGCGGCGTATGGACCGAACCAGCTCAAGGAGCAACTGGTGTGGTTCTGGCTCAACCATTTCAGCGTATACGCCTACAAGGGACGCATCCGCTGGGAGCTCGCCGATTACGAGGAGCACGTGATCCGGCCGCATGCGCTGGGCAAGTTCGAGGATCTGGTGATGGCCACGCTGGAAAGTCCGGCGATGCTGGAGTACCTCGACAACGCGCAGAACGCCAAGGGCCACGTCAACGAGAACTACGCGCGCGAGCTGATGGAGCTGCACACGCTTGGTGTGGGCTCGGGCTACACCCAGAAGGACGTGCAGCAGCTGGCGCTGATCCTCACCGGCGTCGGCATCGCACCGGTGGACGGTAAACCGCAGCACTTCAACGCGAAGATGGCGCCACTGGTGGTACGCCGCGACCTATTCGAGTTCAACCCCTACCGGCACGATTTCCGCGACAAGGTGTTCCTCGGCCAGCACATCAGGGGACGCGGCTTCGACGAGGTGAGGCAGGCGGTGGACATCATCGTGCACCGACCGGCCTGCGCGCACTTCGTCTCGCGCCAGCTCGCACAGTACTTCGTGGCCGACGACCCGCCGCCCGCGCTGGTGGCGCGCATGGCGCAGACCTTCCAGCGCACGGAGGGCGACATCGCGGCGGTGCTGCACACCATGTTCGGCTCGCCCGAACTGCTCAGGAGCGGACGCCAGTTCATGGATCCCACCCGCTTCGTGGTGTCATCGGTTCGCCTGGCCTATGACGGCAAGCCGATCGCAAACGCCCTGCCGCTGGTGTATTGGCTGGATCAGCTTGGCGAGCCGCTGTACGGCCGCATCACCCCGGACGGCTGGCCGCTGGACGGCGCAAGCTGGACCGGCTCCGGCCAGTTGTCCAAACGCTTCGACATCGCTGCCGCGATCGGCAGCGGCAACACCCAGCTGTTCACGCCGCCGGGCAGCAAGACGCGCGGGGCCGGTTTCCCGATGCTCGCCACGCGGCTGTACTACGACGCCATCGAGCCGCACCTCTCCGCCGTCACCCGCAATGCGCTGACCAAGGCCAACTCGCAACAGGAATGGAACACCTTCCTGCTGGCTTCGCCGGACCTCAACTACCGCTGAAATTTCGCATCTGCGCATCGGCGCAATGCGAGAATGCGCCGATGACCCCGCTGAAATATCTCCATGGGTATCCGCCCGCCCTGCAGGACAAGGTGCGCCAGCTGATCGCGCAGCAGCGCCTCGGCGAACACCTGGCCACGCGCTACCCGGATCGCCACGACGTGCAGAGCGACAAGGCGCTGTACGCCTACGTGGCCGCGCTGAAACAGCGACACCTGAAGACCGCGCCGGGCATCGACAAGGTGCTCTACGACAACAAGCTCGACGTGGTGCAGCGTGCGCTGGGCCTGCACACCGCGATCTCGCGCGTGCAGGGCAGCCGGCTCAAGGCGAAAAAGGAGATCCGCGTGGCCAGCCTGTTCAAGGCCGCCGCGCCGGAGTTCCTGCAGATGATCGTGGTGCACGAGCTGGCGCACCTTAAGGAAAGCGAGCACAACAAGGCGTTCTACCAGCTGTGCCAGCACATGCTGCCGGACTACCACCAACGGGAATTCGACCTGCGCATGTACCTGACCTGGCGCGAGCTGCCTTCGGCCGGCTTGCCTTCAACCAATCCCACCGAACCGCAGGAATGACGATGGATGGCGCGGCACTGCAGAAGCACCTGTTGCGGATGTTCGAGCGGCACGGCGTCGAACTCGATGCCGACGAGGACGGCTGGCTGACCACCGACGGCGACTTTCCCTCCGTGCGTGCCCAGTGGCACGCGGCCACGGCCGGCGAACCGGGACACCTCGACATCGACGTCGTGCTGAGCGAGGAACGCTGCATCGAGGAAAGCTTCGCCGGCCACGGCGCGGACGGCTGTACGGCTGCCTTGCGCGCGTTCGAGCAAAGCGCGCTCCATCCGTTGCTGGCCGCCTGCTGGTACGTCACCGACGACCGCAGGCTGACGATCGCGGCATGGGAGACCGGTACCCGCACCTGGGACGTGTTCGCCGGCCCCTTCGCCCTGCACGGTGCGGACATCACCGACCTGGAGATGCTGGAACAGGTGCCGGCGGCCATCGAGACGGCATGGCAACGCGAGGCTCCGTCTCCGGAACTGCACTGGCTGCGGCTGGTGTACCGCCGTACGGCGGAGGGCGAGGCGCGCTGCGAAGTCCTGCTCGACAACGCGCCGTGGAAAGCAGGTACCGATGCGCTGGCCGCCCTGGCGTGGCCGCCGGAGGGCCACTACAGCGCCCACGGTTTCATGCTGCTGGACGTGCGGGACTATTGAACGAGCGGTGCAGTCTCGGCGGGATGCGCCTTCTGGTCTCGCCCGACCTCGACTATCGCTGGGACATCGCCCCGGACGAGGCTCCTCCCGTAAAAAAGAAAGCGAGCCTGCCCCTGTTGGAGCGCCGGGATGATCCGCATGCGCGCTACGGCACGAGACCGATCGGTTTGGCCAAAAACGCACATGCAACAAGGGCTGTGGCAGCGGTGAGGCCGAGATAGACCAACGCAACCAGCAGCAGGCGGCCCGCAGGTGGTCCGCCCTCGATCATCTCGCCCGCGAAAATGACAAGACCCAGTCCGACCCCGACCAGCAAGGCGACGCCCCATCGCGCCCACCTAACCTGACGCTGGTCAGGCGTATCGCCCGAAACCGCACTCCGCGCCCCTGGAAACATTGCCGGGAGAAGAAAGCCGATCGGAGCGAAGAGGACCACATCTCCGAAGACAATCGTCAGCAGATGGGGAAAGAGCGTCGAAACCAGCCCCTCCGGGTAAAAGCAGAGCGCCAGGGTGCACGCGGAAGCGACCAGGACAGCCTTTCTCCACGACAGTGGTGCGGGCGCGCGAGTATCTCGGACGGATCGCTTGATCAGCAGCAACGCGCCGCTGGCAAGCACCGCCATGGTGACGATGAGTGCGACGAGCTCGTTTCCCGCTGCCGCACCCAGCCAGGCGGACGGATGGCGCGCCATCGCGATAACGTCACTTGCGAGCATGGCGTACACGGTGAGAACAATCGCGGCCTCGGAGCGCAGAAGGTATAGCTGCGCCGCAGTTGAGACCATGGCCTGCCGGGGGCGGAACGCGCGGAGGACAGAGAGCGCCGCGAGCAATGCCCCGCCAAGCACGGCGAAGGAGCCGACCGCGTCATAAGGGTCGTCACCGAAAGGAATGATCGGCCGCAGCGCCGGGTCGTGTTTCGCGAACATGAACGCGCACCACGACAGCATCGCAAGAGCCGCGACCACCACCGCATTCCATTTCAGCGAGCCTGGCATGACGCCCCCCGCGGCAGCATGGGACAGGAAACGGGGCGGGATCAGTTGTCCCTCAATTCACGTGGTCGAACTCCGGCATCGCCTTGAACAGCTGCCCGCTGCGCCACGCCGCAACATCCGGCCGCTGGTACACCACCTTCCCGCCCACCACCGTGTACAGCACCCGCGTGCGCAGGATCTGGTCGTCGGGGATGGTCAGCAGGTTGCCGGAGAACACCACCATGTCGGCCAGCTTGCCGGGGCTGAGCGAGCCCAGGCGCTGGTCCTCGAACACCGCGTAGGCGTTGTTCCAGGTGTAGGAGCGCAGCGCCTGCATGCGGGTCTTCACCTGGGCCGGGAAGAAGCGCTGGCCGCGGCCGTTGTCGCGCGTCACCGCGCAATAGAAGCCGGCGATGGGGTTGGTGTCCTCCACCGGGGTGTCGCTGCCGTCCAGCACCATCGCGCCGCTCTCGATCAGGCTGTGCCACACGTAGGCGCCCTCCTTCGCGCGCTGCTCGCCCAGGTGCGCCACCACGTAGGGCGCGTCCGAGCAGGCGTGGATGGACTGCATCGAGGCGATCACGCCCATCTGCGCGAAGCGCGGGATGTCGGAAGGCGCGAGGTGCTGCGCGTGCTCGATGCGCCAGCGCAAGTCATGTGCGGCGGGATATTCGTCGAAGATCTTCTGGTACATGTCCAGCACTTCGCGGTTGGCGCGGTCGCCGATCGCGTGGATCGACACCTGGAAGCCGTCGCGCGCGGCGATGCGTGCGATCTGCGCCAGCGTGGCCATCGGCGTGACATTCTTGCCCGCGATGCCCGGCGCATCGTTGTACGGCTGCAGGAACCATGCGCTGTGCGTGCCCAGCGCGCCGTCGGAAACGTCCTCGCCCACGCCGCGCACGGTGAAGTGGTCGTCGGCGTAGCCGATCGTGCGGTATTTGGCGAGGTTCTTGTCGAGGCTGGCCACGTCCAGCACGCCGACGTTGACGTACAGGCGCAGCGGGAAGCCCTTGGCGGCCTGCTGCTTGAGCCAGGCGATCGTCTGGAAGTCCTGGCCCATGTCCACGAAGCCGGTGATGCCCTTGCTCACCTCGTTCTGCATGGCGAGCTTCAGCGACTGCTCCCTGCGCGCGGCCAGCTCCTGCGGCGGCAGGCCGGCGAGGTATCGGTTGTAGGCGGCGTACACCGCGTCGCCCGCGGTATCGCGCAAGGCGCCGATGGCGTTGCCCTGGGCATCGCGCACGATGGTGCCGCCGACGGGGTCGGGCGTGTCGCGGCCGATCCCGGCGAGCTTCAGCGCCATGGCGTTGGCGTAGATCGCATGGCCGCTGGTGTGGGCGAGCAGCACTGGATTGTTGGGCGACACGGCATCGAGGCCGGCCGGCAGCGGCAGGCCGTCGATGTTGGGCTGCGGCACCTTGTTCCATTTGCTCTGCTGCCAGCCCTGGCCGACGATCCACTCGCCCGGCCTGGCCTTGGCCACGGCGGCCTTCACCATGGCCACGATGGCGTCCCAGTTCGGCGCCATGCCCACGTTGAGCTGCATCAGCGAGTCGCCGGTGTCCATCAGGTGGCCGTGGCCCTCGATGAAGCCGGGCGTGACGAAGGCGCCGTGCAGGTCCAGCACCCGGGTGTGCGGGCCGATGTAGTGCGCGATGGCCTCGTCGCTGCCCAGCGCGGCGATCTTGCCGTCCTTCACCGCCAGGGCCTGCGCATGCGGCTGCAGCGGATCGAGCGTGGCGATGCTGGCGTCGCGCAGCACCAGGTCGGCGGCGGGCAGCACGGGCGGAAAGCCCTTGATCGGCGCGTCGGCCGCGGACGCGGCCAGCGAGGCCAGCAGGAAGGCCGGTAGCCAGTAGCGATGCAAGCGCATGGTTTTCCCCGATGGGCGCGCAGGGGCGCACCGGGGGAGCGTAGAAAGGCGGCCGGGCGGGGTCAACCGGACGAACGGCACCCCATCCCGGCCCTCCCCGCGCGCCGGGGAGGGCGACGGCTATGCCGCGCGCCGATAGCTGCCGCGCATCACCGGCTCCCAATGCACGCCGCCATCGAACGAGCTTTCCAGCGTCAGCTCGTGGGCATCCTCGCGGAAGGTGTAGGTGTGCCGCGTCTGCCCGCGCGGCGAGCCGCGCAGGAACACCAGCCGTTCGCCGTCCCAATGCCCCGGCCCTGGCTGTGCAGGTACGTAGCCGTAGCTATCGAACCAGTACAGCGCGTACTCGTCGTGGCCCGGGCCGGCAGTGAACACGGCGTGTGCCTGCAACGCCGGCCGGCCGTCGCGTTCTTCGCGGTAGTCCATCAGCAGCGCGCGGCCGCCCAGATCCAGTCGTGCGGAAAAGCATCCGCGCGCCGGGCCGCCTTCGCCCCAGCGCGTGGTAGCAATGCTTTCTTCGCCTTCCCAATCGCCGGCCAGCCGGCTCAGTGCGTTCTCCATCGTCACGGTCAGGCCCTTCGTACCAGCAGGTGCTTGGCAAGCAGCCCGTGCAGATGGCCTAGGCCGCGCACCACGTGCAGCAGCAGGAAGAACAGCAGCAGGCCCAGCACGCACAGCACGGTCGCGCCACCCCAGCTGTTCAGCCATCCGACGCTGTCGCAGATCCACCACGGCGCGCCGACGCAGGTGCCCACGTCCCAGTCTCCCAGCACGGCGACCAGCTTCAGGACGGGTGCGGCAATGAAGCTCATCGAAACGGCAAGCCAGGTCACGATCAGCGTGAAGTAGAAGATGCCCAGCGGCAGCTGCAGCAGCCCGTACAGCATCGAGCTCCAGCTGCGCGGGTCGGTGAACATCGCGCCGATGCGTTGGAACAGCGACATGTCCCGCTTCTGCGGCGGGTACGGCGGACGGCGCGGCATGCGCACGCCCAGCATGGCCTCCACCAGCCGCCCTTCCAGCAGCGCGAAGCTGCGCACGCTGCCGAAGAACAGCACGATGAACGGCAGGCCGATGATGAGCACCGACAGTCCCATCGACATCGCGAGGCCGGCGACCACCCAGGTGAAGTAGGCGATGCCGGTGACCAGGCCGAACAACAGGTAGAACAGCGCGCCCCACGCCCGCGGGTCGGCGATCACGCCGAAGAAGCGGCCGGCGGCGGAGCGCCGCTTCGGCGGCGGCGGCGGGCGGATCGCGCGCTGGATCTTGATCTCCTGGTCGCGGTAGATCTCGGCCACCTCGTCCGGCGCGCCGTAGCTTTCCACCACGTGCTCGAGCATCGCCGCCTCGTCGCGGCCGGTGCGCTCGTACAGTTCGGCGCGCAGGTGTTCCTCGGCGTCGTACAGCGCGTCCTGGATCAGCGCAGGATCGGCGCCGCGCAAGGCGGCACGCAACTGCTCGAGGTATTCCGCGATCGTGCGCGGCGTCTGCTTGCTCGATGCATTCATCACCACTCTCCCTGCAGCAACTTGTCGACGGAATCGCGGGTGGCGCTCCACGCGGCAACCCACTCGCGCAGCACCTCGCGGCCGAATTTCGTGATGCGGTAATAACGGCGCGGGGGACCGCTAACCGAAGGCTCCACCTCGCTGGCCAGAAGGCCGGCACCCTCCAGGTTGCGCAGCACCGGGTACAGCGCACTCTGCTTGCCCGCCAGCACACCTTCGCCTGCCTCCTCCAGCCGTTTGGCGATCTGGTAGCCGTACAGCGGTTGGCGCGACTGCCCCAGCACCGCCAGCAGCACCAGCGACACGGTGCCGGCGGACAGCTCCTTCTGGAATTTCTTCAACTGGCTGGCGCTGTCGTCCACGGCCTCACCCGCACTGCCATATAGCTTGGACTGAAGCATAGTGTTGACTTCGACCTAGCACATGCGCCAGAAGTCATAAGCGCGTCGTCATGGGCAGGACATTGGCAGGGATTGCGGCTTTCTTTTATCGTGGCGGCCCGTCCACGACCTCGGCGCCCGCATGTCCGCAGCCACCCAGCAACCGGACCACCTGAGGCGCAGCCTCTCCAACCGCCACCTGCAGCTGATCGCGCTCGGCGGCGCCATCGGCACCGGCCTGTTCATGGGCTCGGGCAAGACCATCAGCCTGGCCGGGCCGTCGATCCTGCTGGTCTACCTCATCATCGGCGTGATGCTGTTCTTCGTGATGCGTGCGATGGGCGAGCTGCTGCTGTCGAACCTGGAGTACAAGTCGTTCATCGACTTCTCCACCGACCTGCTGGGGCCGTGGGCCGGCTTCTTCTGCGGCTGGACCTACTGGTTCTGCTGGATCGTCACCGCGATCGCCGAGGTGATCGCGATCGCCTCCTACGTGCAGTTCTGGCTGCCGCACCTCGCGCCGTGGCTGCCGGCGCTGTTGTGCGTGCTGTTGCTGCTGGCGCTGAACCTGACCACGGTGAAGATGTTCGGCGAGCTGGAGTTCTGGTTCGCGCTGATCAAGATCGTGGCGATCATCGCACTGGTGCTGGTCGGCTTCGCGCTGGTGGCCTGGGGTTTCCATTCGCCGGCGGGCAACAAGGCCACGCTGGCGAACCTGTGGAACGACGGCGGCTTCTTCCCGCACGGGCTGGGCGGCTTCTTCGCCGGCTTCCAGATCGCGGTGTTCGCCTTCGTCGGCATCGAACTGGTGGGCACCGCCGCCGCCGAAACCGCCGATCCGCGGCGCAACCTGCCCAAGGCGATCAACTCGATCCCGGTGCGCATCATCATCTTCTACGTGCTGGCGCTGGCGGCGATCATGGCGGTGACGCCCTGGCGGCTGGTGGAAGCGGACAAGAGCCCGTTCGTGGAACTGTTCGTGCTGGCCGGCGTACCGGCGGCGGCGAGCCTGATCAACTTCGTGGTGCTGACCTCGGCCACCTCCTCGGCCAACAGCGGCATCTTCTCCACCAGCCGCATGCTGTTCGGCCTGGCCGGCGAGAACCACGCGCCGAAGGCGTTCGCGCGGCTGTCCAGGGCTTCCGTGCCCTCGCTGGGGCTGCTGTTCTCCTGCTTCTGCCTGCTGCTGGGCGCTGCGCTGATCTACCTGGTGCCGAACCTGATGACCGCGTTCACCCTGGTCACCACGCTGTCCGCCGTGCTCTTCATGTTCGTGTGGTCGCTGATCCTGTGCGCCTACATGACCTACCGGCGCAAGCGTCCGCAGCAGCACGCGGACTCGGCGTACAAGATGCCCGGCGGCGTGTTCATGTGCTGGGCGTGCCTGGCGTTCTTCGCCTTCGTGCTGGTGCTGCTGTGCCTGCAGGCCGACACCCGCGCCGCCCTGCTGGCCAGCCCGGTGTGGTTCGTGCTGCTTGGGATCGGCTACGCATGGAAGAAGCGGCGCGACGGCAATGCCGCCCGCGAAAGGGGATAGGCCGTCCGAGGCTGCCGGCAGGCGCCGGCAGCCAAGTAGAATGGCGCGCCATTCGCCGCAGGGAAGACACATGCAGGGTTCGCCCGGAGTTTCGATCATCCATCCGCGCGTGCTGGAGTCCGCGGAAGCCTGCCGGGCCGAGTTCACCTTGGCGGCGCCGTTCCCCCACGTGGTGATCGACGATTTCCTCGCGCCGGATTTCGCCCGGGCGCTGCTGGACAACTTCCCCGCCTTCGAGCGTGGCAACGCCGTGGGCGACGACGGCAAGCCGGGCGGCAAGTCCACGCTGGCGAAGATCCGCCAGCTCGGCCCGGTCTGGCAGCAGCTCGACGACGCGATCCAGAGCCCCGAATTCCTGGCGGCGGCAGGCCGGCTCACCGGCATCGACGGCCTGATCTACGACCCGTGGTACCTCGGCGGCGGCACCCACGAGAACCGAGACGGGATGAGCCTCGACCCGCACGTGGACTTCAACTACCACCCCAGCGAACGCTGGCACCGGCGGCTCAACCTCATCGTCTACCTCAACCCGCACTGGGAGGAGGCGTGGGGCGGCTGCCTGGAGTTGTTCCGCGATCCGCACGCCGACGCGCGGCCCGCGCGATCGGTGGCGCCGGCGTTCAACCGCTGCGTGATCTTCGAGACCTCCGAGCGCTCCTGGCACGCCTTCGACCGGATCGCGCTGCCGCCGGAGCATGCCGGTCTCACGCGCCGCTCCGTCGCGCTGTACTTCTACACGAAGGACCGCCCCGCCGCGGAGACGGCGCCGCGCCATACCACCTACTACGTGAACCGCCAGCTGCCACCACACCTGGACGAAGGACATACGCTGACGCGCGGCGACGTGGCCGAGATCCGGCAGTTGATCGAGCAGCGCGACGGGCACATCCGCCTGCTCTACGCAGAGAACACCGCCCTGCGCCAGGCCCAGGACGCCGGCCTCACCGGGCACCTGCTGTACCTGGCCAGGCGCGCCTTCGTGCGCTTCCGCAAATAGCGCACGGGCGGGCCGGCTCCTGCTAACGTGCCGCGACGCCAGCCACCCGGGGAGACCACCATGCGCCACCACCTTGCCGCCGCCGTCGCGATGGCGCTGACTCTCGCCGCGACATCGACCTTCGCCGCGCAGGACAAGCCCACGCCCACCGCGAAGGAGCTGCTGGCGGCGTCGAAGCCTTCCGAATGGCGCACGCCCGACCCGGCGAACCTGCTCTACATGCAATTGCCCGGCGGCCGCGTGGTGATCGAGCTGGCGCCGGAGTTCACCCCGCTGCACGCGCAGAACATCCGCACCCTGGTGCGCCAGGGCTACTTCGACGGCCTCGCCATCGTGCGCGTGCAGGACAACTTCGTCACGCAGTGGGACGACCCGAACGGCGACGACGGCGGCGACAAGGCGAAGATGCACCCGCTGGGCAAGGCCAAGGCCACCCTGCCGCCGGAATTCATCCGCCCGGTCGATCCGAAGCAGCCGTGGACGCCGCTGCCGGACGGCGACATCTACGCACCGCAGGTCGGCTTTTCCGGCGGTTTCCCGGTGGCGCGCGACCCGGCCAGCGGCAAGGAGTGGCTGGTGCACTGCTACGGCATGGTCGGCGTGGGGCGCGACGTGCCGCCCGACAGCGGCAACGGCAGCGCGCTGTACGCCGTCATCGGCCAGGCGCCGCGCCGGCTGGACCACAACCTGGCGGTGGCCGGCCGCGTGCTGCAGGGCATGCCGTACCTGTCGGCGCTGCCGCGCGGCACCGGGCCGATGGGTTTCTACGAGAAGGCCGGCGAGCGCACGCCCATCCTGTCGGTGAAGCTCGCCGCCGACCTGCCGCCCGCCCAGCGCGAACGCATCCAGGTACTGCGCACCGGCAGCCCCACCTTCGCCGCCCTGATCGATGCCGCGCGTCATGGCCACAACGCGTTCTATCCGACCCCGGTGGGCAAGGTCGGCATCTGCGACATCAACGCGCCGGTGCGGGTGGATGGCAAACCGCTGTGACGCGCCGTGCCGTCGCAAACGCGGAATCCTGCGGGTGGCGGCGACCGGCGGGCGACGGACCGAGCGTGACGATGGACTCGGCGGGATAACCGGATCCGAACATCCGGCTCGGCCGTTCCGGTTATGGTGGCCGCCATGCGCCGACCGGCCCGCCAACGATGCCCCTGAACGACAACCTGCATCTGCTGCGCGCCTGGTTGCGTGACCCGCGCAGCGTGGGCGCGCTGGCGCCGTCCGGCCCCGCGCTGGCACGGCTGATGACCGCCCACGTCGACCAGGCGCATGGACCGGTGATCGAACTCGGCCCCGGTACCGGCGTGTTCACCCGCGCGCTGCTGGAGCGCGGCCTGCCGGGACACCGGCTGGTCCTGGTGGAGACCGATCCGGTGCTGGCCAGCACGCTGTCGCAACGCTATCCGCATGCACGCGTGCTGCGCATGGATGCGGCGCGGCTGGGCCGCTCCTCGTCGCTGTTCGGCGACGAACGCGCCAGCGCCGTGATCAGCGGCCTGCCCCTGCTGTCGATCCCGGCCGACAAGGTCGAAGCCATCGTCGAGGGCGTGTTCGAGCGCCAGCTGCAGCCCGGCGGCGCGTTGTACCAGTTCACCTACGGCCTGCGCTGCCCGGTGCCGCGTGCGCTGCGACAGCGCCTGGGCCTGGAGGCCGAACGCATCGGCGGCGCCTGGCTCAATCTGCCGCCGGCCTGGGTCTGGCGCATCCGCCGCCGCAACGGCTGAGCTTCGACGGGAAAAGACCCGCCCGGTCGCCTGCGCTTGCATACGACATATCTTAGATATATCTTGAATGCCCGAATTCGATATATCGGAGTTTGCCATGCGCATGCACCACCTGTTCCATCGCTTCTCGCACCATCACCATGGCTCCCGGGCTTTTTTCATGGACGGCGATCAACACGGCTGTCACGCCGGCCGCCATGGTCCGTTCGGCGAACATCGCGGCGGCGAAGCCTTCGGCGGCTGGGATGGACTGCGCGGCGGCGGCGGCCGGCGCGGCGGCGGCCGCGTGTTCGGCCACGGCGACCTCAAACTGCTGCTGCTGTCGCTGATCGAGCAGCAGCCGCGCCACGGCTACGAGCTGATCCGCACCATCGAGGAGATGTTCCACGGCCAGTACACGCCCAGCCCCGGTGCGATCTACCCCACCCTCGCCATGCTGGAGGACATGGGCTACGCGCGGGTGGAAAGCGAGACGGGCAACCGCAAGCTCTACGGAATCACCGACGAGGGCCGCGCCTTCCTCGACGAGAACCGCGCCGCGGTGGACGCGGCGACCGCGCGCACCGAGCACAGCGCACGCATGGCGGCGAAGATGAGCGCGCCGATGGCCGTGCGCAAGGCGATGCACGCGCTGAAGCATGCGCTGCTGATGCGCACCAGCTGGGACAAGGCCGAGGCGGAGCGCGTGGCCGCGATCCTGCAGCGCGCGGCCGGCGAGGTCGCCGGCGGCCGACAGCACGACTGAGCCCGGCAGCCGCCGTGCCGCGGCTGTCCTCCCGTCGATGCACCGGCCATCGCCGGCGCCCGCCCCCACCAGGCAACCACGATGACTGTCCACATCCACCAGCGCCTGCGCCACGAAGTCACACTGCGCACGCTCGACGTGCTGCGGGTCGAGCGCCTCACCCCGCACATGCAGCGGGTGACGCTCGGCGGCGCGGAGTTGCGCGGCTTCCACAGCGCCGCAGCCGACGACCACGTGAAGCTGTTCTTCCCCAATCGCGACGGCGAACTGGTGCTCCCCATGCTGGGCGCGAACGGCGTCGAGTTCCCGGCCGGCCGGGAGCCGTCGCCGATGCGCGACTACACCCCGCGCCGCCACGATGCCGCGCGCGGCGAGCTGGTCGTCGACTTCGTGCTGCACGGCGACGGCCCGGCCTGCCGCTGGGCAGCGCAGGCTGCGCCCGGCCAGCGCCTGGGCGCGGGCGGCCCGCGCGGCTCCTTCCTGGTGGCCGGCGATTTCGACCGCTACGTGCTGGTCGGCGACGAAACCGCCCTGCCCGCCATCGGCCGCTGGCTGGAGGAGATGCCCGCCGGCACGCGCGCCGCCGCGCTGATCGAGATCCCCGACGCCGCCGACCGCCAGGCGCTCACCACGGGTGCCGACGCCGAGATCGTCTGGCTGGAACGCAACGGTGCGCCGGCCGCCGACAGCGGCCTGCTGGAACACGCGTTGCGCGAACTGCCGCCCATCGATGGCGACAGCTACTGGTGGATCGCCGCCGCATCGCGCCGCGCGCGCGCGATGCGCCAGTGGCTGGAGCAGCGCGGCGTGGCCAAGGACTGGATCAAGGCCACCGGCTACTGGAAGGCCGACGCGGACGACGACGCGGCATGAGCGCCCGATGAACGCGCCGTAAGCAGAACCGCGCCGTCACCACGAAACCTTGCCGCGCCATCGGTTATGCCATGACGCACCGCCATCGCGGCACAGGAGACCGGCATGAGGCGCAGGCACAAGTTGCTCGCATGGATCATCGGCGTGCCGCTGGTGCTCGTCGTCGTGCTGGTCGCGGCGCTCGCGCTGTTCGACTGGAACCGGCTGAAGCCGGCCATCGACGCCCGCGCCAGCGCGGCGATCGGCCGCCCGTTCGCGATCAACGGCGATCTCGACGTGCACTGGCGCCGCGAGCCGCAGGCGCACGGCCTGCGAGCATGGCTGCCGTGGCCGCAGGTGGTGGCGAACGACATCACCGTCGCCAACCCTCGCTGGGCGAAACAGCCCGAGTTCGTGCGCCTGGACGCGCTGCGCTTCAGCCTCTCGCCACTGGACCTGCTGCTGCGCCGGGTGCGCATCCCCTCGCTGCAGCTGGTGCATCCCCGCGTGGACCTGGAGCGCGATGCGCAGGGCCGCGCCAACTGGAACTTGACGCCGGCGAACGGCGGATCGCCCTCCAGCTGGACGGTGGACCTGGGCGCAATCGGTTTCGACGCCGGCCGGCTCGCGCTGGACGACGCCGTCGGCCGCGTGAAAGTCGACGCTCGCATCGAACCGCTGCAGCAGGCGATTCCCTACGACCAGGTCGTGGCGCAGGCAAGCGCGGACGCGCGCGCGCAGGCGATCAGCAGCGCCGGGCGCGGCGCCGACAAGGCGATGGGCAAGGAGGGGGAGCAGAACCGCCGTGATGACGCGACCGCGCGGCAAACCCGCTACCAGTTCGCCTGGACTGCGAAAGGCAGCTACCAGGGCGCGCCGCTGGACGGCAGCGGCAAGACCGGCGCCGTGCTGGCATTGCAGCAGCCCGACCAGCCGTTTCCGGTGCAGGCGCGGCTGCGCATCGGCGACACCCATATCGCCCTGGTCGGCACACTCACCGATCCCGTGCACCTCGGCGCGCTGGACCTGCGCCTGTGGCTGGCCGGCTCCAGCATGGCGAAGCTCTACCCCATCCTCGGCGTGACCCTGCCCGACACCCCGCCCTACGCCACCCGCGGTCGGCTCACCGCCACGCTGGGTCGCCACGGCAGCCGCTTCGGCTACCACGGGTTCCGCGCACGCGTGGGCGGCAGCGATCTCGCCGGCGACGTCGACTACGTCACCGGCGGCGCGCGTCCGAAACTCAGCGGCAAGGTGCAGGCCACGCAACTGCGCTTCGCCGACCTGGCGCCGCTGATCGGCGGTGGCGGCTCGAGCACCACCACGCCGCCGGCCGCCGCCTCGGACCGCGTCCTGCCCACGCAGGCGTTCCGCACCGACCGCTGGAAGGCGATGGATGCCGACGTGACGTTCGCCGCCGGGCGCATCGAGCACGGCCCTTCGCTGCCGATCGAATCGCTGTCCACCCGCCTGCTGCTGGACAACGGTGTGCTCGCGCTGGATCCGCTGCGCTTCGGCCTCGCCGGTGGCCGGGCGGACGGCAGGCTGCGTCTCGACGGCAGCGCTGCGACCATGCGCGGCGCACTGCAGTTGCGCGCCCGCCATCTCAAGCTGAAGCAGCTGTTCCCGAATTTCGAGCCGATGCATACCAGCCTGGGCGAGATCAACGGCGACGCCGCGCTCGATGCGCGCGGCAACTCCGTCGCCGCGCTGCTCGGCAGCGCCGACGGCGAGCTGAAGCTGCTGATGAACGACGGCGCGATCAGCCGCAATCTGCTGGAGACCGCCGGACTCAACGTGGGCAACATCGTGCTGGGCAAGCTGTTCGGGGACCGCACGGTGAAGATCAACTGCGCAGCCGCCGACCTCGCCGCGCAGGATGGCGTGTTCCGCACCCGCCTGTTCGTGTTCGACACCCAGGACGCGCTGATCGACGTCAGGGGCACGGTGAACTTCGCCGACGAAAAGCTCGATCTCGACGTGACGCCGCATACCAAGGGCCTGCGCGTGCTGTCGCTGCGCTCTCCGCTTTATGTGCGCGGTACGCTGAAGGACCCTGACGTGGGCGTGCACGCCGGGCCGCTGCTGGCGCGCGGTGCCGGCGCCCTGGCGCTGGGCGTGGTCGCCGCGCCGGCAGCCGCGCTGCTGGCAGTGGTCGTTCCCAGCCACGGCACCGGCGACGCCAACACCTGCACCACGGTGCTGCAGCGGATGCGTGCACCGACCCGGGCCGGCCACTGACCGTTGCGGCCGTCCCCGCTGACGGGAGTCGGCCGGGCGGCGACCGCTGGCCGCACTTTCAATGATCCTTGCGATCGTCCTTGATCGCGGCGATCAAACGGGCGGCCGTCCTTGGCCACACTTTTCAATGCCGGATGGCCATGGGCGACGTAGAATGCCGCGTCCCCCATCGATGCGCCCCCATGCAAGCCAGCAACCAGGCCCGCCTGCAGATCCACTTCTGTGTGCTGCTGTGGGGCTTCACCGCGATCCTCGGCAAGCTCATCACCCTGCCCGCGCTGCCGCTGGTGTGGTGGCGCATGCTGCTGGTGACGGCCGCGCTGTTGCTGGTGCCGCGGGTGTGGCGCGGCCTGCGGGCGATGCCGTCCCGGCTGCGCTGGGCCTATGCGGGCATCGGCGTACTGGTGTCGCTGCACTGGCTCACCTTCTATGCCGCGATCAAGCTCGCCAACGCTTCGGTGGGCGCCACCTGCATCGCGCTGGGTCCGGTGTTCCTTGCCTTCGTGGAACCATGGATCGCCAGGCGCCGGTTCGACCCGCGCGAACTGCTGATCGGCGTGGCAGTGGTGCCGGGCGTGGCGATGGTGGTGGGTGGCGTGCCGCACGGCATGCGCCTGGGCATCGCCGTGGGCGTGCTGTCGGCGCTGTTCGTGGCGCTGTTCGGCTCGCTCAACAAGCGCCTGGTGGAACACGGCGATCCGCTTACCGTCACCTGCATCGAGCTGGGCACCGGCGCAGCCTTCCTCACCCTGCTGGCCCCGCTGCTGCCGCACGCCGGGCCGGCCTTCGCGCTGCCCGGCACGCACGACGCGCTGCTGCTGCTCGCGCTGGCCTTCGGCTGCACCTTGCTGCCGTTCGCGCTGGCGCTGGTGGCGCTGCGCCACCTGAGCGCGTTCGGCACGCAGATGGTCACGAACCTGGAGCCGGTCTACGCGATCGTGCTGGCGGTGCTTCTGCTCGGCGAGCAGCACCAGCTCGACGTCTGGTTCTACGCAGGCGTGGCGGTGATCCTCGTGGCGGTGTTTGCGCATCCGCTGCTGGGGCGGCGCGAGCGGCCGGCTGAGCAGCCGGAGCTGCTGGGAACGGCCGAGAGCCACGGCATCGTGGAGTAGCGTCTGGCGTCATCGCCGTATTGCTCGCCCGCGGAGGTCTTCGGACGCCGCCCCTTTCGCCTTGCCGACGCGGAAATTCATCCCGCCTTGTCGGCGATGCTCTTGCGCAGATGGTCGATGAAAACGCGCACCTTGGCCGGGGCATGCAGGCCGGCGTAGACCGCGTGGAAGCTGCCCTCGGGCAGGCACTGCGTGGGCAGCAGGTGTTCCAGACGGCCGGCGACGATGTCGGCTTCCACCATGAAGTCCGGCAGTATCGCCACGCCGGCGCCAGCCAGCGCCATGGCGTGTACCGCTGCCGCGCCATCGGCCAGGGCGCGCGGCACCAGGCGCACGGTGGTTTGGGCTCCACTCCGCGCGGTAAAGGTCCAGCGCGCCGGGGAGCTGAGCACCGAGAGCAGGATCGCGTCGTGCCGCGCCAGTTCCATCGGCCGCCGCGGCCTGCCCCGCGCCGCGAGGTAGCACGGCGCCGCCACCAGCAACTGGCGGAAGCCGGCCAGGCGCACCGCGCGCAGGCCCGAGTCGCGCAGCGGTCCGCCGCGGATCGCCAGGTCGAAGCGGCCGCCGATCAGGTCGCTGATGCCGTCGTCCAGCACCAGCTCGGCGCGCACGTCGGGATGGCGCCGCAGGAAACCCGCCAGCGCGGGCGCCACCACCGCCGTGCCGTAGTTCACCGGTGCGGTGAGGCGCAAGTTGCCGCGCGGCGTCTCGCGGCTCTCGCCCGCGCGCTCGATGGCCGCCTCCGTCTCGCCGAGGATGCGCTCGCAGTCGGCGTGGAACTGGGCGCCGGCTTCGGTCAGCGCCATCCGCCGCGTGCTGCGCACCAGCAGCGTCACGCCCAGCTCGCGCTCCAGCCGCGCCAGGTGCTGGCTCACCATTGCCTTGGTCAGGCCCAGCTGCTCCGCCGCCGCGGTGAACGAACCCGCGCGTACCAGCGCGACGAACACCGCCAGCCGGTTGAGATTGACCTCGCCCATACCGCCCTCCACTGTCAACCATCACTTTACAGTGAATTGCCGCACAATCGGTTTATCGAACCATGGGGTGGGCCCATGCTGCGCTCCGTTGACCACCCACCGGAGACTCCCCATGCAGATCGCACTGTTCGGCGCCACTGGCCACATCGGCCGCGCCATCCTCGACGAAGCGCTGGCGCGCGGTCACGACGTGACCGCCGTCGTGCGCGACCCGGCCCGCCTCGACCTCCGCCACGACAGGCTCAGTATCGCCACCGGCGACGTGGCGCGCCCGGAAACCTGGCTGGACGCCGTGCGCGGCAGCGCAGCGGCAGTGGCGAGCCTGTCCGCGCGACGCGACGGCGACCCGGACAGCCTGCCCGCCAACGCACGCACCTTGCTGCAGCAGTTGCCGCAGGCGGGCGTCCAAAGCCTCGTCTGGGTGGGCGGCGCAGGCAGCCTGGAAACCGCGCCAGGTGTGCGCGTGGTCGACAATCCGGACTTCCCCGCCGCATGGAAGCCGGAGGCCGAGGCCCAGGCGCGCGCGCTGGAGATCTTCCGCGCCAGCACCTCGCCCCTGGCCTGGACCTACGTCAGCCCCGCCGCGCTGATCGAAGACGGTGAACGCAGCGGCCACTACCGCACGGGCGGCGACCGGCTGCTCACCGACGCCAGCGGCGTCAGCCGCATCAGCGTGGCCGACTATGCCGTCGCCTTGCTCGACCGGGTGGAGAAAGGCGACGCTCCGCGCCGCCGCATCACCGTGGCCTACTGAGCGGGCGGGGATCCTGCCGTGCCGGCCATCCCGGGCATGTCCCCCATGCCGGGATGGCCGGCATCGGCATGGTCGTGCCCCATGTCCATGTCGTCGTCCGGCGGCGCCTTGGCCACGATGGCCTTGTACTGCGCCGGCGTCATGCCCGGCAGCTTCTCGAGGAAGGCCACCATGCTCCAGATGGTGGGATCGTCGTGGCCGGCCATGCCCCAGGCGGGCATCGCGCTCATCTTGATGCCGTGCTTGATCACCCAGAAGGCCTGCCTCGGATCGACGTGGATCCTGGAGAGATTCGGCGGCTGCGGGTACATGCCCACGCGCAGTTCCGAATCGTCCATGCCGGGGGCCAGGTGGCAGCCGGTGCACATGGCGGCGTACTGGCCCGCGCCCTTGAGGATCAGCTGCGGATCGTCGAGCTTGGGCACCTTGATGTCCTCCGCACGCCGATGGATCGAGCGCTCGCGCAAAGTCTGCAGCACGGCGAAAACCGGCCTGGTGTGATGGTCGTCCGCGCCGATGTCGTAGAGGCCGGAGTAGACAAAGAGGCCTGCGCCCGCGGCCAGCATCGCGAGCACCGCGACGACGGTCAGGCCGTGGCGTTTGATGTGTTGTTTCATGTCGAGATTTCCCTAGAACCAGATGCGGATGCCGGCCACCCACTGCCGGTCGAAGATGGGCTGGCGATCGCCGCGAGCGACATCGGCCGTGCCGCCGAAGCGGCGTATCCAGGCCACGCCAAGATAGGGCGCGAATTGCCGGCGGACCTCGTAGCGCAGGCGCAGGCCGAACCGGGCGTCTGACACGCCGCTGCCGAGGCGCCGGGCCGGATCGGATCGGCCATAGGCGTTGAGCTCGAACTCCGGCTGCAGGATCAGCCGCTGCGTGAACAACAGTTCGTACTCCGCGCGCAGGCGGGCTGCGGTCCGCCCGGACGGTCCGAGATAAGCGGTGGCCTCCAGCCCGAACCAGTTCGGCGCCAGCCCCTCGATGCCGAATGCGGCCCAATGGCGCGCAGGCCCTTCGCCCACGTCCTGGCGCACGCCGAGCTGGGTGTTCCAGAAGCTGGCGACGGCATGGCTCCACAGCACCTCGGCGTCGCCGTCCTCGATGCGGCCTCGGCCGCGCTCGCCCTCGCTGCGCACCCACAGCTTGTCGCTGTCGTTGCCGTACCAGCCCTGCACCTCCCAGGCCTGCCCGTTGCCGTCCTTGCCGTGGAACGCCTCCAGCTGGTCGAAGCGCAGCATGCCCAGCGGGGCGGCGTCGCGCATCTCCATGCCGGGCATGGCGCCGTAGCCGATGCCGTCGGAATAGTCGGGGCTGCGTGCGCCCGGCGGCGCGCTGCCACCCTGCATGGGCCCCATCGGCATGCCGGCCATTGCGCCCTGCCCGTGCGACGCATGGCGCGCAGCAGGCATCGCCGCGTGATCCATGTCCTGCACCGCGTCCGGGCGCATGCCTGGCATCGCATGCTGAGTCATGCCCTCCATGTTCGCGGTGGCAGCCGGCCGGACCGGCGGCGACTCCGGCACTGCGTCGTGGCCCATGCCTGGCATGGTATCCATCGGCGCCGTGGCGCCATGGCTGGTCGCCGGCATGCGGTGCACGGGCTTCGCGGACGGCTTTTGATGGCGCTTGCGGGCTTTTGCCGCGGTGGCCGGCACGGGGGCGCTGGCCGATGCCGCCGGCATGGACATGCCGCTCGCCTGGCCCATGTCCATGCCGGGCATCATCGAACCCATGTCCATCGTTGCCGCGCTGCTGGCCGAGGCGGGCGTCGTCTGCGCGGCCGCCATGGCTGGCGCAGCCAGCAGCACTGCAGCAAGCCAAAGGGAACGCCACAAGGCGGTGGCGGTAATCGATCGTGTCCGGCTCATGCCACCACCACCTCCCGCATCATCCCCGCCTCCATGTGGTAGAGCATGTGGCAGTGGTAGGCCCAGCGCCCCGGCGCATCGGCCGTCACGCCGTAGGCCACGCGTTGTGCGGGTTGCACGTTGACGGTGTGCTTGCGCACCTGGAAGCCGCCGTCCGGATCTTCCAGTTCGCTCCACATGCCGTGCAGGTGGATCGGGTGGTTCATCATGGTGTCGTTGACCAGCACCATGCGCAGCCGCTCGCCGGCGCGGAAATGGATGGGCTTCGCGTCGGAGAACTTCACGCCGTCGAACGACCACATGTAGCGTTGCATGTTGCCGGTGAGATGCAGCTCGATCTCGTGGCCGGGTTCGCGCGGGTCGAGCGAGCCGCCGACGGTGTGCAGGTCGGCGTAGGTGAGCACGCGGCGGCCGTTGTCGCGCAGGCCGGTGCCGGGATCGTCGAGGTTGCTGCGCGGCATGTCCACGCGCATGTCCACGCCGGGGTTGCGGTACTCCGTGCGGGCGTGGCGCACCGCCGGCGTGGCCGCATCCATCGCCATGCCGGGCATTCCCCTGCCGCGGCCCACGCCCGGCATGGCGCCGGAACCGCCCATAGCGCCCATCATGTCCGCCCTCGAGAGCGGCACGCGCGGGTCCATCGCCGGCACGGGCGCCGCCATGCCGGGCCGCGGCGCCAGCGTGCCGCGTGCGTAACCCGTGCGGTCGATCGATTGCGCGAAGATCGTCCAGGCGCGGTCGTCCGCCGGCTGCACGATAACGTCCAGTGTCTCGGCCACGGCGATGCGGAATTCGTCCACGCTCACCGGCTCCACGTCCTGGCCGTCGGCCGCCACCACGGTCATCTTCAGGCCGGGAATGTGCACGTCGAAGATCGTCATCGACGAGCCGTTGATGAAACGCAGCCGCACCTTCTCGCCGCGCTTGAACAGGCCCTCCCAGTTGGCGGCCGGCGCCATGCCGTTGATCAGGTAGGTATAGGTGGCGCCGCTCACATCGGCGAGATCGGACGGACTCATGCGCATGCGGTTCCACATGCGCCGTTCGGCCAGCGCCTTGCGCAGGCCTTGATCGCCCGCGTCGCGCAGGAACTGCGGCGCGGTGGGTTCGGCGTAGTTGTAGTAGCCGCCCTGCTTCTTCAGGTGCCGGTAGATCGCTTCCGGATCCTCGTCGGTCCAGTCGCTCAGCAGCACCACGTGATCGCGGTCGGCGGGAAAACGTTCGCCGCGGGCCGGCTCGATCACGATCGGGCCGTACAGGCCGGTCTGCTCCTGGAAACCGGAGTGGCTGTGGTACCAGTAGGTGCCGCTCTGCCGCACCGGGAAACGGTAGGTGAACGTCTCGCCCGGCGCGATGCCGGGGAAGCTGACGCCCGGCACGCCGTCCATGCCGAACGGCAGCAGGATGCCGTGCCAGTGGATCGAGCCGGGCACGCGCAAGTGGTTGCTCACGCGCAGCGTTACCGTGTCGCCCTCGCGCCAGCGCAGCAGCGGTGCCGGCAACTGGCCGTTCACCACGGTGGCCATGCGCTTGCGCCCTGTGAAATCCACCGGCAATTCGCCGATGGCGAGGTCGAAATGCGTGCCGTGCAATTCGCGGCGCGACGGGTTCGCCTGGGCCATCGCGGCGCCGGGCCTGAAACCCAGGCCGGCGGCCACGCCGCCCAGCATCAGGCCTTGCACGAAATGTCGGCGCGACAGCAGCGCGTCGCGCGGATCTTGCTTGTTCATCATTCACTCCGGTGCGGAACCCGCGGGTTCCGCCTCATGCCCGGACACGGGCGAATGCCGACTGGCGTCGGACGAGCGGGAGCTGATCAGGCCAGCGGCGGACGCAAGAGTGGCGCGCGGGCAAGCTCCGCCGCGGCTGCCGGCCATGCCGGCCAGGCTTGGGCGGCAAAGGACGGGGGCGACGCCGAGCCCGCCGGCGCGGGCAAGGCCGCCGCGGTCATGTGCGCGCAGGTGCAGCCGGCATGCATGCCGTCCGCGTGCAGCGGCTGCGGCGCGCCGTCGTGGTGCACCATCGTCGTCGCGCCCGCCATGCCATCCATGGCTGCGCAGCAACGGTGTTGCGCAAACACCGAGCCGACCAGCCCCAGCCACGCGCACAGCGCCAGCACGAACAGCAGGCGGCAACGGCGCAGGTGGCGGAGGCGGGAACGGCGCATGCCGGGAGCATAGCCACGCCAGGCGCATGCCCTCAACCCTGGAGCGGGCTTCATGCGGCCTGCACGCCGGCCGCAGCCTATACTTGCGCGCCACCTCCGCGACCGCCGCCATGAACTACCGCCACGCCTATCACGCGGGCAATTTCGCCGACGTCCTCAAGCACACCGTGCTGCTGGCCTTGATCGATGCGCTCAAGCTCAAGCCCGCGCCTTTCTGCCTGGTCGACACCCACGCCGGCAGCGGTTGCTACGCGCTGGACAGCGCCGAGGCCGGCAAGACCGGCGAGTACAAGGACGGCATCGCCCGCCTGCTCTATCCCGACCTGTACGCCGATACCCGCACGGCCGCCGCGCTGCCGCACCTGCTGCGCCGCTGGCTGGAGGGCATCCTCGCCGTACCCGGCAACGAGGAAACCCTCAAGCTCTATCCCGGTTCGCCGCTGCAGGCCGCGCTGGCGATGCGCGACATCGACAGTGTGCAACTGTGCGAGTTGCATCCGGAGGAAGCCGCGCGGCTGCGCGAGCTGTTCCGCCGCGACACGCGCATGCACGTGCACGAACGCAACGGCTACGAAGCGCTGAAGGCACTGTTGCCGCCACGGGAAAAGCGCGGCCTGGTGCTGATCGACCCGCCCTACGAGGCTCAGGAGGCCGAATACCGGCTGATCGAGCAAGCCCTGAAGGAAGCGCTGGCGCGCTGGCCCACCGGCATCTACGCGGTCTGGTATCCGATCAAGCGGCGCAGCCAGGTGCAGCCCTTCCTGCGCTGGCTCGGCCATTGCGGCGCGAAGCGCGTGCTGCGCGCGGAACTGCTGGTGCATGGCGACGATTCGCCGCTGCGCCTCAACGGCTCCGGCATGGCGATCGTCAACGCTCCCTGGCAACTCGACGAAACCCTGCGCGAACCGCTGCGCGCGCTGGCGCGCCTGCTCGCGCAGGAGCGCCCCGCCGAGTGGACGCTGGACTGGCTGGTGGCCGAATCCGCCGGCACGCCCGCGAAACCCGCGCGGCTACCACCCACCACGCGCCGCCGCTAAGCTCGATCCGACGCCTCGACCCGGGAGTTCGCCATGCGCCTCGCCGCCGTTTCCGCCCGCATCATCCTGCCTGCCCTGCTGCCGGTCCTTGCCGCCTGCGCCCCCGCGCCGATCTACAAGGTCGCCCCGGGCACCGTCGCCGCCACCCCGGCGCAGGTGGCGCAGGCGCCCGAGCAGTACGCCCGCAGCCAGGTGATCTGGGGCGGCCGCGTGGTGGCCGTCAACAACCTGCCCGACCACAGCGAAATCGAGATCCTCGCCTACCCGCTGGATTCCTCGCAGCGTCCGAAATTCGGCGCCGGCGGCAACGGCCGCTTCATCGCCATCATTCCCGGCTACGCCGAGCCGATGAACTATCCCAATGGCGCGCCGATCACCGTCGACGGCCAGCTTGCCGGCAGCCGCGCCGGCAAGGTCGGCGAGGCCGACTACGTGTTCCCGCTGGTGCAGACCGCGCAGTCGCACGTGTGGTCCGCCGAGGAAATGCGCAGCGGACATCCGAATGTCAGCTTCGGCGTGGGGCTGGGCGTGGGCATCCGCTGAGCCGCGGCTCGTCGCGGCAGCTTCCTATGCAGCCCGGTTGCGGGCGACCAGCCGGCTCTGCATCAAGGCCGCGGCATGCAGCATCAGGAACAGCGGCACCAGAAACGCAGGGATCACCAGCAACGGCAGCGTCGCCATCGGGGCGGTCGTGATCTCGCCCGGGGCGCCCGTGGACAGACTGGCGCTCAAGGTTCCAAGGACGATGGCCACGGCGAGGTCGAGCATGCCGAGCACGTTCCAGCGGACGAACGCACGGCTGGCGGCAAAGCCCGGACGACGCACCAGCGCCAGGACCATCCAGGGAGCGGCAAACCCGACCGCCATGTCGCCCAGGCCCGCCGGCAGCGCGAACATGGCCGGCAACACGTCGTGCGCGTACAGCGACAGGAAGCCCAGGCCGGCCCATCGCCAGGCCTGCACCGCTGCGACCAGGCGCAGGTCGAGCGAGAGAACGAACGCGCGGAACGCCGGCGAGAGCCGCAGCCACGCAAAGAACAGCAGCAGGGGGGCGCCGACCGCGATGGCGATGGCGACCGGCGGCTGCCCCGGGCGCCCCACGAAGGCGCCGGATGCACCGAGCAGCATGACCAGCGAGAACCATGCGGCGAGGGACAGGAAAACTGCGGTACGGCTGCCGCCTCCCGCGGGCTGCGAACCGAGCGGGCGTGGAAGAACGGTGGCTGACATCGGCACTCTCCTCAAGTGACTTGCATTTTGCAAGCGTGTAGCGACACTATCCCTTATACTTGCATAATGCAAGTGACCAGCCCTCCTGCCGCGGAGACCCGCAAGAATGAGCACCGCCAAACCCTTTGCACGCTCCGCCTGCGCCGTCGCGAATTCGCTGGACATCGTGGGCGACAAGTGGACGTTGCTGGTGGTGCGCGACCTGTTGCACGGCAAGAGCACCTACGGCGAACTTGCGGACTCGCCGGAACACATCCCGACCAACATCCTCGCGGAGCGCCTCAAACGCCTGGAGGCTGCCGGCATCATCGTCGGCACCCCCTACCAGGAGCGCCCGGTGCGCTACGCCTACACGCTGACCCCGAAGGGCAAGGCGCTGGGCGACGTGCTGCTCGCGTTCGTACGCTGGGGCAGGCAGTATCTGCCGGGAACGATGGTGATGGGCCAGGGACCGGCGCGCGGCGAAGCGGCAACAAAAGCGGCAACCGCACCGCGCACCCGCAAGGCGCGCGCAAAATAAGGCATGCGGGGCAGACCACGACGACGGACACGCGCCACTACAATGACGCCTCCAGACCATGGCCCGCATGCACGACCATGCCGACGTCGCAAGCCGAGCCCTTCACCGCCCACCCCATCGCCCACGTGCGCTCGCCGTACGCGCGGCGCATCGACGCGCCGCACCAGCCCACCGTGGTGGCGGGCACGGAGACGGGTACCGAGGCAGAAGCGCGCATCGAATTCGTGGACGGCCTGCCCGGCGAGGCGTTCCGCGACCTCGCCGGCTTCGAGCGGATCTGGCTGATCTTCGCGTTCCACCGCAGCGAGGGCTGGAAGCCGCAGGTACGGCCTCCGCGGGGCGGCGGCAAGCGCGGCGTGCTCGCCACGCGTTCGCCGCACCGGCCGAATGCGATCGGCTTGTCCGCAGTGGAACTGGTCGCCGTGGAGGAGCGCGCGCTGCGCGTGCGCGGCGTGGACCTGCTGGACGGGACGCCCATCCTCGACATCAAACCCTACGTGCCCTACGCCGACGCCTTTCCCGATTCACGCGCCGGCTGGATCGACGCTATCGACGCGGCGCAGGGCCGTCATTCCGCGCCCGGCCCGAAGCGGCCGCGCTAGCCAGTGGCCGGCGGTTGCGCCTGAACCGCAAGGCCTGCGCGACTGCGGCAAACCGGCGCAAGGACTTGTGCCTGGGCGCCAATCGGATCATGCTGCACTGCACACAATACGCTGAAGTATTGAGATGATGTCCGGCAGCCTGCGCTCGACCACCCCGCCCCCGCCACTGCCCCCGCGCAGCCGCGAACGCTATGCCCCCGCACTCGCCGTGCACACCGCCCACGGCGAGCGCATGCGCAGCCGCGACGGTCGCGAGCTGTGGCTGCGCGGGATCGAACCCGGCGACGTCGCGGCGCTCCGCCGCTGCTTCACCCGGCTGTCGCCGGAGGACATCCGCCGTCGCTTCCTGCATGCGATGTCCGAACTGCCCCTGCCGATGGCGCAGCGCCTGTGCTCCATTGATCCCGCGCGCGAGACCGCCCTCGTGCTGATGGACGAATCGGTCCGCCCCGCCGAAATCCGCGGCGTGGGTCGCATCTACGTGGACGAGGCGGCCGACAGCGCCGAATTCTCGGTGCTCGTGGAACACGACTGGAGCCGCATCGGCCTCGGTGCACTGCTGATGCAGCGCCTGGTCGACGACTGCCGCCGACGCGGCCTCGCCGAGATCTGGGGCTACGTGCTGCTGGAAAACCGCCCGATGCTGGAACTGTGCCGGGAACTCGGTTTCGCCCAGCACCTGATGCCGGACGAGCCGGGCACGGCGCAGATCGTGCTGCGGCTTTAAAAGCCCCCTGCACCCGCGGCGCTCCCGCAAACGGGAGAGGCGCCGGTGCGGCACGCTACACTTGGGCGCTTTCCCGGCGCGGCCCGACCTTCGCGCCTCCAGCGCAACCGTGTCCATGCCCACCCCGATCCCGCATCCCCCGCTCCCCACCACTCCGAAACAGCGCCGCTACTGGACGCCACCGCACGGCTCGGCGCGCGCCCTGCTGCTGGCCGAGGCGGCACGCTCGCACGACGGACTGCTGGTCGCGGTGACCCGCGACACCCAGCGCGCCTCGGCGCTGGAGGACGAGCTGCGCCTGTTCGCCGGCGACCTGCCGGTGCTGCATTTCCCGGACTGGGAAACCCTGCCCTACGACGCGTTCAGCCCGCACCCGGAAATCGTCTCGCAGCGCATCGCCACGCTGTACCGGCTGCCTGGCGTCAGGCGTGGCGTGCTGGTGGTGCCGGTGGCCACGCTGATGCAGCGTATCGCGCCGCGCTCGCACATCACCGGCTCCGGCCTGATGGTGGCGAAGGGGCAGAAGTTCGACCTCGCCACCGAGCAGCGCCGGCTGGAGGCGAGCGGCTACCGCAACGTGCCGCAGGTGGCCGAGCCCGGCGACTTCGCCGTGCGCGGCGCGCTGATCGACATCTACCCGATGGGCGCGGACCAGCCCTACCGCATCGAGCTGTTCGACGACGAGGTCGACTCCATTCGCAGCTTCGACCCGGAGACCCAGCGCTCCGCGCAGACGGTGGAGAAGGTGGAGCTGCTGCCTGCGCGCGAGTTTCCGCTCACCGATGCCGCGGCGAAGGACTTCCGCAACGCCTTGCGCGAACGCTTTCCCATCGATGTGCGCCACTGCCCGCTGTACCAGGACATGAAGGAAGGCGTCACCCCCGGCGGCATCGAGTACTACCTGCCGCTGTTTTTCCCTGTGAAGAGTCCGCACACGGACGTGCGGGGCGTTGCGGAGGATCCGCAGGAAGGGAAAGGCACCTCGACGCTGTTCGATTACCTCGCCGATGACGCGCTGTTCGTGCTCGGCGAGGGCTCGGGCGAAGCCAGCGAGGCGTTCTGGACACAGACCGCCGAGCGCTACGACCAGCGCGCCCACGACATCGAGCGCCCGGTGCTGCCGCCGGCCGAGCTGTACCTCTCGCCCGAGCAGCTGCGCGGACAGCTGAACAAGCGCCTGCGCGTGGAAGTGGTGGAGAGTGGCCACGCGCACGCGGTGGACGCCGGCACGCAGCCGGCGCCGGAGTTGCCGCTGAACCGCAAGGGCGAGGAGCCGGGCACCTCGCTGCGCCGCTTCCTGGAGAACTACCCCGGCCGCGTGCTGGTCGCCGCCGATTCGGCGGGGCGGCGCGAGGCGCTGCTGGAAATGCTGGCGGGCGCAGGGCTCAAGCCCGAAAACGTCGACGGCTGGCCGGCGTTTCTCCGTCCCACGCAGGCAGCAGGGGGCCGGGAGGGAGCGAAGTTCGCCATCACCATCGCCCCGCTGGAACAGGGTTTCGCGCTGACGAAGCCCGCGCTCACCGTGCTCACCGAACGCGAGCTGTTCGGCGAGCGCGTGCGCACCGAACGCCGCCGGCGCCGTGGTGCGGCGCGCGACCCGGATGCGATCATCCGGGACCTCACCGAGCTCTCCGTCGGCTCGCCCATCGTGCACGTGGACCATGGCGTGGGCCGCTACCAGGGCCTGCTGTCGATGGAACTGGGCGGCATGGAAGGCGAGTTCCTCGTCATCGAATACGCCAAGGGCGACAAGCTCTACGTGCCGGTGGCCCAGCTCGGCCTGGTCAGCCGCTACTCCGGCACCGCGCCGGAGCTCGCGCCGCTGCATTCGCTGGGCGGCGACGCCTGGGAGCGCGCGCGCAGGAAGGCCGCCGAGAAAGTGCGCGACGTGGCCGCCGAACTGCTGGCCATCTATGCGCAGCGCGAGGCGCGCGGCGGCGAATCGCTGTCCATCGACCGCCAGCTGGTGGAGGAATTCGGCGCCAGCTTCCCGTTCGAGGAAACGCCCGACCAGGAACAGGCCATCGACGCCGTGCTGCGCGACCTCGCCGCGCCGCGTGCGATGGACCGCGTGATCTGCGGCGACGTGGGCTTCGGCAAGACCGAAGTGGCCCTGCGCGCCGCCTTCGCTGCCGCCACCGCCGGCAAGCAGGTGGCCGTGCTGGTGCCCACCACCCTGCTCGCCCAGCAGCACTACCGCAACTTCGCCGACCGCTTCGCCGACTGGCCGGTGAAGGTCGACGTGCTCTCGCGCTTCAAGTCGACCAAGGAAGTGAACGAGGCGCTGAAGCGCCTCGCCGACGGCCAGATCGACGTGATCGTGGGCACGCACAAGCTGCTGCAGCCGGACATCCGGTTCAAGAACCTGGGCCTGGTGATCGTCGACGAGGAGCAGCGCTTCGGCGTGCGCCAGAAGGAGCAGCTGAAGAAGCTGCGCGCCGAGGTCGACCTGCTCACCATGACCGCCACGCCGATCCCGCGCACGCTGAACATGGCGATGAGCGGGCTGCGCGACCTGTCGCTGATCACCACGCCGCCCGCGCACCGCATGGCCGTGCGCACCTTCATCTCGGCGTGGGACCCGGCCACCATCCGCGAAGCGTTCCAGCGCGAGTTGCAGCGCGGCGGCCAGGTGTATTTCCTGCACAACGAAGTGGAGAGCATCGAGCGCACCGCGCGCGAGCTGGAGGAGCTGGTGCCCGAGGCGCGCATCGGCGTGGCCCACGGCCAGATGGCCGAGCGCGAGCTGGAACGCGTGATGGCGGATTTCCACCGCCAGCGCTTCAACGTGCTGGTGTGCACCACGATCATCGAGACCGGCATCGACATCCCGACGGCCAACACCATCATCATCGACCGCGCCGACCGCTTCGGCCTGGCCCAGCTGCACCAGCTGCGCGGCCGCGTGGGCCGCTCGCACCATCGCGCCTACGCCTACCTAATCGTGCCCGACCGCAAGGCGATCACCGCCGACGCGGAGAAGCGGCTGGAAGCGCTGGCCTCGCTGGAGGAACTCGGCGCCGGCTTTACCCTGGCCACCCACGATCTGGAGATCCGCGGCGCGGGCGAGCTGCTGGGCGACGAGCAGTCCGGCCAGATCCAGGAGATCGGCTTCGGCCTCTACACCGAGCTGCTGGACCGCGCCGTGCGCGCACTGCGGAGCGGCAAGGTGCCCGACTTCGACCTTTCCAGCGAACACGAGACCGAAGTCGAGCTGCACCTGCCGGCGCTGATCCCGGACGACTACCTGCCCGACGTGCACGCGCGGCTGACGCTGTACAAGCGCATCGCCAGCGCGCGCAACGAGGACCAGCTGCGCGACCTGCAGGTGGAGATGATCGACCGCTTCGGCCTGCTGCCCGAGCCCACCAAGACCTTGTTCGCGCTGTCCGGCCTGAAGCTGATGGCCACGCCGCTGGGCATCCGCAAGCTGGACTTCGGCGCCAACGGCGGGCGCATCACCTTCCGCGACAAGCCCGAGATCGACCCGATGGCGATCATCAAGCTGATCCAGCGCCTGCCGCGCGTGTACAAGCTGGACGGCCAGGACAAGCTGCGCATCACCCTCGACCTGCCCGGCGCCAGCGAACGCATCCGCAGCGCGCAGGAAGTGCTGGTGCTGCTGGGCGCGCGGCGGCCCGGCTGAGGCCAGCCTGACGGACGCGCACGATCCTCAGGAGCTGCACGAGAGCATCGAACAGCCGGCTTTGTTTCGCGCCCAGTCGGGACGCCTGCGTGCGAACGCTTCGCGACCGGGCTGATCCTCGTACGGATGGCGCAGCACGTCGAGCAACGCGTGGATGCCGCCGCAGTCGCCCTGCTCCGCACGCTCGATCGCCTGCTGGGCGAGGTAGTTGCGTAGAACGTACCGCGGGTTGGCGGCGCGCAGGCGCGACTGGCGCTGGTCGGCGGACAGCGGGTCGTCGGCGAGGCGGGCGGCGTAGCGCGACAGCCAGTCCGCGAACGCCGCTCCGTACGCCTGCCGCTTCGCCTCGTCGTAGAACGCCTCGTGCAGCGGCTCCAGTCCGGGGCATCGCGGATTGAAATCGACGAGGCCGCGGAACCACAGCGTCATGTCCACCTCGGCCTCGTGCAGCAGCGACCGCAGCGATTGCATCAATGCCACGTCCTCGTCGCGGCATGCGGCCAGGCCGAGCTTGGCGGCGGTGTTGGCGCGATCCGCCCCGGCGTAGACGGCCGCGTAGCGGTCCAGTCCGGCCTGCAGCGGCGCAATGTCCCCGAACAGCGGCGCCAGGGCGCCGGCAAGCCGGGACAGGTTCCACCATGCCACGTTCGGTTGCTGGCCGTAGCGATAGCGACGGCGATGCGCGTCGGTGGTGTTCGGCGTCCAGTCCGGATCGTAGTCGTCGACCCAGCCATAAGGGCCGTAGTCCAGGGTGAGGCCGATGATGGAGAGGTTGTCGGTGTTCATCACCCCGTGCACGAAACCCACCCGCATCCAGTCGGCCATCAGGCGCGCGGTGCGCGCGCAGACCTCGCCGAACCAGTCGCCGTACAAGGTCTCGCCCTGCCCCGTGAGCTGCGGGAAGTCGCGGCGGATGGTGAAATCCACCAGTTGCCGCAGCAGCGCCGTGTCGCCGCGCGACGCGGGCAGCTCGAAACTGCCGAAGCGGATGAAGGATGGCGCCGCGCGGCAGACGATGGCGCCCGGCTCCGCGCGCGGATGGCCGTCGTAGAGCAGGTCGCGCACCACCTCCTCGCCGGTCCCGACCAGGCACAGCGCGCGCGTGGTCGGGATGCCGAGATGGTGCATCGCCTCGCTGCACAGGAATTCGCGGATCGAGGAGCGCAATACCGCGCGGCCGTCCGCGCCACGCGAATACGGCGTGGGGCCGGCGCCCTTGAGTTGCAGTTCCCAGCGCTCGCCACTGCCGGTGACCGCCTCGCCCAGCGAGATCGCGCGGCCGTCGCCAAGCTGGCCCGCCCACACGCCGAACTGGTGGCCGCCGTAGTTCGCCGCCCAGGACTGCGTGCCGGGGGGCATCGCATTGCCGCCGAATACCTGGGCGAAAGCCTCGTCGGCGAGATCGCCGGCGTCGAAACCCAGCGCCGCGGCCATCTCCGACGAATGGGCGAGCAGCCGCGGCGCGGCCACTGGCGTCGGCATCACCAGCGAATACAGCGCACCCGTCACCTCGTGCGGACCGGGTGCCTCGGAGGGATCGGCGGGGAGTTCGCGCAGGAACGTGTTGTCAAAGTGCAGCTGGTGCATGCGGCGATGGTAGCTCGCAACCCGCACCAGGCCGCAGCTTCGCCTCCCGACGCCGGCCGGTCACGAAGGCATTGGCCGGGTGCGGGTCATCCATGGTCCGCTTGCGGCATCCCGCTACCTGACGGGCTTGCGGAAGCGGTAGATGAACTGGCTGGTATGGCCGCGGATCGACGGATCGAACACCTTGTTGGTCAACGGATCCCTGGGGTTCAGCAGCACGTCGCTCTCGCCGTCGAACACGAAGCCGGCGGCCTCCACCTCTTTCTTCACCACGGCGGGATCGATGCGATGCAAGGTATCGGTGTCGGCCAGGCCCGAGCCGGCCGGCGCCATGTGGTCGATCACCACGAACACCCCGCCGGGCTTGAGCGCGTCGAAGACCTGCTTGTCGAACCTGGCCATGTCCACCGGACCCATGAACGGGTCGTGGTAATCGTGGTAGTTCTGCGCGGTGAACACCAGGTCGGCCTTGGCCGGCACGCCGAGCTGGGCGGCGGGCCGCTTGAGCAGGCTGACATTCTCGTAGTGCGGCGTGGTGATCAGCTGCTGCCAGTTCGCGTAGCTCTTGGCCGAATACTTCGCCATCTCGTCCGGCCACACGGTGTAGACATGGCCCTGCGGCCCCACGATGACGCTGAACACCCGCGTCCAGTAGCCGCTGGCAGGTACCAGCTCGATCACGGTATCGCCCGGCTTCACCCGGGCGAAGCTCATGACCGCGGCGATCTTGCGGCGTGCATCGTCATGGCGATCGGCGGCGCGCGCAGGATCGTTGATCGCGGCGGTGACATAGGCGGGCACGGCCTGGTTGCCGGGCGGCGCAGCGGCCATCGCGGGCACGGCGGGAAGGGATAGCACGAGCAGCGCGGCAAGAACGGTCGGACGCATGACGAACTCCGTTTTCAGCGATGGGGGTGCGCATTGTGCGCCCTATCCGCGCCTGGCGCGGCCATGACCTCTGGTACAGGCCCTCAGTCTCCCAGCGGCCAGCTCGCCAGCGTGCGATAATCGCGCTGTCCGGCCGCACTCTGGACCAGCGCAAGCCCGCTTACCCGCCAGTGCACGGGCTCGACCTCCGCTTCCGGCAGCCATTCGCGGCCATAGGCCAGCGTGACGTGCGGCACGAAGCGGCTTTCCAGCCGCAGCCCCGGCACCGTGCGCAGCAGCGCCTCGCGCCAGCGCGCCCACAGGGCCTGCAAGGGCTCGGGCGATATGCTGGCACAGAGCACGCGCGGCGGACGCCGGCCACGAAAGCTGCGCACGCGGTCCAGCGTCCAGTCGAAGGCCGCGCCATGCAGCGGGCCGGCGATGCGCTCCGTCGCCGCCACGAGATCGGGACGCGGCGACGCGTGGTCGCCGAGGAAATGCACAGTGACGTGGTACCGCCGCGGATCCACCCAGCCGGCGCTTGCCCCCGGACGGCCGCCCAGGCTGGCGGCCGTGCGTGCCAGGGCGGCACGCACGTGCTCGTCCGGCAGCAGGGCCAGGAACAGGCGATGGACGGTGGCGGCGGGCAGGTGCCCGCCGCCGAAGAGGTCATGCTGGGATGGATGTGGCTGGCTCATGGCGCTTGTCACCGGGGCGCCGATTTTGCCAGCCCGCAGGGCTTTCCACAGCTTGCGCCGGCAAATGCGCACACGCCCTCCCGCGTCCCGCAACCTGTGATGGCGCGCACAGCCAACGGGAGGCAATTGTGCACGCCGGGTGAATGCGGTTAGAGTGCTGCCGACGGTCGCGCAGGGGCGACCGAGGGGTGAAGCATGCATATGCCGCTGACCCGCTCCGCAGTGGAACGTGGAGTACGGAGGGTCGCAGGGATGCTCGCCGGAAAGACTCCCGTGGCACCGACACCGCACCGCCCGCCCGTGGCGCCGCCTGTGCTGGTGTCGTGGCATTCGGAAACGCACTCGCGACGCGCCGACGAGGCCGCGCGTCGCGCCCAGCTCTGCGAAACCGATTGAGAGCCTGCCCACGGTCTCCACGCCGCCCGCGCGGAGGCCGTGGACGGGCCCCAGCCCGATGCGCCGGCTCGTCAATGCGCCGGCGCAGTCGACGGCGGGCGTGCCGTCAGCAGGTCGCGGATCGTGCGCAGCCTGGCCTTGAGCACGGCCTCGTTGGCCGGCCCCAGCCGCAGCATCAGCTTCTGCCCCACCGAAAGCGATTCCAGCGCGGGATCGACGTAGACGTAGTGCCCTTTCTCGAGCTGCAGCGCGGGCGGCTGCGCGGGCGCGGGCGCGGCCAGCATGTCGTCGATCGCCACGATCAGCCGGTCGTTGAAATAGCTTCTGGGGTAACCCAGTTCACGCCAGGCCTGCTGGAACAGCGGGTAGCAGTGCACGTACCACGCCACCAGCGCCTGCGGATCGACATGCTGCACGACGGCCATGTAGGGCGCGTAGCGTCCGGCATTGCCCGCGTCGGCGGTGAGGATGCCCTGGGTCTCGGCGGTCCGGAACACGCCGCGCGGGGTCCGCAGCGGCAGGATGAAGCTGCTGCCCAATTCGTGCCGCGGCAACGCATCGACAGTGGCCACGATGTGGTTCACGACGGATTGCGGCAACAGCAGGTCCTTCAGTCCGTCGCCACCCAGCGCGACCAGTGCCGAGCGCACGCTGGCATCGCTGTCGTCCAGCGCCGGCAGCGGCGCAGTGGAAGCGGGGGCCGGCACCGCGGCCTGCGCGATCGGATGCCGGATGGTGGCCGCCGGTGCCGGTGCGCTCGATGCGGCGGTCGCGGTGGAGGCCGGTGCCGGCCCGGCACCCGCGCCCGGTTGAGCGGCACGCCATGCCACATAGCCCCCCACCGCGGCGATGACCGCCACTGCGATCACCGCCGGTACCCAGCCGCTGCTGCCCGATTTGCGCCGGTACGTCACCGTCCACCTCCACGCCGTCGTCTCGATCCGCTTTCGACTCGCGCGCAGCCGAATCGTTCAGTCGCGGAACAACCGCACTCAGACCTTCAGCCGGTAGCCGGTCCTGAAGATCCACCACACCGCGGCCAGGCACAGTGCGAGGAAGGCCAGCGTGGCGGCGAGGCTGATGCTCACGCCGACGTCGGCCAGGCCGTAGAAGCTCCAGCGGAAACCCGAGACCAGGTAAACCACCGGGTTGAACAACGTCACCTTTTGCCAGAACGGCGGCAGCATGTGGACGGAGTAGAAGCTGCCGCCGAGGAAGGTGAGCGGCGTGATCACCATCAGCGGCACCACCTGCAGCTTCTCGAAGTTGTCCGCCCAGATGCCGATGATGAAACCGAGCAGGCTGAAGGTGATCGTGGTCAGCAGCAGGAAGGCCACCATCACCAGCGGATGCGCGATCGAGTAGTCCACGAACAGGCGCGCGGTGGCCAGGATGATCAGCCCCACGATCACGGCCTTGGTGGCGGCCGCGCCGACGTAGCCCAGCACGATCTCCAGGAACGACAGCGGCGCCGAATGCACCTCGTAGATGGTGCCGACGAACTTCGGGAAGTAGATGCCGAACGAGGCGTTGGAGACGCTCTGCATCAGCAGCGACAGCATCACCAGGCCGGGAATGATGAAGGCCGCGTAGCTGACTCCGTCCACGCTGGTGATGCGCGAACCGATCGCCGAGCCGAACACCACGAAGTACAGCGAGGTGGAGACCACCGGCGAGGCGATGCTCTGCATCAGCGTGCGCCCGGTACGCGCCATTTCGAAGCGGTAGATCGCGCGGATGCCGTACCAGTTCATGCGGCGTTCTCCTTTACCAGTTGGAGGAAGATCTGCTCCAGCGTGTCCTGCCGCGTGCTGAGGTCGCGGAAGCGGATCCCGGCGGCGGCGAGGTCGGCCAGCAGTGCGGTGATGCCGGTACGCTCGCCCTGCGTGTCGTAGTTGTAGACCAGCTCGTTGCCGCCCGCGGCCAGTTCCAGCCGGTGCGGCGCCAGCGCGTCGGGCACCGCGTCCAGCGGATCATGCAGCTGCAGGCGCAGCTGCTTGCGGCCGAGCTTGTGCATCAACGCGGCCTTTTCCTCCACCACGATCAGCTCACCCTTGTTGATCACGCCCACGCGGTCGGCCATCTCCTCGGCCTCCTCGATGTAGTGCGTGGTGAGCACGATGGTGACGCCGCTCTCGCGCAAGCGCCGCACCATCGCCCACATGTCGCGGCGCAGCTCCACGTCGACGCCGGCGGTGGGCTCGTCGAGGAACAGCAGCCGCGGCTCGTGCGACAGTGCCTTGGCGATCATCACGCGCCGCTTCATGCCGCCGGAGAGCATCAGCATCTTGTTGTCGCGCTTGTCCCACAGCGACAACTCCTTCAGCAGCCGCTCGATGTAGGCATCGTCCGGCGCCTTGCCGAACAGGCCTCGGCTGAAACGCACCGTGTTCCACACCGTCTCGAACGCGTCGGTCTTCAGCTCCTGCGGCACCAGGCCGACCAGCGAGCGGCTGGCACGCCAGTCGCGCACCACGTCGTGGCCGTCCACCGTGATGCTGCCGGCGCCGAGGTTGACGATGCCGCAGATGATGCTGATCAGCGTGGTCTTGCCCGCGCCATTGGGTCCGAGCAGCGCGAAGATCTCGCCGCGGCGGATCGCGAGATCGATCGGCTTGAGCGCCCGGAAGCCGCCCGGATATACCTTGTCCAGCCCGCGTACGACAAGGATGTCGTCGTCCGCCGCCCGTGCCACTGCATTCATGCCAGTCTCCAGCGCCTCGCTGGCCGCCGTGCGGCAGCCAATATCCGGAAATACTAAACCAAGAAGTTTTGAAATCAAGCCATTCGATCCGCACGCGCCGCGCAGGCGGCTCCCGCCAGCCGCCGATATATGAAGTTTACCTTTGCAGTTTAGCTGTACATGACGTAGCATCCGCGCCATGAAGACCGCCCGCCCCGACCCGCGCGTCGCCCAGGCCAAGGCTACCGCACGCGAACTGCGCGGCCTGATCGGCAAGCTGAAGCGCCAACTGCGCGAGAAGGTCGGCGTCGAGGGGCTCACCCTGTCGCAGATCGCGGTGCTGATCCACCTGGATCGCCACGGCAGTGCCACGGTCAGCGAACTCGCCCGCGCCGAGAACGTCCGGCCGCAGTCGATGGGCGCCACGGTGGCCGGCATGCAGGCACTGGCGCTGGTCGAGGGCACGCCCGATCCCGGCGATGGGCGGCGCACTCTGCTTTCGCTGACTTCGCTGGCGCACGAAAAGATCCGCACCATCCGCGCGGCGCGCGAGGACTGGCTGTTCCACGCCATCCGCGAGCGCTTCAACGCCGGCGAACAGGACCTCCTCGCCCGTGGCGTCGAACTGCTCAAGCGGCTGGCCAGCGACTGAGCCGCTTCCCCTCCCATCGTTGCAAGGCTTTCCCATGGCAATGACCACGCTCGACCCCAGGACCGCCCTGATCGTCATCGACATCCAGAAGGGCATCGTCCAGCTGCCTTGCGCGCACCCCATGGCCGGCGTGATCGATCGCGTGGCGGAAATCACCCGGGCGTTCCGCCGGCACGGCGCGCCGGTGGTGCTGGTGAACGTGGCCGGCGGCGCGCCGGGCCGCATCGAACAAGCAAGACGGATGGGTGACCTGCCGGCGGACTGGGCCGAACTGGTCCCCGAACTGGACGCACAGGCGGGCGATCATCGCGTCACCAAGCGCACCTGGGGCGCATTCGCGCATACCGACCTGCACGAACACCTGCAGAAGCTCGGCGTGTCCCAGGTGGTGATCGTGGGCGTGGCCACCAGCATCGGCGTGGAGTCCACCGCACGCCACGCCTACGAGCTCGGCTACAACGTCACCCTCGCCACGGACGCGATGACCGACATGAACGCCGACGCGCACGCGAACAGCGTCACGCGCATCTTCCCGCGGCTTGGCGAAACCGGCAGCGTGGCCGACGTCATCCGCCTGCTCGCGCGCGCATAACTCTCCGTGTTCGGCTCCCTGCGCATCCGCAACTACCGCGTCTGGGCCGGCGGTGCGCTGGTGTCCAACATCGGCACCTGGATGCAGCGGGTGGCGCAGGACTGGCTGGTGCTCACCGTCCTCACCCGCCACAACGCCGGCGCGGTGGGCGTGGTGATGGCGCTGCAGTTCGGCCCGCAGTTGCTGCTGTTGCCGTGGAGCGGCTACGCCGCCGACCGCCTCGATCGCCGCAAGCTGCTGATCGCCACGCAGGCCGCGCTGGGCCTGCTGGCGCTGGGCCTGGGTCTGGTGACGGTCGCCGGCGTGGTCACGCTGTGGCAAGTGTACGTGTTCGCCTTCCTGCTTGGCTGCGTCTCCGCGTTCGACGCGCCGGTGCGGCAGGTATTCGTCAACGAACTGGTGGGCGACGACCATCTGGCCAACGCGGTGGCGCTCAACTCCACCTCGTTCAACGCCGCACGGATGATCGGCCCGGCCGTGGCGGGCCTGCTGATCGCCGCCGTGGGCTGCGGCTGGGTGTTCCTGATCAACGCGGCCTCGTTCGCCGGCGTGCTCGCCTCGCTGATGCTGCTGCGCGCGGACCAGCTGCACGACGGCGGGCGCAGGGCGCGCAAACCCGGCGGCGTTGCCGAGGGCTTCCGCTACGTGTGGCGGCGGCCCGACCTGATGGCCGTGCTGGTGATGCTGTTCCTGATCGGCACGTTCGGCCTGAATTTCCCCATCTTCATTTCCACCATGTCGCTCACCGCGTTCCACGGCGGCGCCGGGCAATACGGCCTGCTCACCTCCGCCTTCGCGACCGGCTCGGTGGGCGGCGCGCTGTACTCGGCGTACCGCAGCCAGCCTGGCATGGCGGTGCTGTGCGCGGCCTCAGCGGCATTCGGCATGGGTTGCACGCTGGCCGCCATGGCGCCGGACGAAGGGCTGTTCGCCGCCGCCCTGGTGCTGACCGGTCTCGCCGCGCTGGTATTCGCCACCGGCACCAACAGCCTGATGCAGCTCACCACCGAGCCGGCGATGCGTGGCCGCGTGATGGCGCTGCGCATCGCCGTGGCGATGGGTGGTACGCCGATCGGCGCGCCCATCGTCGGCTGGATCGCCGACCGCTTCGGACCACGCTGGGCGCTGGGGGTGGGCGCCGCCTCGGGACTGGCCGCGATGCTGGTGGCGCTGCGCTACATGGCCGGCCTGCGGGTGCGCGCGGTGGGGGCACAGGCCTGACCCCACCGTCCCGGACCGAACCCGCGAATCATCCGGCCCCGGTGCAGTCCTCCATGATCTGCCGCACTTCGCACTCGATTTCCCACTCGTCGCCATGCACCTCCAGGAAGCGGCGGGTCAGCGCCAGTGCCTCGTCCATCGAGGCCGCCTGCAGCATCGCATAGCCGCCGATCACCTCCTTCGCCTCGGTGAACGGGCCGTCGATCACCGTCTGCCGGCCCTGCGACAGGCGCACGCGCTTGCCCTCGGACGTCGGCTGCAGCCCGGCGGTGTCCAGCAGCGAGCCGGCCGCCGTCATCTCGGCCATCAGCTTGCCCATGTCTTCCATCAGTCTTGCACTGGGCTTCTGGCCGGCACGCTCGTTGACCCGCACCATCGAAAGGAATCGCATCGCATCTCTCCTGTGGATACCGACGCCGCGGGACGCGCGGCGTTCGTCGGGACGACGAATGGCGCAACGGCGGATCGACACACCGCGGATCGCGCCGAACACCCGCCGTCGCTTTGCCCGCGGGAAGCCCGGCGCGATACAGGGCGCACAGGCCATCGACCGCAGGCATCCCCATGAGCAAGGTCCGCGTCGCCGGTTTCTCGCTGTCCCTCGGCGGCTTCGGCGCAGGCGTCGGGCAGAGTCTGGACGGCCCGCTGGGCAAGCGCGGCAGGGAACCGCATCAATGGTTCTTCCCCACGCGCACCTTCCGCACGATGATCGGCCCGCCCGGCGGCACGCAGGACGTGGACGATGCATACGCAGCGCGTTCCATGGAAGGCTTCGGTGCCTTCATCCTCGGCCGCAGCATGTTTGGCCCGGTGCGCGGGCTGTCGCCGGACGCGTCCGGGCGAGGCTGGTGGGGCGACGAGCCGCCCTACAACGCACCCAGCTTCGTGCTCACAAACTACCCGCGCGCACCGCTCGCGATGCAGGGGCGGCATCACCTTCCACTTCGTCACCGGAGGCATCAAGGCAGCGCTCGAGCAGTCGCGTGCCGCGGCCGGCGACAAGGACATGAAGATCGGCGGCGGCGTGAGCACGGTGCGCCAGTACCTGCAGGCCGGGCTGGTGGACGAGCTGCATTTCGCCATCGCCCCGGTAGTACTGGGCCGGGGCGAGGCGATGTTCGCGGGACTGGACCTGACGGCGCTGGGCTTCCGCGCGGTCGAACACGTGACCACTCCCGCGGCCACCCACGTGCGGCGCGCCCGGTCGCCCGCCGCCCGGATCGCCGACCCCCCAACGACGCCACATCCCGGCGCGGATGCCGGTCCGACCCGGCGCATGCGGGCGGGCCGGTGACGCCTGTTGCCGGAGCGCAACCGCAGGCCGGACATCCAGATGGAAATATACATTGACATGATGTAAAAAATATCGAACATTATGTTCGAAACAATCAACCCAAGGGGAACATCATGTCGCCACTGGAAAAACGCGCCTGGCTGACTCTGTGGAGCCAGTGCCCGCCTTATCTCGTGTATTTCCTGATCCAGGCCGCGTGGCCGGACTGGCTGACCACGTTCCAGCAGCGCATCGCCTGCCTCGCCGTGGTTGCCTGCGTGCACGCCATCGCCTACGTGACCGGCCTGCTGTGGATGAAGCGGCAAGAGCGCGGCGAGCCGCTGCTGCTGGACGAGCGCGACCGCGCCATCGACGGACGCGCCACCCGCACCGCCTACTTCGTGATGCTGACCGGCATGATCGTGGTCGGCGTGGTGATGCCCTTCAGCGACAGCGGCTGGAAGATCACCAACACCGCCCTGCTCGCCATCGTGCTGGCCGAGACGGTGCGTTACGCGCTGATCGTGGCGGGCTACCGCAGGACACCCCGCCTTGCCCACTGAGTCGCTCACCAACGAAGTGCGCCTGCTGCGCTTCCTGGCGCAGGACATGACCCAGGCCGAACTGGGCCGGCGCGTGGGCCTGACGCGCCAGACCATCGCCGCGATCGAGCAGGGGCGCTATTCGCCGTCACTGGAAGTGGCGTTCCGCATTGCCGACGTGTTCGGCAAGCGGCTGGACGAGGTGTTCCACTGGAACCCCGGCGGCGTCGCGAAGACCGACGACACGGAGTAGGCGCAGACGACGCCGTACCCTCACGGCCTGTCGCAGGCGCGGCCCCTCACCTCAATCCTCTCCCCGCGTGGGAGAGGAAGTGAAAGCGCTACTTCCGTGCCGCGATGATCTGGTCGAGGTAGTCCGGCGTGCCGGCGATGCGCTGCAGGTGCGGGTACTGCAGGCCGCCGCGGTAGTCCACCGGCACGGTCAGCAGCCTGCCCTGGAACTTCAGCAGCAGCTGGATCGGCGCGCCGCCGCTCTTGGCCGCCGTGATCGCCTCTTTCAACGCGTCGGGCGAATAGGCCTGCCCGTTCACCGCCACCAGGATGGCGCCGGTGCTGACGCCGGCCTTGAAGGCGGGACCGCCCCAGCGCACGTCGTTGACCTCGCCGGCCTTGGTGAGGGTCAGGCCGATCGACCAGGCGAAGTTGTAGATGTGGCGCGGGGACTCCGGCCGGCTGTCGTACTGCTTCTCGTAGGCGCTGGGCTGGTCGGTGTAGACCAGTTTCCAGCCCGCGGCGGCGAGGCCGTCCAGCAGCGGCGGATCCAGCGCGTCGGCGCGGGCGCGCAGGAACCCGGCCCAGTCGTACTTCGCCACGCCGTCCAGGGCGGCGACCACGTCGTCGAAGGTGTAGGTCTTCGTCACGAAGCTGCCGTCGTCCACGCCGAAGAAGGCCTGCGCGAAATCGTCCAGCGATTTCTTCCCGTGGGTGAGCTCGCGCAGCTTGGCGTCCGCCGCCAGCCACAGCATCTGGCCCCCCGAGTAGTAATCCTCGCTCATCTGCCAGCTGCGGTACGGCAGCCCGGAGCGGTGCGCGGCGGTGGCGTCGTTGGTGGTGTCCTCCAGCGTGCGCCACTGGAAGCCGGGGCGGTTGCGGTCGTAGTTGGCGGCCGTCATCGCCAGCGCGTCGCGAAACTGCTCCGGCGTCCACAGCCCGGCGCGCGCGGTGAGCACGTAGCCCCAGTATTGGGTCTGGCCCTCGTACACCCACAGCAGCGAGTCGCCCATCGGCACGTTGAGGTTCGGCGTCCACAGGTCGGCCGGGCGGCGGAACTTGCCGTTCCACGAATGCACGTATTCGTGCGCCAGCAGGTCGCGGTTCGGCGCATCGCCGGCCCAGGCGGTGAAGTAGTCCGCGCCCATGCCGTCCTCGCTGGACTGGTGGTGCTCCAGGCCGTTGCCGGCCAACTGATCGGACAGCGAGAACAGGAAGTCGTAGTGGTCGTAGTGGTGCGAGCCGAACAGTTTCACCGCCTGGGTCACCAGCGCGCGATGCTCCCTGAGCTGCTCCGGCGTCATCTCCAGGTACTTCGGTTCGTCGGCCACGACGTCGAGGTGCACCGGTGCCTTGCCGCCGGGGTTAAGGTCCACGCGCCTGAAGTAGCGGCCCGCGTACATCGGCGAATCGACCAGCGTGTTGTAGCTCACCGGCTTGAAGGTGGTGCTGTCGCCGGACTGCGAGGCCTGACTTCCACCAGCACGTTCCAGCGCGCTGCCGAACCGCCACCCCTGCGGCAAAGTCACGCTGGGCGCGAAGCGGATGTCGCGGGTGTAGTGGCCGGCCGGGTACAGCGACAGCTTGTCCCATTCCAGCATCAGCATGCGGTCGGTCATCTCGTAACCGCCGTCGCGCGGCGACAGGTACTGGAAATCCGCATCGAGCATGGTGGCGCCCGCAGGCACGTCGAGGTGGAAGGCGTACACGTCGTACTTGTCGCGCTTCCACGCGACCGGCTTGCCGTTGGCGCTGAGCTTGAGGCCCGCCAGCATCGCGATCGGGCCGCTGGGCGAATGGTTGCCCGGAATCCACTCCGGATACAGCAGGGTCAACTTGCCCGGCTCGACCGGAATCGTTTCGTGCACGCGGAAGATGCCCTGCCGCGTGTCGCTGGCGTCGACATGGATGGCGATGGTGCCGGGATACGGCGTGTCCTTCGGCACCGGCACCTGCGTGCTGCGCGACACCTGGGCACCGGCGGCGCCGGCAGCGAGCGCCAGCGACACGGCCAGGGCGATGCGGCAATGGGCGTGTTGCGGACGCGTTGACGAAGCGAGGGACATGGCGGCACCTGCGGACGGCTTGGGATCTCCCCAACTTAGCACCAGCCGCGGGCCGCGCGAGGGTGACGACTGGCACTGTGCGACGATGGCGCGTTACCTCATCGACGAGCACGCCATGATCGCAAGCCATCAGCCGCAGGATGTCGTCCGCTTCTGGCGCGAAGCCGGCCCCGACAAGTGGTTCGACAAGGACGAGGCGTTCGACCGCAGCTTCACCGCGCGCTTCCTCGACGCGCACATGGCCGCGGCGCGGCGCGAGCTCGACCACTGGCTGGACGAGGCCGATGGCGCGCTGGCGCTGCTGATCCTGCTCGACCAGCTCCCGCGCAACGCCTTTCGCGGCACCGCCCACATGTTCGCCACCGATCCGCTGGCGCTGGCCTTCGCGAAGCAGGCGGTGGCGCACGGCCACGACCGCGCGGCGGAGCCGGCGCTGCGCGTGTTCTTCTACCTGCCCTTCGAGCACAGCGAGACGCTGGCCGACCAGGATCGTTCGATGGCGCTGTGCGAAGGACTGGGCGACTACGCCAGGTACGCGCGCATCCACCACGACGTGATCGCGCGCTTCGGCCGCTTCCCGCACCGCAACGCCGTGCTCGGCCGCGAGACCACGGCCGAGGAACAGGCGTTCCTGGACGAGGGCGGCTTCGCCGGATGAGCCGGCTTTTCGTAGGAGCGCACCCCGTGCGCGAATGCTCTTGGCTTCGACCCAGCACCAGAGCTTTCGCGCACAGGGTGCACTCCTACATCGAGCATCAGGCCAGCTTGCGCGCCGCCGCCACCACGTCCGCCTCGCCCGGCAGTACTAGGAAGGCGGCGCCGGCCAGCGGGGTGAAGGTGTCCGCACCCACCACGCGCTGCAGAGGCGTGGCGCCGAGGCCGGCCTCCACGATGGCGGTGATCACGCCCTCGCCCACGCCGGCGCTCTTGCGGCCCTCGTCCAGTACGAGGATGCGCTTCGCGCTCTTGGCCTGCGCCGCGATGAAGGCGTCGTTGAGCGGCGCCAGCCAGCGCAGGTCGACCACGCGTACCTTCCACTTCAGCTCGGCCTCGATGCTGCGCGCGGCACGCAGTGCCATCGGCACGCCGTTGCCGAAGGTGAACACCACCAGGTCCTTCGCCTTGTCGTTGTAGACGCGGCCCTCGCCCAGCGTCATCGCCTCGCCCGGCGCGGGATAGGCGAACTGCCACTGCCCATCGCCGGCCTCGTGGAGGTCCTTGGTCATGTACAGCGCGATCGGCTCGAGGAAGGCGCACACGCGGCCGTCCACCTTGGCCAGCGCGGTGAGCGTGCGCAGCATGGTGGCCGCGTCGTCGCCGCGCGAGGGACAGCCCACCACCAGGCCGGGGATGTCGCGCAGCGCGGCGATCGAGTTGTCGTTGTGGAAGTGGCCGCCGAAGCCGCGCTGGTAGCCCAGCGAGGCCACGCGCATCACCAGCGGGTTGCGGTACTGGTCG
>Ga0187815_10000066_pt1 | contig 48462 bp, 37 predicted proteins | sample NC_S_5_FD_132962 | JGI IMG/M metagenome (GOLD analysis project Ga0187815, IMG submission 132962) | Wetland sediment microbial communities from Neuse River Estuary, North Carolina, USA - ASW-S_5 | ecosystem: Environmental > Aquatic > Freshwater > Wetlands > Sediment | place: USA: North Carolina... | reverse complement strand
GGACGACGCCGGTCCAGGCATTCCCCCGGAGGCGCGGAGTCGCGTCACCGGACGCTTCGTGCGGCTCGACACCGCGCGCAGTACACCCGGCAGTGGCTTGGGGCTGGCGCTGGTGTCCGCCGTGGTCGACCTGCATGGCGCCACGCTTGCATTCGGCGACGCCGCGCCCGGCCTGCGCGTGTTGCTGGACTTCCCGTTGTCGGGTGAACTCCTGCCATCGCATCCCCAAGTATGACCTGACTGAACACACGCTGGGTCGTACGCAGTGCAGCGGAGCCCTGGCAACCCGTGGACGGCCGGATTACCTTGAACCTATAAGGTAGGTGCACCCACTCCGGGGCCGCTGATCCGGAGCCCATGACGAGTGCGGCGACCGCCCCCCCCGCCGCACATCCTGTCATCAGGTCCTAGCTTCACTCATTCGGCACTGCTGTTTGTGATCACTACCGTGGATGGGGCAGTGATCTGGCTGACCTGGATGGAATACCGCCGTTTGCAAAGCAATGGATCATAAGTTCAGAACACGATTGGTACCCGATGTTCTGCTGACAACGCGGCATCTGCGGTGCGGTAGCGGCGAGGGACGCGGACTACTGGTTAGGGCTGGCTATCGCGGGTAGCGTTATGGTGGTTAATCCTTTGGTGATGCGGTTCTAGGGGGTGCATACCCATTGCCGCCCAACGCGCACAGGTGCCCAGATGCTGCACTGATAGCCGTTGGATAGTCACGGTTCGATCGTTCCGATCTAGTCTGTCAAATAGGACGTCTTCTAAACGGTTGCGGTCCAAACACCACATGTCCGGGAATGGCGAGCACTACGTAGGTGCCGCTGGGTTCGCCGCGACGGATCGTCAGGGTGGCGCCGAGTTTTTCCGCCCGCTCGTGCATGCCAACCAGGCCCCAGTGGCCTTCGAGCCGGCGTTGCCGGATAGTGCTCGCCTGCATGCCGCGGCCGTCGTCGCGAACGTCGATGCGCAAGCTTTGAGGTCGATAGCTGATGTCGATCTGGATCAATTTGGCCTCGGCATGGATGAAAGCGTTGCGCATGGCTTCGCGGACGATTTCGACGACCTCGTCGCAAGCTGGAGGGCATAGGGGTTTCTCGGCACCGCTCGTGGTCACCCGGAAGGGTATGCCATACGTAGATGCTAGCTCTTCGCCGATTGCTTGAATGGATTCGGTGAGCTGCCCCCGCGCCTGGTCAGTACCGCGCAGCGCCACGATTTTGTCACGCCCCTCAATCAGCATGTCGCGCGCTTGGTCGACCGCTTCGTCCAAGGCGCTGCGCCGGTGATCGCCGGCCGGCAGTCCGGCGGCTAATGCCTGCAGGCGAAGCAACAGGCCTTGTACACCTTGCAGCAAGGTATCGTGCAATTCCCGCGCAATGCGTTCGCGCTCACGGGTGCGCTCTTCTAGGCGCAGGCGGATCCGTCCGCTCATCAGACGCAACCACCACAGGTAGAGTGCCGCGACTAGCAGAAGACCGGCGGCTGCGCATAGCAGGCGGAACCACGAGGTCTGAAAAAACTGTGGCGCAATGCTGAAATCGATGCTAGCGCCCCGGCCGCTCCATACACCGTCGTCATTCGTGGCTGTGACATGGAAACGGTACTTACCCGGTCCGAGGTTGGAATAGAACGCCTCGCGCCGGGTGCCGCCGTCCTGCCACTGTTCATCCACGCCGTCGAGCTTGTAGCGGAATCGCACCCGGTCGGGAATGGCCAGGCTGGTGGCGGTGTAGTCCAAGCGCACGTTGCTAGTGTGCTGGGGCAGGCGCAGCGATTGCAGATCGCTATAACGTCGGTCACCGGTAGTCAACCCTTGGATAAATACCGACGGCGCGATGGGATTGCGGCGCAGGTGCGCAGGATCGATCCACGCAACGCCTTGATTGGTGTTGAACCAGATGCGGCCCTGTGCATCTATGATGGCGGTCGATACGGGTGAGGCTTGCAGCGCAATGCCGGGCAGGCCATCGTGGTAGTCGAACAGATCGAAGGCGGCGTGGTAGCTACTGCCGTCGAAGCCTTTATGGAAGGCATCGGCATCAATATGCACCACGCCTCGGCTGCCATTGACCCAGACATCGCCCCTGTCGGTGCGTACGATGCCCGACACGCCGGCCAGCACTCGAGGCTCTGCAATGGAGAGCGACTCAAACCGGCCGTGGTGCAGTCGGGCGAGTCCACCATCGCCACCGACGAGCAGGTCGCCGGCGCTAGTGTCGATGGTGGCGATATTGCCGACATGAAGACCTTGGGCCGAGCCGAACAGCTGCCTGGTCTGGCCGTCGATCGACAGCACCCGGTTCTGAGGATAGCCGGCCCACAGCCGACCAGTGGCGTCGAGGGCGAGCGCGGTGGGTGTTATCGCATCCAGCCCAGGGCCTTGGTCGATACGGGTCCAGCGATTCTGGTGCCAGTGGTAAAGGCCGTTGTTGGCGAAGCTAGCCCACAGTCCACCTTGACGGTCCGAGGCTATCGCCTGGACGATCACATGCTTGCTGGCCACCGGCAGCTCTAGGGGGACGAAGCGGCCGTTCACCACCCGGCCGAGGCAGTTGTAACCGACCACCCACAGGGTTTTGTCGGGCGCGTAGAGTGCCGCGCCGATATTGGGCAGACCAAGCGAGATCACTTCAGCGTTTTGAGCAGTAGCACGCAAGAGCGAACCGCCGTTCGCCATCCAGATTCCACCTACGTCGCTGGCGGCGAACGCAGATTTGGTTGCCGGCCACATCTTGACGGTCGTCGGTACCTGAACTTTATTGAGATGAAAACTGCTCAAACCGAGATTAGTACCGGCCCACAGAGTGCCTTCACGGTCTTCGAGCAACGGTACGGCGACGTCGGATGGCAAGCCGTCGCTGCGGTTGAACACGCCATCGATATCGGCGGGTTGCAGCGAGCGGCCGTCCTCCAGGCGGGACGGCGACGACACTCGGTAGATGCCGCCACGTGCGGCATCAGTCCCCCACAGACGACCATCGTGATCGAACAGTAGCCGCTTGGATCGCGCGAAGGATGTTTTGGCCGGTGTTTGCTTCAGATCGGGCGAAGGGTGCTCCGCGGACAAGCCGGGCAGAGCGCGGGTGCCGTGCAGCCCGTCCGACAGCCACAGCGTGCCGTCAGGTGCCTGTACCAGAATGGCATCTGGATCCACGCGCTCGCCGGTGCTCTTGAAATGGCGTGAACCCTTGCGCAGGAACACCAATTGGTCGCCAGTGGTCACCCACAACGTGCCCTCGCGGTCGGCCATCACCCAGTCGGCACGCTTCGCCGGATAGCTCCAGTCGCTACCTATGGTCTGCCAATGGCGGCCATTGAAGCGTGCTAACCCTCCGCGGCTGGCGGCCCATAGGCTGCCGTCACCAGCTTGGGCGAAGGCGATCACCATACCCGATGGAAAGCCATCACGGTCGGTGTAGCGCGTAACATGGCCGGCCTTGAGCACGCTGGCACCGCCGTAGAAAAAACCGATCCACAGCGAGCCGTCTGGAAGCATGGACAAGGCCGTGATGTCCGTAGAGCGGAAGCTTTCGCCCGGTGCCAGTTTGTAGTGTTCGAATCTCACGCCGTCAAAACGGTAAAGGCCTGTGCCCGTACCCAGCCATAGAAACCCGTCACCACCTTGGGCCAGCGCCCAGATATCCGCTGGCGCTGCACTCTCAAGGGTCCAGGAAGTCAGACGGTACTGTTCGGCTGTCTTGGCGGTTTGTGCGCTTGTGTGCGAGCACAGACATAGCAGGCATGTGCCAAGTAGGTTCCACAGCGCGTTACGCTTACTTCGCCTCATCCACGTCGCTCTAATAAGCATGACCCATGCCGCGTCCCGGGTCGGGAGCTACCATCTCGTGGGTTGCTGCCAGGTAGTGTATCGACAACGCTCAACCACGTCGCGGAAGACTGGAGGGCGCGTTCACCCGAATGGGCATTGAACCCTCCGCTGCCGTACTGGATAGTGCTCGACGTGGAAAACCAGAATGACAAGCTCAGGATACTCATTGCCGACGACCATCCGGTCATGCGGGACGGTTTACGCGCCGCGATCGACAGCGCTGTCGACATGATCGTTGTCGGCGAGGCGGCTGATGGTGAGCAAAGTGTGGCGCGTTTTCGCGAGTTGCAGCCCGACGTGGCCCTGCTTGACGTACAGATGCCGCGGATGGATGGATTGCAGGCGATTGCCGCGATCCGCGCCGAATGCCCCGGCGCTCGGTTGGTCATCCTCACGACCTATCCTGGCGATGCCCGGGTAAAGCAGGCGCTGGCCCTAGGAGCGACGGCCTACCTGCTCAAGACCTCCACTCGCGACGATATTCTGCAGGCGATTCGCAGTGCGGCGATAGGACGTCGCACGATCATCGGCGAACTGGCCAGCGAAGTCGCTTCGCATGCCATGGCGGACATGCTCACCGCCAAAGAGTTGAGCGCGCTGCGCTTGGTAGCCACGGGGCATGGCAACAAGCGCATCGCCGAGATGTTGTGCATTTCCGAAGACACGGTGAAAGCACGCCTCAAGAGCATCATGGCGAAGTTGGGCGCGTCGGACCGCACGCATGCCGTGACCATCGCTATCCGGCGAGGCTTTCTCGACTCGTAGTTGCTGTGGCGGCTAGCCGTATGAGCGCGAGACGCCTGCAAGCGTCCAATGGTGGCAATGTTGCGAGCGAATCGGTATGCCCGATCGGGTAGCCGCAACTTGCCCGTTCTGGGCTTTGCCCGGAGGCCTGGCTCAGCGACATTGATGCCGTCCGTTCGCCACACATCCCCGCGCCAGCATCGAGTCGCGGTACAGACTCGTTCGTGAGCATTTCGCCCGACAGCTTCAGCGGTAAGCGCTCTGCCTACACCACCTCAAGGAGATCGATATGCCCATCACCGCCACGCCTACGCCAGGAAAGCTGCTGCTAACGCCGAAGGATCATGCCCTGATTATGATTGACTTCCAGTCGCAGATGTCTTTCGCGACGCACTCCATCGATGCCATCACGCTGCGCAACAACGCCGGCCTAGTTGCGCGCGCGGCGGCCAGTTTCAAGGTGCCAACCATCCTCACCACGGTGGCGGAGAAGAGCTTTTCCGGTCCGATGTTCAGCGAAGTGACTGACCCGTTTCCGGGCCAGGGGCTGCTCGATCGTACCTCGATGAACACCTGGGAAGACGCCGCCGTCATCAAGAAGGTGAACGAGATCGGCAAGGCGCGCCTGGTGCTGGCGGGCCTCTGGACCTCGGTCTGCATCGTCGGTCCGGCATTGTCGGCGATCGATCAGGGCTTCGAGATCTACGTGATCACCGACGCATGCGGCGACGTCTCGGCTGAAGCGCATCAGCGTGGCGTCGAACGCATGGTGCAGGCGGGGGCCCGTCCGATGACGTCGCTGCAATACCTTCTGGAACTCCAGCGCGACTGGGCACGCACTGAGTCATATGACAGCACCACAGGGATCGCCAAGCAGTTCGGCGGCTCCTATGGTCTGGGTATCACCTACGCCAAGTCGATGTTTGGCGCGCACGAGGGTTGAACGCTGCTGTGAGTGGCTGCCACTGGCCGCCACTTTTACGTTGTCGAGTGGAGGTGTCGATGAAGCCCTATGTTGTTTCTCTTGCCGCGGGCTTGCTGGTTGGCATCGTCTACAGCCTGCTCAAGGTGCGCTCACCCGCACCGCCGGTGATCGCGCTGATCGGTCTGCTGGGGATTCTCGCTGGCGAACAGATTCCACCCCTAATCAAGCATCTGCTGAACCGGGATAGCGTAGAGACTACTTGGCTCCGCGGACAGGTCAAACCGCACGTGTTCGGTAACTTGCCCGAAGGCGAGCGATCCGCCAAACCGGCGTCTGATACGGAGACCGAGTCGTGAGCCCTGCACCAGTCACTCCCGAACTCATCCTGCATCGCGGTCAGTTCGCGACGCTCGATCGCGGCCAGCCCCATGCTTCGGCGGTGGCGATTGCCGGTGGCAGCTTCATCGCTGTAGGCGACGATGCCGACATCATGGCGCTGGCCGGCACCAACACACGCGTGGTTGATCTCAAAGGCCGTCGCGTGCTGCCCGGGTTGATCGACAACCATCTGCACATCATCCGCGGTGGTCTGAACTACAACCTTGAACTACGTTGGGATGGCGTACGCTCGCTATCCGATGCGATGAGCATGCTCAAACGGCAGGTGGCGATCACCCCGCCGCCGCAATGGGTACGTGTCGTCGGCGGTTTCACCGAGCACCAGTTCGTGGAGAAGCGCCTGCCGACGATCGACGAACTCAACGCCGTAGCGCCGGATACCCCGGTGTTCCTGCTGCATCTTTATGATCGCGCGCTGCTCAACGCGGCCGCGCTACGCGCCGTCGGCTATACCCGCGACACGCCGGAGCCGCCGGGTGGGCAGATCGTGCGCGATAGCGATGGCAACCCCACCGGCTTGCTGCTGGCCAAGCCGAATGCCTCGATTCTCTATGCAACGCTCGGGCGCGGGCCGAAGCTACCGTTCGATTACCAGCTCAATTCCACGCGGCATTTCATGCGCGAGCTCAACCGGCTCGGCGTGACCGGTGCGATCGATGCCGGCGGCGGCTCGCAGAACTATCCGGAAGACTATGCAGTGATCCAGCAGTTGGCCGACGAAGGCCAGCTGACCATCCGCCTTGCCTACAACCTGTTCACGCAGAAGCCCAAGTCGGAGAAGGACGACTTTCTCAACTGGACGCGCACGTCCAAGTATAAGCAGGGTGACGATTACTTCCGCCACAATGGTGCCGGCGAGATGCTGGTGTTCTCCGCAGCGGACTTCGAGGATTTCCGCCAGCCCCGCCCGGACATGCCTCCAGAGATGGAGGGCGATCTCGAAGGTGTGGTGCGGATCCTTGCCGAGAACCGCTGGCCGTGGCGCATGCATGCCACCTACGACGAAACCATCAGTCGCGCGTTGGATGTATTCGAGCGTGTGAATCAGGACGTCCCCTTGGAAGGATTGAACTGGTTCTTTGATCACGCCGAAACGATCTCCGAGCAGTCGATCGACCGCATTGCGGCGCTCGGTGGCGGCATCGCTGTGCAGCATCGCATGGCCTACCAGGGTGAATACTTCGTCGAGCGCTATGGCATGGGCGCAGCGGAAGCCACGCCGCCGGTCGCAAAAATCCGGGAGAAGGGTGTACAGGTGTCGGCCGGTACCGATGCGACCCGCGTGGCGTCGTATAACCCGTGGGTATCGCTGGCGTGGCTGATCACGGGGCGCACTGTGGGCGGCTTGCGTCTCTATCCCCAGCGCAACTGCCTGGACCGCGAAACCGCATTGCGCATGTGGACCGAGAACGTCGCCTGGTTCTCCAACGAAGTGGGTAAGAAAGGCCAGATCAAGGTCGGCCAGTTCGCCGACCTAGTGGTGCCGGATCGTGATTTCTTTGCTTGTGCGGAGAGCGAGATTGCAGACACTACCTCGGAGCTGACCATGGTTGGCGGCAAGGTCATGTACGCCGCCGGCATGTTCGGCGACCTGGACGAAGCACCGATTCCGCCGGCGATGCCGGACTGGTCGCCGGTGCGTCGTTTCGGCGGTTACGCCGCAAGGGGCGAGAACAGCACGGAGAGCGCGGCGGTACGTCGCATGGCGATGCAGTCGTGCGGTTGCGCGCATGCCTGCGGCATCCATGGCCACGACCACGCTACGGCCTGGTCGAGCGAGCTGCCGATCGCCGATCTCAAATCCTTCTGGGGCGCGCTTGGCTGCGCTTGTTGGGCGATATGACCATGCGCAATCTTTCCGGATCACTGGTCATACGCTGGGTGGCCCTGCTGCTGTTGTGTGCCGCATACCTGCAAGGCGGCATCGACAAAGCCGCGGACTTCGGCGGTGCCGTCGGCGAAATGCAGCACTTCGGCCTAGCGCCGCCGACCCTGTTTGCCGCGATGACCATCGTGCTGGAGCTTGGCGCATCGCTGTTGGTCCTAAGCGGCTTCTATCGCTGGTTGGGGGCGCTGGCACTCGCTGTCTTCACGCTGATGGCGACGTTCATGGCCGCACGCTTCTGGGAGATGCCACCCCCCCAGCGGCTGCCGGCGGCCAATACGTTCTTCGAGCATCTTGGTCTGGTCGGCGGGTTCCTATTGGTGGCATGGCACGACCTGCACAAATGTCGTGCCGCTTCGGCGTGACGGCGCGTTCAATCATCGATTTTCTGTTGTCACCCTGATCTGGAGCCATCCATGCGCATCAAAAATCTCGTACTAGCGGCCGTCCTCGGGCTCGGTGCGGCGTCGCTCGCCACCATCGCGCCGCTGGAAGCGCGTACCGCGCAGGCCATCCCCGAAGTAGCGGTTGGTTCGCAGTACGACACCACGCATGTCTATGTCGATCCCACCGAGGTCGCCCCTTTCGTACGGAGTTTCCTGGCTACCTTCGGCGGGCACAGCACCAAGCAGGTCGTGGCCACCGTCACGCCTACGCCCAGCAGCACCACCTCGCAGCTGTTGCAGACGCCGGTGGGTACGGTGTCGCTGTTCGGCTACAAGACGCCGGTGCCACATCCGTTCGGTACGGAGCGCACCGGCTATCTGGTGAAGGATATGGATGCGGCGATCCGCGTGGCCCGCGCGGCTGGCGCTGACGTCATCGTGGAACCCTTCCCTGATCCGATCGGCCGCGACGCCGTTATTCAATGGCCGGGCGGCGTGAACATGCAGCTCTATTGGCATACCACTGCGCCGAACTACGCGGCCTTCCAGACCGTGCCGGAAAATCGCGTCTACGTGTCCAAGGATCGGGCGGACGCGTTCATCCACAGTTTCCTCGCTTTCTCGCGTGGCAAGGTCGTTTCCGACGATGCACATGCGCCGGGTATCGAGATCGGGCGTCCAAGTGACACCTATCGCCGGGTTCGCATCGAATCGACCTTCGGCAAGGTGTCGGTGCAGGTGACCGATGGGCACCTGCCATATCCCTACGGTCATGAGCTGACGGGTTATGAAGTCGCGAATTTGACCAACACGTTGATCAAAGCCAAAGCCAGCGGTGCCAAGGTGCTGGTGAAGCCTTACACCGCTGACGGGCGGAGGATCGCCATTGTGGCATTTCCTGGCAACTACGTCGCGGAGATCTATGCGGAAGCAGGCAAGTAAGTGCGATGCGATGGATACCCTTCGCCGGCGCTGCTGTCGTCCTGCTCGCTTATGCGGTGCATGCGCAGGAGGCGGGAGGGGCACCTGTGAGGCCAGTGCCGTTGTTCAACCGATGGCAGGAGAACTGGTCGTCACTGGCCGATCCGGCGCTGCGCACCGAGCCGGGCGATTCGCTTAAGTACATCGGGCTTTCCGCCAGCAACTCGGCCAGCTATCTCTCGCTGGGCTTAAATCTGCGCGAGCGTGTCGAGTTCAACGACGCCGCGGGCTTTGGCGTGGGTGGCGGTCGCAACGACAGTTACCTGATCCAGCGTCTACAAATCCATGCGGACTTCCATTTCGACAAACACTGGCAGCTGTTCACGCAGCTGGAGGACGCCCGCGTCGCCAACAAGAACACCACCACGCCGGTCGACAAGAATCCGCTCGATCTGCGGTTGGCATTTCTTGCTTATACGCATACTTTCGAAACAAGCACCATCAAGGCGCGCATTGGTCGCCAGGAATTTGCCTTCGACTTGCAGCGCTTTGTTTCGCTGAGAGACGGCCCGAACGTTCGCCAAGCCTTCGATGCGGCGTGGGCGGATTGGGAAACTGGCCGCTGGCGCTTCATCGGTTTCATCAGCCAGCCGGTGCAGTATGCGGACACGCATCCGTTCGATGACAGCTCCGATCGCCATCTGCGCTTCAGCATGCTGCGCGTGGAGCGCCTGGTATTCGGAAATCAGGAACTGTCCGCCTACTACTCACTGTTCGCGCGCGACAACGCCATATACATCGATGGCGGCGGGCGCGAGCTTCGACATGTCTTTGACACCCGCTATGCCGGCACGGCACGCGGTTTCGACTGGGATCTTGAAGCGATGGCGCAACGCGGCTCGGTAGGCTCGAAAGACATTCGCGCCTGGGCGATCGGCACACGCACGGGTTACACCTTCGCGGAGGCGAGTTGGCGGCCACGGATCGGGCTGCAGGTCGATGCGGCCTCGGGCGATCGGCATCGCGGCGACAATGTCATCGGAACTTTCAATCCGCTGTTTCCGAACGGCTACTACCTCACGCTGGCGGGTTACACCGGCTACACGAATTTCATTCACGTGAAGCCGTCCATCACGGTGAAACCTGCTTCGCGCCTAACGCTGACGGGTGCGCTCGGCCTGCAATGGCGTGAGACGACGGCCGATGCGGTGTACACGCAGCCCAACATCGTGGTACCCGACACCGCAGGCAAGGGCGGCCGCTGGACGGGCGCCTATGGGCAGCTACGCGCTGACTACGTCCTCAATGCCAATCTCGCAGCGGCAGTGGAGATGGTTCATTTCGACGTCGGCAACGCTATCCGCCAAGCGGGCGGTCACAACAGCAACTATCTGGGCATCGAACTCAAGTACATGTGGTGAAGCCGACGGGTGCTGCATGCCGCATTGGACCTCAAGGAACAGAAAACAATGAAACTGACGGTGCCGACCTTACTCAGCTTCAATGCCGGCTACGTGGATACAGCGGGCTTCATGGCTCTGCACGGCCTGTTCACCGCCCACGTCACCGGCAACTTCGTCACTATCGGCGCTGCGCTGGTACTGGGGACGTCCGGCATCCTCACCAAACTGCTGGCGCTGCCGACCTTTTGCTTGATGGTGGTTCTGGCGCGTTTACTGCGCTATCGCCTGATCGATCGCGGCTGGCCGGTGCTCAAAATCCTACTGGGAGTGAAGCTGGTGCTGTTGACCGTGGGGGGCATTCTTGCCATCCGCCTTGGGCCCTTTCCACGCGGCGATGACTGGCCTGCAATGCTCACCGGCCTCACTCTGGTAGCGGGCATGGCCGTGCAGAACGCCTTGCAGCGCGTGCACTTGGGTAACGCGCCACCCACGACGTTGATGACCGGCACGACCACCCAGATCATGATCGATCTCGGCGATCTATTGCAAGGTGTGCCCGCCGAGCAGAAAGAAGCCATCCATGGGCGACTGGCGCGCATGAGTCAGGCAGTACTTGCGTTTGCGCTGGGCTGTGCACTGGCCGCCTTGCTCTTTGCCGGCGTAGGTACCTGGTGTTTCGCGTTGCCACCCATACTGGCATTAGCTGCCTATCTTCATCGCGACGCGAGCAACGGCGATTGAGCTCATCCAATTGATGGTTCATGTAAATAATGGAGACTATAATGATAGAAAGTAGCGATGCCAGGTTGCGGCGCAAGGCGCCGTTGGCGACGCCCAGTGTTTTGGGTGAGGATGCACGGCGCGATATCGGTGGCGAGCTCAATGCTCTACTCGCGGACTTCTTCGTCCTCTACCTGAAAACCAAGAATTTCCACTGGCATATGTCCGGTCCGCACTTCCGTGACTATCACTTGCTGCTGGACGAACAGGCAGACGAGATTTACGCCACCCTGGATCCGATCGCCGAGCGAGTGCGCAAGGTCGGCGCGACCACCGTGCGCTCCATCGGGCATGTCGCCGGGCTTCAGCGCCTCAGCGACAACGACGCGGATTTCGTGGCGCCGGGTGACATGCTGGCGGAGTTGCGCGACGACAATGACCGTATCGCTTTGACCATGCGCCAGGTGCACAGCCTTTGCGACGAATACGGTGACGTGGCTACTGCCAGCTTACTGGAGAACTGGATGGACGATGCGGAACGGCGGGTGTGGTTTCTATTCGAGGCGGGGCGGAATACCTGAGTCTATAGAGCGACCTCTCATGGTGACCTGATTCGTATTGAATTTTGGCCATGCATGATTCCGTCCTACGCCCAGGAGGAGATCGACAGGAGGTAAGCCCGCGCGAAAACCAATCTTTGTCAAGTGCTCATCACCTCCTGGATTTCCCTGCGACCAAAGGAATTCCTCGTTGGATTAACAGGTTAGAGACGCGACATTTACCCGGATGAGTAGACAAGGCTTACCTCGATAGGTCTTCGCATCGGTCTTCGGCTGAAGACAATGAACGGTATGCCAGCATCTTGTTACCTAGCTGGTTTTTCCCGCCCAAGCCATTACGCACCCACTACCTTGCATGTGCGTGCATGAGATATCACGCGCACGGTCTCTAGGGTAGTGACGAATCGGACCAGGAGAGCCCCATGTCGTCGAAGGATTCAATCCATGACGTCGATCCAGCACGTCGTGCTTTTCTCGGTACCACCGCAATGGTTTCCGCAGCACTGGCATTGCCCGTAGCCGGATTCGCTGCAAGAACTTCCAGCCAGGGCATGGCTGAACCTACCTCACCTCGACTTGGACACTCAGGCATGACCACGATTACCACCAAAGACGGAACGCAGATCTATTACAAGGACTGGGGGAGGGGACAGCCCGTGGTGTTCTCGCACGGTTGGCCGCTGACCGCCGACGCTTGGGACGCACAGATGCTCTTCCTCAGTTCGCACGGTTATCGCACCATCGCGCACGATCGCCGTGGCCACGGCCGTTCGGGTCAGCCATGGAACGGCAACGACATGGATACCTATGCCGACGACCTTGCCGCGCTGATCGAAAAGCTCGACCTGAAGAACGTTGTGCTCGTCGGCCATTCCACCGGCGGCGGTGAAGTGGCTCACTACATCGGACGCCATGGCAATGCACGCGTGGCTAAGCTGGTGCTGATCGGTGCAGTTCCGCCGATCATGGTCAAGAGCGCTGGCAACCCCGGTGGATTGCCAATCGAGATTTTTGACGATATCCGCCAAAAGACCTTGGCTGATCGTTCCCAGTTCTTCAAGGACCTTTCCGGCCCCTTCTTTGGCGCGAACCGGGCAGGATCCAAGGCGACGCAAGGCATGCGCGACTCCTTCTGGATGCAGGGCATGATGGGCAGCCTCAAGGGTCAATACGACTGCATCAAGGAATTCTCCGAAGTCGACTACACGCCGGATCTGAAGAAAGTCGAGGTGCCGACGCTGGTCATTCACGGCGACGATGACCAGATCGTGCCTATCGACGATGCGGGCCGTCTCTCGGCGAAGATCATCAAGCACGCGACGCTGAAAGTCTATTCGGGGGCGCCTCACGGCCTGACCGCGACCAACCAAGAGCAGGTCAACAACGACTTGCTTGAGTTCATCCGCTCTTAGGCGGTCCAGGCACCGGTCGTGCTTCCACGACCGGTTTCTCAAGTTGTTGATTTCTCGCGAAAAGCGCCGGAGCTTAGTGATGACAGTGTCAACATGCTCATTCTTCATGCGATGAGCGAGTTGCCGACCATTGTCTTGACTGGTGCCACAGGCGGGTTGGGACAGCTTGCCGCTGTCGACCTCGCACGCCGGGGCGCGCATCTGATATTGATAGCTCGCAACAAGGCGAGGGCCGAGGACATTCGGGCGCTTGTTGAGGCGACGGCACCGCAATCCACGGTGAAAATATTTCTTGCCGATCTATCGAGCATGAGCGATGTACGTCGTGTGGGTACCGAAATCGCTGCAACGCATCCATCGATTGACGTGCTTATCAACAACGCGGGCCTGCATGCTTTCGAGCAAAGGATCACGGCTGATGGCTTTCCGATCATGGTGGCCGTCAACTATCTCGCCCCTTGGTTGCTCACCCAACACTTGCGTCCTGCATTGATCAGGGCGGCTGGGTCGCAGGGTGAGGCGCGCGTCGTGGCCGTGGCGTCGGAGGCCTCTCGCCGCCACGGCAGGCTCGCGTTGCCGGAGGATTTGACGGATACATCGTCGTTCACTGCCCTCGGGTCGTCGCTGCTCTATGGAAAATCCAAGCTCCTCGACATCCTGTTCATCCAGGAGCTTGCACGCCGACTTGAAGGAAGCAGGGTAAGCGCCAACGCACTGTGTCCTGGCTTCAACGTGACGGGACTAGGGCGCGAACTCCGCTTTGCCGCCCAGCTGGAGCGTTTGCTTCGTGCCCTTCGTATCGGTGATCCGGCAAAGGGAGCGGGCATCATTGTTCGCCTTGCCGTCGATCCAGAATTCCGTGGGATCAGCGGGGGATACTTTTCCGTCAAGGGTGGCAAGCCGCTCACGCCGGTATGGCCCAGTGGGGATCAGGAGCTCCAGGCAAGGCTCTGGGCGCAGACGGAGCGGTTGCTGGCGGCTTGAACAAGGACTCAGTCACACCAATGCGGTCGGCAAGCCGGTCACTGCGCGATCTACTCGATTGGGGATACTCGCCTTTACGCGCTGCGCTATCTTGAGAGAATGATAGAGCGATGCGACGCTATTTAGCGTCGGCCACGTCAAGTCGGCCCTGCCAACGGGAGTTCGCCTGCTCATCCTGGACAGCGAGATGCACTATGCAAGACGAGACGCGGAACACTGCCTACAACACGGCTGACCTTGAGCCTGACCCTGATACGCGCGGTGCACAGCGATTTCCCCGTCTGACCGATGAAATGGCCGAACGCGTGGCAGCCTATGGCGAGGCCGAGCAGGTGCCAGCGGGCACGGTTCTGTTCGAGCGTGGTCAACGCGGTGCGGATTTCTATTTCGTATTGGATGGTGGTATCGAAATCATCGATTTCGACGATGATGGCCGCCCTCGGACGGTCACTACGCATACTCGCCATCAATTCACTGGCGAACTCGACCACTTCAACCAACGCATGATCCTCGTATCAGGACTGACAATGGTTGAAAGCCGCCTGATCCGCATCTCTCGCGAAAATTTCCGCAAGCTGATCAGTGGAGAGCCTGACATTGGCGAAATCATCATGCGTGCGTTCATTCTCCGCCGCGTGAACATAATCCAGCAGGGTATCGGTGGTGTCGTGTTGATAGGACCCGGCCATAACGCGGACACGCTGCGGCTGCAGCGATTCCTGGTTCGAAACGGTTACCCGCATCGCCTCATCGATACCGATCTCGACCCGAAGGCAGCGGGACTGCTCGACACGTTCGATGTCCAGCCGCATCTGTTTCCCGTCCTGGTTTCACCAGACCATCGGATGTTGATGAATCCGTCGACGGCGGAGCTTGCCGACAGCCTGGGATTGACCGAATCGCTCGAGCCCGGCCACGTCCACGATGTCGCTGTGGTGGGGGCAGGGCCGTCGGGTTTGGCGGCGGCGGTTTATGGCGCCTCTGAGGGCTTGGACACCATCGTGATCGAGGGCATGGCACCCGGAGGTCAAGCTGGCACGTCCTCGAAGATCGAGAACTATCTGGGGTTTCCTACTGGCATTTCCGGACAGGCGTTGGCAGGGCGTGCGCAAATTCAGGCGCAAAAATTTGGTGCTCGCCTAGCCATCTCACGCAACGTAGTCAATCTCCACTGTACGTCTCAGCCTTACCAACTGGAGTTGGACGATGGGCAACGGATAACGGCGCGCGCAGTCGTGGTCGCAACGGGCGCGCGCTATCGCAAACTGGATGTACCCAACTACGATCGCTATGAGGGGCAGGGTATTCACTACGCTGCTACGCCCATGGAAGGAAAGCTTTGCGCCGGCGAGGAAGTCGTGGTCGTGGGCGGGGGGAATTCCGCAGGGCAGGCTGCAGTGTTTTTGTCGCGCATCGCTTCGCACGTGCATATGCTGGTCCGCGGGACCGGGTTGGCAGCCACCATGTCCGACTACCTCATTCGTCGTATCCGACAGTCGCCGCGCATTACCCTGCATACCGAAACACGGATCGTGGCGCTCGATGGAGGCGACCGGCTGCAACGCGTGACATGGTCCCGAGGGCGCGACGACTCACGCGAAACACGGGCGATCGCCAATGTGTTCGTGATGGTCGGCGCCGAACCGAACACGGACTGGCTCCATGGCTGTCTCGCATTGGACGCGAAAGGTTTCGTCGTTACCGGTGTCGACGATGAGGGCATGCCTACCTCCGTACCGTTTGCGACCAGCAAGCCCGGCATCTTTGCGGTGGGGGACGTGCGTAGTGGTTCGGTCAAACGTGTGGCCTCGGGTGTGGGCGAAGGGTCGGTAGTGATCCAGGCTGTGCATACATTCCTGAATCCGGAGGTGGGTTAAGACCCCCCAATGGTCGCCATCCCGTATGAATCGTGGTCTCACCACCTCCCCATCATCACAGGGCATTGCGCTTTGTCCAGATGCCTGGAGGCCTCATGACTCAGCATTTTGATGCCGTCGTGATCGGGGCAGGACAGGCGGGCCCGCCGCTCGCTGAAAAGTTGGGCTGCGCGGGAAGGCGCGTCGCTGTGATCGAACGAAAGTTCGTGGGTGGCACCTGCGTGAACACTGGGTGCATACCGACTAAAGCCATGGTGGCCAGCGCCTACGTCGCGCACATGGCGCAGCATTCACATGAGTACGGCGTGCTGCACACTCAGGATGCCCAAGTCGATATGCAACAGGTGTGGGAGCGGACCCAAGCCATTTCTGGTGGGGCTCGCCATGGTGTCGAACGCTGGCTTCGCACTATGCCTCATGTGACGTTGCTTGAGGGGCACGCCCGATTCGAGTCAGCGACGACTTTGCGGGTGGGTGACACTCTTATCAAAGCGGAGTCCTTCTTCATCAATGTCGGGGGGCGCGCGTCGGTGCCTGACATCCCAGGCATCGATTTCGTCCCGTTTCTTACCAGTACGGGAATGATGGAGCTTCGCAAGCTGCCGGAACATCTGATGATTGTCGGCGGTAGCTATATCGGCTTGGAGTTCGGACAGATGTTCCGCCGCTTCGGATCAAAGGTCACCATCATCGAGCGGGCCGCGCGCCTGTTGCCACACGAAGACGAGGACATTTCAAAAGCCGTACTGACGCTGCTTCGCGGCGAAGGCATCACGGTTCACCTGGGTGCGGAATGCATCGCTCTGGAAGGGCCGGTCGGAGCGGTGAGGGTGAAGGCGCAGGGCAATAGAGTCTGCGAGACCGCGGTAGGAACGCACTTGCTGCTTGCCGTGGGCCGTCGCCCCAACACGGATGACCTCGGCTTGGACAAAGCGGGCGTTGTCGTCGATGCGCGCGGCTACATCCAGGTCGACGAGCATTGCCGGAGCAATGTGCCCGGCATATGGGCACTGGGCGACTGCAACGGGCGGGGCGCATTTACCCATACGGCCTATAACGATTACGAGATCGTCGCTTCGGATACGCTCGATCAGGGGCAGAGACGTATTTCCGATCGCATCCTCGCTTACAGTCTGTTTACCGATCCTCCACTGGCGCGGGTCGGCATGACCGAACAGGAGGCACGGCAAGCCAGCCACGAGATTCTGGTCGGCACATGGCCCATGTCGCGGGTAGGACGTGCGATCGAACGAGGCGAGACGGTCGGCTTCATGAAAGTCATCGTCGACGGAGCCACACAGGCATTGCTTGGTGCAGCCATTTTCGGTGTGAACGGTGATGAGGCCATTCATTGCCTGCTGGACGTGATGTACGCTAAAGCGCCGTACACCGTCGTGTCCCATGCCATGCACATTCATCCGACAGTGGCGGAGTTGCTGCCGACGGCACTGCAAAGTCTCCAAGCGGTTTAGGCCTAGGCAATAGAGACCTCTCGTGAATATCGAGATGCGATGAGCAACGATCAAGCGAAAGCCGACGCCACCTGGGAGCCTTTCAAGTCAACCGTCTTTCGTTGGCTGTGGACCGCCACGCTTGCCTCAAATATCGGCACTTGGATCAACGACACGACGTCCGGTTGGATGATGACGTCGCTATCCGCATCGCCCTTGTTCGTCTCATTGGTACAAACGGCAGGATCGCTGCCAGTTCTGGTGCTTGCGATGTTCGCAGGCGCCCTGGCGGATATCGTGGATCGACGACGCTATCTGATCATCACGCAATCCTGGACGCTGACCGTAGCAACGGTGCTTTCGGTGACGACGTGGATGCATATGCTCACGCCGGCGCTGCTTTTGCTGCTCACACTCGGTCTCGGCATCGGGTCCGCCTTGAGTATGCCGGCGATGGCGTCAACTACTCCTGAAGTAGTACCCGCCAGACAGTTGTCTGCTGCCGTGGCGATGACCTCCATCGGGTTCAACGCCTCGCGCGCGATAGGTCCGGCGATCGGCGGCCTCATCCTGCTTGGCCTTGGTCCAGCTGCAGGATATGCATTGAACGCCTTGTCCTTCCTGGCGGTAATCGGTGTATTGCTGTGGTGGAAGCGCGAACCAACCCGAACGGATCTTCCCGCAGAGCAATTCTTCGGCGCTTTGCGCGCAGGTGTTCGCTACGCAAACAACTCCTCGGATTTTCGTGGTGTGTTGTTGCGTGCCGTGCTGTTCTTCCTGTTTGCCACAGCCACCTGGTCTTTGCTCCCGCTCTATGTTCGCGGTGAGCTAAAGGCGGGACCCGCGATCTATGGCGTGGTGTTGGGCGCCGCGGGCCTGGGCGCCATCTTGGGAGGGCTCATCTTGCCGAAGCTCCGGCCATGGTTCAGCCGTGAGCAGCAGGTGCTGGCGGCAAGCGTGCTCTTTGCGTTAACCATGGTATCGATGGCTTATCTGCGCAATTCCATTTTTGCGTGCGTAGCGATGATGATCATCGGCGCCTGTTGGATCGCCGTACTATCAGCATTGCAGGTTTCGGCCCAAACCACGGTCCCTTCATGGGTGCGTGCTCGCGCGCTTTCGATCTATATCACCGCATTTTCCACGGGGCTGGTCGCTGGGAGCACAGTGTGGGGCTGGGTGGCATCTCATTGGGGCGTCCAATCGGCACTATCTGCGGCGTCGCTCGGTCTGGTTCTGTCTGCCGCAGCCACCATGAAGATCGGCCTGAAAGGCAAGGATCCTGATGACCTCGTGCCGTCAGCGCACTGGCCCTTGCCGATCGTCTCCGAAGAGGTCGTTCACGATCGCGGTCCGGCTCTGGTCAACATCTCTTACTCGATTCGCCCAGAATGTCGTGCTGAATTTCTTGAAGCCATGCAAGAGTTGGGGCGTAGCCGCCGCCGCAATGGCGCCATCTTCTGGGGCACCTTCCAAGACGCGGAGCATCCGAATGATTACATCGAAACCTTCATGATCGCCTCCTGGCTGGAGCATCTGCGTCAACACGAGCGTGTTTCGCGCGATGATCAACGGCTGCAATCTGCCATCACGGCTCTCTTGAATGATGGGCAAACGCCTGTTGTACACCATTACATTGGCGGACAACAGAAAGGGAGGCCTATTACCTATGATCGCGTCAATCATTAGTGGACTTGCGCGGTTGACATCGCGAAGTCCGCACGCGTGGTACAGACATGCTCGACGCGAAAAAGTGCGCAGTCGCCTGAGCGCTGAGCTAAGAGTATGTCCCGCCGGCAGAGTGCCAATCACTGTCGGTATGGTTGCGTGGCGTACTAGAGACTGCCATTCGGCAATGAGGCGATCGCTTAGGTGGCCGACGTGTGCATTGTGTCACTCGACTGGAAGTGATTGATCACGACCAGTGGAGCAACCGTATAAGCTTAGTGACTGAGGTTATGGACTATGGACGAGGCAATTTCGATCAGAAACAACTCATCTGCGCATCGGTTCGAGGCAGTGGTAGATAGCGAAGTTGCCGTCGCAACCTACAGTGTCGACGACCATATCATTACTTTCATACACACCGTCGTGCCAGTCGCTCTCCGTGGCCGTGGTATCGCCACGCAATTGATACGCACAGCACTCGCGGATTCGCGAGATCATCATTTCAGTGTCGTTCCCCAATGCCCCATGTTTGCAGCGTATATGAGGAATCATCCGGAGACACACGATCTGCTAGCGCCCGAAGGGAGAAAAATGCTGGGCCTCGCATAGCTCCCTGCCGGGACGAGGGTGCTGATTTTTCGCGGTGATTTCCACATCGATCGGCTAGGGGCGGCGACCGGCACGCGATAGAAAGGAAAAAGCTACCTTTTCGGGTATAGAAGGAGATTGGGTGAATGCTTAAGCTGAGCCCACATGCGCCTCCAAAGATCTCTGCTTTCGCGGTGAACGACCATGATCTGTTGCGTGCTGGCGTTGCCGGCATGGCTGTCAAGAGAGCTGTCATCACTCAATGACACAACAGACGATAGAGCTCGCGCGTTAGCATTGCACGTTCCTCCGGGACGACGGACGTGCTTCGGCCGTAGTACGCGATAACACTCCCGACGTCAGTGGTGCCGGCGCCGTTCATTTCAAGGCACGATCATGAATTCAAAGATCCTATCCAAAAGTGGTCTCGACGCCGTTTTTATTGAGGCACAGCGACAGCGTCTTGAGGCGCTTCTCGATCAATTGGTCGGAAGCGGCGACTACGCAGGACGCGACGAGCAGATAGCCCAGTACGAGTCTGTCGGTGAGGTCCGCGACAGTGGCGACAGCGCAGCGCGCATGGCAACTAATGAAATTGATGAGGCCACGGTCCACTACGCGTTTCGACGCCTGACAGACGTCAGACGCGCATTGGAGAAGATTGAGCAAGGTACGTACGGCTTGTCGGATATCAGTGGAAGGCCCATCGGCAAGGCAAGGCTTTTGGCTATCCCCGAAGCTGTTACAGCCATTGCCGAAGAGCAGATTCTGCCGAAATAAGGTGTTGCCTGATGGGCTAGCAGGCTGTTGAGAAGCACCATCCTGCGTCAGGCTTCATAGTCGTGATCTATTGATGGCCGGCTTTGCGGCAGCCACAGGACACGATTTTCCGCCGTGCGGACGCACTTCTCCCATCGTCGCGTCGGTGACGGCTCCCACCATTCGCCGATGCCACCGAGGCGGATCAGGTTGTAGGCGGCAAACGTCCAGGTCACCCAGCCGCGCACCGCGGCGAGGCCGACCATCGGCAGCTTGCGCAGCCCGCCGATGATCTTGATCCAGCCAAAGCCCTGTTCGATCCGTTTGCGCACCTTCTGGCTAATGCCGTAGCCGCGCGTGCTCGCCACCGCGCGCGGCACGGCACTGCGTCGACCCTTGCCCGTGTTGCGTGCGATATGCGGCACGATCTCACGCGCCCTCAGTGCCGCAACGAAGTCCTGCGTGTCGTAGCCCTTGTCCGCACCCAGGGTGGCCCCTCGCCGGACGCCGGCCGCGGTGAGCAGGTCCAAAGCGCCGTCCCGCTCGCCGGTGCCACTGGCATGGCGGACGTCCACACCGATGATCAGGCCATGACGGTTCTCCATCAGGCTGTTGGCCAGGTAGCTCAGCTTCGCTTCCTTGCCTTGGCCCTTGCGGATCAGCCGGGCATCCGGATCGGTGGTGGACGCATGCGTCTCGTTGCTGCGCGACTGGCCGCGAAAATTGTCGCCATCGCCCCCGTCCTGATCGTCCTTGGGCCGGAAGCTCTTGTGCGAAGCCCACGCCTCCAGCAGCGTGCCGTCCACCGAGAAGTGCTCGTCGCTGACCAGATCACGCAACCGCGCCAGCAGCACGGTGTGCTCGAAGAAGTGCTGGGCGATCGCCTCATCGAACAGCCGTTGGCGGTTGAAGGAAAACGTCGAGTGGTCCCACACAGGGTCGTCGATGTTCAGGCCAACAAACCAGCGAAACAGTAGGTTGTAGTTGAGCTGCTCCCATCGCATGAAGACACATCACCTGAAAGCGCGCCACCGCGACCTGGCAAAGGCATGCAACACTGAGCCACCTCGAATCAACCAGCGGATGGCATAGACAACGACTGACCCAGTCGGCGTCCGTAGTCGACCACGGCGCGTCCTTGAGGGAGGCGAGCCTTCTCGTAGGCGGCCAACGCCTCATCCACGGGCCGGCCGGCCAGTGCGCTGGCCAGCGTCATAGCGTCGCCGGCCGCCTTCGCCACCCCCATCGCAGTATGAGGGCGGGCAATAAAGGCGGCATCACCGAGTAGCACGACGCGGCGATTCACCATGCGAGGACTTTCATACTCGTAGATCGGCTGCACGAACGGCAGAGGTTCCGCGGCCACGGCGGCCGCAAACTGCGGCGGGAGCTGCGACAGGGCATCAGTCAGCAGGGTCTCGCGCATCTCGATCGGCAACTCGCCAGGACCGAGAGAGAGAGCCTCGGCGCGTCGTGCATGTGTGAGCAACTCACTCAATTGTTCGGCAGGCAACTGGCGATACCACACCCAGTTATAGCGGCGCTCGCCCACGGCAATTTGTCCCTCGGAACCGGGCACCAGATACCCCAAGGCCTGCATCCCGGGGCCAAAGTGGAAGGCAAAGCGTTCGAAGAGATCGTTCGCGGCCTCCCGGGGCATGGCGCTCTCGGCCACCAGGCCACGCCATGCCGAATAACCGACATAATTCGGGCTGGTATTGTCCTCATTGACGACCTTACGCACGACCGAACCCTGGCCGTCGGCGCCGATCAATAGATCGAACTCGAACGTGCGGCCGTCCGCCAGCGTGACGTTGACACTCAGGTCGAACAGGGCCACCTCGTTGACCGTAGCGCCGGTGAGGTAGAGGTGCTCCGGTAGCAATTTGCGAAAGCCGTCGTAGAGTAAATCCCAGGACATCTGCATCTGCGGGCGTGGATCGCGTGTTTCCACGTTGCCCTGTTGATCCAGCACAATGCGCTCGACCGCCCAGACGCCGGTCTCCGCCAGGTGGAGATGCCCCACCTGGCCCAGAATCCGCGTCACCTGCTCTTGCACCACAAGGCCGGCGCCACGGCGAGCCAGCCCACGACGCGAACGTTCCATCACGGTCACCTGATGGCCCTTCCGCGCCAGAAGAACGGCGGCAAACAGGCCACCGACCGAACCGCCCACGATACCGATGCGCAGACTCACGATTGTTCGCGCCTCACCGCGCCACGCGGGCTGCACGACCGGGACGCCAGTGCATCAGGCTCATTGCCAACGCACCCACGGGCAGCAAGCCGCCGAGGATCGAGACACCCGTCCAACCGTAGCGATGCCAGGCCGACGCAGCCACCAGAGAGCCCGACGCGCCACCGACGAACATCGTGGTCATGAAGAGCGTGTTGAGGCGGCTTTTGTATTCCGGATGCAGGCCGTAAATGGCATGTTGGTTGGAGACCAGCGCGATCTGCACACCGAAGTCGAGCACGATGACGCCAGCAATCAGACCCCATAGGCTCGACCAGGTACCAAAGATCGCCCAGGACAGAATGGTGCCGATCGCTCCCAGCGCAATAACTGGCGCTGGACCTTTGCGATCCGCGACTCGTCCCGCGATTGGCGCCATGGCGACACCCACGATACCCACAATGCCGAACAGTCCTGCAGCGGCTGCCCCAAGACGGATTGGTGGTTCGGCCAGGTGGAGTGCCAGGGTGGTCCAGAAGGCGGAGAACGAGGCAAACAGCAGCGACTGGATCAGCGCGGAGCGGCGCAATACCGGCTCGTTGATCCACAGCTTGCCTAGAGAGGCCAGCAGTTTGCCGTAGCCCATCGGCTGACGCGGATGATGGGCGGGCAGGGAGCGCTGTATCAGCACCGCACTCATGACTGCGAGGGGCACAGCCAGCCAGAACATGGTGCGCCAGCCCGCCACGCTCGAAATCAATCCCGCCAGGGTGCGACTAAGCAGAATTCCTGTAAGCAAACCGCTCATCACGCTACCAATAGCCGCGCCGCGCCTCTCCGGTTCGGCAAGAATCGCTGCGAACGGCACGATCTGCTGCGCAACCGTGGCTGCCGTGCCGACCAGCATGGATGCGACGGCAAGTGCGACCAGACCTGGGGCTATCGCCACGAGCGTCAGTGCCACAGCCAAGGCTAGGAACTGCACGACGATCAAACGCCGCCGCTCCAACATATCACCCAATGGAAGCAGGAATAGCAGGCCGGCGGCGTAGCCCAACTGGGTCAAGGTGGGAATCCAATCGCTGACGCGCGGATCGCCTAGGTCACCGCTCATGACACCGAGCATTGGTTGGTTGTAATAGATGTTGGCCACGGCCAGACCAGACGTCAAAGCCATGGAAAAGAGAGTCGCTTTGGGGAGGTGTGGCGACGGCGCGATGTTGCGGGACATTGAGAGAATCCAGGTCAGAGATGGGCTGCATGTTGAGAGGCGACAAGCCGCCGCATAACCTGGGGCCAGCAACAGCTATCCAGTCATCGCAAGTACGCAAGGTAGACCGCGTCGGGCTCATACAGCACGCGAAAAGATCGAGCTGACGTGTTGGCCATACTCGCGGCTGGATGCAGGAAGTCCATCCCCATATAGGTATGCTCGGGCTGTGAGGACGGCGAACGAGGCTGGTGAAACTCGAACGTCGGAATTGAAGCGTAGCTCAGGAGAGGCAATGGATCGGAACGCGAATGAGCGGTTTGCCCGCCTCGTCGCAGGCTCTCATCCCTTAGCCGGATAGTGTCGATGGTGTATCGATGCCGCCGCTTCGGGGGGGCGTACGCCATCTGCAAAGCAGATGCCCCCATTCGGGTATTGCGCAGCCCACATCTTCATACGAAGGTTTGGGTCAAACCTTCTGATGGATTCTTAGATATCCACTTCGTGTTGACGCCGCAAATGTCAGAGTTACTGGACATTCCTATTGAAAAGGGAATGTGCGCCACGTGCGCCACGTACAGGCTTGCATCCCAATGTCATCGACGAGGCCGACACGACGACCGGGTCTGCCGGATTGTGGCCATGCGTGAGTGGGATTCGGAGCCGGCCTAACTATTTCAATGCAGCCAAAACACCCGAAGTTGCTAGATACGGGTCCTGCAGCGATCGGAGGAGCAGGGAATGACGCGAAGCTCTTGTGAAATTGACATATCCATGCCTCCGAGCGGCAGCGGATGCGTTGAATGTTTGAAGGAAGGTGGTTGGTGGCTGCACCTGAGGCGTTGCGCGAAGTGCGGCCACATCGGATGCTGTGATGCGTCGCCAAGCCAGCATGCGACGAAACATTTCCAAGAGACGGGTCACCCGTTCATAGCGAGCTATGAGCCGGGCGAGTCGTGGTTCTACGACTATCGCCAGAACGTCTTCTTCGACGGCCCCGAACTGGCGGCTCCGTCGTCGCACCCGCACCATCAGTCTGTTCCCGGTCCCAGAGACTCCGTCCCTTCGAACTGGATGGATCTACTGCATGACTAAAGGTCGACGTATGAACGCGCCGAATACCTGTCACCCCATGAGTTTCGGAAGGATCCGGCGCGCTCCTCCGGCTTCTATCCTTGGTTGATTTTTCAATGAGCAGAGATGGCCAATCTTCAACGTATAGCAATACTGAAAGACCGCTACCAGCAGGTGCGTGCGATGACCGAGGCGTTGTGCGAGCCGCTGGCGACTGAGGACTACGGTATCCAGGCCATGCCCGACGCGAGCCCGCCCAAGTGGCATCTCGGGCATGTCACCTGGTTCTTTGAGCAGTTCATCCTAGTGCCGTTCGCCGCGCGATATCGTTCGCCTAACGAGACCTACGCCTTCCTCTTCAACTCCTATTACGAGACGGCAGGCGCGTTCTTCCCGCGTACACTGCGTGGCGTGTTGTCCCGCCCCACCGTCGAGGAGGTCTATCGCTACCGCAGGCATGTCGATGCCCAACTCTTGAAGTTGCTGGAAGCATTGCCCGAGCAGCATGGCGAGGAGATCGAGACGCGACTGGACCTGGGCATCGAGCATGAGCTCCAGCACCAGGAGTTGCTGCTCATGGACACCTGCTACAACTTTTCGATCAATCCGCTGCAGCCCGCCTATCACCTGGTCGGCGTGGAACACGTAGAAACACCGGCCTTGGGTTGGCAGGAGATTGCCGGTGGCGTCGTCGAGGTTGGGGACGACGGGCTCGGCTTCGCCTATGACAACGAGCGCCCGAGACACCAAGTCTTCCTGCGAGACTTCCGCCTGGCGACACGGCTGATTACGAATGCGGAGTACCTGGCTTTTCAGCAGGATGGTGGATACGAGCGAGCCGACCTCTGGCTCTCGGATGGTTGGCAGGCTGTAAGCGCGCAGCGCTGGCAGGCACCGCTCTACTGGCGCGAGGATGGAGGGCGCTGGACGCACTTCGACTTGACCGGCGCTCATCAGCTCCGCCTGGACGAACCGGTCTCCCATTTGAGCTATTTCGAGGCGGAGGCCTATGCGCGCTGGGCCGGCAAGCGCCTTCCGACGGAGTTCGAATGGGAACATGCTGCACGGAACGCACTCCCCGATGGCAATTTCCTCGACCGAGGCCTCTATATGCCGCAACCCGCACGGCACGTGGGGCTGGCGCAAATGTATGGCGATCTGTGGGAGTGGACGCAGAGCGCCTATCTCCCGTATCCCGGCTTTCGTCCCCTGGAAGGAGCGCTCGGCGAATACAACGGGAAGTTCATGTGCGGCCAAATGGTGCTGCGCGGGGGAAGCTGCCTCACCGCGCGGGACCATATTCGCTCCAGCTATCGCAACTTCTTCAGGCCGACTAGCCGCTGGATGTACTCGGGCCTTCGCCTGGCGGAAGACGCGTGATGCGCGAGAATTCTGCAGCGTGTTGGCAGCAGGATTTGGTGGACGGCTTCCTGGCCGATGTAGTGTGCGGGCTGCGACAGCGGCCACGCACGATCCCACCCAAGCATTTCTACGATGCGGAAGGATCCCGGCTCTTCGACCTGATCTGCTCCACGCCCGAATACTACCCAACTCGTACCGAGACCGGCATCCTTGAGTGTCATGGGGCGGAGATGGTGGCGCTGGCCGGCGCAGCATGCGTTGTGATCGAACTTGGCAGCGGCAGCGCCATCAAGACGCCTCTGCTGTTGCGGCACCTATCGCCGGAGAGCGTGTACGTGCCGATCGATATCTGCGAACCGCACCTCTTACAGAGTACGCGGCGTATCGCTCAGCGGTTTCCGTCAATCCGGGCGCGTCCGTTTTGCGCCGACTACATGCGACTGCACCGCTTTGAGCCACGGGACTGCGAGGGCCTGCGGCGCATTGTTTTCTTCCCGGGATCAAGCATCGGCAACTGCTCGCCGGACGAAGCCGTGCAGTTGTTGAGGCAGATCGCCAGCCTTGCCGGAGCCGATGGAGCGTTGCTAGTAGGTGTAGACGGCAAGAAGTCGCCGGATATCCTTGAGGCAGCCTACAACGATGCGGAGGGCCACACCGCAGCGTTCAATCTCAACCTGCTGGAGCGCATGCGGCGCGAGCTGGGTGCGCAGGTCGAGCCGGACGGTTTCTGTCATCGTGCGCGTTACAACGCCGCGCGGAGTCGCATTGAAATGCACTTGGTCAGCTTGCGCGAGCAGAATATCCAGTTGGATGGCGAGGTTTATCATTTTGGAAAGGGCGAGGCGATACACACCGAGAACTCGTACAAATATACGGTGCAAGAATTTCAGCAGCTGGCACGAAGGGCGGGTTGGCATCCGGCCGCGGTCTGGAGTGACCCGCAGGGCTGGTTCAATGTGCACGGTCTGACCGGGCTCGGCGCGGCGGTGAATCAGTCGTAACCCCGAAGGCGGCACGTTTTGCTGAATCTTTTCGGCGCCTGGATGGATGGATGCGGAGAGGGCAGCGCACAGCAATTGCTACGCCAGTATTAGCCAAGTAACACGAACGTTCCATCATCACGTCGGCTCCCGCTCGATAGTTGGGATGCTGGCGTGAAGCACCCAAGTTGAAGGGCCGGCACTCCGCCAGCCCTTCAGATCGAAGCCCCGACCTTATTACTTGCGGATGGCTGCCGCAGCCTGCTCGATCAACTTCGCCACGGCTTCCGGGTTGGACACGTAGACGGCATGGCTCCCCCCGACTTCCTTGACAGTGGCGCCTGCGCGCTGGGCCATGTTGCGCTGGGCCGGTGGCGGGATCATGCAGTCGTCGCCAGCGACCAGATACCAACTTGGCTTGGACTTCCACGCCGGAGTAGTCACTGCTCCCTGCAGGGCGGCGACACCCCATGGCACCTGCGAATCGGCCATGAAGCGGGCGGTCTGCGGATCGACGTCGGCGGCAAAGCTGGCCTGGAACTTCTCCTTGTCCAGCATGAGGAAGCCATCCTGCGGCGGCAGGATCGGAGGCACCGGCGCCCCCGGCGGCGGGTTCGCGATCAGCGACGACACGGACTCGCCCGTATCGAGGGCAAAAGCGGTGATGTAGACGAGCCCGGCCACCTTCGGATCGTTGCCGGCTTCGGTGATCACCGCGCCGCCGTAGGAGTGGCCAACCAGGATCACCGGCGTCTTCTGTTCCGCGATCGCGCGCCGGGTGAAGGCCACGTCGTCGGCCAGCGAAGTCGTCGGGTTCTGCACGATGGTCACGTCGTAACCGTCCTTCTTGAGCTGCTGGTAGACGCCCAGCCAGCCCGAGCCGTCGACAAAACCGCCGTGGACGAGAACGATGGACGCCAGGGAATTCGTTGAAGTGTTCATGTGAGCCTCCAGTCTGTGAGTGCGCTCGGGTGGTGAGCGGGCAGGCACAGGTTGCTCGCGGAGGCCATGCCGCCAATATCCGTTTTTCGCAGTACTATCCGCCATCCGCAACGACTTTGAGCGGCCGATGGAGAAGCTTCCCGTAACGCATCTCCAGACCAGCGACCTCGAAGAGGTCAGCTCCGTCGTCGCCGGCATCTATTGCGCGCATTCGGTCAGGGCCTCGGGTGGCGCACGCGCGGAGGCGGCCGGTTTCGATCTGATCCGGCGCGAACCGCAGCCGATCGTCCGACTGCACTACGGGCGTACCGTAAGGATCGATGCCGGCAGCTTTCCCCGCCTGATGCTGATGCAGACCTGCCTCGATGGCAGCGGCACGGTGGAACAGGGTTCGCTGGACATCGCGCTGCGGCGTGGCCAGACCATTCCGCTTTCCCCGGGACTCGCGACCCGGCTGGCGTTCGACAGCCGCTTCGCGCAGCAGTCGGTTCGGCTCGACATCGCTCGCGTCGAAACGCTGTGCAGCACCTGGTTGAACGTGCCGGCGCTCGATCGGCCGCTGCGTTTTGCCCTGAGCCCTTTTTCCGCGGCACTGGAACAGGCCTGGGGGCAGGCCGTCGACCTGATCGTCAACTATGCGCGCAGCGGCATCCTGCTGCCGCCATCGGCGATCGCGAACCTGGATGAATTCCTCGTCTCGCTGGTGCTGTCCCAGCACCCGCACAACTACAGCGACGACTTGCGCCGTCCGCAGCGGGGGCTGCCGCCGCGGCTGGTTCGCGAGGCCGAGCGCCTGATGCGCGCCGGCGGCTCCGACCAGACGCCGAGCCGGATTGCCGCCGAGCTTGGGGTCAGCCTGCGCACCCTGGAACTGGGCTTCCGTGCCGCGCACGACTGCACGCCGGGCGAATTCCTACGGAAGATCCGAATCGGAAGGGCGCGGGAATCCTTGCTGGCGCCGGATGCAGCCACCTCGGTAACGGAAGTGGCGCTCGCCAACGGGTTCCTGCACCTGGCGCGGTTCAGCGCTTACTACCGGCAAATGTTCGGCGAGTTGCCGATCCACACCTTGCGCCGCAATAGGCCGAGAGCCGTACATGAGGCCGTACGTGAGCAAGCATGATCGCTTGCCTGTTTCCGGCGAAAGCAACCGTCTGGCCGCGCGACATGAAGAACATCAGGGGAGAGTCATCCATGTCATCACACGATGCTGCAGCCCCGCCGGCACAGCGGGCGATAGGCATTCTGGCGACGGCCGCCTTGCTGGCGTTACTGTATTTCGGGCGCGAAATGCTGGTTCCAGTGGTGCTCGCGCTGTTCCTCGGCGCATTGCTGAACCCCTGTGGGCGCCTGTGCCAGCGGCTCGGGCTGGGGCATGGTTTCTCTGTGTTGCTGGTCATGCTCGCCACGCTGGCGATCGCGCTCGGCATGGCTCTCGTGCTGGGCTCGCAGGCGGCGCATCTGGCCCGCAGCCTGCCCCTGTACCAGTCCACCATCCACGCCAAGATCGAGACCCTGCGTGGCCTGACGGTGGAGCGTTTCGAAAGCATGCGGGGCGAACTGGGCTGGGTGATTGAGCCGACGGCGGCATCGGCCATCCCGCAAGGAACGACATCCGCCATGGTCGCATCCAGTCCGGTGGTGTCCTCGGCCAGCCTGCCGGAGGGAATGCCAGGCGCGGCTTTTGGCGTGCTGTCGCACCTGGTCTCGGCGGCCTGGGTACCGTTGCAGACGGGCGGCATCGTGTTGGTGGTGCTGGCGTTCGTGCTGCTGGAGCAGGAATCGTTGCGCGACCGCTTCATCCGCCTGGCGGGAGGCGCCGACCTGCGCGCCACCACCACGGCGATCAACGATGCGGCAGCGCGTCTGTCCCGATTCTTCATATCGACGTTTTCGGTCAATGTGGGCGTCGGCGTAGCGGTCGGTGCGGGTCTGCGGCTGATCGGGGTGCCGAATGCGCTGTTGTGGGGTGCGCTCGCGGCGATATTCCGGTTCGTGCCTTATGTCGGCATCTGGCTGGTGGCCGCGCTGACGATGTTGTTTGCCGCAGCGGTGGGGCCGGGCTGGTCGCTGGTGGCGATGACCGCGATCCTGTTCGTTGTCGTGGAACTGCTCGTGTCGCAGGTGATCGAACCGCTGCTTTACGGGCATACCACGGGCTTGTCGCCGCTGGCGGTCGTAGTGTCCGCGATTTTCTGGAGCTGGCTGTGGGGTCCGGTGGGACTGGTGATGTCCACGCCGTTGACCCTGTGCCTGGTCGTGGCGGGCCGGCACGTGAAGGCGCTGGACCTGCTGACCATCCTGCTGGGCGACGCTCCGGCATTGACGATGCCACAGCGGTTCTACCAGCGGGCGCTTTCCGGCGATGCCCAGGAAATTCTCGATGAGTCCCGTCGCTACCTGAAACGCTCGACTTTCGGCGCCTATTGCGACGCCATCGTGCTCCCGGCCCTGCGGTTCGGACGCATTGACCTCGAGCAGGGGGCGATTCGGGCCGAGCAATTGGTGATCCTGCGCGAGACCATCGTCACGGTGATCGAGACGCTGAGTGGGGAAGGGCGGACGCGGCGGCGGCGCAAGCGTCGCGCGGACGTTCTGAGCGAGGCGGGCATTGGACGACGCTTTCGCCAGGAGCGAGAGGATGTCAGTGGGCGCTGGCAGGGCCCGCTGGCCGTGCGGGCCGGCTCGATTGCGCTCTGCGTGGGAATGGGCACGACTTACGACGAGCTGGCCACGGAGTTGCTGACGCGGGTACTGCGTGGCCTGCATGTCGATGCACGCCACCTGGCACTCGATGATATCCAGGGATTCGATGCCGAACCGCATCCGGACCTGACACCCGGTGCGGTTGCCGTGGTCTATGTGGTCAGCGCCGAGCCGGAGCTACCACAGGAGTCCGTGGATGCATTTGCGGGAGGGCTTCGCCATCGCATGCCCGCCGCCCGCATCGTCGTCCTGCACGTGGTCGATCTCCTGGCCGCGCGTGCTCCTGCCCTGTTGGCAGGGCCGCTTGTCGATGTCGTGACCACTTCGCTGGAGGAGGCGGCAGAGTACGCACTCCCGATCACCAGGCAGACCGGCACCGTAAAAGCAGATTGAAGCTACATCGAAGCGTTTATGGCGCGTCTCACAGGTTAGGCCGCATTGCACGCAGCGCCTCCCCACGGTGCCGGCAGGTCCATCTTCCGGCAGAGAGATCTGCGACATGGAGGTACAGCAGCTCAGCAATAAACCATTCGGCACGCTTTGCAAGAGCATTGGCGTCTTTCGCTAGTTACGCCACCCCGCTCTTGAGCCACACTGAAATTGTGAGCTCGGGTCCTGAGAGACACAGCGACCTTGCAAAGCCGAAACCTCATCAAGGGTGGCCCCCATGAAAACACATGAAACCACGACTCCCGCCAGAGCCTTTGATCGCGCCTATATCAACGGCCAGTTCGTCACGCCTCATGGAACGCAGGCCGTCGACCTGGTGAACCCGACCGACAACATGCTTATCGGCACGGTCACCATGGCAGACGAAATCGATACCCGAGAAGCTATCGCTGCCGCGAAAGAGGCCTTCAACGGCTTTTCGCAAAGTAGCAAGGAATACCGGATGGAGCTTCTGCAGCGGCTGCACGATGCCGTGGCCAAGCGAATGGATCAACTCGTTGAAGCGACGGTCCTGGAATACGGCGCACCGCAGGACCGTGCGAGGGGATCCAACAACCTCGCGGCGAACATTTTCCTGCATTTCAAGAAAGTCCTCGAAGATTTCGACCTGGTCAAAACCGTCGGCACATCCAAGGTCGTGATGGAGCCGGCTGGCGTGGTGGGCATCTTTACGCCATGGAACTCGAGCGCCGGCTCGATCGCGATCAAGGTGGCGCCGGCGATCGCTGCCGGATGCACGGTCGTCATCAAGCCCAGCGAGATGAGCGCCATGCAAACGGAAGTGTTGATGGACGCCTTTCATGAAGCCGGGTTGCCTCCTGGCGTCATCAATGTCGTGACAGGCCTCGGCGAGGTCGTCGGGACGGAGTTAGCGAAGAGCCCCGACATTCAGAAAATCGCTTTCACCGGTTCGACGCAGATCGGAAAACTGGTCGCCAAGAACGCCCTGGACACCATGAAGCGCTTGACGCTGGAGCTCGGGGGCAAGTCGCCCAACATCATCCTGGACGACGCCGATCTCTCCACAGCGATTCCGATGGCCATCAACGCTTGCTACTTGAATAACGGGCAGGCCTGCATTGCGGCTTCGCGCCTGATCGTGCCAGAAGACCGACTCGACGAAGTGAAGCGATTGGCCAAGGCGGCCGTCGAGAAAATCAAAGTGGGCGATCCGAGGGACAAGGACGTCACCCTCGGCCCGTTGGCCAGCACAAAGCAGTACCAGCGCGTGCAGGAGTACATCACGTCGGGGATCGAGGAAGGTGCGGAGCTCGTCATCGGTGGGGAAGGGCATCCCCAGGGACTTGAAGGTGGGAATTTCATCAGGCCCACCGTGTTTGCCAACGTCACCCGCGAGATGCGTGTCGCGAAGGAAGAGATCTTTGGGCCGGTTCTATCGATACTGACGTACACGACGGAAGCCGAGGCCATCGAAATCGCCAATGACACCGAATTCGGCCTCATCGCCTACGTAAGCTCGGCGGATCCGGAAAGGGCCACCCGCGTGGCGCGTAAACTTGCCGCCGGCCGCGTCCTGATCAACACATTGAGTCACGATCCGTTTGCTCCCTTCGGTGGGTTCAAACAATCGGGGATGGGTCGCGAAGGCGGGGTCTTCGGGCTGCAGGAGTACCTGGAGCCCAAGGCGATCATCGGCTGACCCGGGGAATGCCCGGACCGCGCGATGGCTTCCAGGCAAAACGCCACCGAGAGACAAAAATGACCGTCCACGTGCCAGACCGTTTCAAAGCCGCGAACGCCTTTTGGATAGGGCTCGGCAAGATCGGACTTACGCCAGCAGCGGTGCTAAGCCAAGCTCGCTTGCCACTGACTGTTTACGACGGGAAGAAGAACCTCGTCACGACGGCGCAGTTCTTCGCACTCTGGCGTGCCGTGGGCGACCTCTCCGCTGATCCGGCCGCGGGCCTGAAAATCGCCACCCAGATCGACGTCGGTAATAGGCCGCCGTCAACGATGGCGGCCTATTACGCTCGTGACTACCGGGATGCCCTCACTCGCCTTGCTCGCTTCAAGCAACTGTGTTCGCCCGAGGAACTGCAGATCAAGGTGATTAGGGACGAGTGCGTGATCGAGCCTGTGTGGCTCCACGCGCAGGAAGAAACGCCGCCTTTGTTGACGGACGCTGCCTTCGCCTCCTTCGTTGAACTCGGTCGCCGTGGCACAGGGCATTGGGTGACGGCGAAAAGGGTCGAACTGAAGCGCAGCGCGGAGGCGACCGGCTTCCACGAAGCCTATTTCAAGAGCCCGATCGCGTTCGGAGCGCGGCGGAATGCGCTCGTCCTGCACGCGACCGATCTCGATCGGCCGTTCCTTACCTACAACGCCGAATTGCTCGTGATGTTGAATCCGCAGCTCGAACGCGCGCTTGAGGAGCGCCGTGCGCAAAGTTCGATCAGTGAGCAGGTGAAATGGATTCTCAAACGCCTGCTCGCGGGTAGCCGGCCGGAGATAGCGGCCGTGGCGCGCGAGCTCGGGTTGAGCGATCGGACCTTGCAGCGTCGCATCATCGATGAAGGCTCAACCTTCCGGCAGTTGCTTCTTGAGGCGCGTCAGGAACTGGCGCACGAGTACCTCAGCCGGCCTGAGATGGATGTCACAGAAGTGGCATTTCTGCTCGGCTACGAGGATTCGAATTCTTTCTATCGAGCTTTCCGAGCATGGGAGGGAACGACACCCTCTCAGTTGAGGGCAGCGCTCCGACGACCTGAAACTAGGCAATAAGTGGAAAGCAGAAAGGCGGGAATTTACACACACCGTTGCCGTGGCTTACCAAGTGACAGCTCACCGATATCCCTGTGCCTGCAACGAGAACAGATGTGCGTAGTGGCCATCCTCGGTCATCAACTGCGCATGATTGCCCCGCTCGATGATGCGGCCGTCCTGGATCACGATGATCTGGTCGGCCATGCGCACGGTGGAGAAGCGGTGCGATATAAGGATGGCGATACGGCCGCCGGAGAGCTCGCGGAAGTGTTCGAATATGGTCGCTTCGGCTTGCGCATCCATTGCGGCGGTGGGTTCGTCCAGCACCAGGATGGTGGCGCCTGAGCGCATGAAGGCGCGGGCCAGGGCGATCTTCTGCCATTGGCCGCCGGACAGTTCGCGCCCGTCGTTGAACCATTTGCCCAGTGGCGTCTCGAAGCCGGCCGGCAGGCTGTCGATGAAGTCGCTGGCCATGCCCTTGTCGCTGGCTTCGCGCCAGCGCGCTTCGTCATTGAAATGGGTGACATCGCCGGCACCGACGTTCTCGCCCACGCGCATCTGATAGCGGGCGAAGTCCTGGAAGATGACCCCGATGCGCTGCAGCAGCGAGCATTCATCCCACTCGCGCAGGTCGGTGCCGTCGAGCAGGATGCGGCCACTGTCAGGCGAGTACAGGCGCGTGAGCAGCTTGATCAGGGTGGTCTTGCCCGAACCGTTCTGGCCTACCAGGGCCAACGATTCGCCGGGACGGATATGCAGGTCGATGTCGCGCAGCGCCGGTTCGCTGGCGCCGGGGTAGGTGAAACTGACTCGCTCGAAGCGGATGCCATCCCCTGGCCTGGCGCCATGCTGCGCGGCACCGGTCGCTGCGGGCACGGGCGTTTCCAGATACTCGTACAGCGTGGACAAGTAGAGGTTGTCTTCGTACATACCGCCGATCGCCGAAAGCATCGCCGACACCGCCGACTGGCCCTGACGGAACAGCGACAGGTACATCGTCATCTGGCCCAGTGTGATGCGTGCCATCACGGTGCTGGCGGCGATCCATGCGTAGGCGCCGTAGAGCGCCAACGTACCCAGCAGGCCCAGGCCGAAGCCCCAACTGTCGCGACGCACGGCCAGTTCGCGATCGGCGCGATACAGCAGGTGGAAGATGTCGCGATAACGCTGCAGGAACAAGGGACCGAGGCCAAACAGCTTCACTTCCTTGGCGTGGTCCTCACGCGCCAGCACGGTTTCCAGATACAGCTGCATGCGTGTTTCTGGGGAGCGCCAGCGGAACAGCCGGAACGCGTCACCGGAGAATTTCGTCTCGGCGAAGAATGACGGCAAGCCGGCCAGCAGCAGCACCGCTACCGCCCATGGCGAAAACTGAAACAGCAGGCTGCCGTAGCTGAGCAGCGAGATCGCGTTCTGGCCCAAGCCGAATGTTCGGGTGATCAGTGACAGCGGCCGGCTCGACGCCTCGCGTCGCGCGCGGGTGAGCTTGTCGTAGAACTCCGAATCCTCGAAGTGCGCCAGTTCGAGCGTCAGCGCTTTTTCCAGGATCAACACATTGACGCGTTGGCCCAGTTGCGCCCGCAGCAGCGACTGGCACAACGACAGGCCGCGCTGTGCACCGGCCATCGCCGCCACCAGGACGCCCTCCAGCACCACCCATCCGAGTACCGATCGCAGCGAGGCGGTTCCGTGCGCCGCCCACACCTTGCTGGCACCAAGCACGGCGTCGACGATGTGCGCGCCGATGTAGGCAATGCCGGCCGGTAGCAGGCCGGCGATGAGAGTGAGCATGGCCAGCGCGATGGTCAGTGTGCGGCTGGTGCTCCAGACCAGTTCCAGCGCACGCCCGCTATACCGGAACACACCCAGAAAGCTGCGGGCGAGTTCTTTCGGTGGAGCGGGAGGGGCTGCATGAGGCGGCACTGGGGAGGTGTGGTGAAGCGCGTGACGAGACTCGAAGCTTTCGAGATGGGGGCCGTGTCGCCTCAGGCAAGCTTGGCGTGTGATTGAACACGCGGTGAGGCCACTGCCGCTCTCTACCGCCGCGGTTCGATGCCCTGAAAGGGACTAGAACTGGCGCCGAAGCCGGCACAGATCACGGATGTTGGCATGCGGGTAGGTGGGGCGGCTCGATGCCGCAAAGCAAGTAGCATGAACTGTGCTGAGCGGTTGGGGTGACCTGGATGAGTCTCTCGAGAAAGGCAGTACTTTTGGGTATAAATCTGGGTATAAATTGACGTTATAGCGACTTTTGTTGCTTATTTATCAGTTAGTTAGATGGTTCGTCTGGTCTCCTCTTGGCACCATTTGATAGTTTTAGGACATCCAAGGAAGTCCGAAAAACACACTGAAACCCGCATGACAGCGGGTTTTTTTGTGTCTGGAGCGTCCATTGCTGTCCCATGCGGCCCTATTGCAACCAGTGAGTAACGTGAGTAAGTTTGGGAGTAACCGAGGCTGTCTTTCCTTACTCACCGCGGTGTTACTCACATGCTGACCGATATCAAGCTGCGTGCCCTGCGACCCCGGGACGGGCTATATCGCGTTGCTGACCGAGACGGGCTGGCGATCGAAGTACCGGTCAGTGGCGCCCTGCGCTGGCGCTATCGCTACCGGTTCGCCGGCAAGGCGAAGATGCTGAGCCTGGGTACATATCCCGCCATTTCACTTGCGCAGGCACGGCAGCGCCGTGATGCAGCCAGGGCCTTGCTGGCCCAGGACATTGATCCGAGCGTCGATCGCCAGGCCGCCAAGCAGGCCAGGGTGGAGGTCCAGGCTCCGGCGATGACCTTCCGGAAGGTCGCTCGACAGTGGATGGAGCGTCAGGACGTCGCGGAAGTTACCGCGAACAAGTCGTGCTGGATCTTCGAGTCGTTCCTGTTCCCTGACCTCGCGGATAGGCCGATAGGAGAGATCACTGCGAGGGAACTGCTCGATGTGCTACGCAAGGTCGAGGCCACCGGCATGCTGGAAACCGCCAAGCGGGCCAAGATCAAGGCGGGACAGGTGTTTCGCTTCGCCGTCCTCGAGGGCATGGTAGATAACGATCCTACAACCAGCTTGCGCGGCGCATTGAAGCCACCCAAGGTCAAGCACCATGCCGCAGTTACTGATCCGGCCATGGTAGGGGAGCTGTTGCGCGCTATCGATGGCTTCAGCGGCCAGTACGTGACCCTGTGCGCACTCAAGCTTGCGCCGATGCTGTTTGTCCGGCCCGGTGAGTTGCGCCAAGCTGAATGGGTCGAGTTCGACCTGGACGCCGCCATGTGGCGCATCCCGGCGGTGCGCATGAAGATGAAGGCCGCCCATCTGGTACCGCTTTCGACCCAGGTGGTGACGATCTTGCGTGAACTGCAAACCTTCACGGGTACCGGTCGATATGTCTTCCCCGGCCTGCGTACTGCCAGTCGACCGATGAGCGAAAATGCCATCAACGCCGCGCTGCGTCGCCTGGGCTATTCCGGCGAGGAGATGACTGGGCATGGGTTTCGTAGCATGGCAGCAACGCGCTTGAACGAGATGGGTTGGAACGCGGATGCGATCGAGCGCCAGCTGGCCCATTCGGAATCGAACAAGGTGCGCGAGGCCTACACCCATGCCGCGCAATACCTCGATGAACGCACACGCATGATGCAGGCATGGGCCGACTACCTGGATGGCCTGCGTACCAGCGCCAAGGTTATTGCGATCGATCGCAAGGTCGGTTGAGCGGTAGCATCACCGCAGCGGATGCACCGGAAGTCTGGTGTCCGCAAAGCGTTGATGTCCTCCAGAACATCGTATGCCATATTTTCCCTCTTGCGGACGGATTGCGCTGGTGTGGGCAAGGTTGGCTGCGCGGTCGGTCGGTGCAAGGGGCAAGCCCTCGTCCACTGACGTTTCCGCCTTCCAGCGTCGGCATGGCCGACGCTTCCCGGTGCTGCCGGCCTTTTCCCGCTTCGCCACCCGGTGCCCACGGCGCAATCCCGCGCCGGGGAGAAGGCACATGGGCATTACACGCGACGTTCTCGGGCACTACATGATCGACGGGCCGCAGACGGAGAACGACATCCTGGAAACGGCCGAGGACATCCTGCGCCGCCGGCTGGAACGGCTGGGTAGTGTCGGCAATCCCAAGGACAGCGTTGATTTCCTGCGCATGCGGCTCGGCGTCCTGAAGCACGAGGAGTTCCACGTCGTCTGGCTCGACAATCGCCATCGCATTCTCGCGGTGGAGAAGCTCTTCCGCGGCACGATCGATGGTGCTTCAGTGCATCCGCGCGAGGTGATCCGCTCGGCACTGCAGCACAATGCCGCCGCGTGCATCTTCGCGCACAACCATCCCTCGGGCGTGGCCGAACCGTCCACCGCCGATCGCGCCATCACCAAGGAACTAGAAGACGGGCTCCAGTACATCGGCGTGCGGGTGCTGGACCATATCGTGGTGAGCGCAGGCGAATGTGTGAGCATGGCGGCAAGGGGGCTCCTATGAGTCCTCGCGACTGGATTGCTGAACCGGGCGTGTTCTAGATCAATCGAATCGGGAACGCTCCTCGTCAATCTCCTCTTGCTCGATGCGCTTATCTAGGTACTCGATCTCGCTTTCGATCCACTGTGTGATTTGGAGCTCGAAACCAGCCGCCAGCCACTGACGAAATTTGTCCCGCTTTCGTTTCAGGTAAGCACTTGTCGGGCCGCTCCATCCCCCGGAGTGAAAGGTGGCGCTGATGCCATTTCGAACCCCCTTGAATTGTCCATATCTCTGCAACAATTCCCGAGTCAGTTGACCGCCTTGATCGTCGTCAAGTGTTCGAAGCGCGGCATGGGCCATCAGCACAGCCCTGGGCTCGGGGTCTTGTTCGATCCATGCAATGATTTCCGAAATCGGAAGATCCGCAAGCGCCCCTCTCGGGGTATCTTCGTTGAAGGTGTGCAGGCCACCCTTGAGCCAGCTCAGAATGTCACCTCGCCATTTGGGAAGCGTTCCTTCCAAATGCTTCTTCACAAGAGCCCAGGCACCAATCGGATCGCTTCGGGCGAGTTCATCCGCCAATGGTTTTGCATAAGTGTCATAGCTCAGCTCGTACGTTTTTCCCATCTGGGTGAGCAGGGCATCCAGCAAGGGGAGTGCACGACTCACGTCCCACTTGATCAGTGTCAGGCAGACATTCTTCCAATGGTAACCACGCATGACGTCCCGGCCTTTCTCGCTAGGGACAGACTCCGACACGATCCGGAATACGAAGTCCGAAGTGAAGGGCGAGGAACCGTTGAACGGAATGGAGTCCAGCAGTTCGACCAGTAGAAACAACGCCTCCCGGGTGTCGCATTCGGCCAACAGGCAAAGCAGGCGTCGAATCCTTTCAGGAGGGACCGATTCGATCGCCTTGCCGTACCGGAGTATCCCGAAAAGCAGCGGGTCGACCCATCGCTTTTGCAGTGCATCCAGGCATCGCTCGAACAGCTCATCGTCATAGGTAGCATAAAGTGCGATGGTGACCCCAAGCCACGCCGTGGTCTCCGTGTCCAGAAGGCTACGAACCGTGGAGAGATAGAGCGTTGGATTGCATGTCAGTACGCCTGACAAGTAGCCGAGCAGGCACGTTTGGTGCCTCGTCTCCAGCGTCACCTGGACGAGAACTGGCAGCAGTGCTCGTGGCGTATCGGCCGATGCCAGCTGCGCTCCGAAATGCCATAGGGCAGGTGCGTTTGACGTAGGAGCGAGGAGATGCCGAATCTGGTTCAGTGTCTCCGGATGCCGCGCGATGCGATGAGCCAATGCCGTGACGAGCGCCTTGGCACGGTTCTTGGGTTTATCGGCACTTTGGCGGAAATCTTCATCCCATTCCTGCCAGCTCACATCGATGACGTAGCGACGGAATCTGCTTGCGAGATCTTGCTTCGTGTAGTGGCGTTCGAGATCCCGAAGGCGTTTTGCGATCTCGGGATGCTTGCCGTCGTTCTCGTACGCCTGCCAATGCGAGAAGAAGCCATTCAACTTTTCCGGCAGCATGGCCTTGTCGTCGACAAGCACGTTCAGCACCTGGAACGCCAACTCGGTACAGGGCGGCGTGCAGACCTGCTGCTCCACGGCGTTCAGCAAGGCTTGGCAAACCTCGGTGCGCAGGGCAGGCGACCAGTTCTGCGTTTCATCGACGAGCGTTTGGAAATACGCGAACTGGGCCTGCCACCAGTCACCGTAGGTTTCAGGCATCCAGAGCTTGGCTCGCTCCCGCAGCCCTTGGTATTCCGGCCCAACTATGCGCATGCCCATACCACGACTATCGAGCGCAGCGTCCATGGCCTTGAGCGCGAGATGGCGTTCCGCGGCCCTGGGAGTACGGAGAAGCTTCAGCATGGCTGGCAGTCGGGCTTCGGGCGACGCTTCCGTGGCAGCGGCTTCGGGGCCGATACGAAACAGCCCCATCAAGGTGCCCGTCGAGTTGTTGGAGTGATCGGCATTCTCGTTGACCGCGAGTCGGGCGAGCAGATGGATGGCTCGTACCGTCAGGGACGGCCAGACTGCCATCTTCTCCAGCGCCCAGACAAGGCTCTGCCGATTCTTTGTGAAATCGAGCAACTCCTGATCCGTCCATTTGCCTATCGTGGTTTCGAGGAGCTTCAGCACGGCGGCCGGATTGGCCTCGGCGAGGGTGGAAAGAAATCGGGAGCCTTTATCTGACGTTAGCGTGGCACGTTCGGAAAATATGCCATCTGGCTTGAGGATGTCGTCGATGACATTAGTGGTTGCAGCACCTCCCGCAAATTTGAACATGCCCATGAACCATGCATGTAGTGATTCGGGCATGGCATTGAAAGTTTGTAAGAAGTCGAACCCGCGTCCGTAGTGTTCCCAGAACTGCTTCCACAAGTATATGTGAAGCGCCTTGGGCACGAAGAAGAGTGTCCGGCTTCCTTGCAATACCCTCCGGGCACGAAGGTTCTGGACAATCTCCTGGAATCGCGCCCATCCAATGGTCGGATCCACTTTTCGAATCAGTTCGGCGATATATACCGCCTCGTCACCCACCGGAGATTCGTAGCCGAATCGGCTGAACAAGGCCAGGTGCTGGGTGACGCAATCAATCTGCCTTGCCGAGCTTTCGTCGCGGCGGCCATACCCATGCAGGAACCTCGCCCAGATGGGTACCGTCGAGGGTGGCTTCAGGATGTCATCCGGGTTCGCGCGCAGGTTGTCGGCGACCGCCTGGGCTACTCGTGGAGAACCTTCGCAGATCGCGACCCACCGATCGAGTTCGTGTGATTCGCCGACTTGACTGGCAAGTATCTTTCTTATGGTTTCGTCGGGCAGGCGGGGGACGGCAAGTCGATCAATGTCCTCGTCATGGGTTTCGTCCCTGCCGTGATCCAGCGACACGATCTTCAAGCTGCCGCAACGTGACTTCAGGTGGCGCCAGATTTCGGCCAGCTCGGATTCCGGAAGCTCGTCGATGACCAGCACGAGCGGCTTGTCGCGACTGGATTTAAGCAGCTGGCGAAAAAGCTTTGTCTGCCCGAACTGCGAACCGTGCGGTATGTAAAGGACGGAAGGCGCGAGACTGGGATCTTTGACGGACTCCAGCACGATGCGCGTCTTCCCGAGACCCGGCTCTCCGAGAACACGGATATGCTTGCTCTCACCTGCCAGTCCGGCACGAATCCGGTCGATTATCTGGGACTGCTCCGGGGATGCCTCGAAGGGGTTGGCCATGTGCGCGTCGCGTTGCCAGTCCTCGAGAACCCAGGCCTCCTGAATGGGGTCAGTCATCAACAGGGACGCCACTCCCGGATAACGTTCGGCAAATTCCGCGACCTGACTGGCGCCGAGAACCTCGACCTGTTTTTCGTCTATCTCAAATCCTGCTTCGACGAGGACTGTAGCAATCTGGTCTCGTGAATCGCTGCGCTGCTTCGGCGTCAGGTCATGGCCCGTGCAGAGCAGCGTATAGCGGCCTTGCCGACGAAAAAGGCGATCCACCTCGGAATGCAGTTTCCCCTTGCTATCCAGCAACTCGCCGCGGATCGCACCGGTCGTCCAGGGTTTGAACGCTGTTCCCGACTTGATCTGGAACCCCGTGAGTCCGGACCGAAAAATGCCGTCTGTCGGAACAACATGCCCCGCTGGTGAGTTGATTTCCGCATCAATGCCACCGTCCGCCACCGTGAGACGATCGGAGATCGTCAATGCCGTCGGACTTGTTTTGGAGTAGCCGCACTCCGCCCGAAGGATTGCGCGCATGACGACTACGGCATGTTCGGGAGTCAGGGTGGTGACTGAGGAGATTGGAACGTCCCAAAGACTTTTCACGCGGATGCAATCCAGCAGGGTGGTTTGGGATTAACTGGTCGCCTTCCTGGTTACCTTACTTAGCGGTCCCTTTTTTGATGGCTTTCTTCACTGCTGGCTTTTTCGTGGCCGCCCGGGTGATCAGCAGCGACTCCGCCGTGACACCGGATTTCTTCAGGGCCTGCTGGAACCATGCTGGTTTCTTGCCGTGGCCGGTCCAGGTCTGGGACGGGTCGGCCGGATTACGGTACTTGGGGATGCCCGCGCCGGCACGCCTGCCGCGCTTGCCGCCGCGTCCTGCGTAGACCTCGGAGAGCTGCAGGCCTTCGGTCTTGAGCAGTGCATCGATCTTGGCCTTGACGCCTTGGATATGTTCCGTACGTGCGGACTCCATTCTCGATTGGGCTTGGGTAATCAGGGTCTGCAGTTCCTTCGGCGACAGTCCGTCGAGTTTGACAGCCATGGATGATCCTCTGCGTGGGTGGACGACGTCATGAAGATTAACGCGAAATAGAGCAGGGTTCGCGCGTCGCCCTTCGGGCCGGGTACCGGGTGCTGCGCACTCGCACTGTGTTGCGCCCATTCCGGCCTGGCCCCCTGATGCCTTCGGCAGCGTCGCTGCCTGCGCGCTCCGCTTGCCGGATTTGCATTGACGTCGTTCCGAAGTTGCCGCTGGCGCGGCATCACGATCACATTGCTACATCGGTAGTCGATGAGACGAAAGCACTTGCCATCAGGAACGTCATGCCTGATCCCGTCATGTCGATGCCACATTCCCTGGTGCACGGAGCGTTGCAGTGATCGGCAGGGGCGGGAAGTGATGCATGCCCATGTACTCCGGTCGGGCACGGTTGCTGATGGCGAGCGACGGTAGCGCGCCTCGTCTCCGCGCAACCCGCAAAGGGTGCTCCACGGTGTTCCGCCCTGCGTTCCTCACTCGCGTTCGTCGCTCCGGTGCTGCCGAGCCTGTCCGGCGCGCGGCCCTGGGCTCGCGCAACCGCGCAGAACCCAACCGGAGACATCATCATGAGCAAGAACAGCAAGCCCGCCCCGAAGACCACCGACCGCTACGATGCTTTCACCGTGCGCGAGTACCAGGTGGCTGGTGAAACGCGCCACGACTGGACGAAGATCGGTGTGGCGTTCCCGAACAGCGATGGCAAGGGCTTCCGCCTCGCGTTGAACGCGTTGCCGCTCGACGGCGTGATCGTGGTGCGGCTCTACGAGCCGAAGGAGCAGCAGCCAGCGGAATGATTCGCCGACACCGGGCCGGCCTTTGGGGGCCGGCTTCGGTTTGTTTGGGCGGATGTGCTGCAGATTGCCAGCTTGTTGTCCAATCATTGCCAGCACAGCCGACTAGGCTCGCTACACAACTTGACCGGCATCGCCAATAGCCGACTCATTCGGCTGAGGGTCGCATACCGACCCCAAGCCGACATTGGCAAGTTCAATTTGAGCGTTGGAGGAAAGGCGGGTCCTTAGCCGCGGTAGAGTTCAGGTCGACCCAGGCCACGCCGCCCGCGCCCCGGTTATGCTGGCAGAAGCAGATTCAGGGGGAAACATGGAGATCAAGATTCTCGGGGGCAACGGACTTCACGCGAGCGAGACGCGTGCGGTAAAGCTAATGGAGCAACGTCTCCGCTCCAGCTGGTTCGGCTACGCAAGCCTGCTTGTGGTCGACGACCAAGGATCCATGGACGTCGACACCCTCATTTTCACGCACGACAGAGTTCTCTTGGTCGAGCTGAAAGAGTGGACGGGCAAGCTCGAGAGCAGCGACGGCCGTTGGTACCTGAACGGACGACCCCGCGGAAAGAGCCCGTACGAGATAAAGCGCGTACAGGCAATTCGTATTGCTCGACTCCTCGAGCAGGAGCTGAGACACAAGCTCGGGTACTTCCCCAAAGTTGAGGCTCATGTCGTGCTGTGCGGAACCGCGACGCCGGACAACCTGTCCACGACGGAGCGTCGCTTCGTCCATACGCTGGATGAGTTGCTCGATATCTCCGACACAGGCGCGTACGGCAAGCTCGTCGAAGCTGCTTCCACTGCCTACACCGATCTGTTCGACAAGCTTGGCAAGCCGCGCCCAAACAGCGCATCGAGCAAGCCGGTATTCCAGCAGTTCTTCGCGGGGGCGCGCATACGTCCTAAGGAGTTCTCGCACTACAACTACACGGCTGAACCGAGTGCGTGGTTCAAACACCGGAAAGGGCTGTTCACGGAGTACAAGGGGCACCACCAAGAAGTCACCAACGACATTGCCCTGATGAGGCGGTGGGACTTCACGTCGCTCGGCGTCGGAAACGCCACGCAAGACCAGTGGGCCAGGATTGCCCTGCGGGAGAGTCGAGTGTTCTCTCACGCCAAGGGCCACGAACGAGGGATCGAGGAGTACCTGCTCCGACCTCTGGTTCCTCTCGGATCAGATGACGTCACAGAAGACGTGACAGAACTCTACGAGCTTCGACGAACCTTTCAACGACTTGACGAGTACCTAAACAAGGCTGGAAAGACGGAAGACGCCGATTCCCGGCTTGACACTGCCCGTGCGCTGGTCGTCCCATTTGCGGAGCTGCACGGGCTTGGCATTGCGCACCGTGACATAGACCTGCACAACCTGTGGCACGCCTCGGATCAGAGGAGCATTCTCGTATCAGGCTTCGCGGCATCCTTCTTTCCTGAGCGCGGCACAATCAGCGACCTCAGAGATCTGCTTCAGGGATCGCACATTCGCCTGCCGGAGGACGTGTTACGCGTCGATGGCGACATCCTCGACCCATTTCGGCAAGACGTCTTCATGCTTGGGGCGGCCGCGTACCGCGTATGCTTCCCAGCTTCGACGCTACCGCGAGATGACCAAGGCATCTGGCAATGGCGAAAGCCGTCTGATGATCCATATGGCGGGCGTCTCGACAGCTGGTTCCAAACTGCGCTGGGCTGGGATCCAGCAGACCGATTCTCCAACGCCACGGCCATGCTCGCCTCGCTCAACGACGCGATCAAGCCGACCGCTCCTACGGAAGAGGAAGCTGCCTCAGCTTGGCAGGCAGTGTCCAACGGGGATTTCATCAAGCGAGGCTGGGGTCCGTTCCACCTCTTCTCGCAGTTTCCACCGGATCAAGGGGAAAATCCCGGCTCGGGCCAAGTACTCAAGTACCGGTGCACCGTGGGTGGAGTGGCTGCGTACCTAAAGCTGTGGCAGCAGATCGCGCCCAATGCCGCAACACATGGCCTGAATAGACGGGTCGCTGCCTTCCGCGCGCGAGCAGAAAAAGTCGGCGCCGGTGGCATCCCCACACCAGCGCTTCAGAGTTTAGGGCTACTCGAATCGGGCGGACTGTTTGTCGTTACGAGGTTGGAGGAGGGAGAGCAGTGGCAGTCCGCGTGCACTGGCAAGTCAATCTTGGACAGACGCAGCCTCGCAATGGCCCTGATCAAGGCAGTCATGGTCCTGCACGAGCAGCAGATTAGCCACGGTGACATCCATCCGGGGAACCTGCTCGTTGCCGAGTCGCCCGAAGTGGCCACTCACCCCAAAGTGGTACTGCTGGACCTGTTGGATTACGGCGAAGAGACGCAACCATTCAATACCGAGTACGGTCCCGCGAACCCTGCTTCAGCGGACGCTTTCGCTCGCGATCGATATGCTATCTATAAGCTGGTCGGGGAACTCTTGTGTGATGACGCGGACGATCAGGTCAGGAAGGAAGTTGAGATCGGTCTGGGGCAGCCAACGGGCCTCCCCGTCTCGCTGGTTCCGCTCCACGATGAGGTTCAGCGTCTTCTGACGCCGCCCACAGATGTCGGCAGGGAATCGGGTCAAGAGCCGATCACCATTTCCTTGTCCCGTGTCGCTCAGGGGGCAAACGGATTCGTATTGGAACAGGACGATGGCTGCTACCACTTCAACTGCAAATGGGACAAGAGGAACGACGCCTTATTAAATTGCTACGTCACTGGCATCAATGGATCCGTCACCTTCGTTGTAGATCCCGAGCAGCGCCAGCTTCGAGATGTGCGCTTGGCCACGCCGATTGCACTCAGTGATCTGGTGTCCGCTAGTAACAGATCAACAGCGGCTATTCGACATCCAATCCAGCTGGTCCAATCGCCAGAGCGCGGTGGCGGCCATGCGGAGGTCCTGGATGTGCTGCTGAGTTTGGAGCCAGTTCTCTCGCTATTGGAGATCAAGTTCTCGCCGCTAACAACGCCCGTAGAAGCAGCAGAGTCGGATGGTGCGAGTTTCGCTACCGAAGATTTGTGGCGCGTTCTCCTTGAGACTGAAAGCGAGACTCGGCTTCAAGTCGAGGTCGTAGGGCCCGTTGACGAAAATCGGAATGGGCAATTGAAGGTCCCATATCGCACCACCGACGGAAGATCGTTGGACTTCGAGGCGGATGATCGCGTCTTCGTCAGCATTGAGGATGTCGATGACTCACAATTCGCGATTCTCGACATCTTTGAGACGACTCTGGACGAGCTGATTCTCGATGTAACGCGTATCGACGCCAAGAAGAAGGTGGTGCGAGGGACATTCCTGAGATTGGAGTCGATACAGAGCAAGGCGTCCCGAGACAGAAAGACCAAGGCGATGGAACGGGTGCTAGAGAGGGCATCGGTTGTTCCGAACCTAGTGCAGTACTTCGATGTCGAGAGCTCTGCCGCTACCCAGGACGTAGCTGCACGACCAACCGAGGAGCGGGTGCGCGCTCTGTACGACGAACCCGAACAAAGCCTGAACCCGAGACAAGTGGATGCATTCAAGAACCTGGTGCAGCGGGGCCCGGTCGGTGTTCTGCAAGGACCACCCGGTACGGGCAAAACTACCTTTGTTGGCGCATTCATCCACTATCTGTTTAGCGAGCTCGGTGTTCGAAACGTTCTGCTGGTCGGACAGTCCCATACCGCAGTAGACGCTGTGGCGAAGAAGGTGCGTTCGGTATGCCAGCGACACGCCTTTCCACTGAGTGTTGTACGCATGGGCCAAGAGCGGATGATCGCGACGGAGATGTTGGATGCTCACTCTCGCGCGATCCAACGACAGTTGCGCCATTCTTTCCATCGCGAGTACGAACACAGGATCGAGATTTTTAGCGACCGTCTAGGTATTTCGAGCGCATTGACGGCCGAGGTGGCCGCATTGCATCGCACGCTGGATGGGATCTTCTCGGCAATCCGTCGCTACGGGGAGGAGCTGGCAGCGGCCAGGGCCGAGAACGCGGATGGTGAACTGCGGGCCCGCGCCGATGAGATAGCAGCGCAACGTGACGAAGTGAAGGGTCTGGCGGAACGGATCGTGTACCAACGATTCCCGGATCATGCTGTTGCGATCTTGGCCGCGGACGACCCGTGGGACGCGATCTTGGCTCACGTGTGTCACGCGCACGACGTGAACAATCCTTCCGCTATGTCACGCCTTCGGTCGCTACTTGCTCTTAGTCAGGAGTGGCTGTCGGTTCTGCACGCGGGTCAAGCCAATTACGATCAGTTCTTGGTGCAAACGAGGCAGCTCGTTTGCGGAACGCTGGTCGGGATGGGGCAGAAGCATCTCGGCGTGGCTGAGGCTGAGTTCGATTGGGTGATCGTGGACGAAGCCGCAAGAGCACAAGCCAGCGAACTCATGATTCCACTGCAATCGGGGCGTCGGATTCTCTTGGTCGGCGACCACAGGCAGCTGCCACCGGTTTACGAACCCGCGCATGTGCGCGCGGCGTCCCGGCAGTTGGGTGTCTCGGAGGATCAGGTTCGGAAAACCGACTTCGAGCGAGCTTTTCGGACAACTAGTGGCGTGACGCTGAACACCCAGTACCGAATGGTAGAGCCGATTGGTGACTTGGTATCGGACTGCTTCTACAAGGAAGACGGGGTCGACCTGCTCACGGGGCGCGGTGACTCACCGGACTGGTACGCGGACTTGCCGTACCCATTCGTAACCGTTCGGCCACCTCACCTGTACTGAGCCTCCGGTAGGTGTTGCGATACGCGCCTGTTTTGACAGGAGCAAACACATGGGCAGCAAGTCGGCATTCTGGAGACAGCATCTGATCGC
>Ga0187815_10000065_pt1 | contig 48583 bp, 55 predicted proteins | sample NC_S_5_FD_132962 | JGI IMG/M metagenome (GOLD analysis project Ga0187815, IMG submission 132962) | Wetland sediment microbial communities from Neuse River Estuary, North Carolina, USA - ASW-S_5 | ecosystem: Environmental > Aquatic > Freshwater > Wetlands > Sediment | place: USA: North Carolina... | reverse complement strand
TTGACTTCCCAAGGGTAGCGTTATGTTCCTACAGACTCCTGCACCGACCGATGCCGCCGCCCAGGTGGCGGGCAATTCCAACGCCGAAGCCATGAAGCAGATGGGCTTCGCCAACCTCGCCCAAGGCTTCGACTGGCTGGGCTGGGTGGTGTTCATCACCCTGGTGGTGATGTCCTTCCTGTCCTGGTACTTCATCATCGCCAACACCATCCGCAACAGCATGGTGAAGGGGCGCGCCGATGGCGTCATCAACGGCTTCTGGAACAATCCGTCCACCCAGGACGCGATCCGTGAACTGGAAAACCAGCCCAAGAGCGAACCGTTCTCGAAGATCGCCCTGGATGCCGCTTCGGCGGTGGCCCACCACCAGCAGGCCAACAAGGGTGGCCTCGCCGAGTCGCTGAGCCGCTCCGAGTTCGTCGACCGCGCGCTGCGCCAGGCCGTGGCCCGTGAGAGCCTGCGCCTCGAAGGCGGCCAGACCCTGCTCGCCACGGTGGGTTCGTCGGCTCCGTTCGTCGGTCTGCTCGGTACCGTGTGGGGCATCTACCACGCCCTGATCGGCATCGCCGCCAGCGGTAACGCTTCGATGACCGCAGTGGCCGGCCCGGTGGGCGAGGCGCTGATCATGACCGCGATCGGTCTGTTCACCGCAATCCCGGCGCTGCTCGCGTTCAACTTCTTCAACCGGTCGAACCGGGTCATCTTTGCCCGTTTCGACGAGTTCGCGCACGATCTGCACGACTTCTTCGCGACTGGCTCGCGCGTCGAGTGAGGGCCTGATCCATGGCAATGAGCGTCGGAGGCAATACCGGCGGTCCGGTTTCGGAAATCAACGTCACGCCGCTGGCTGACGTGATGCTGGTGCTGCTGATCATCTTCATGATCACGGCGCCGCTGATGTCCCATCCGGTCACCGTCACGGTGCCGATCGCAAACCCCAAGAACACCGACGAGAAGGCGCCGGAAACCCCGCCGCTGGATCTGGCGATCAAGGACGACGGCTCGATGTACTTCCAGGACCACCAGGTCAGCGAGGCGGAGTTGAAGTCCCAGCTGGCGGTGGCGGCACAGAAGACGCCGCAGCCGGAGCTGCAGATCCGCGCCGACAAGGCGATCGAGTGGAAGATCGTGCGCAAGGTTATCAGCGACGCGAAGGGCCAGGGCATGGTGCACGTCGGCTTCATGACCACCGAGCCGCCGAAGGAGTAAGCACATGGCCTTTTCCACCAATGCTTCGTCGGGCCCGATGGCCGACATCAACATCACGCCGCTGATCGACGTGATGCTGGTGCTGCTGATCATCTTCATGGTGACGGCGCCGATTCCGCTAGAGAAGATCAAGATCGATCTTCCGCAGCCGAACCCAAACCAGCAACAGCCGCTGAACCCGCCCGAGCCGATCAACCTCAAGATCGACCAGAGCGGTGCGTTCTACTGGAACGACACACCGGTGGACGAACTGGGCCTCAAGGCGCAGTTCGCGGTGATCGCCCAGCAGACCAACCAGCCGGAAATCCAGATCAAGGCTGCCGATGCCACCGCCTACCAGTATGTCGCTACCGTGCTGGCCGACGCGAAGCAGTACAACCTGACCAAGATCGGATTCACCGACAGCGAAGGGCAGTAAGCCCGCAGTTGTCGAACAACCGCGTTACCCGCGCCAACCCCCGCCCCGTGCGGGGGTTGGCGTTTGTGAGAACCGGGGTCAGCTGTCTGGACGTCCAATCGCGTGCGTAGGAGCGCACCCTGTGCGCGAATGCTTTCCGTTATGTAACGATGAGCCATCGCACACAGGGTGCGCTCCTATCGCAGGATCTGCAGGTAGTTGCGCACCGTGGTGGTCAGGCCTTCGTACAGCGCCTCGCCGATCAGCGCATGGCCGATCGAGACTTCGGCCAGTCCCGGGATCGCGGCCTTGAAGGTACCCAGGTTCGCCTGGCTGAGGTCGTGTCCTGCGTTCACCGCCAGCCCCGCCTGCTGCGCTTGCCGTGCGGTGGCGGCGCAGTTTGCCAGCTCTGCATCGGGCTCGCCCTCGGCGAACGCCTCGGCATAGGGGCCGGTGTAGATCTCGATGCGCTGCGCGCCGATCGCCTTCGCCGCCGCGAAATCCTGGCTGCCGGCGTTCACGAACAGGCTGACGCGGCAGCCGATCGCATTGAGCTCGTCCAGCAGCGGACGCAGGCGTCCCAGGTCGCGCGACAGGTCGAAGCCATGGTCGGAAGTGATCTGGCCATCGCTGTCGGGCACCAGGGTCACCTGGGTGGGGCGCACCTCGCGCGCCAGCGCGATCAGGCCGGGGTAGTCGCCGCGCGGCGCGGCGAACGGATTGCCCTCGATGTTGTATTCCACCCGGCCACGCAGCATCGCCGCCAGCGCGCGTACGTCGTCGGGGCGCACATGCCGCAGATCCGGTCGCGGATGCACGGTGATGCCGCCGCAGCCGCTCTCGATGCAGGTCTGCGCCGCGCGACAGATGTCCGGTTCGTGGCCGCCGCGCGAATTGCGCAGCACGGCGATCTTGTTGAGGTTGACGCTGAGCAGGGTCATGGCGGGAGAAAGGTCACGGGGAAAACCGGGGAACGCAACACTGCGCCGATCAGGCCGCGTCGGCAAGCGTGAACAGGCGGATGCGCTGCGGCGCACCGCGCCAGGCCAGCGCGGCGAAGGCATCGGCACCCAGGTCCAGCCGCTGCAGCTGCCACGCGGCGGGATCGTCGCCGTCGAGCCGTTGCAGCGCGAGTCTGCCCGCGTCGCTGCGGAACGCCAGCCGATCCAGCCCGAACGCGAGTCCGCGGCCCAGCGCCTTCAGCACCGCCTCGCGCGCCGTCCACAGTTCGAGGAAGGCGGCTTGGCGCAGGTCCCCATCCAGCGTGCCCAGCCAGGCGGCTTCCTCCATCGTGAAGAACCGCCGTGCGATTTCCAGCGCGCGCGCGCGCGTGCGGCGCAGCTCCAGGTCGATGCCCGGCACGATGCCGCGCGCCACGGCGACCAGCGCCTGTTCGCCGCTGTGCGACCAATTGAAATCCAGCGCACCGCCGTGGCGCGGGTCCAGCGCGGGGCGGCCGTATTCGCCCGCCACCAATTGCACCGCGTCCGGCGTGACGCCGAGATAGCTCGCGAGCAACGCCAGCAGCGGTGCGCGCCCCGTACCCCTGGGCCGGCGCAGGCGCCAGACATGAATCTCGTCAGCGTGCAGGGGCTCTGCTACTTTCGCGAGCAGGAATCCGTCGATGGCTTGCATGCGCGCATGCTGACGGACAGGCGCCGCCGCGCACAAGCGGGTGGCTAGCATCCTTGGAGTCACGGGAGAGAGCACTTGATCGCCGGCTGGCTGCTGCTGCTGGTATCGCTGCTGTACGTGGGGCTGCTGTTCGCCGTGGCCTGGACCGGCGACCATCGTCCGCTGTATCCGCGCCAGCCGCGGCTGCGGCCGTATGTGTATGCCCTGGCACTGGCTACCTATTGCACCTCGTGGACGTTCTATGGCGCGGTAGGCACGGCGGCGCGCTCCGGGCTGGCCTACCTGCCGATCTACCTGGGGCCGATCCTGCTGTTCGGCTTCGGCTTCGGCTTGATGCGGCGTCTGGTGCGGGTGGCTACCCGGCGCAATATCACCTCGATCGCCGACTTCATCGGTGCACGCTTCGGCAAGTCGCACGGGCTGGCGGCGCTCGTGGCGGTGATCGCGGTAGTGGCGGTAGTGCCCTACCTGGCGCTGCAGCTGAAAGGCGTGGCGATGTCCTACGCGGCGCTGCAGGGCACGGCGCCGGCGCCGGGAGCGATCGGCGACACCGCGCTATGGTGTGCCCTGCTGTTGGCGGTCTTCGCGATCCTGTTCGGTACACGCAGCATCGACGCCAGCGAACACCACCACGGCCTGATGCTGGCGATCGCGCTGGAATCGCTGATCAAGCTGCTGGCCTTCGCCGCGCTGGCGCTCTATGCGTACTGGCATGCGCCCGACCTGAAGGCGGTGCTGGCGTTGCCGCAGCAGCACGTGGACCAGATCGTGCAACCCAACTTCATCGCCCAGACGGTGCTGGCCCTCTGCGCAATGTTCTGCCTGCCGCGGCAGTTCCAGATCGGCGTGGTGGAATGCGAGGACGTGAACGACCTGGGTTGCGCGCGCTGGCTGATTCCGACGTATATGGTCGTGGTCAGCGTTGCCGTGCTTCCGATCGTGGCGGCCGGGACGTTGCTGCCTGCCGTGCGCGACGGTGCGCCCGACGCCTGGGTGCTGAACCTGCCGTTGGCACACGGCAGCCATGGCATGGCCCTGCTGGCCTACCTGGGCGGTTTCTCCGCCAGCACCGGCATGGTGATCGTGGCGGCGGTGGCGCTGTCCACCATGGTCAGCAACGATCTGGCGATGCCGCTGCTGTTGCGCATCCGCCATCTGCGGGTGGAACAGCGCAGCGACGTGTCGCGACTGCTGCTGCGCGTGCGCCGCTGCGCCATCGTGGTGCTGGCCCTGATGGCATATGCCTACTACCGCCTGGCCGCGGACGTGGAAAACCTGGCGGCGACCGGCCTGCTGTCGTTGGTGGCGGTGGCGCAGTTCGCACCGGCGATCATCGCTGCGCTGTACTGGCGTGGCGCCAGCCAGCGCGGCGTGGTCGCGGGCCTGCTGGCCGGGTTCGCCCTATGGATCTACACACTGCTGCTACCGGCGATGAACCATGCCGCGCCGTGGCTGCAGCATGGCCCGCTGGAGCTGTCCTGGCTGCGGCCGCAGGCGCTGTTCGGCACCTACGGCTGGGACCCGGTGTTGCACAGCATGTTCTGGTCGCTGCTGGTGAACGTGGCCTGCCTGGTGTTCGTCTCGCTGCGCTGGCGGTCCAGCCTGGAAGAACGCCTGCACGCGGCGATGTTCGTCGACCCGCACGCGACCAGCCACGTCGGCGCGGGCGACTGGCGCGGCCGCGTGCGGGTGGCCGACCTGCGCACCATTGCCGAGCGCATCATCGGCGTGCGTGGTGCCCAGCGCGCATTCGACGACTATGCGCAACGCCGCGGCAAGCCGTTGCAACCGGGCGAAGCGGCCGAGCGCGCGCTGATCCAGCACACCGAGCGCCTGCTCGCCGGCGCGGTGGGCACGGCCAGCGCGCGGCGCATCCTGATGGGCGTGCTGTCCGGCTCGGGGCTGGACGTCGCCGAGGCGATGGCGCTGATGGACGAGGCCTCGCAGGAACTGCGCTTCAACCGCGAGCTGCTGTCCTCCACGCTGGAGAACGTCTCGCAAGGCATCAGCGTGGTGGACGCGGAGATGCGCGTGGTGGCGTGGAACCGGCGTTATCTCGAACTGTTCGGCTACCCCGACGGCATGGTCTACGTGGGCGTGCCGGTGGCCGACCTGATCCGCTGGAACGCCGAGCACGGCGAATGCGGCCCCGGCGAGGTGGCGGCGCACGTGGCCAAGCGCCTCGGCCACCTGCGTGCCGGCACGCCGCACGTGTTCCAGCGCGTGCGCGCGGACGGCAGCACCATCGAGATGCGCGGCCGCGCGCTGCCCGGCGGCGGCTACGTCACCACCTATACCGACGTCACCGCGTACAAGCGCGCCGAGCAGGCGCTGATCGAGGCGAACGAGACGCTGGAACAACGCGTGGACCAGCGCACCGCCGAACTCAGCGATGCGCTGGTCGCCACCGCGCAGGCGCAGCGTACGGCCGAGGCCGCCAACGCCTCCAAGACGCGCTTCCTCGCCGCCGCCAGCCACGACCTGCTGCAGCCGCTGAACGCCGCGCGGCTGTTTACCTCGGCGTTGCGCCAGCAGCCGGCGCTGGACGCGGAATCGCGGCAGCTGGCCGAGCGCATCGACGCCTCGTTCCGCGCCGCCGAGGATCTGCTCGACGCGCTGCTCGACACTTCGCGGCTGGATACCGGCAGCTACCAGCCGGAGATCGGCAGCTTCGCGCTCGCCGAGCTGTTCGAATCGCTACAGAGCCAGTTCGCGGTGCTCGCCGAACAGCGCGGCCTGCGCCTGCGCGTGGCGCCCACCCGGCTGGCCGTGCGCAGCGACCCGCAGCTGCTGCGCCGCGTGCTGCAGAACTTCCTCTCCAACGCGTTGCGCTACACCCAGCGTGGCGGTGCGCTGCTGGGTGCGCGCCGCGCCGGCGGCGAGGTGCGCATCGAGGTGTGGGACACGGGGCCCGGCATCGCCGCGGAACAGCGCGCGCGCATCTTCGGCGAGTTCCAGCGGCTGGAGCAGCCCTCGCCGTGGGGCGAGAAAGGCCTGGGCCTCGGCCTGTCGATCTGCGACCGCATCGCGGCCATGCTCAACCACCGGCTCGACCTGCACTCGCACCCCGGCCATGGCAGCTGTTTCGCAGTGATCGTACCGCGCGCCGCCGCCGCACCGCCGCGCCGGCAGGTAGTGCGCCGCGGCGGCAGCGACGAGCAGCTGCCGCTCACGGTGCTGTGCCTCGACGACGACGCGGCCATCCTCGACGGCATGCGCGCGCTGCTCGGCCGCTGGGGCGTGGATTGCCGCACCGCACCCGACGTAAGCGCTGCCGCCATCGAACTGCGCCGCGGCCCGGTCGACCTGATCCTCGCCGACTACCACCTCGCCAGCGGCACCGACGGCCTGCAGGCACTGCAGCAGCTGCGCGCCACCTGCGACCCGCTGCCCCCCGCCGCGCTTATCACCGCCGACGGCAGCAGTGAGCTCAAGCAGCGCGCCCGTGCTCTCGGTTATCCGCTGCTGCACAAGCCGGTGAAGCCGGCGGCGCTGCGGGCGCTGCTGACGGCGCTGGTGAGGAAGCAGGCCGAAGGGAGCGTGGGTGCCTGAGCGCGCGCAACGCAGCGGTCAGGCGCCTGGGCAAAAACGCGAGGCGCGAGTCAGCCTGGTCGAGGAGTCAGCCGCAGCACCCGGTCGCCGAACCGGCAGCTTGCACGGGTGGGCACTTGACGGAGCCATAGGAACAAAAGACGCAGCAATCGCCGGGCAAGGGCTTCAGCAACTCCTTGCAGGACGCGCATTCGTAGAAATAAATGCACGCGTCGGTGGGCATGGTCTCGGTCTTGGAGTAGCCGCAGACCGGGCAGGTAATCACGGATGAAAGAGTGACGGCTTCTGGCATGGAAGGAATAGTTTTTGGCGGCTGGCGCGTGAATTTAACGAAGCGGGAGCGTGTCCGATGAAATGATCGAGTGGACTCCTTCCCCGTCGCCACACGGCTTCGATGAGCCAGACTGAGCGGTTGCCGGTCAGTCGACGGGATCACGAGAGAAGTCCGCCATGGATGCTACGCCTGAAACCGATGCCGCCGGCAATCTGGAGGCGGATAGCCGCGTGCGGTGCCGATCAAGATGACATCTTCAGCTTGGAAACCACCGAATCATGGATGCTTCAGGAATCTGAAGTAGAAAGCCGCGAATACAAGAACGATTCCTATATTTACCGTCAGCCGCTCCCAAACCCGGTTCTTGAAGAACAAGATATCGGTCGCGACGATCACGGCTACCATCAAGGCTATGTAGAGAGCGATATTCACCTGTCTACTCATGTTGGTCGCCATGTAAGTGTTCGGTGCCTCGACCGCCGCTAAACGCATCGCCCGAAGACACGGATGTGCACACGATGCTTAGGCGCGAGCATTCGCGCACGAAAGCGTTGCCAGGCAAGCCGCCTCATTCCCCCTCCTCATCCTCCGGCAGAGGCTGCATCGCGCCGGGTTCGAAGGCGAGCTGGCTGGCGGCGAGGGCGACCTGGGTGCGGTTGTTGACGCCGAGCTTGCGCATGATCGCGGTCATGTGCGCCTTCACCGTGGCTTCGGAGACGCCGAGTTCCCAGGCGATCTGCTTGTTGAGCAGGCCTTCGGCGATCATGGTGAGCACGCGGAATTGCTGCGGGGTGAGCGCGGCGATGCGGGCGGCGATGTCGGCTTCGCCGGGCTTGAGTTCGGCGCTGCCGCCGACGAGTTGCGGCGGCAGCCACACGTCGCCGTCGAGCACGGCGCGGATCGCGTGGACGATCTCTTCGCCGGCGGTGGACTTGGGGATGTAGGCGGCGGCGCCGTGGGCGAGCGCGCGACGCGCGACCTGGGCTTCCTCGTGGCCGGACACCACGATGATCGGCAGGCCGGGGTACTGACCGCGGATGTGCGCCAGCGCGGAGTAGCCGCGCGCGCCCGGCATGTGCAGGTCGAGCAGCAGCAGGTCGGCGTCGGGGTATTGCTCGATCAGCGAGTACAGGCCATGCACGCTTTCGGCGCTGCGCACCTGCGCCTGCGGCACCGCGGCGAGCACCGCGCGCTGCAGGGCGTCGCGGAACAGCGGGTGGTCGTCGGCGATCAGGATGTCGGGCATCGTGGAATCCTTGCGGCGCACGGCAGCGCCAACCCCCTCCCAACCTCCCCCTGCGGGCAGGGGGAGGAGGACAGCCTCACTTGATCAGCCGCTCCTCAACGAGGTTCTTCACCACGCCGGGATCGGCGAGGGTGGAGATGTCGCCGAGCTGGTCGGGCTGGTTCTCGCCGATCTTGCGCAGGATGCGGCGCATGATCTTGCCCGAACGGGTCTTGGGCAGGCCGGGCGCCCACTGGATGTAGTCGGGCGTGGCGATCGGGCCGATCTCCTTGCGCACCCAGGCCACCAGTTCCTTCTTCAGTTCGTCGCTGCCGGTTTCGCCGGCCACCAGGGTGACGTAGGCGTAGATGCCCTGGCCCTTGATGTCGTGCGGGCAGCCGACCACGGCGGCTTCGGCCACCTTGGGATGCGCTACCAGCGCGCTTTCCACCTCGGCGGTGCCGATGCGGTGGCCGCTGACGTTGATCACATCGTCGACGCGGCCGGTGATCCAGTAGTAGCCGTCCGCGTCGCGTCGCGCGCCGTCGCCGGTGAAGTAGTTGCCGGGATAGGCGCTGAAGTAGGTTTCGATGAAGCGCTGGTGGTCGCCGTACACCGTGCGCATCTGGCCGGGCCAGGAGTCGGTGAGCAGCAGGTTGCCCTCGGCCACGCCTTCCTGCACCTCGCCGTTGGCGTCGACGATGGCGGGCTTGATGCCGAAGAACGGCTTGGTGGCCGAGCCGGGCTTGGTGTCGATCGCGCCGGGCAGTGGAGTGATGAGGATGCCGCCGGTTTCGGTCTGCCACCAGGTGTCGACGATGGGCAGACGGCTTTCGCCTACCACGCGGTGATACCACTCCCAAGCCTCGGGGTTGATCGGCTCGCCCACCGTGCCGAGCACGCGCAGCGAGGTGCGCGAGCACTTCTTCACCGGCGCCTCGCCCTCGCGCATCAGCGCGCGGATCGCGGTGGGTGCGGTGTAGAACAGGGTCACCTTGTGCTTGTCCACCACCTGCCAGAAGCGGCTGAAGTCGGGGTAGTTCGGCACGCCGTCGAACATCACCGTGGTGGCGCCGTTGGCCAACGGGCCGTACACCACGTAACTGTGGCCGGTGACCCAGCCCACGTCGGCGGTGCACCAGTAGACGTCGTCCTCGCGCAGGTCGAACACGCACTCGTGCGTGTAGCTGGTGTAGACGAGGTAGCCGCCACTGGTGTGCAGCACGCCTTTCGGCTTGCCGGTGGAGCCGGAGGTGTAGAGGATGAACAATGGGTGCTCGGCCTCCATCGGCTCGGCCGGGCAGTCGGCGGACTGGCCGTCCATCAGGTTGTGCCAGTAGCGGTCGCGCGGGGATTGCATCGGTACCGCGCTGCCGGTGCGGCGCACCACCACCACGGTTTCCACGCTGTTGGTGCCGGGGCGCTTGAGCGCCTCGTCCACATTGGTCTTGAGCGGGATCTTCTTGCCGCCGCGCACGCCCTCGTCGGCGGTCACCACCAGCTTGCAGGCGGAGTCGGCGATGCGCCCGGCCAGCGAGTCGGGCGAGAAGCCGCCGAACACCACGGAGTGGATCGCGCCGATGCGCGCGCAGGCCAGCATCGCCACCGCGGCTTCGGGGATCATCGGCAGGTAGATCGCCACGCGGTCGCCCTTGGCCACGCCGAGGTGCTTCAGCGTGTTGGCGAACTTGCACACTTCGGCGTGCAGCTCGCGGTAGGTGAGCTTGCGCGACTCGTTCGGGTCGTCGCCCTCGAAGACGATCGCCACCTTGTCGCCGCGTTGGGCGAGGTGGCGGTCGAGGCAGTTCGCGGCCACGTTGAGCGTGCCGTCCTCGTACCAGCGGATGTGCAGGTTCTTCGGGTCGTAGGAGACGTCCTTGATCCTGGTGGGTTTCTTCGCCCAGTCCAGCCGCTCGCCCACCTTGGCCCAGAAACCCTCCGGGTCCTTCACCGACTCGGCGTACAGCCGCTCGTAATCGTCCTTGCGGATGCGCGCCTTGGCGGCGAACGCGGGGTCGACGGGGTGGATCGTGGACATGCGGGTCTCCTGCTGGCGAGGTATGGGAGGCGGTTGCGAGGGTCTGGTGCAAGCGGCATGCACAGGCTTTCGAGTGTAGCGTCGTCGCCGCTGCGGCGAGGAGCCCCATGCATCGACTTTGGTCGAGGTACGACCATAGGCGAATAGTCATGCGTGCGAGGGCGTGAGCATGCTCGCCCCACTGTCATCCTGGGGAAGCCTTCATGAGCCCGACACTTATCCGTCGCTGCCGCCGGCCGTTGGCGCTGGGCATTGCCTGCGCACTGGCACTGCCGTGGGCGGCACAGGCGCAGACCGGCACGTCGACCGCGAGCGCCGTCAGCGCGCGCGAACAGCAGCTGGAGCAGCGGGTGGATCAGCTGGAGCAGGAGCTGGCCCAACTCAAGGCGATGATCCAGGCGCAGAAGCAGCAGGCGGCCAGCCAGCCTGCGCCGGCGCAGAATCAGAATGTCGCCGCCGCGCCGGCCACCGCGTCCAAGCCGGTGTTCACCACCGCGCCGGGCGTGTCGGTGGCGCTGCACGGCTTCATCAGCGCCACCGCCTTCAGCCAGAGCAAGAGCTTCGTCTACGGCAACGGTCAGAACGCGGAGTATCCAGTGGCCGGCTCCAACGGCACGCTCAGCGGCATGGACGTGCGCAATACGCGCTTCTGGCTCGACTTCAGCGGTGCCAAGCTGACGGGCGACTGGATCGGCGGCGGCCGCATCGAGATGGACTTCTTCGGCGGCTTCAACGGCGTCGGCCCCTACAGCCAGCAGCAGCCCACGCCGCGCCTGCGCCAGGCCTACATGGACCTGACCAACCCGGACACCGGCAGCACGATACGCATCGGGCAGCAGTGGGAGCTGCTGTTCCCGCTCGACAACGTGACCGCCTCGCTGGCGCACATCGCGTTTCCGCTGGGCTTCGGCAGCGGCATGATCGGCTGGCGCTTCCCCGGCGTCGTGTGGATGCAGGATCTCAACCGCGGCAGCGAAGGCACGAAGTGGCGGTTGGACCTGGGCGCATTCGAGGGCTCGTGGAACGGGCCTGACGGTGCGGTCACCAACACCAACTTCCTGACCGCCGGCAACGCCGGTTTCCGCCCGCAGCTGGAAGCGCGCCTGCACACGCAGGGCAAGGACTGGCTGGCCTACGCGGTGGCGCATTACAGCGAGGTCAACCTGAAGGGCGTGAACGGTACCGCGCCGACACCGGTGCAGCCCAGCGTGAAGAGCGTAGGCTACGAGTTGGGCGGCCAGTGGAAACCCGGCCCGTGGGTGTTCAGGGCGAATGCCTACACCGGCAAAGGCCTCGGCGAAGTGTTCGGCGATCTCTCGCAGTTCGGCGACATCAAGGACACCGGCGGCTACCTGCAGGCCGGTTACAGCTTCACGCCGAACTGGAGCCTCAATGCGCTCTATGCGGCCAGCAAACTCAACCGGAACGACGTGGTCCGCTGGATGGGCAACGGTGCCACCGGCCTGCTGCGCAGCCGCCAGACCGGGCTGAACCTGGACTACGCGGCCGGCAGCTACGAGCTCGGCGTCGAGTGGCTGTACGGCTGGCTCGACAGCACCACCAACGGCACCAACACCAAGACCACCAGCGGCAACCAGGTCAGCGTGAGCGCGCTGTACCACTTCTGATAAGCGGCGGCGGTGGCGCCGGAGGCGCCACCCGCGTTCCGTTTTGCAACAGCGGGTGCGCCCGCGAAGACACGAGCCGGTGCGCGGTGCGTGGATGGCCTGCCGCGCGCGCTGGACATGGCATCCGGCATCGCCATCCGACCACCTGGGGAACACCACGATGAGCGACGCGACCACGCAAGCGAAGTTTTCCAATCCGGCGCCGCTGGGCCTGGCCGGTTTCGCGCTGACCACTTGGCTGCTCAGCATGATCAATGCCGGCTGGTTCAGTGGCGACGGCATGGGCCTGGTATTGGCCTGCGCCCTGGCATACGGCGGCACCGCCCAGGCCATCGCCGGCGTGATGGAACTGCCGCGCGGCAACACCTTCGGCGCCACCGCGTTCCTCAGCTATGGCGCGTTCTGGTGGTCGTTCGCGCTGTTCGTGCTGTTCCTGCACGACAAGGTGCCCGCCGCCTTCGTGGGCTGGTACCTGTTCCTGTGGGGCATGTTCACCTTCTACATGTGGCTGGGCACCTTCCGCGCGCCGCGCGCGCTGCAGCTGATCTTCCTCGCGCTGTGGATCACCTTCTTCCTGCTCGCGGCGGGTGAATGGACCGGCATCGGCGGCCTGCACCAGGCCGGCGGCTACATGGGCCTGCTCACCGCGCTGCTGGCGTTCTACCTGTCCGCCGCCGAGATCATCAACGAGAGCCAGCAGCGCACGGTGCTGCCGGTGGGCGCGCCGCGCACTCCGTGACGACAGGCGCATCGCGGCCTCGGCCGCAGCAGTGGTGTCGCCCGTACTGAGACACGGCGGGCGCACACTGCGCCGATGGAATACCCCGATACGCCACCCACGGCCATCAAGGGCCGCGGTGCCGCCTCCAATCCGGAAGGACGCTTCGAAACCATCCGCCATCATGCGGAAGACGACGGCTGGCAAAGCGCCTTGCTGGACGAAGCCGCGCCGCGTCCGCCTACCTGCGTCACCGAGGAGCGCGCCCGCAGCGTCATCACCCGCAACGACTCGCCCGACATCGCCTTCGAGCAGGCGCTGAATCCTTTCCGCGGGTGCGAGCACGGCTGCGTCTATTGCTTTGCGCGACCCAGCCACAGCTATCTCAACCTCTCGCCCGGCTTGGACTTCGAGACGAAGATCCGCGCCAAGACCAATCTTGCCGACGTGCTGCGCGCCGAACTGGCGAAACCCGGCTACGTGCCGAAGCCGATCAATATCGGCAGCAATACCGACCCGTACCAGCCGATCGAAAAGAAGTGGCGGCTCACCCGCGCCGCGCTGGAAGTGCTGGCCGAGTGCCGCCATCCATGCACCATCGTCACCAAGAACGCGCTGGTGGAACGCGACCTCGACCTGCTTGCGCCGATGGCGCGCGAACATCTGGTGCAGGTGTTCGTCTCGGTGAACTCGCTGGACAACCATCTCGCCGCGAAACTCGAACCGCGCGCCAGCGCGCCGCATCGCCGCCTCAAGGCCATCGCCGCGTTGGCTGCGGCGGGCGTGCCGGTGGGCGTGCTGGTGGCACCGATCATCCCCGCGCTCAACGACAAGGACATGGAAGCGGTGCTGGAGCGCGCCCACGAAGCCGGCGCGCGCTGCGCCGGCTACACCGTGCTGCGCCTGCCGTGGGAGCTGAAGCAACTGTTCCGCGAATGGCTGGCGCTGCATGCGCCGCAGCGCGCCGAGCACGTGATGAGCCTGGTGCAGCAGATGAACGGCGGCCGCGACTACGACAGCGATTTCCGCACCCGCATGCGCGGCCAGGGCGTGTTCGCCGAACTGCTGCGCAAGCGCTTCGAGGTGGCCTGCCGCAGGCACGGCTTCGGCCGCGCCAGGGAACTCCAACTCGATACCTCGCACTTCGCCGCGCCGCGCAAGCCGTCGCCGCAGGGGGAACTGTTCTGAGAGCTTGACCAGACGTTGACGCTCAGGCGATCTCGACGCCGCGATAGAAGCGCTTGTGCGCCAGCGCCAGCATCGCCTCGTCCTCATGGGTGTCGCCGTAGGCGTAGCACTGATCGTAGGCGGCGAGGTCGTAGCGTTCGCGTACGCGGCGCGCCTTTTCCTCGCCCACGCATTGCGCGCCGTGGTAGCCGCCGGTGAGGCGGTCGTTGCGGTTTTCCAGTATCGAGCAGACCAGCTCCAGACCGTGCTGCCGGCACCATGGCGCGAGGTAGGCGTCGAGGCCGCCGGAGACCAGCACCACCCGGTCACCTTGCGACTGGTGCCAGGCGATACGCTGCATCGCCTCGGGGCGCAGCACGCCGGGCAGGAACTCAGCGGCGAAGCGTTCGCCGGCGGCGTGCACCTGCCCTGCCGGCATGTCGCGCGGGCCGAAAGCCACGACCGACTTGCGGATGCGCGCGCCGGAAACGAAGCCCATCTTGTAGCCCGCCAGCATCGGCGCGAACAGCGGCGCACCCAGCGCGCGCCGCAGCGGCGTCACGGCAAAGCGCATGAAATCTCCGAAGGTCTCGCGGGCGGTGACGGTGCCGTCGAAGTCGAACAGGGCGAGGTTCATGCGGTGGTCTTCCGTGACAGGGGATGCCCCTCTCCCACACATGGAAGAGGGGCATGGGGCCGGCTTACTTTGCTGCCGGCAGGTACTTCGCGAACCAGTCCAGCGAACGCTGCAGCACGTCGTGCACGTGCTTGGGATCGTCGAAGTGATGGCCTTCGTTGGGGTAGACCACCAGCTGGGTGGGCACGCCCAGGGTCTTGAGCGCGTGCCAGTACTCGAAGGACTGCGGCGCGGGGCATTCCTCGTCGCGGTCGCCCACCACGATCAGGGTGGGGGTCTTCGCCTGCTTGACGAAGTTGATCGCCGAGCTCTTCGCGTAGGCAGCCGGGTCGTCGTACAGCGAGGCGCCGAAGTAGGGGATCATCCACTGGTCGATGCGGTTTTCGCCGTAGTAGCTCTGCCAGTCGGAGAGGCCGGCGCCGGCGATCGCGGCGCGGAAGCGCTGGGTCTGCGTGGGCGCGAACATGCTCATGAAGCCGCCGTAGCTCCAGCCGGTGAGGCCGAGGCGGTGGTCGTCCACCGGCGTCCGCTTCTCCACCGCGTCGATGCCGGCGAGGATGTCGCGCAGGTCGCCGTAGCCGAAGTCCTTGCGGTTGGCTTGCACGAAGGCCTCGCCCTGGCCGAAGCTGCCGCGCGGGTTGGGCATGAACTGGAAGTAGCCGCTGGCCGCATACATCGCGCCCATGCCGGGCCAGCTCGACAGCACGCCCCAGGCCGGGCCGCCGTGCACGCTGACGATCATCGGGTAGGTCTTGTGCGGGTCGTAGTTGGCCGGGTACAGCAGCCAGCCCTGCACGCGGCGGCCTTCGTTGGTCCACTCCACCGACACCGCCTTGCCCCAGTCCGGCTTCAGCGCGGCGTTGAGCGCGGTGACTGCGGGCGGAGGCGTATGGTCCAGCGCGCCGGCATGCACTTCCGGCGCGTGCTCGAACGAGCTCTGCTGGAAGGCCACCTTCCGGTGGTCGGCCGACAGCGACACCGAGAGCACGGCGCCGCCCGCGCCGATCATCGCCGGCACGGTGAAGTACGGCGACTGCATGTTGGCGCGGTCGCCGTTTACCGTGTACATGGCGAGCTGCACCTTGCCCTTGGCATTCTGGCTGACCAGCAGCGCGTCGGGCGAGGTCCAGGCGAACCACTGCGGCGTCACCGTGATGCCGGGGGTGAGGTCGCTCACCGCGCCGCCCGCGGCCGGCACGCTGTAGAGGTCGCCGCCGGTAGCGCCCTGGTCGCTCATCAGGCCGCCGATGAAGGCGATGCGGGAGCCATCGGGCGACCAGCGCGGCAGCGCCAGCTGCAGGCCGTGCAGCGAGCCCTGCACGCTGGCCGGGTCGACCGCCACGCGCGGCGCGGCGCCCGCGTGTGCGTCCTGCACGTAGAGCTTGGCCAACCACCAGTTGTCGTCGCCCGGCGGCGGCGCGGCGGTGTAGGCGATGCGCGTGCTGTCCGGCGACCAGTCGAATTCGTAGGCATACAGCGCATCGGGCGTCAGCGTGTGCACGGCGCCGCTGGCCACGTCGAGGCTGGCCACGTGCTGCAGTTCGATGTCGCCCTCGCCGATCACGCCCACCTGCGCCTTGCCCGCGGCGGTGGCGCTGGCGTGGCGCGTGGCGCCGGGTACGTAGAGGAAGCCCAGCGCCTTGCCGTCCTTCGTCCAGGCCAGGGCGCGGGCGTAACCGGAGAGCTTGGCAAGTTCGCGCGGCGCGGCCTTGCCGGCGACGTCGGCGAGATACACGTCGTTGTGCATCGCCTGGGTGTTGGTGAGGTCCTTGCTGCAGTCGGCGATGAAGGCGAGCCCGCGCGAGTCGGGTGCCCAGGCGATGTCGCGCTTGCCGCAGGCGGCCAGCGTTGCGCCCACGTCCAGCGCGTGCGCATGCCGGCCGCCGGCGTCGGCCAGCTCGATCACGGACTGCTTGCCCTCCAGCACCCAGGCCAGGCGCGCGCCGTCGGGCGAGATCGCCACGGGGCCGATGCGCTTGACCTGGTCGAGCCGGGCGAGCAGTTGGGTGACATGCGAACTTGTCCCTGGGCTGGTGTCGGCGGCCGGTGCGGCGAAGGCCGCGGGCGTCAGCAGCGTCCCGGCGAGCAGCAGGCAAAGAGGCAGGTGCGGACGGGAAAACATGGCGCAGCTCCGGCATGGGAAAGCCGCGACGCTACAACGCATGGCCGAAGCGGCCAAGTGCGGGAAGGCAGGGCGGCGCCACCTGATCGTGCGAAGCGAAACCGACCTGCGTCGGGCGCTCGGGGCCCGCGGCTGGAGCCCGCCAACGCGCTCAGGGCGTGGCGACGCGGACGCCCTCGCGCGCGGCGAGCTTCGCGCGGATCGCGGGCATCGCCGCCAGCGCGGCCTTTTCGCCGGCGAGGATGGCCAGGTTCTTCTGCTCGAAGTCGGTGGGGCCGATGCCGCTGAGGTCGGGCCGGATCACCACGTCGGCGCGGGCGATTTCCTGCTTGGCCAGTTGCCGGCCCATGATGGTGATCGACTGACCCACGATGTTCAGCATGCCTTGCGGGTTGCCGCCATCGGGCCGGGCGGAGATGTCCACCGCGATCACGAAATCCGCGCCGAGCTGGCGTGCGGCATCCACCGGGATCGGGCTGACCACGCCGCCGTCCACGTAATGCCTGCCGCGGATCGACACCGGTTCGAACACGCCGGGAACGCTGGAGGAGGCGCGCACGGCCTGGCCGGTATTGCCGCGCACGAACACCGTGCGCTGGCCGGTTTCCAGTTCAGTGGCTACCGCGGCGAACGGCAGCTTCAGCCGCTCGATCGGCTGGTGGTTCACCAGCTGGTTCACGTAGTCCTCGAGCGCCTTGCCCCGCACCAGGCCGCCGGAGAACAGCCGCACGTCGCGGATCTTCGCCTCGTCGAGGCCGAACGCGACCTGCTGCATCTGGAACGCATCCATGCCGCTGGCGTACAGCGCACCGACCACGCTGCCGGCGCTGGTGCCGGCCACCACGTCGGGATGGATGCCGCTGGCCTCCAGCATCTTGATCACGCCGATGTGCGCAAATCCTTTCGCCGCGCCGCCGCCCAGCGCGAGGCCGATCTTCAGCCTTGGTGGCGGCGGTGGCGGTGCCGGTGGTGGCACGGGCTTGGCCGCGTGCGTGCAGGCACCGAGCACGAGCGTGGCGAGCACGGGCAGGAACAGGCGACGGAGGCGCATGGGGGAGATAGGGAGAAAGGAAAAAGAATGAGGGCGAACCGTTCGCTTTCTCCTCACCCTGCCAGCAGGGAGAGGTCGGAAGGGAGGGAGCGTCGTCGTCAGCCCTGGGCGCCGTCCGCCTCGCGGTGGTAGTGCGTTGCCAGCTCGACTTCCTCCTTCGAACCCAGGAACACCGGCACGCGCTGGTGCAGGCCCGTCGGCTGCAGCTCCATGATGCGTTCGCGGCCGGTACTGGCCGCGCCGCCGGCCTGCTCGACGATGAAGGCCATCGGATTGGCCTCGTACATCAGGCGCAGCTTGCCGCCCTGGGCCTTGATCTTGGCGCCCAGCGGGTAGAAGAACACGCCGCCGCGGGTCACGATGCGGTGCACGTCGGCCACCATCGAGGCTACCCAGCGCATGTTGAAGTCGCGCCCGCGCGGGCCTTCCTTGCCGGCCAGCAGCTCGCCGACGTAGCGCTGCATCGGCGCTTCCCAGTGGCGCTGGTTGGACATGTTGATGGCGAACTCGCCGGTGGCTTCCGGGATGCGGATGCCGCGGCGGCTGAGGATGAAGCTGCCGATCTCGCGGTCCAGCGTGAACTCGTGGGTGCCGTGGCCGAAGGTGAGCACCAGCAGGGTGCACGGGCCGTACACCACGTAGCCCGCGGCGAGCTGGGTGGTGCCCGGCTGCAGGAAGTGCTCGATCTTCGGCTCGGTGACGCCGTCCGGGCAGTGCAGCACCGAGAAGATCGTGCCCACGGAGATGTTCACGTCGATGTTCGAGCTGCCGTCCAGCGGATCGAACAGCAGCAGGTGCTGGCCCTTGGGGTAGCCGTCGGGGATCTGCTGCGGATCTTCCATTTCCTCCGAAGCGCAGGCGGCGAGGTGGCCGCCCCAAGCGTTCGCCTCCAGCAGGATTTCGTTGGAAATCACGTCGAGCTTCTTCTGCGCCTCGCCCTGGATATTGTCGGTGCCGGCCGCGCCCAGCACGCCGCCCAGCGCACCCTTGCCGGTAGCCACCGCGATGCGCTTGCAGGCACGCGCCACCACCTCGATCAGCAGGGAGAGTTCGGCATTGATGTGGCCGGCGCGGCGTTCCTCGATCAGGAACTGGATCAGCGAAACGGGCTTCATGGCGGGTCCGTGGCTAGGGTGGCGGGAGGGTCGAGCGCGCATTGTCCCGGCTTCGGCTGAACCGCGCCATGCCTGAGAGCCCAGGCTCCGGACTACTGACACCAGGTTGTCAGCAGGACCCGCGCAAGCTGCACCTCCAACACGGAGGGAACGGCATGCGCGACACGGTTTATTTCCTCGTATTCGACGGCTACGCCGACTGGCAGGCGGCGCTGGCCCTGTGCGAGATCCGCCGCCCCGGCGACTGGCGGCTGCAGGCGGTGGGCTTCTCGATGGCGCCGGTGGTGTCGATGGGCGGGCTCACGGTGCAGCCCGAGCTGAGCCTGGCCCAGCTCGACCTCGCCCGCGCGGCGCTGCTGATCCTGCCCGGCGGCCACCTGTGGACGCGCGGCGAGGGCCTGGCCGCTGTGGCCGCCGCGCGCCGCGTGCACGCGGCCGGTGCGCCGGTGGCGGGCATCGACGGCGGCGTGCTGGCGCTGGCCCGTGCCGGCCTGCTCGATCATTGCCGGCATACCGCCAACCACGCCGGCCACATCTATGCCCACGTGCCCGACTATCGCGGCGCCGAGCAGTACGACGCCTCGGTGCTCGCGGTCAGTGACGGCGGCACGCTCACCGCCAGCCAGTTCGGCAGCGTGGAGTTCGCACGCGAGGTGATCCGCACGCTGGACCTCTACAACGCCAGCGACCGCGAGCACTGGTTCCGCCTCTACAAGCACGCCCTGCCGCCGCCGTGGCTGGCGGCCGCCGCCGCGGCCGCTGCCTGAGGAGTCTGTCATGAAGAAACCCATGCTCGATCGCATCGTGATGGCCTACCGCCCGTTGTACCTGCATGGCCTGCTGCTGGACGGCCAGTACCGCCGGCCGCAAGCGGCCAGGCAGGAGGACGCCCATGAACGTCCCGTGCACCGCCGCCGCTTCACCCTGGTGGCGTTGGCCGGCCTGCACCACCTCATGTCATCCATCCGGAGCCAGAAATGACGACGCGACGGGACTGGCGTTTTGCACGCCCGCAGGGCGCCCATCAGGGTGGCGCACAGGAAGGTGCGCCATGAAGAAGACCTATCACGGCAGCTGCCACTGCGGCGCGGTGCGCTACGAAGTCGAGCTCGATCTCGCCGAGGGCACCAGCAAGTGCAATTGCTCGTACTGCGCCAAGCTGCGCCTGTGGGGCAAGCATGCGAAGCCGGAAGAGTTCAGGCTGCTTGCCGGCGAAGACGCGCTCACCACGTACCGCTTCAACACGCACAGCCTGGAACATCCGTTCTGCAAGCACTGCGGCGTGCACGTCTTCACCCATGGCGACATCCCGGAAGTGGGTGGCGAGTTCGTTTCGGTCAACCTGGCCAGTCTCGACGACGTCGAACCGCAGGAGCTGATCGACGCGCCGCTGCGCTGGTGCGACGGCCGCGCCAACAACTGGATGAACCCGCCCGCCGAGACACGGCACCTCTGAGGAACGACCATGGCCAGACCCATCCTCAATATCGACGAGCTCGAGCCGATTCCGCTCGACGTGCTGAACAAGCAATACGGCGGCGGGCCGATGCCGGCGAAATTCGGCGGCGGCATGGCGCCGATCGGGCATCGGCTGGGCGCGCAGAAGCTCGGCTACAACCTCACCGTGGTGCCGCCCGGCAAGCGCGCCTTCCCGTTCCACTCGCATCGCGTCAACGAGGAGATGTTCTTCGTGATCGAAGGCACGGGCGAGGTGCGCATCGGCGCCGAGACCTGGCCGATCCGCGCGGGCGACGTGGTGTGCTGCCCGCCCGGTGGACCGGAGACCGCGCACCAGATCGTCAACACCGGCGACGCCACGCTGCGTTATCTCGCCGTGTCGAGCAGCCAGACACCCGAACTCTGCGAATACCCGGATTCGGGCAAGTTCGCCGTCATGCATGCCGCGGGCAAGGATGCGGACGGCAAGCCGCAGGGTTTCCGCCACGTCGGCAGGCCGGCCGACGGCCGCGATTACTGGGACGGCGAATAGCCGGCACTGGCGATCGATGCGCGGGCACGCCACCATGTCGGGATGCGTCGCGCCGACCGGTTGTTCCTCATCATCCACGCCCTGCGCGGACGGCGCACCGCGCTGCCCGCGCGCAACCTCGCCGAGACGCTGGGCGTGTCGCTGCGCACCGTCTACCGCGACGTGGCCGACTTGCAGCTCTCCGGTGTGCCGATCGAGGGCGAGGCGGGCGTGGGCTACGTGCTGCGCAAGGGCGCGGACATCCCACCGTTGATGTTCACTGCCGACGAGCTTGAATCGCTGGTGGTCGGCACGCGCTTCGTGCGCGCCTTCGCGGGCGACAGGCTGGCCGCCGGCGCGCAGGCCGCGCTGCTGAAGATCGAGGCGGTGCTGCCGCCCGAGCTGCGCGAGCGCGCCGCGCGCACGCGCATCTACGCGCCGGTGTGGCGCGACCAGGGACGCGCCGATTTCGCCATGCTGATCGACCGCCTGCACGCGGCCATCGCGGCGAACCAGGTGCTGCGGCTGGATTACCGCGACGAAGGCGGCCAGCCCAGCCTGCGCGAGGTGGAGCCGCTGTGCCTGGCGTTCTGGGGCGGCAAGTGGACGCTGGGCGCGTGGTGCCGGCTGCGCCGGGATTTCCGCAACTTCCGCCCCGACCGCATCCACGCCAGCGAAGCCACCGGCGAGACCTTTGCCGAAGTGCCGGGCCGCAGCCTCGACGACTATCTGCGTGCGGTGGGCGGCAGCCAGGTGGGCATGAGCTGAACGCGATCGCCCGCGCGAGCCCGGCACAATGCGTGCCGCTCGCGCAAAGTGGCATACGCTATGCGCATGCGACGTTTCATGTTCTCACCGGCCATTGCCGCTGCCCTGGCGGCCGCACTTCTGTTCGGCGCCAGCATGCCGCTGGCCAAACAGCTGCTGCGCGACGTGCCGCCGCTGCTGCTGGCGGGCCTGCTTTATCTCGGCAGCGGCATCGGCCTGATGCTGATCCGGCTGGTTCGCGACCGCGGCTGGCGCCTGCCGGCCATGGCCGGACGCGAGCGGCTGTGGCTGCTGCTGGCGATCGTCTTCGGCGGCGTGCTGGGACCGCTGCTGCTGATGCTGGGGCTGGTGCGCACCGAGGCGGCCACAGCGTCGCTACTGCTGAATCTTGAGGCGGTGTTGACCGCGTTGCTGGCTTGGATCGTGTTTCGCGAGAACGCCGATCGGCGCGTCGTGCTCGGCATGGCGCTGATCGTGGCCGGCGCCGTGCTGCTGGTCTGGCCGGGCCGCCTGCCGTCCGCCGCGCTGGGCAAGGGCGCACCGCTGATCGCGCTGGCCTGCCTGTGCTGGGCGCTGGACAACAACATCACGCGCAAGGTGTCGGATTCGGATGCCTTGTTCATCGCCGGGCTGAAGGGATTGGCGGCCGGCGTCGTCAACGTCGCGCTGGCCTGCCTGCTCGGTGCCCGCCTGCCGGCGGCCGCCACGGTAGCCGCGGCGATGGCGACGGGCCTGCTGGGCTACGGCATCAGCCTGGTGCTGTTCGTGCTGGCGTTGCGCGGGCTCGGCGCGGCGCGCACCGGCGCGTATTTCTCGACGGCGCCTTTCCTGGGTGCCGCGATCGCGATCCTCGCCCTCGGCGATCGCGCCACGCCGATGTTCTGGCTTGCCGCGATCCTGATGGGCGCGGGCGTGTGGCTGCACCTCACCGAGCGCCACGAACACCTGCACACGCACGAGCCGCTCACGCACACCCACCGCCACGTGCACGACGAGCATCACCAGCACACGCACGATTTCGACTGGGACGGACGCGAGCCGCACACCCACGAGCACACCCACGCGCCGATCACGCATTTGCACCCGCACTATCCGGACATCCATCACCAGCACAAGCATCGCTGAGCGCCAAAGCGGCGCTGGTGCTGGTCCGTCCGCGGGACAGGCGGGCCCCCCGCGCCGGTCTCCGGCACCTCCGTCGCGCACACGTCGGCTTGACTCGGGGGCCGCACGGCCCTGCTAGGCTGCGCTGCACGCCATCCGCCCACGGGAGCCGTACCATGTCCACAGGTGTGCACCATCCGCTGCTGTCGATCGCCCCGGCCAAGCTGCGGCCGACCCAGCTCACCGTCGGCAAGGCTGAGGTGGCCGGCAAGCGCGCGGAGTGGGAACAGCTCGGCCGCAAGAAGCGCAAGGAGCTGCTCGCTTCGCACTGGTTCCCCGGTGTGCTGGGACCGAAGCGGCGTGTCTACATCGTCGACCACCACCATCTCGGCCTGGCGCTGCTGGAGGAGGGCGTGAAGAACGTGTCGGTAATGATCCAGCGCGACTTCTCCTGGCTGGAACCGGATGTGTTCTGGCGCACCATGGAGTTCAACCGCTGGGCGCATCCCTACGACGCGCACGGCCGCCGCACCGACTACCAGGCGTTCCCGGCCGGTCTCGGCGAACTGGCCGACGATCCATACCGCACGCTCGCCGCGCGCGTGCGCATGGCTGGCGGCTGCGCCAAGGACGCCTTGCCCTATGCCGAATTCCTGTGGGCGGATTTCTACCGCCGCCGCTTGAAGCTGCCCGGTGGCCGCATCGGCGCCAAGACGATGCAGGAGGCGCTGCTGCTCGCGCACAGCCATGAGGCAGCCTACCTGCCGGGCTGGAGCGGCACGTTCGAATGAACGCGGTGCCGCCGGCTGCCTCCGCCACGAAGGCGGTGCATGGCGCCGACGCGCTGGCCGGGCTGTCGATCGCCGGCTTGCTGCTGCCCGAGGCGGTGGCCTACTCGGGCATCGCAGGCCTGCCGCCGCAGGCGGGCGTGATTGCGCTGTTCGCCGGCCTGGCCTGCTATGGCCTGTTCGGGCGCAGCCGTTACGCGATCGTCTCGGCCACCTCGTCCTCGGCGGCGGTGCTCGCCGCCGGCACGCTGGCGCTGGCCGGTCCGGAGGGTGCCGCGCGCGCCGCGGTGGCGGCCACCCTGGTGCTGCTCACCGGCTGCTGCTTCCTGATCGCCGGCGCCGCCCGGCTCGGCGGCCTGTCGCACCTGATCGCACGGCCGGTGCTGCGCGGCTTCACCTTCGGCCTGGCCTGCGTGATCGCGCTGAAACAGCTGCCGAACCTCAGCGGCCTGCCGGGCCTGCAAGGCGACTTCATGCCTTTGTTGCTGGTGGAGCTGCTGCGCTCGGCTGGTGGCGTCAACCTGGCTGCACTGGCCACCGGCGCGCTCGCGCTGTTGCTGCTGTTCCTCGCCGAGAAGCTGCGGCGATTGCCGGGTAGCCTGCTGGTGATCGTGCTGGGTGTCGCCGCATCCGGCTGGCTGGCCGGTCACGGCGTGGCGCTGACCGGCGCGATCGATCTCGTTCCTGCCTGGACGCTCCCGGCGTGGCCCCGGCCCGATCAATGGCTGCCGAGCGTGGAGCTGGCCGCGGCGGTGCTGCTGGTGCTGTACGCCGAATCCTATGGCTCGATCCGCGCGTTCGCCCTGAAGCATGGCGACCCGGTGCAACCCAATCGCGACCTGCTGGTGCTCGGCGTGGCGAACGCGCTGTCCGGACTGCTGCACGGCATGCCGGTGGGCGCGGGTTATTCCGGTACTTCGGCAAACGAGGCGGCCGGCGCGCGTTCGCAGCTGGCCGGGTTGGTGGCGGTGGCGACCGTGCTGCTGCTGGTGCTGTTGCTGCTGCGCTGGATCGAGCGCATCCCGGAACCGGTGCTGGCGGCGATCGTGATCCATGCGGTGAGCAAGTCGTGGCGGCTGTCGGCATTCCGGCCCTACCTGCAGTGGCGGCGCGACCGCCTGGTGGCCCTGGCCGCGGTGGTCGCGGTGCTGGCGCTGGGCATTCTCGACGGCCTGCTGGCGGCGATTGCGTTCAGCCTGGTGATGCTGATCCGCCAGCTGGCCACACCGCGGCTCAGCGAACTGGGGCGTCTGCCCGGCAGCCACGATTTCGTGGCCCTCGCCGAGCATCCCGACGCGCAGTCGCCAGCCGGACTGCTGATCCTGCGCCCGGAAGAGCCGCTGTTTTTCGCGAACGCGGAGAGCGTGCTGGCGCTGGCGCGGCAGCGGGTGGAAAGCCGCGCGGATTGCCGCACCGTGGTGCTCAGCCTGGAGGAGTCGCCGGACCTGGATGGCACGACGCTGGAAGCGTTGGCGGATTTCGCGGCGTGGCTGGGCGGCCGGCATACGCCGTTGCGCGTGGCGCGGCTGAAGGACGGTGTGCGCGAGCTGCTGCTGCGGGCGGCGCTGCCCCAGCTTCCGCCACAGGCGCTGGACTACTGGAGCGTGGAGGATGCCGCCGGGGCGGTCATTCCCACGCCGACATCGACGGAGGCATCGCAACAATGAAGATCACGAAAAGTATGCGATGGCTGGCGTGGGGTGCGCTGTGCCTGGCCGTTCCGGCCTGGGCGGCGCAGGACACCGACGCCCGGTTCAAGCAGATCTACAGCACCGAATGGGCCTGGCGCACCGGCCAGGCCGGCATCAGCGCCTCGGGCGAAGCGCAGCCGAACAACGGCCGGCTCGACGACGTGGGCGCCGCCAGCCAGCAGCAGCGCCTGGACTACTGGCGCAAGGTGATGAAGCAGCTCGACGCGATCGACGCGCAGCAGCTGTCGCCGGAGAACCGGGTGAATTACGCGGTGTACCGCGAGCAGATCCGCAACTTCATCGCGGACCAGGAATTCAAGCAGTGGCAGATGCCGTTCAACAGCGACTCCGCGTTCTGGAGCGACGTGGACGACGAACTGGGCGGCGACCACCTGCACACCGCAGCCGACTATCGCAAGTATCTCGACCGCCTCGGCCAGATCCCGCACTACTTCGAGCAGCAGACCGACAACATGCGGATGGGCCTGAAGCGCGGTTTCAGCGTGCCGCGCGAGGTGCTCAGGGGGCGCGACAAGTCGATCGCCGCAGTGGCGGACCTGAAGGACCCCACGGCCTCGAGCTTCTACGCGCCGTTCAAGCAGATGCCGGACACGCTCCCCGCCGACCAGGCGCAGGCGCTGCGCGGCGAGGCGGTGCAACGCATCCGCGACCAGGTGATTCCCGCCTACGCCAAGCTGCTGAAGTTCTTCGACGACGAATATGTGCCGCAGGCACGCACCACGCTCGCCGCCGAGGCGTTGCCCGACGGCAAGGCCTATTACCGCCAGCAGATCCGCGAGTACACCACGCTGGACCTCTCGCCCGAGCAGATCCACCGGATCGGCCTGCAGCAGGTGGCGAAGATCCACGCCGAGATGCTGGCGGTGATGAAGCAGACCGGCTTCAAGGGCAGCTTCGCCGACTTCCTGCATTACCTGCGCACCGACCCGCAGTTCTACGCCAGGACGCCGCAGGAGCTGCTGGACAAGACCGCCTGGGTCACCAAGGAAGTGGACGGCAAGATCGGCAAGTTCTTCGGCCACCTGCCGCGCGAGCGCTTCACCATCGAGCCGGTGCCGGCCGACATCGCGCCGTATTACACCTCGGGCCGCGGCGGTCCGGACGTCTATCTGGTCAACACCTACGACCTGAAATCGCGGCCGCTCTACAACATGCCCGCGCTGACCCTGCACGAGAGCTATCCCGGCCACGCCCTGCAGCTGGAACTGGCCGAGGAAGACCACAGCCAGCCCGCTTTCCGCCGCAACGGCTACATCTCCGCCTACGGCGAGGGCTGGGGCCTGTACTCCGAATACCTCGGCAACGAGATGGGCATCTACCAGACGCCCTGGCAGCAGTTCGGCTACCTCACCTACCAGATGTGGCGCGCCTGCCGCCTGGTGGTCGACACCGGCATCCACCATCTCGGCTGGACGCGCCAGCAGGCGATCGACTACCTCACCGTGAACACCGCGCTGAGCCCGCTGGAGATCGCCAACGAGGTGGACCGCTACATCAGCTGGCCGGGCCAGGCCGACAGCTACGAGCTGGGCTACCTGAAGCTCCTCGAGCTGCGCGCCAAGGCCGAGCAGGCGCTGGGCGGGAAATTCGACATCCGCGCCTTCAACGACACCGTGCTGTCCACCGGCTCGGTGCCGTTGCCGGTGCTGGAGGCGCGCATCGACAAGTTCATCCAGGATGGCGGGGCGGAGCCGGATCGCGGTTGCGACTGCGCGAAGGGCAAGGGCAGGTCGGGCGCTCCCTGAAACCTGCGCGGGCTTTTTGGACGTTGCTGCCGTTTTGCAGTAGATTGTCCATGTGCTTCACATGGAGAGTTCCGACATGAACGCACATGCCAGCCGTATCGCCGAGGGCGCCGCGCGCTACCTGCCCACCGACGCGGCGCTGGCGGCGCCCGCGCTGCGCAGCTTCTTCCGTCTCGCCGAGCACTGGGATCTGCGCGTCGCCGAGCAGCGCAAGCTGCTCGGCGATCCGCCCGAATCCACGTTCTACAAGTGGAAACGCGAGCAGGGTGGCAGCCTGGGCCGCGACACGCTGGAACGCATCAGCTACCTGCTCGGCATCTGGAAGGACCTGCAGATCCTGTTCCCCGACCCCGCGCAGGCCGATGCCTGGTTGCGCAAGCCGAATACGGCGTCGCTGTTCGGCGGGCATTCGGCGCTGGAACGCATGCTGTCGGGCAACGTGGCTGATTTGTTCGTGGTCCGCCAGTACCTGGATGCGCAGCGCGGCTAAGCCCGCATCGCGGCGCCGGTCGCGTTCCGCGAGATCGCCTGCGGCCACGCTTGCTCTCTCCCGGCCCACAGGAGCATCACGCCTCATGGGTATTCGCGATGCCCGCTGATCTTCCACCTGCTCACCGCATCCGCTGGAGCCAGGCCTTTCGCATCGTGCCCAGCCGTTTCCCGCCGGTGGGCGTGTACGACCGCATCGCCGATCCGGCGGATCTCGACGCGGTGTTCGCGGTCGAGGCGCTGACCAACCCGCGCCTGCGCGAGGAAGCCGGCGCGCTGAAGCTGGTGCCGAAGGAGCACCGCGTCAGCGGCCCGGGCAGCACGCCGGTGATGGCCGCCTTCACGCACCTGAATCCGGAAGGCAGCCGCTTTTCCGACGGAACCTGGGGCGTGTTCTACGCTGCGCACAGCGTCGCCACCGCCGTGGAAGAGACCGTCTACCACCGCGAGCGCTTTCTCGCCGCCACCGCCGAACCGGCCTGCGATGTCCAGATGCGCTGCTACCGCACCCGCGTCGACAGCCGCCTGCACGACATCCGTGGCGGCTGGAAACGGGAACACGATCCGGACAGCTATGCGGCCAGCGTGAAACTGGCACGCCTGCTGCGCGAAGCCGGCTCCAACGGCATTGTCTACGACAGCGTGCGGCATCAGGGCGGCGAGTGTCTTGCGGCGTTCCTTCCCGATGTCGTCGCGCCCTGCGTGCAGGCGCAGCACCTGATCTATCGCTGGGATGGCAAGCGCATCGCCAAGGTATTGGAAGTGAGCGAAATGAAGCGTTCGAAGCCGTAGAGTGTTTCGAGCCAGCCACCATCGACGAGATTATCGGGGAGCGCCATGAAAATCCTGCTGAGGTTCTTGCTGGCTCTTGCTTCGTGCGCGGCATGCGCCGGCGAAGCCCCGCATTCGTACTGGAACCCCGCCATCGCGGCTTTCGAGGCGGCCGACCATGCCCATCCGCCGCCGCAGGGCGCAGTGCTGTTCATCGGCAGCTCGTCGATCGAGCACTGGAAGTCCGTCGCCGCGGATTTTCCGGAAGTGAAGGTGATCAACCGCGGTTTCGGCGGCTCCGAGATCGCGGATTCCACCTGGTTCGCCGACCGCATCGTGGCGCCCTACCACCCGCGCGCCATCGTGATCTACGCCGGGGACAACGACATCTACTACGGCCACACGCCGCAGCGGGTGCGGGACGACTTCGCAGCCTTCGTGCAGAAAGTGCATTCGTTCGATCCCGGCGTGCCGGTGGCGTTCGTGGCGATCAAGCCCAGCGTGGCGCGCCGCTCGCTGCTGCCGCAGATCCGGCAGGCCAACGCGCTGGTGCGCGAATACGCCATCACGCAGAAAGGCGTGAGCTACATCGACGTGTTCACGCCGATGCTGGGCAAGAACGGCCAGCCACAGCAGCTGTGGTTCGGTCCGGACGGCCTGCACATGAACCGCAGCGGCTACGCGTTATGGATTGGGCTGCTCAAGCCGTGGGTGGATGCGCACGGGCGTTGATGCCGGACCTTCATGATTCTTTACCGGTAGTACATATCGCAGCCAAACAGGCGGCCTAGCTTGATGTCCGGCACATCTCGTGCACTTGGACAAGGTGAAAGGTCCGCTATGGCTACCAGCATCGAATCATTGCAGCACCCTCCCCATCATCACGCGACAGCCGTCCCGGCCAGCGGTGATGTTCGCCTTGCCGGATTCGCCGTCTTGGCAAGCGCCATCGTATCCACCGCCACGGTGGCGTTGGATCGGGGGGTGAGCGGCAAGACCACGTTGGAAATCCTGCAAAGCATGGTGCAGATCCAATCGTGGCATCAGAACGTGCATGTGGTCGCGATGGCCTGCATATGCGGCTTGATGTACGGCTTTACCGTGCTGTCCCAACGGCTGGACCTGCGGCGGGCGCCTGTGCTGTTCGGGCTGACGACCTACGCCCTGGGTAGCGTGTTGATGTTTGCAGCCACCATTCTCGACGGCTTCATCAGCACCGGCATCGCGGCGAATTTCGTCAACGGCACGCCTGAGGCGGCGCAGGCGGCGCGCTGGATGATCCAAGTGGTCGAATCTATCGCCTTGACCGACATCGCACGCGTGGCATGGGTGCTGCAATCGGTTGCGGCCATCGCATGGTCCCTGGCCCTGTTGCGCGATGCGGGCACGCGGCGCGTGGTGGGTTGTATCGGTCTGGTCGCGGGAGGGTTGCCGGCGGCGATGGTGATCGTTGCCGGAGCGAAGATGGACCTGGGCGTCGTCGTCGGCACCTTGTTGCTGCAGGCCGTATGGAACCTTGCGGCCGGCGTGCTGATGCTGCGCGAGCGGGCGTCAGCCTGACAGACGTTCGGTCGCTCCACACTTCTTTACCTGGGCTTCGCAAAGCGCGCATGCACTGGGCAGAAGCTACGTCTGGTCGAAACGACCGATCCCGAATAGGAGAGCAACCATGGCAATCGATCAATACACAGCAAAGAACCGCACCCTGCGTGCTGCGCTCTTGGGCTTTGCTGGCGGCGCTGCGCTGGCGGCCAGCGTCGCAGTGCTGGCTGCCGACGGCGGTATCTCGGCCATGCACCACACGACGGGGCCCATGTCCCAGGCCGACATGGCGGCGCATATCGACAAGGTATGCCAGCACTTGTACGTCGAGGTCGACGCAACCGACGCCCAGAAGTCCAGCCTGGACCCGGTCTTCAAGCAAGCGGCGGCCGACCTGCTGCCGATGTTCCAACAGTTGCACACGGGCCATGCGCAAGTGATGAGTCTGCTGGCGGCACCCAGCATTGATCGCACGGCGCTGGAACAGGCGAGTGCCGCGCAGGTCGCCGTGCACGACCAGATCGTGCAGCGCATGACCAGGCTGGTGGAAGACAGCGGCAACCTATTGACGCCGGATCAGCGACAGAAGCTTGTCGCGCACTTGATCCAGCATATGGCGATGGGTGGGGCGACTCATGGTTGAAGGCAATACCCGGCGGCTATGATGCGGCTTTCGTGCTGGAGCGGGAACCATGAGCGAACGCATCCTGGTCGTAGAGGACGATTCGCGCCTGGCCCGCATGCTGGGTGAATACCTGCGCAACCAGGGGTATGCAGTGTCGCAGGCGGCAACCGGGGCACAGGCGCTGGAAAGGCTCGGCGCCGATGCCCTGGATGCCGCCGTCCTCGACCTGATGCTGCCGGACATGGATGGGCTCGACGTTTGCCGCAAGCTGCGCGAACGGTCCGACTTGCCGGTGCTGATGCTCACGGCGAGGGGCGACGCGATCGATCGCATCGTTGGCCTGGAGATCGGTGCCGACGACTATCTGCCCAAGCCGTTCGAGCCACGCGAATTGCTCGCGCGGCTGCGCGCCATTTTGCGCCGGCGCAAGGCACCGGCCACGGGAGCGACGAAGGCACTCGTGTTCGGCCAGCTGGAGATCGACATCGACGCGCGCGCGGTAAAGGTCGCAGGAAGAGTGGCAGAGCTGACTTCCTACCAGTTCGAGCTGCTGCTTGCGCTGGCGCAGCGTGCCGGGCGCGTATTGTCGCGTGACGTGCTGATGGACCTGGTGCGTGGCGAGCAACTGGACGCGTTCGATCGCTCCATCGACGTGCACGTCTCACGCATCCGCGCGGCCATAGAAGAAGATCCCAAGTCGCCCAAGCGGATCATAACGGTGCGCGGTGCCGGCTATCTGTTTGCGCGCAAGCAAGATTGAGCGCATATGACGCGCCTCTACCTGCGGATCTACCTCACCGTTGTTGCCAGCCTGTTGGCCTTCGCGGTCGCAGTCGCCTGGGTCTGGCACGGCAATGGTGGGCCGTACGAGACGACGATGCATTCGTTGGCGCGGGTGATCATCAATGCCCTGCCGCCTGCACAGGCGCCCGTGGCGGATCAACAGCGGACCCTAGACAAGCTGGCGCAGCAGTTGCCGATACGCTTGGCGTTGCTGGATGGTTCCCGGCGGCTGATTGCCGCGTCGGGTGCGAGACCGGGCATCGACGACCCATCTGTTTCGCCACGCGCGGACGATGTGATTTGGATGCTGCATCTGCCTGATGGCCGCTGGCTGCGGGCAAGCCTGCAGCATGGTGGACATCATCCGCTGCATGTATTGCTGCTGAGCCTATTTACACTGTGCGCCATCGTCGGTGTCCTGGTGTTGCCAGTGGTGCGGCGGATCACTGGCCGCCTGGAGCGACTGCAGCGGGCGGTGGAGTCGCTGGGTGCAGGCGATTTGCATGCCAGGGTCGCCGTGGAAGGCCGCGACGAGGTGGCGCGCCTGGCGCTCAGCTTCAATCAGGCGGCCGATCGCATCGAAACGCTCGTCGGCCACCACAAGGCGCTGTTGGCCAATGCCTCGCACGAGTTGCGCACGCCACTGACACGCATACGCCTGGCGCTTGAATTCATCGGGCCCAACGTTGATGAGGGGCATCGTAGCGGCCTGCAGCAGGACATTGGCGAGCTGGATGCCTTGATTGACGAGATCCTGCTGGCCAGCCGTCTGGAAGCGCTGCCGCATCTGGAGGTGACCGAACGGGTCGATCTGTTGGCACTGGCTGCCGAAGAATGCGCCCGCCACCCCGACGTCGACCTGGAAGGGGTGCCCACGGCCGTGAAGGGCGACCCGCGGCTGTTGCTTCGGCTGATACGCAACTTGCTGGATAACGCCAGTCGTCACGGATTGCCGCCGGTACAGGTGCGGCTGCGGATGGTGGAAGGCCGCGCCGAACTCGTCGTGCGCGATCACGGTCCGGGGTTGCCGGTAGACGATTTTGACGGAGTGTTCGAGCCGTTCCACCGAGGCAGCGCAGCACGCGACCGTGCCGGCACAGGGCTGGGACTCGCGCTGGCACGGCAGATCGCACGCCACCACGGCGGCGAGCTGGGTTGCCGATACGAGCCGGATGGAGCTTTTGCATTCGTATTGTCGATACCGGCCGTGGCGTGATGCGGCATTGGGCCGGCAAGGCCAGCACGCATAGCTGGCGTGGAGCCCAGTCATTCGTCATGCCTGGTGCTTGAACGCCGCACCTCACCCGATCCGCAGTCTGCCGCTCGCGAGCGCTTCCCGCGCATTGCGTTCACCCAGCATCCAGGCGTCGAGCACGGTGGCGCGCGCGGTGCAGTCGAGCATGCCGACCGGTATGCGTGCGCCGGGTTGCCAGTAGCTGCGCCCGTTGGCGCGGAACATCGGCGGCAGTTTCGGATAGTGCCGGGTCAGCAGCACGAGGGTGCGCGCTTTCTCGCTCGCGGCCTGTGGCGGCAAGGGTGCGTTGTCGGTGTAGCCGCCATCGAAGGCGTGTTCGCCTTCAATGCGCCGCGCCGGGATGAATGGCAGCGCGGCACCTGCCGCCGCTAGCAGCGCGCGAGCTTCGTCGAGGCTGGCGCAATCGCGCAGTTCGCGAAACTCCTGCCGCAGGCCGAGCCGGCGGGGCAGGCGCGGATGCAGCGGCCCGTGCAGGAACTTGTCCGCAAGATAGGCTAGCGTGGCGATGCCGATGGAGCCGTGCAGCCCCAGCCAGCGCGCCGGCCGGGTGATCGCCACCTGCAGGCGATGCTTCGACTGCCGCAGCGCCTGGAAATGGTCGGCGTCGATGAAGCTGGCCAGCCACGCCGGGTAGACGTGGCGATGCGCGTAGTGCAGACGCCCGCGCAGCAGGCTGCGCCATTCGAACATGCGGACACGCTCGGCATACAGGCGCTGGCAGCTCGCAAGCGCAGCGTGCGGTCCGGCGGTGAGAAAGGCGGCGGCCACGGCGGCGCCCGCGCTGGTGCCCACGAGCTGCATCGGCAATTGCCAGTGCTGCGTGAGCAAGTGCGAGACCGCGCCGGCTTGCCACCAGCAGCGGTTGCCGCCGCCGGCGAAGATCAGGGTGTCGATGGAGGCGAGGTCGAGATCAGCGAGCGATTCGACAAGCATGGCTTCCCTGCGTGGATGGCGGGCAAGCTCCACGCATGGTGGCGGCGCCGGCTCGATGCAAGGCGGTGATGCAGCGGCCGGCGCATGGGCCGACCTCGGTTCGTGCGAGGCGGGGCGCTCAGGTGTCCGAGTTGGTGGCGAAACCTTCGCGCGTGCCGCGGGTGAACACGCGATCGCCCGCGAGCACGTCGGCGGCGGCGTGGGCGGGCAGGGCCTTCAGCTTCGCGTAGATCGGCGTGAAGTCGGGATGGGTGGCTTCGAACAGCTGCTCGAAGCTGTCGATCACGAAGTAGGTCTGCTGGTAGGTGTCGATGCGGTAGCGCGTGCTCATCACGCGCTCGAGGCCGAAGCCGATGCGGTTCGGCGCGGGCGAATCCAGCGAATAGATCGACTCGCCCTTGGAGCTGACGATGCCGGCGCCGTAGATGCGCATGCCTTCCCCGGTATCGATCAGGCCGAATTCCACCGTGTACCAGTACAGGCGTGTGAGGTTCATCAGCGCTTCTGGGCCGATGTGGAACGCCTTCATGCCGCCGCGGCCGTAGGCCTGCATGTAGTCGGCGAAGACCGGGTTCAACAGCAGCGGCACGTGGCCGAACAGGTCGTGGAACAGGTCAGGCTCGCTGAGGTAGTCGAGCTGCTCGGGCTTGCGGATCCACCAGCTCACCGGGAAGCGGCGGTTGGCGAGATGGTCGAAGAACACCTCGTCGGGCAGCAGGCCTTCCACCGCCACCAGTTCCCAGCCGGTGGCCTTGCCCAGCACCTTGTTGAGTTCGGAAAACTTCGGGATGCCGCCGTCGCCCAGGCCGAAGCGTTCCACGCCGGCGAGGAACTCCTTGCAGGCGCGCCCAGGCAGCAGCTCGCGCTGCCGCTTGTACAAGGTGTCCCACACCTCGTGGTCGGTGCGGGTGTAGCCGGACCACGGCTGCTCCACCACGCCGGTCGCGTAGACCGGGATGTAACCGCGGTCGGTCTGCTGGTGTTCGATCTTGCGGGGCGCGTTGTGATCCATGGCGGACCCTGGGGCTGGATGACAAGCAAAAGCATACGGCAATCTCGCCGCACGAAACTTGCAATATTGCGTACCTAGGGTAGATAGACGCAATATTTGTGCGTACACAGGCAGATATATCGAGGTATCGTGCAATGACTACGCTGGATCGCATCGACCTGCACCTGCTGGCCGTGCTGCAGACGGAGGGCCGCATCACCAACGCCGAGCTGGCCGATCGGGTGAACCTGTCGCCCTCGGCCTGCCTGCGCCGCCTGCAGCGGCTGGAGGCGGACCGGGTGATCACCGGCTACGCCGCCCAGGTCGACCCGCTGGCGGTGGGGCTGGGCCTGCAGGCTTTCGTGCGCGTGCAGCTGGTGAAGCACGAAGCGGCGGTGATCGAGCACTTCGTGGAGTGCGTCAATGGCTGGGACCAGGTGGTGGCCTGCCACGCGCTCACCGGCGACATGGATTACCTGCTGCACATCTACGTGGCCGATCTCGCGGATTTCTCGCGCTTCCTGCTCGACCATCTGCTCAATGCCGCGGGCGTGGCCGACGCGAATTCAAGCTTCGTGCTGCGCACGGTGAAGCGCTCGCCTTCGCTGCCTTTGGCGCATGCGGAAAATCCCCCGCCGCCGCACAACCTTGCGGGCAACAGACGCTAGACTAAAGAGCTGATGGATACCGCCACGACCTCCCTGCCGCTCCGTGATCGCCTGCGCCCGCTGCGCTACCTGTGGCGCGTGCCGCTGCTGCTGCTGCATATCGTGCTGGCGATCCTGCTGGCGGCGTTCGTGATGAGCTGGAACCGCCATTGCGTGATGCGCGACGGCCGCGAACCGTTCGCGCACCGGCTGATCCGCTGGTGGTCGACCGCGCTGATGCGCATCTTTGGCCTGCGTGCGGTGCGCGTGGGTGAACCGCTGGCCGATCCGGTGCTGTTCGTGGCGAACCACACCTCGTGGATCGACATCGTGCTACTGCACTCGCAGCGCGCGGCCTGCTTCGTGGCCAAGGCGGAAATCGCCCAGTGGCCGCTGGTGGGCTGGCTGGCGGCCAGCGGCGGCACCATCTTCCATCGGCGCGGCAGCAACCACTCGCTGGCGGCGGTGATGCAGGTGATGGTGGAGCGCCTGCGCGCCGGCCGCTCGGTGGCGGTGTTCCCCGAGGGCGGCACCGGCCATGACGGCGTGCTCAAGGTATTCCACGCGCGCATCTTCCAGGCCGCGCTGGATGCCGAGGTGGTCGTGCAGCCGGTGGCGCTGCGCTTCGCGCGGAACGGCCGGCGGCTGATCGATGCGGGCTTCCGCGAGCACGAGAGCTTCATGGGCAACTTCCTGCGCCTGCTCGGCGGTCCGCCGATGGATGCCGAGGTGCATTTCCTGCAGCCGGTGCCGGCCAGCCCGGACGCGCGCCGCCGCATGGCCGAACTCTCGCGCGAGCGCATCGCGGCGGCACTGGAAGACTACGCTGCATGAGCCTGCCGCGCGGAAAGGATTTCCGTCCGCCCTGGCCACTCACCAGCGGGCATGTCCAGACCATGCTTTCCTCCAGCGGCGTGCGTCGCCTGCTGTTGCCGCGCACCGCGCGTGCGGTGCAGGAAGGCGCCGAGGCGGTGATGGTGGATGGCGGCGGCGGCGTACGTCTCACCGGCGCATTCACCGCACAGAAGCTACGTCCGCAGCCGCGCGGCCTCGCCGTGCTGTTCCACGGCTGGGAAGGCAGCGTCGACTCCACCTACGTGCTGCAGACCGGCAGCCGCCTGCTCGCCGACGGCTGGGACGTCTTCCGCCTCAACTTCCGTGACCACGGCGACAGCCACGACTTGAACGAGGCGCTGTTCCATTCCTGCCGGCTCGACGAGGTGGTGCACGCGCTGGGCGAGATCGCCGCGCGCTGGCCGGCGCGGCCGCTGGCGCTGGCCGGCTTCTCGCTGGGCGGCAACTTCGCGCTGCGCGCGGCGCTGCATACCTCGCGCGTGGGTATCCCGCTCAGCTACGCGCTGGCGGTGTGCCCGATCATCGACCCCACCGAGGGCCTGTTCTCGCTGGAGGAATCGGCGCCCTGGTTCTACCAGGCCTACTTCATGCACAAGTGGCGGCACTCGCTGCTGGCCAAGCAGAAGGCGTTCCCGCAGCACCAGTACTTCGAGATGTCCGAGCTCAGGCAGGACCTGCGCGGGCTCACCGAGTCGCTGGTGCGCCGGCACACCGACTTCAACTCGCTGCAGCAGTACCTGGACGGCTATTCGGTGGCCGGCGACGCGCTGATGGCGATGCAGATCCCCGCCACCATCCTCACCGCGCGCGATGATCCGGTGATACCGGTGGGCGCGTTCGAACAGCTGCAGCTGCCGCCGAACGTGGAGCTGGACATCGCCGAATACGGCGGCCACTGCGGCTTCATCCGTGGCCGCAACCTCACCAGCTTCACCGACGATTACATCGCGGCGCGCTTCGACGCGGTGGCCGATCGCGGCTGAACGTCCGCCGCCGCATTCATACGAAGTTGCGTCCAGTGGCAAGCGCTTTGGGTTGCTCGCCACGCCACCTTCGGCGCCGCCCATGTGATCGTCACATTGCCGGTTCGCCGAAGATCCGGAGCGCGTGGGTGCGCGCCTTTTCAGGCAAGGCTTGGTATTGCATCATGGCGCGGCGTCCGATGGGCGCACAGGGGCACTGGCTGATCCAGCGGCGCTGAACCGGGAGGGTGACCGGTGTCGAGCCTGCTCTCCCAGGCCGAATTCAACCAACAAGGACAGGGGATGGCATGAAAGCGAAGTCGATGATGCGAGTGGGTACCTGCGCGTTTGCAGCGGCCTTGCTGCTGTCAGGCTGCATGACACCGGTAAGGGTGAAGGACGTGCAAGCCGATCCGTCGGCTTATCTGAGCCAGCATTTTGCGCCGGACCAACTTCCCGCGCAGGTGAGGAAGACCATTTCCGATACAGATACCGGGCCGCTCGGCTTCCAGCGAATGGTGCTTCACCTGAGCTGGACGGTCGACGAGGACGACAAGAACAAGACCGTGAGGCTGGAAGAGACCAAGACCTTGATCAATGCCGGCGGCAGCCTGGTCGAGAGCCTGTCGGAAAATTCCCGCAATGGCGTGCCAATCGGCCAGTTCTATCAGTTGTCTTACCGCAACTTGGTGTGGCTGAGGGCGCAGTCGATGAACCTGGCTGCCAGTATCGCCCCCATGCAGCGGCAGGTGAAGAGTTTCGGGCATTTCGATACGGTGATTGCGAATCCGGGGACAAGGCAGCTGGACTATGAGTTTGAGTTCGGGACAAGCGCGCAGCTGATGAATTTCCTGAATGGCCGCACCACCTGCGCACGAGGCGACAACTATCCTGCATCGCAGCTGTTTGCATCGTTTGCCGGTGAGGCACAGAACATCGAGTGCTCCGACTACAACTCGAACGGAGTGCTGCAGAACAAGTTCCGTTATGTGTACCTGCAGCATTATGGGGTGGCGATCGCCACGCACTCGGAACTTGCCAGCGGCATCTCGGATGCGAAGATCGACTCGGTCACGATCCAGTAGCGATACGAGTGGCTGCGTGCAGCTGTTGCGCCGCGCGCAGTCACGGCCTTTGACGGGCTTGCCGGGCTTTACGGTCGGCGGATGCGCGCCGATGGAGGCATGCGAGCAGCCGCTGCCGCTATGCTGTGGGCTTGCGGCATTCCGGCACGATGTGTCCGGTTGAGTGTTCCGTAAAAGCTCCGGACTGGTTCCAGGGGGATTCCATGCAATTGCGCAGCGACAACTTCGCCAATGGCCAGCCCATTCCTGCACCCAACGCCTTCGGCAAACCAGGCAAGCCGGTGGCGCTTTCCGACAACCGCAGCCCGCATCTGGCGTGGAAGGATGCGCCGGAAGGCACGCGTTCTTTCGTGCTCACCTGCATCGACGTCGACGTGCCCAGCCGCGGCGACGACGTGAACCAGGAAGGGCGCAGCGTGCCTGCCGATCTGCCGCGCGTGGATTTCGTGCACTGGCTGATGGCGAACATCCCCGAGGAATGCGGCGAGCTGGCCGAAGGCGCCTGCAGCGACGGCATCACGCCGCACGGCAAGCGCGATCCGCTGGGGCCGCCGGGCAGCGTGCAGGGCCTGAACGACTACACCGGCTGGTTCGCCGGCGATGCCGAGATGGGCGGCGACTATCTCGGTTATGACGGCCCGTGCCCGCCGTGGAACGACAGCATCGTGCACCACTACCACTTCCGTATCCACGCGCTGGACGTGGCGAAGCTGGACCTGCCGAGTGGTTTCACGCTGGCCGAATTGCGCGATGCGATGCGCGGTCATGTGCTGGCCGAAGCGCAGCTGGTGGGCACCTACGCGATCCACCCCGCATCTGCGACGTGACAGCGAATGTGCAGGCGGCGTGCACGCACGCCCCTTCACGCGCACATGGCAGCCATTGTGGATGAATGACGGTACGCGACGGCGCGAGCCGCGGTCGGCATTCGTTCAAGAGGGCAAGGCCATGCTTCATTACGCACTGGTGTTCCTGATCGTCGCCATCATCGCCGCGGTGCTCGGCTTCGGCGGCATCGCGGGCACGGCCGCAGGGATCGCGAAGATCCTGTTCATCGTGTTCCTGATCCTGGCGATCATCTCGTTCCTGCGCCGCGCGAAATGAATCGTGGCGCCGTGCCCGGCGAACCGGCATTCTTCAGCATGAGCTCCGTGGAGATAGGCATGAACAAGCAGGCAGTAACGACCGAAAACGGCGCCACCAGCCGCATCGACGAAAGCGCCGAACGCATCAAGCAGGCCACTTCCAGCGCAGTCGCCAGTACCAAGGAGGCGGTGGAGCGCGCTGCCGACCACGTAGAGGAAAGCCTGCACCGCGCCACCGACAAGGTCGCCGCCGGTGCCAACCGCGCTACCGAGAAGCTTTCCGACGCCGGCGAGCGCGGCCGCGCCGCCTACGACGCCACGATGGATCGCGCCGACGAATGGCTGGGACAGGTGCGCGACTACGTACGCGAGAAACCTGTGCAGTCGGTGGCGATCGCGCTGGGCGCGGGCTGGCTGCTCGGCCGCCTGCTCAGGCGCTGATCCCGCATGCAGGAGGATTCCGGGCGCGGGCAGGATCAAGCGACGGCGCCGGAGCCCCCAGCGTCCCCGGCGCCGTCTTCATCTTTGCTGCAGGAACTGGGCCGGCTTGCCAGCGCGGTGCGGCGGCTGTTCGGCGCGCAACTGCACCTGCTGGCCGCCGAGCTGGGGCTGGCGCGCATCGCAGTGTCGTGGCTGCTGCTGGCCGCACTGGCCGCCACTGTGGCCGGCGTGGCGCTGGGCCTGACCCTGCTTGGCCTGTTCGGGGTGCTGCTGGCCGCCTGGTTCCACTCGTGGATCTGGGCGCTGCTGGCGCTGGCGCTGCTGCAGATGCTGCTGCTCGCAGGCGCGATCCTGTTGTTCCGCCGATGCATGCACTGGATGAGCCTGCCTGCCACGCGCCACGAATGGAGCGCGATGATGCGCGAGACGCTGCACCACGCCGAGCGTGGAGCCGGCGGCGAAAACGCGGGGGAGGATAAGCGATGAGCCTGTTCAGGCAACTGGGCAAAGTGCGCACGGCGCAGGCGCGGGTGGCCGCGCATCGCGCGGAACTGGCCGTGCCGGCCGCGGCCCTGCTGGCGCGCGGCCAACGCCATCCGTTGATCGTGCTGGGCGCGGCGGGCGGTGCGGGCTTCGTGCTCGGCAGCCTCGACGTGCACCCCCTGCGTGTGCCAGGGCTGGGTCCGCTGCTGCGCGGCGGTGTCGCCGAGGCGGTGGCGCAGGGCGTGCGCCTGATCGCCGAGCTGGCTGCCGGCGCCGGCGCCGACGCGGTGGACGACGCCTCCGCATGAACGATCCGCTGCCCGGCACCGGCGCGGCGGACGGAAGTGCGCCGCCCCATGCGCCGGCGCGCGTGCTGCCGCCGTCGCGCGGCCGCTTTGCGCGGCGCGGCGCGCGCGGCATGCGCCGCCACCTGCGTGGCATCCGCGTGCTGCTCAACGCGTTGCTGCTGCTGGCGCTGCTCTACACGGTGACGCTGTGCAAGGAGCTGCTGATTCCACTTGTGCTGGCGGCCTTCATCGGCCTGGCGCTGAACCCGGTCGTGGCCAGCGCCGCACGCCACGGCCTGCCGCGCTGGCTGGCGGCCAGCGTGCTGATGCTGGCGCTGATCGGCGGCATCGGCACCGGCATTGGCCTGCTCACGCCGCCGGCGCTGGAGTGGATCCACGAGGCGCCGACCACCATCCGCAGCTTCGTGCCGAAGCTGGAGCACATCACCGGCCCGCTGGAGGCGGCCAACCGCGCCACGCAGACCCTGGTCAACGGCCATCCCGTGCGCGTGCGGCCGCAGCCGGCCGACGTGGCGGTGAGCGCCTGGGACGTGGTCTCCGCCGCGCCCAAGGTGCTGGCGGCGATCCTCACCGTGGTGTTGCTGGTGTTCTTCTTCCTGGTCTACGGCGACCTGCTGCTGCGCCGGCTGGTGGAGATCGCACCGGGCTTCGGCTACAAGCGCCAGGCGGTGTCGGTGGTGCGCGGCATCCAGCACGAGGTGTCGCGCTACATCCTCACCACGCTGCTGATCAACTTTTCGCTGGGCGCGCTCACCGCGGGCCTGCTGTGGCTGCTGCACATGCCCGACCCGCTGCTGTGGGGCGCGGTGGCGATGTTCGCCAACTTCATTCCCTACGTGGGCGCCATCGTCACCACCACGGTGCTGCTGCTGGTGGGCCTGGCGCATTTCGACGACGTCGGCCGTGCGCTGCTGCCGGCGCTGTGCTTCGCCGGACTCACCGCGTTCGAGGGCAACCTGGTGACGCCGCTGATCCTGGGCCGGCGCATGCGCCTGTCGCCTATCGCGATCCTGGTCTGGCTGCTGGTCTGGGGCTGGCTGTGGGGCATCCCCGGCGCATTGCTCGCGGTGCCCATGCTCACCAGCGTGAAGCTGATCGCCGAGCACGTGCGCGGCTGGGCGTGGTTCGCGCACATGGTGCAGCGGTAGCGGCCCGGCGGCCGTCAATCCCGGCGGGGCGGCTGCTGCGGCACATCCGCGCTGCGGTCGTCGAGCATGTGTGCCACGAGCAGCGCGACCGCCGTTCCGGCAAGCTGGGCCAGCAGGAATCCCGGCACGTCGCCGGGCCTGATGCCGGCGAACGTGCGGGTCAGCGCGCGGGCCACGGTGACCGCCGGGTTCGCGAACGAGGTGCTGGCGGTGAACCAGTACGCGGCGAAGATGTAGCTGGCGACCAGCGCGGGCACGGCCGTGGGCCGGGCCCGCAGGCCGAGCAGGATCGTCAGCAGCAGGCCGGCGGTGGCCACGCCTTCGCTCAGCCATTGCGCGGCGCCGGTGCGCACATGCGTGCCGGGTTGCAGCAGCGGCTGGCCGAACATGGCATGGGCCAGCAGCACGCCGCAGACCGCGGCGACCAGCTGCACCGCGATGTAGGCGAGGGTCTCCATCGTGCCCAGCTCGCCGCGCACGCGCATCGCCAGGCTCACCGCGGGATTGAAGTGCGCGCCGGAGATCGGGCCGAGCACGGCGATCAGCACGTACAGGATGCCGGCGGTCGCGGTCGCGTTTGCCAGCAACGCGATGCCGCCGTTGCCGCCGGACATCGCCACACCCATGATGCCGGAGCCCACCACCGTGGCGAGCAGGGCGCCCGTGCCGAGGAATTCGGCGGCCAGTCTTCGCGGCAGCGTCATTACAGCTCCGCCAGCAATTGCTTTACGCGCGCGGAGATTTCGTCGCGCACCGCGCGGTAGCCGGCGTCGTCCATGTGCTTGGGATCGGGCAGGTTCCAGTCCTCGCGCCGCTTCGCCGGCACCCACGGGCACTTGTCGCCGCAGCCCATGGTGACGACCGCATCGAACTCGCCGTCGATGTCGTCGAGCGACTTCGACGCATGCGCGCTCAGGTCGTAGCCGAGCTCGGCCATGAAGCGCACCGCCTTCGGGTTGATCCGGCCGGACGGTGCCGAACCGGCGCTTAGGGCTTCGACCGCAGCGCCGCCGTAGATGTGCGCGAAGGCCTCGGCCATCTGGCTGCGGTTGGCGTTTTCCACACAGACGAACAGGACGCGTTTCATTGGCACGGGCTCAGGCATGGAGACGTTGGAACGGCGAGGGGCGCGATGGCCGGTGCGGCTCAGCAGCAGCCGGAATTCGGCGCGCAGCAGGCGGCGCCCTTGTCGACCTTCGGCTTCGCCGTGCGCGTACCGGGCGTGCAGGCCGCACCGTCGGTCGAACAGGCCGCGTCGGCGGCGTAGTAGGTGGTGGCCTCGCCGACGGTGTGGAAGGTTTCCCAGCGCGTGCCTTGCGGGTCCTCGGTCCAGAGCTTGTCCGAGCGCGCGTAGCAGCAGGTGGCGCCGTCTTCCGGCACCACGGCGCCGCCTGCGGCATCCAGGCGTGGGCCGAGCGCGGCAAGCTCTTCCGCAGTGTCGACCTGCAGGCCGAGGTGGTCGACGCCCGGCGCGCGGCCGGTGCTGGAAATCGCGAAGTTGACGCGCGGATCCTCCAGCATCCACTTCGCGTAGTCGTGCTTGACCACGCTGGGCGGCGCAGCGAACAGCTGCGTGTAGAAGCGGATGCTGCCGGCGAGGTCGGCGACGTTGAGGTGCACGTGGAATCGGTTCATGGCTTGGCTCCGGATTTTCGCGGTTTGCAGGCGGAGGCCGGACCGCACTCGGCGGCACCGGCGCAGCAGTTCTCGGTGAGATAGGCCAGCAGTGCGTTCATCTGCCGGTAGTTGGCGCGGACGCGGATCACCCGCCCCTCGCGCTGATCCTCGACCAGGGCGGCAGCACGCAACACGTTGAGGTGCGCGCTCAGCGTGGCGGGCGGCAGGTCGAGGTATTCGCGCAGCTCGCCGACCGGCAGCCCGTCCGGGCCGACCTGCACCAGCCGGCGGAAGGCGGCGAGGCGGGAGTCGTGGCTGAGTGCGCTCAGCGCGGCAAGGGCATCGGGCGTTTCCATAATTCCATGATTCCAGAATCATGGAATAAATGCAACGGGAACTCGCATCCTGAGGCTGCCGGGCCCGATGACCGCCTTGCTGCGGGCGCTACCGCGAGGCTGCAAGCGCCGTGTTGCTGCAGCCACGGCTGCAGATCGAGCCGCCAGATGCCGGTTTGCCCGGTGAAGTACACGCTGCGCCCGTCGGGTGCGATGTGCGAGCCCCAGGGCAGGTCCTTGTTCACGGCGGCGCCGAGGTCGATGGGTTTGCCCCAGTGATCGCCTTCGCGGAAGGCGATGCACAGGCGGCCGAGGCCGCCCTTGGTCTTGCCGTAGTCGAACACGATGAAGGACTGGTCCGGTGCCGCGGCGGGGTCGTGGGTGGAGACGGCCGGGTCGCCCAGCCCCGCGCGCACGGGCGGCAGGTAATGGCCGTTGCGCCAGACCGCGTGCCAGGTATGCATGACCTTGGCCTGTCGATCCCAGCGGATGAAGTACAGGCTGCCGTCGGCAGTGATGCTGGCGAAATCGACGAACGCATCGCTGTTGACGACCGCACCCAGCCAGACGGGTTTGCCCCAAGCCTTGCCCTTGCGATCCACGCGCCAGATATTGGAGCCCGGTGCTTGGCCGCCAACGAAATAGTCCTGCGTCAGCGGCTTGCCGCCCGGCGTCGGCGGGCGGTCCGAATCGAACAGCAGGTAGCTGCCGTCGGGCGCCATCACCGGATCCTGGTCGAACCAGTGTCCGGAGAAGCTCGCGACCTCGGGCTGCGACCAGCGTCCATCGACCTTGTGCGAAACCATGATGATCTTGCGCTGGCCCGCGCTGCGATCGAAGAACACCGTGCTGCCGTCGGGCGTGAAGGCCAGCGTGTCGTCGCTGTCGGGGTGGATGATGCCGCCCAGGGTGACAGGCTGCGGCGTGGCGGCCGTCGCAGCGTGCGCACCTGCAGCGGCGAGCAGCAGGCCGGCGGCGAGCAGGCCACGGGTCAGGATCGTGAGCGTCATCGTGTGCCCTCCACCGGCATCGCGTTGAGCAGGATGTACTGGCGCTCGGCGGCTTCGATGCGGCCGAGCTGCGGGGAAGCCAGCGTCACCGTCCGCGTGCTGACCAGCTCGTCGTTGAGCACGATGCCGTCGCGGAACGTCGTGTAGCCCTGCCAGTGCGTGCGGCCGCCCTGCCGCGTCACCGGGTAGGAACGGCCGTTGCGGATCAGCGCGAGTGGCGCGGCGTCGCCGAGCCAGGCGCCATCGCCGCTGCCTTCGCGTTCCAGTGTCACGGTGTGGCTGGTCGGATCGAGCGCCACCACGGTCACCGTCTGCCGCCCGGCCGGGCCAAGCTCCCAGGGCGCAGCGAAATCCACCGTCCAATGCTGGCCGGGCTTCAGCTTGGCCGGCGCCGGGCCCCACAGGCGGGGGTTGTAGGCCAGCCCGCTGGCATCGGTGTTGGGCGCGCACTTGCCGTCGTAGCAGTTGGTGGCGCCGCCGTCGGGCAGTTCCACCGCACCGTTGCCCGCGGGCCGGCCGTCGTAGCGGTAGTCGATGCGCAGGCGCGGCGGTGCAGCGGCGGCATCGGTCACGCGATAGGTCGCGGTGCCGCTGACCCGGTGCACCGCTTCGTCGAAGCCCGGCGCCTGGACGTCGACGGTGCGCGAGAACACATTGCCGAAGCTCGCGCCGGCGCGGAAGGTGGGTGTCAGCGCGGGCGCCGTGGCCGCGGCGGCGGACAGCGGCAGCGCGGCCAGCAGGAGCAGCATGCGGGCAGGGGACACAGGGCCTCCGGTACGCGTCATGGCGTTACGCCGTGCGCGCGCAGCACATCCGAAATGTCGAAACGCCACAGGTTGCGCGAGCCGTTCAGCGGCTGCCGCAGGCGCTGTTGCAGGGTGGCGGCGGTGTCGCGCGGCTTGGGGAAAGCCACCTCGTCGCGGCGGTTGCTGGAGACGAACAGCTCGCCGAAGCGCGGCCCCAGCGAGGGCGCATTCTCCAGTGCCGTGCTGTTGGCCTCGCCGGGCAGGTGCAGCGGCTTGCCCCAGCTGCCGTCGGGCTGGCGGAACGCAATGTAGAGGTCGGCGCTGCCGAGCGAATCGCCCTCGTTGCCGGCGTACACCAGGAAGCGTTGCCGCGGGTCGATCGCGGGGTCCATGCGGTTGCGCGAGACGTCGCCGAGCTCCACGCGCTGCGGCGCCGCGTAGCCCTGCGCGGTGCGGCGCGCCACGTAGATCTGGTAGGCGGCGCCCGAATCCGGCCGGTGCGCGGAGAAGTAGATGTCGCCGTTGGCCGCCACCGAGGGGTTGTAGATCATCGCGCCGTCGTTGAGTGCGCCATCCACGTGGGTGGGCGCGCCCCAGTGGCCGTCGGGGCGGCGCTGCACGAACCAGAGGTTAGTGCCTGCGAAGCGGTGGCCGCTCATTTCCGCCGTCAACGGCGCGCCGCCCGGCCGCAGCGGATGGTTGGAGACGAAGTACAGCCGCCGCCCGTCCGGTGACAGCGTGGGTTCGGAGTCGTGCCATCGCCCGGAGAACGAAACCACCTGCGGTGCGCCCCAATGCCCGGCCACGAGGTGCGAGACGAGGATGGTGTCGTCGCGTTCGGCGAAGTCCGAGCGCATGAAGTACAGCGTGTCGCCGTCCGGCGTCACCGCAGCCGAGGTTTCCTGCAGCCCGGTGGAGATCGTACCGGGGCCGACCAGTGCGCCGTGCGTTTGCGCGTGAGCGGCGAACGCGGCGGTGACGCAGGCGGCAAGAACGAAACGGCGTGGTGACATGGTTGCTCCTGATGGGGCCGCGGATCGCCGCGGCAGGATCACGCGGCGTGGTGCGACGCCAGCCAGGGCGTCAGCGACAGGCGCCAGATGTGGTTGTTGCCGTTGTCCCAGGCTCGCATGCGCGCCAGGTCGGCCTGCGCCTGCGCGGGCGGGCGCGGGTAGTGCACCGGCAGGGTGACGTTGCTGGTGAAGTACAGGCTGCGCCCGTCCGGCCCCAGGTGCGAACCCCAGGGCTGGTAGCGGTCCACCGCGTCGCCGAGATCGACCGGCGCGCTCCAGCCGTCGCCCTTGCGGAACGCGATGTACAGGTGCTGGGGCTGGTCCTTGCCCGCGTAGTCGGCGTCGAACACGAGGAAGGATCCGTCCGGCGCGATCGCGGGGTCCTGCTCCTGCGCCGCCGGGTCGCCCAGCATGAGTCGTTGCGGCGGCTGGTAATGGCCGTCGCGCCAGGCGCTGCGGTAGAGATGGAAGCGGTGCGTGGCTTCGTCCAGCCGTTGGTAATACAGGTTGCCGTTCGCGGCCACGCTGGGGGCGTAGATGGCGCGGGCGTCGTTCACCGCATCAGGCAGCCGCACCGGCGCGCCCCAGCCCTTGCCGCGGCGGTCGACCCGCCACAGGTGGCCGCCATGCAGCGGCGGGCCGCCGGCCGTGTCGGGACGGTTGGAGGTGAACACCAGGTAGGAACCGTCCGGCGCCATCGCCGGATCGTGGTCCAGCCACTGCCCGGAGAACGGCGCGATCTGCGGCGTGGACCAACCGCCGCCCGTGCGATGCGATTCCATGATGAAGCCGCTCGCGCCCGCCTGCTGGTCGAAATACACGGTGGCGCCGTCGGGCGCGAAGGTGAGGCAGTCCACGCCCGCAGGGCCGGAGAGGGCGCCGGGGGCGAAGATTTCCGGCTGCGGGGAGGCCGCTTCGGCGGCGCGGAGGCCGACGGCGGCGAACGCACCGATCAGGGCGAGCGCACCGGCCAGCAGCGCAAGCAGGCGATGGAGCATGCGAGTCCCCCGGTATGATGACGATGCCGGGGAGTCTGCTCACTGGCATCGTCGTGTCGCCGCGAGTTTGTGACGAACGGGGTGAGAGCGCGTGACCAGCGGTTGTACGCGCGGGGCGAGCGGTTTAGCCAATCGACGAGGCGCGCATGTTCTTCCACATTGATGAGTCTGGCAACACCGGAAACAACCTGTTTGATGCCGATCAGCCGCGGTTGAGTTACGGCCTGTTGTCTAGCAAAACCAACGTCGATGCGCTTGGCCACGCACTTCATCGCCGAATGCTCAACGAGATCAATCAGCCGACTCTTCATGCCAATATCTTAGGCGTGGAACGCCTGACGCGCATCGCCCCTTTTCTTGTCGAACTCCAGGAGAAGATGAGGTTCGACTTCGACTATTACTTCATCGATAAGCCAGTATATGCACTCGTACTGCTTTTCGACGCGATCTTCGATGCGGGCTTGAACGAAGCAGTGAGGTGGGACACGTATTGGACTCCGCTTCGTTTTTTGGTGATCCAGAATCTGTGGACGCTGGTCGATGAGGACATCTTGAAGGAGGCGTGGCGACTGTGCACGCACAAACATATAGATTCCCAAGTACCTAACATCATCGCGCTTCTCAATGAACTCAAGGCTCGTACACTCGCATCGAAGCTCGATCCGCGATCGAAAGAGATCCTATGCGATGCCTTTTCGTATGGAATAGCCCACCCTCTTGCCTTGGACTTCGGCACCGGCGACGAAAAAATAATCTCGCCCAATGCGGTAGCCTTTCAGTTCGTCGTAAGTGCCATGGCCCGACGCCTGCGCAACAAAGGATTCAAGGACGCGATGTCCATCGTCGTCGACCAGCAAACGCAGTTCAATCGCGCGCAAATTGGCACGCATCACCATCAGAAGCTCATCGCAGATGGGATGAAACGCGCTTCGGTTGGTGACCGGCAGCGTGTTCTGGGGCATCCACTTTACCGGGACGTCGGGGCCGATGAAGTGCTCAAGAGGGGAATGCCTCAAGCGGACATCACGGTAAGCAGCAGCGGCATCAGCATTGGCCTGCAGATTGTTGACGTGTATCTCTGGATCACTAATCGCCTACTTGTTGGCGCCGACCTCTCCCCTGAACTGAGGTATCTGGGAAGCACGTTCTGGAAGCGTGCTCTGAGGGATGGTATTTCACTGGAAGGAATGGCTCACCGCTTCAATGAGTTCGTGGCCTCCCTACCCGCCTTTGAAGCGTTGACACCCGAGCAGAATGCGCTTGCCCAGCGGGTGATGGAAGAGCATCGCGCCAAAGTGAAGACGCTAGGCTTCTGAGGCACTGCCGACTGTGCGAGGTTTGCTGATCCCACCGCTCGACGGGGGCTGCACCGATTTTGCGAACCGGTGAATTAAGACAGTAAAAGCCCGATTCACGGGCGGCAGATCCGGCACGTTACGACCGGCAGCTTTGGGCCGCGGGCGGCCATCCATCGCTTTTAGAATCGGCCGCCTCAAACTCCACGTGCAACACCTGTCTGGATCTGACATAGGCTGTTGCGATGAGAACGTACAACGAACTGACATTGGAAGAGCGGGTGGAAATGCAGCAGCGCTTGGAGTCCGGCG